>Ga0315912_10000161_pt1 | contig 154893 bp, 122 predicted proteins | sample VfabasoilMG_FD_204469 | JGI IMG/M metagenome (GOLD analysis project Ga0315912, IMG submission 204469) | Garden soil microbial communities collected in Santa Monica, California, United States - V. faba soil | ecosystem: Environmental > Terrestrial > Soil > Garden | place: USA: California...
TTCTCGATCGAAAGGTTTTCCAAATTGGCATTCGTCACGACGAGCGTGCGGCGCTCGAGTGGCTCCAGCTGACGGCGATGGGTGGCGAGAAACTCGGCAGCCTCCTTGGCCGGATCGATGCGAAAGATCGATTTAATCACCAACAGTGTGGCAATAATGCCGATGATCGCCGTCGGGTACGTGACGGCATAGGCAAGTGCGGGCAGAGCCAAGTCGTCCGAACCGAGACCGCCCAGAGTGCTCAGCGTCTGATTGGCTGCACCGAGCGCTGGAGTGTTCGTGGAAGCACCGGAGAAGATCCCCAGCATGGCGGCCGAATCGAAGCCCGCGAGCCTACCGACGAGCACCGTACCGCCCGCACCGAGGACGACGATACTCCCCGCCAATAGGTTCATCCGCACCCCCTGATGTCGCAGGGCGGCGAAAAAGCCAGGGCCCAACTGGAGGCCGATGGTGAATACGAACAGGATGAGCCCGAACTCCTTGATGAAGTCGAGCGTATGGTGATCGACCGGTTCGCCGAAATGGCCGACGAGGATGCCGGCAAACAAGACACCTGCCGTACCGAGTCCAATCCCACGAAATTTGGCGCTGCCGAACGCCATGCCGACGACGCAAACGAACGCGAGGACTCCGATCGAATGAGCGATGGGTTGGGTTTGATGAAGTTGGAAGATCCAGCTCATGAAGTTACTTCGTCGGTACTGTCCAGTATCGCGTCGGCAACATCTCCGAACTCGACGGGGACAAAGAAGAGGACTCCGGTCATGGCCGGCTGGCCCGAGAATGCTCGGTGACGTGTTCCTTGGCAAGACCACGAACACGTGGGAAGGGAAGAGGACGCAACTCGTCGGTGCCTGTAGAATCGCCGCGCGATGAAAGATACGACCAAGACGATCCTCGCTACCGTCGAGCTCTTCAAACACGTTTCGCCACAAACTCTCGACGCTGTCGTAGCCGTCGCCACGGAACGGAAACTCGACCTCGGTGAGTGTCTGTTCAACGAAGGCGATCCAGGCGACTTCATGTTCGTCGTCGGCCAAGGCCGATTGGACGCCCTCAAGGATGACGGCGAGCGTGGACGAGTGCTCCTTCGCCAATTGGGTAGGCTCGATGTCGGCGGTTTGACGAGTGTGACCCTCGACAAACCGCGGTCCGCCACTTTGCGCGCGAGCGAACCGAGCACGGTCCTCACGATCGCACGCGCCGATTTTCTTCCCATCCTCGCGGCCCACCCGGATCTCGTGCGGTCGCTCTTGGCCAACTTGAGCACCAAGGTGCGCAGCAAAACCCGCGTGTTGGCTTCGCTCATGGATGCCGAGACCGGCTACCGTTGCCGGGTCGCCTTCTTCGACGCGAAGGCTTACGATCGACAAAGCTTCGAACCCTTGCTCGGCAAGGACGTCGCGATCACCTGGATCGCGTCGCACCTGGATGCGCACACGGCCAACCTCGCAGTCGGACATCAAGCCGTGTGTGCCTTCGTCAACGACGACCTCAGCCGACCGACACTCGAGCGGCTCGCGAGTCACGGTGTTGCCCTCATCGCGATGCGATGCGCGGGCTACAACAACGTCGACTTGGCGGCAGCGGCCGAACTCGATCTGAGCGTCGTGCGGGTCCCCGCCTACTCGCCCCACGCGGTGGCCGAACATGCCATCGCGTTGCTCATGACCCTCAACCGCAAGACCCATCGCGCAGCCAATCGAGTCCGCGAAGGTAACTTCAGCCTGGTTGGCCTCGTCGGGTTCGACCTGTATGGCCGGACCGCCGGAGTCGTCGGCCTGGGCAAGATCGGGCAGTGCGCGGCCCAATTGTTTCGCGGATTCGGGATGACCGTGCTCGCCAGCGACGTCAATCCACCGGCCGACTTTGCGGAACAAAACGGCGTCGAGGTGGTGTCGCTCGAAGACCTCTGCCGCCGCTCCGATGTCATTAGCCTGCATGCACCGCTGCTTCCGGCGACCTATCACCTCATCGACGCTTCGCGGATCGAACTGATGAAACCGGGCGTCGTGCTCATCAACACGAGCCGAGGGGGGCTCATCGACGCCCAAGCGCTCATCGACGGCCTCAAAACGGGCAAGATCGGTGCCGCGGGCTTGGACGTCTACGAGGAAGAGAGCGAATACTTTTTCCAAGATCGGTCCGATCGCGTGATCACCGACGACCTCCTCGCCAGATTGATGACGTTCAACAACGTGCTCATCACGAGCCATCAGGCATTCCTCACCGAGCAGGCCCTCGCGAATATCGCGAGCACCACCCTCGGCAGCATCGCGGAATTCATCGCGGGTCGCCGTGGCACCGCGTTGACCCATGCAGTCAACCCGGCGTGATCGCGAGCCGTGTCCAACGGACGATCCACCGGTGATGTCGACGGTGTATTCCGGCCCCTGATCTCGTGCATCCCGTTTCGGCAGTGCGGAAGCAGGGAGGGATCGTTTCGATCCGCACATGGCTCGTTCTCCGGCTGAGCCACCAACCACGTCTGGAGCCTCGGTCGGGGCGGATGGGGTTCCCGCCGACGCCACAAACCAGTATCATTGGCAACATGCTCAGGCGTCAGTTCGCAACAGGGGTACTGTGCGGCGTAACGGCAGCGGTAGCTCTTAGCTGCAAGACGGTCACTTCCGTGACCCCAACGACGGCACCCAATTCGGGGAAGCCTCTCGCGTATCTGGCTGTGCTCGGGGTCGCCAAGCGACCACAGGTTCGCTCGGTGTTCGAGGACTCCGTCGTCAAAGCCTTCGAAGAGAAGTCCGTGCATGCGATCACCAGCCTTGCGCTGATGAATGACCCGGGCCCCTACAGCGAGACGCAGATCCACGAAGCGATCGCCACCGAAGGCGTCGACGGGGTCATGGTGACGAGACTCGTCAAGGTCGAAACCAAGGTCGAAGTGACGCAGGGATCGGGATCAGGTGCCTACGGAGGGTTCTACCCCACGTATGCCGAGGCGATGTCGGACGTCCGCGAGTTCGTCACGGAGAACTTCTTTCTCGAGACCAAAGTCTATCGGATCGATACGAAGGAACTGCTTTGGTCGGCCAACTCCGAAACCATCGCCCCTCCCGACACGGAAACCGCAATCCAGTCGTACGCGACCGCCATGGTCCAAAGCATCATCGACGCGAAGCTCGTGATCGTCGGTGAAGGCGGCACGAAAGCCTAGTACTCGGTGCCGGAAGTTCGTGGCCGGTTAGGCGCGGAGCTGCGCCGCGAGGGCAAAGCGCGAGACCGAGTCGTATCGGGAATACGGTGAGCGTCGAGTAACGCAGCCATCGTGGCGTAGTAGTGCCGTGCATAACCGGCTACGAACTTCCGGCACCGAGTACTAGTCCACCGAATATCTCTCGCCTGAACCCGTTACGACGCCGAGTTGGGCTCGTCGAGGACGTCGAGCGTCCTGCGTAGTAGCCCAGCCAACTCCTGCCGTTCCGCGTGATCGAGCCCATCGAGATCGACCCGGAACCGGTAGCCTCGGCCCTCGCTCTGCACCCGTCGACGCCCCCTCGGTCCGTCCAGGCTGTACACCGCCACGGGCCGATCGAAGCCCTTGACCGCGACACGACCGCAGGCCGTGCCGACGAAGCGGTCTTCGACCACCTTGAAGGTCTCGTCCGAGACCAAGATCTGGCCGGGCAACGCGATGCCCTCGAGACGACTGGCCAGATTCACCGTGGTGCCAATGATGGTGTAGTCCATCCGCTGCGAGGACCCAAAGTTCCCGACCGTGCAATATCCGGTCGCGATCCCCATGCGGCTCGAGAATGGCTCGTCGTCGCTGCCCTCCCATTTCTCGGCCAATGCTTGGGTCGCATCGCGCATTTCGAAGGCCATGCGAATGCACGCCGATGCGTCCTCGAGTTCTCCTCGCGTGTCGGGATCGCCGAAAAACACCATCACCGCGTCGCCGATGAACTTATCGACGGTCCCGCCGTGAGCGTGGGCGATGCTGGTCATCGTTTCGAGATACTCATTGAGCAACTCGGTCAGTTGTTCGGGCTCGAGATGATCCGTTCGGCGCGTGAACGACACGATGTCTGAAAAGAAGACCGACAGTTTGCGACGCCGGGCCCCCACTTCGGCGTGGTGCTTGCCCTCGAACAACGATTTCCAAACGGTCGGCGACAGGTAGCGGCTGAGCTGCTTCGCCTGTGCTTGCTGTTTGCGTTGCGTTTCGAGGATCCGAAGGTGGGTGGCCACGCGAGCGAGCACGAGCGGGGGGCTGAGCGGCTTCGTGATGTAGTCGACGGCACCGAGCTCGAACCCCTTCGCTTCGTCGCCGACGTCGCTCATGCCGGTCACGAAAATGACCGGGATCTCGCAGCAGGCGGGATTCTCCCGCAACTTGATGAGAACCTCGTGGCCGCTCATCTCGGGCATCATCACATCGAGCAAGATCAGATCCGGCGGGTTTTCGGACGTGGCGATCTCGAGGGCTTTGCGCCCATGAGTCGCGGCCTTGACCTTGTAACGATCGGCCAAGATCCCCCGCAAGACGTCGATGTTGAACGGTTCGTCATCCACGAGGAGCACGACGGGTTTGGATTCTTTCACCGCAGGACCGACCATCGATCCCTACCCTATCGTTTCTCGGATCCCACCGAAAGACCTGCGAGCCAAGCCTCGAGCCTCGCCAGACCGTCCTCGAACTCGTACGCGGCGACCCGTTCGCGAACCTCCGAGAGGACCGGATGGAACCCGTTCGCCGTCGCGAGCAGTCGATCGAGTCGACCGAGCGCGTCCGTATCGTCATCTTGGAGCAGCACTCGGATCTCCGCCAGTTCAGTCGCATGCGCCGCGGGATCGAAGTCGGAGGCATCGGTGTGACTCGAGCCCTGCACGACGAAGGTCGGTCGGATTCGCTCCACCAGCGCTCGTAGCTGAGCGTCGAGTCCGAGGCCCACGGCCTCGACCGCACGCAGCGACGCGGTCGTTCGCCCCTCCCGCAACCCCGATTCCCAGCTCGATGCCGCATCTTGCAACGAACGCGCGCCGAGGGTGCCGGCCACCCCTTTGAGCGTGTGCGCCACGCGGGTCGCCGTCTCACGATCACCGGACGTCAGCGCCTGCTCGATGCGCTCGACCGCATCGGCTTGGTCGGTGACGAACTTGCCCCACAACTGCCGGTATAGCGCTGGATTGCCGCCAGCGCGGAGGAGCCCATTACGCCAGTCGATGCCCTCGAGCTGCGTCGTAAAGAAGGCGTCGTCGACTCCGTCATGGCTCGGTGTCGTGATCGTGGACGCCGAGGTTCGTCCAACCAAATCGATCTTCGCGTCGGTCACCCATCGATGCAAGGTCGCAAACAGTTGCGCTGGATCGACCGGTTTGGCGATGTGGTCTTGCATCCCCACCGCGAGTACGCGCTCACGGTCCCCGGCCATCACATTGGCCGTCATCGCAATGATCGGTAGCTGCCGATCCGTGAATCGTTCGCGCAGTCGTCGGGTGGCCTCGAATCCATCCATGACCGGCATTTGGCAGTCCATCAACACGAGATCGTGTCGATCGAGATCGATCTTGTCGACCGCAGACTGGCCGTCGCTGGCGATCTCGAACGAAATCCCCGCTGACGCCAGCAACTCGGACGCGACCTGCTGGTTGATATCATTGTCCTCGACCAGCAGCACGCGCAGTCCCGCGAGTCCATCGACGGTCGTGCTCGCGTGTGCGATCGATAGGTTCCCTTGAGGCTCGCCACCGAGGCCTTGCATCAGGGTATCGACCAGCGTACTCGGGCTCACGGGTTTCATGAGCACTTGAGCGATCCCTTCGTCCATGGCTCGCGTGAGCACCGTCTCGGACCCGTGGGCGGTGACCATGATGACGGTGGGCATTTCGCTCGTCACTTCGCGCAACCGTCGGGTGGTCTCGAACCCATCCATGCCCGGCATTTGCCAATCCATCAACGCGACGTCGAACGGCGAGTCGACGGATTCGACGACGCGCACGGCTTCACGTCCCGAGGCCACCGAGGTCACCTCGAATCCGAGTTCGACCAGCATCTCACCCAAGATCTGCCGGTTCGAAGCATTGTCGTCCACGATGAGCACCCGGAGGCCTTTGAAGCGGCGATGCGGTGACGGGATGAGGGACCGACGCGACCTGACCCCGAACACCGCATCGAACGAGAACGTCGAACCTCGTCCTGGCTCGGATTCGACGGCCAACGTTCCATTCATCCGTTCGACCAAGTGCTTGCTGATCGCGAGACCCAAGCCGGTGCCCCCGAATCGGCGCGTCGTCGATGCGTCGGCCTGGCTGAAGCTCTGAAACAGCCGGCTTTGCTGTTCGGCCGACATGCCAATCCCGGTATCGCTCACGATGAACCAGAGCCGTGTGTGGTCGGCCTCGAAATCCCCCACCGTCACGCGAACCGCAATCTCGCCGTGCTCGGTGAACTTGACCGCGTTCGAGGCGAGATTGAGCAGCACTTGTCCGAGTCGCAGCGGATCGCCCATGAGTGTGGCCGGAACATCACGCGCTACGTGGATCAGGAATTCGAGCCCCTTCTCGTGCGCCTTGTAGCTGATCACGCTCGAGAGATTCGTCAGCACTTCCTCGAGCTGAAACGGGATCGTCTCCATCGCGAGTTTGCCGGCCTCGATCTTCGAGAAGTCGAGAATGTCGTTGATGATGCCGAGCAGAGAATGGGCCGCGCGACTCGTCTTTTCCAGATAGTCGCGTTGCTTCGGCTGCAGCTCGGTCTTGAGCGCGAGGTGGGTCATGCCGATGATGGCGTTCATCGGCGTGCGGATTTCGTGGCTCATATTGGCGAGAAACTCGCTCTTGGCTCGCGTCGCCGACTCTGCCCCATCCCTGGCCGACACCAATTCTCGTTCGAGTGCCTTGAACCCGGTAATGTCTTGCGCGGCTCCGAGGAGTTCGACGGAGGCTCCGCCCTCGTGGCGCGCGAGCTTGGCCGTCGTGCGCGACCAAATGACCTCACCATCGGAGGGGCGACGGAACGGAAACTCGATCTCGAACCCTTCGCTCTTGGCGTCGAGCGTGTGGGCCACACTGTCCACGAATCGCCCGGCATGGTCCGGCGCGACCACGCGAATGTGCTCGACCAGATCGCGGTGGAGGTCGTAGAGGCCGTGATCGCACGGCGGCAGACCGAACAAGTCGATGAACCTGTCCGAGGCATAAAGAACGTTGTTCGCCCGAGCCTCGAAGTACCCGGCCCGCGTGAGGTCGAGCGCCGCGTCGGCTTGGGAGCGGGCCTTCTCGAGCGCCTCGAGCAGTCGTTTGCGTTCGTGTTCGATCGCCCTTCGCTCAGTCACGTCGCGAACCGCCGCAACGACCCACGTACCGGTTTCCGTGGCCATCGGACTCAAGCTGACCTCGACCGGAAACTCTTTGCCGTCCAACCGTCGACCGGCGAGCTCGAGCCGTGAACCCATCGACCGTGCTTCCGGCGAGCCGATATAGCCACGCCGCAGCCCCACGTGTCGCGCTCGCGCCACCTCGGGCACCAACACCTCGATCGGCCGGCCCACGAGTTCCGATCGATCGCAACGAAACATGCGCAGCGTTTGGGCATTGACGAGCCGAATGACGGCGTCGGTATCGACGATGACCATGGCATCCGGAGCCGACTCCAGTAGCCCACGAAACCGCGCCTCTTCGAGCTTGCGGTCGGTGATGTCTTCCTCGATCGCAACGTAGTGGGTGATCTCCCCCTCGGCACCACGAGCGCCACGAATCGAGGCCGAAACCCAGAACAGCGACCCATCTTTGCGTCGATTGTGAAACTCACCGGTCCACACCTTGCCGGCTCGAATCGTTTGCCACAGCTCGCCATCGTCACTCGCCGAAGTTCGTCCAGAGATCAACATCGAGAGCTTGCGGCCCACGGCCTCGTGGCGCGTGTAACCCGTGACCTCTTCGAACCGAAGATTGACGTAGACGAGCGTCCCCTCGGCATCCGCGACCATCACGATCGACGGATTTTGCTCCGCAACGAGTGACAGCAACGACACATTGAGGTGGCCGATATCGCCCGAGATCATGGCCGCTTCATACTACGTGACCACGACGAGCCCAGGCCATCGCGCAGCCCGGGGACCTGACCGTCCACCGCACTCAACCGTGCAGGACGTCGCGGCGTACGCTCGAGGCCACCCCAGCGACGATCTCGACCAGCTCTGGACCGACGCCGAGCTCTTTGAGCGTGTCGCCCAAGTGCTGGATGACGCGGTCGAAGTGCAGGTCGCCGGCCCCTTGCTCGACGACCTTGGCATGAGCGGATCGAAGGTCGCGTCCGGTGTATTGGTTGGGACCACCCGTGACCATCGTGAGGAACGCGACCTGCTTGCGAACCTGCGCCTCCATGTCGACGCTCTCGAAAAACGGTGCGAGCTCGGGATCGGACAGCACCTTGCGGTAAAACAGTTCACCCGCGGCCTGAATCGCCGGGGCGCCCCCCAATTGTTCGTAGACACTCGCCATGGATCGTGAATAGCCGAGGTCAACGTGCGGCGTCCAACGAAAACGCTCGGGGGAGGCATGGTACGGAACCGTGCCCCTGACGTTCGGGTAGCTGATTGTCCGTGGCCTCGTCGACCTGATATTCGAGCGACTTCGATCGGAGCGACGGCACGCGATTCATCGCCTCGATTCGACTTGTCGCCTGCGCGGCAACACGTGATCATCGACCGGAAATGGCGACCACGATGAGTTCGCAGGAGTCGACGGACCAGCACGGCGTCCACGGAGCGCAGGCGGTGTTGTTCGTGACCGACGTCCGTCAAACGCTTGCCTGGTACCGTGATGTCTTGGGGTTTCACATCGACTTCGAGCACGGCGATCCACCAACACACGCCCGCGTGTCATCCGGAGATCGCAACCATGCCAGTGCAGCGAGGATTCGCTTCGAAAAAGCTTCCGCGCCAGTCAACGCCACATCCGCTTGCTATCTGTACCTGCACGTGGGCGAAGGGATGGACGAATTGTGCCAGGAGTTCAGAGCCAGAGGTGTCGAGATCTCGGATGCGCCCACCGATCGCCCCTGGGGCCGCCAGTTCTCGATCCGAGATCTGAACGGGTACACCCTCAGTTTTCTCACTGCGGGCTAACACCACCGAGCCTGACCGCGGCGTGACCCGTCGCTACCGGGACGAAGAATCGGCCAACCACGGTCGAAGTGTCAATTTAGCCCTTGATTGTGCACGACGTTCACTTGAACGGTCGGACTGTCGACGTTTGGTTCGATCCAAAAAACCACGATGTCGTGCTCCCTACTCCACCACTCGGAGTCGGCATCCTCATACAACGGTGGCTCGCGCCGCTGGAAATCCTGTTGTTTGAGAAAATCTCTCAGGTGCTTGCTCGCTTCAGACGGGGCATGCCGACTCGGATAGCTGAGCCATATGAGGGTGGGCTTGGTGCCATTCGCATAGCGCCACGAGTAGAGCGGAGTGGCGCTCGGTGCATTGACGGGCACGGCAGCGATCAACTCGTTACTCATGTAGCAAAAGCCGAATACGAAGTCATCGCGGCGGATCCTGGATTGTTCGAAACACAGGCGTAGTGACGCAACTACGTAGACCAGGGCCATTGCAAAGCACAGCGCACCTGTGACCCCGAGACCGGCGACGATTCGTTTCTGCCACGTCGACATCGAATGGATGTTCTCATGAAGTCTCCCTTCGGTTCGGGTGTTCGTGCGATTGGCTTCGGCCGTGCCGAGGGTTTGGCCTTGGCGTGCCGGTGGTCGAAGTCCGCGGTGTTCCCTGGGCGCCCCGGCCCACGCAAACGGATCCCGACGCACTCGTCTCACACGCTCTAAGAACGGCCCGTCGGGGTCGACGCGCGCCGACCCCGACGTGAGCCCGGCGGTTCATCTCCGAGCCAAGAAGACTTCGACCCTGCGGTCGTGTTCCCAGCCGTATTCGTCGATGCCGCTCGCTTTGCTCTCGCCCTGGGACGCGATTTCAATCCTGTCCTCGTCGAGGCCGCGGCGCTCGAGATAGCTGGCGACGTGGTTCGCCCTTCGTTGGCCGACCACAAGATTGTAGTCTTCGGTTCCACGCGGGTCGGCGTACCCGACGAGTCGCAGTTCTTCGTCGGAGGCTGGCCCATCGAGGAAGCAATCCGTCAAATCATTCAGAGCTCGTTCGGCGTTCAAGCTCGGGTCGGACGAATCGAAGTCGAAATGCGCGGTCGGAATGTCGCACATTTTGACGACCTCCGGCGCGATCACGATCTCGGTCTTCTTCTCGGGCGCCTCGCCTCTGTTGTACGCGCTCGAATGCCCGTGCTCCGGTTCGTCGGATGAGCCCGTTCGATTCGCGCACCCGAACTGCAATGCCAATAAACACGAGAGGTAAACGTGTGGTTTCATGGCCTGGATGCCTTTCGCGTTTCAGCATGCGGCCAGGTCGTGCGAGTGCTCCGTGCACGCTTTGCACACTACGGGTTCGACTGCGCGCAGTTAGGAGTCCGGGCGGATCCGGCGTCGAACTCGAGCAGCTCGCGCGGCCGGGCCGGCGTCGCAATCCCGACGCGAGTCGCAAACGAGCGACTCCGTTGGCAAAAACCGGCATCGTCGAGTCCGAGACGGCGAAGGGTTTGCCGTCATCGCAGGTTCCCACCTTTCGTACCGCTCGTGCGATCGAAGACCAAATCACCTATGCCGACGTTGTGAATACGCCGAGGCCGCAGGGTTGGTCAACCAATTGTAGGCTCGCACCCGAGGACTACAGGTTCTTCGGCTGGCTGCCAACCCCAAGGTCGAGCGTAAAAAGATCTACCAAATAGCGAGCTCGCCACGAGTGCGAGGTGGGCCCTTCGTGGCAGAACAACACTTCACGGCTGTCATTTTCGACGAGTAGTATTCCAAACGGGGCATCACTGAAGCCCGGCCAAATTTGGTCGCCAATCGGTGCCAGACTGCGGGCATCGCGGATGAGCTCTCGGAGTGACGCTGCGGGCATCACGGGCCTAGCTTCCGGCAGACCGAGCCCGCGAGGAAGAACGTCGTCGCGTCGCCCCACGTCTACGCCTGCGCTCCGCAATGCGCCCCTTCTGTTCCATCTTCCGGCTACATACTCAGCGCCGCAGTCGTATGAGCGATACCACCTGCGAAGACCCCTCGGATTCCAGCGCGGTGCCACAACCTTCATCCGGTTCCGGGCAGCCACCTCCGATCGCTCCAAACCCCGACGCAAATGCCGCGCCAACGGCGAATCCAACTGAACCGAGGATGCCCAGGAACGACGAGCATGATCCCGCAGTAATGGCTCCTTTACCGGACGGCGAACGCTTGACTGGCCGGACGGCGTTCACAGGCGATGACCTCCACCTGGACCGCGAAAACAATCGGCCGGGCTCAAGCCGAGGACGAGTTCCGTGAGGCACACGAACCCGCCGCAGAGCTACGGGTAGCGGAAATTACGAGGCGCAGACTCGAACTTCTTTGGATCCAAGCGTTTCATTTCATCGTCGTCACGAACACGCCAGGCCTCGGTGTACCGTTCGATGTCGCTCGACGCAGGAACCCAATCTGGCCTTGGTTGGTGTTGGTCGATGTTGAGACGAAGCGTGGTGAAGCACGACTCGCAAACGATCTTATCGCGCAGGCAGGGTCCTGCGTAGTACTCCCAAGCAGCATCCTGGACCATGAAGAGCTCGGGCCAAAGTACACCGCACCGGGCACACATGTGCGGAGCGTAGACGTACGGCAGGCGTCCTCTCGAAGCGCATCGCTCGTCCCATTCGGCTTGCTGCTCGGGGGTCACACCATTCTCGTAAACCTCGTCGGAGAGGTACGAGTTATCCGGTGGAAAAACGCGTCGCTTGAGTCCGAGGTGATCGTATATGCATTCACACGCGCCCGTTGGCGTATCGCCGCAAAACGGGCAGATCTCAAAGGCACAGCCGTCCTCGTGAAACTCGCCTTCTCTGGCGCCACATCGATGACAGGTTGGAACTTCAGGAGATTTTTCGGATGGTATCATGACTCGCGACAACGCAAAGTTACCATGTCCGATCGATGCATCGGGCAGTCCGCGAACTTGGCGCCGCCACCTTTACTTGATACCGCGGGAACATCCGTCTTGCTGGTTTGAGGTCGTTCCATACCCAAGCGCCGCTGCAATCAGTGCGGGTGTCGTTGCATGGCCCTCGGTCCGGCTATCCTAGCGGTGCGAGCGTGGCCGTGACCTTGGATAAATCCCTTCCATCAAGGACCGACGCCGCGACGACACACGGGTTGCGGGCCGTTCTCGCTCAAGCCCGCAATCAAGCCATCGCACCGGATTCTCCGGCAGTTCGAGAACTTCTGAGTGCATTGGAGTGGTTCATTTCTGAGGTCTGCGGCGTTCACTCCGAGAGCGTCGCTTTCGATGGAATCGATGGCGTGCATCCTTTAGTGACGCGCACCCCAACTCCTCAAAGTGTTGAACTCTATGGATTATGCAACTTGCTGCCTGATTCACGACTTGCGCCGATCTATGTTCATGCCTCGCCGGCGCCGACGGAAGATCGGATTTTGTGGGTAGTTTGCAAAATTGGAGACGACTGTGAGCCTGAGATACGGCCGGGATTCGATCGACTTGGAAAGGAGCTCTACCGCCTCGAGCAAAGAACCACGCCGATAAAATGGGTATATATGGCGAGTCTCGGACAGCCTCCGCACAACGAGAGTTTGTACGTGGTGAGCGAGTGTTGTCCGGTGGGCTGTGGCGGCCCCGTGGTTCTTCTGCGAAGCATCTCCAACGGAATACCACTCTGTTACTGCTATGACTGCGGGTGCGCCCCGCCAACTCCCCAAGAATCGCAGTTTTCTTCCGGACTGTACTCTATCGCTGGTCCCGGACGGAGTGCACCCGCGGGTGTGGATACTCCGACCGCTCAGGAAGTGCGTACATGGGGCCTCGCGGGCGATGTCCTCAGGGGGATGGCGGCGAGCCAGTGGGGCACGTCCGTGGAGAGGGTCAACATCGCGATTGTGGACGAGTAGAGCCGTTGCCAGGCCAAGCTCTCCGTTCGCGATACCCCACTTGGGAGTCATCATGATGCGTGCGAGCTGCTGGGATCTCGCGCCAGCGTCGGTACGATCGAGGTCCGCCCTTCCCACGTGCCGTACTCGCCGATGCAGGTGAACCGCAAGGTCGTGAACTCGACATGGAAATCCTTGCGTCGCCGCTCGACCATCGCCGCAGCGTGACGATCGGGCGCATCGATCGCGCTGCGACCGTGGAGCATGTCGGTCATCTCGCGCGCGGAGTGCCACACCGTGAATGTCGAGATCGTTCGCCACGGTCGCGCGGCCGCCAATGCGAGCGTGGTCCCCGGGTGATCCCGCACCAGGCGTTCGACCGGCACGCCCCATCGGGTGAAGCGGGGGACCTGCAGCAGCTTCAGGCGCGCGATGGTCACGGCGACCACCGGTGCGTCGAGATTGGTCTCGCCGGCGATCGCCGGCAAGCCGTCGAACGCCGCGACGTGCCCCCATCGTCGGAGGAACTGCAGACGCACATGCCATCCCGCCGCCAGCGCGCGACCGAGGCGGGTGCGCTGCAGGAAATCGTCGATCGCCGCCTCATCCTCCCACGCGGCAAACATCGCGAGGCGACGGATCTGCCACCTCGCCGGTGAGATCACCGAGGCGCATCGGCATCATGCACTCGGCGTGATGCAGCCCGGCGACCGTGGCCGACGTGGGCGGGCGGACGAGCGTCGCCACCGTGGTCACGAGCCCCGGCTTCGCGAGATGGAACGTGTGGACCACCACCGGTCCACAGTAGGGCGCGACGCGAACCTCCGGCAAGTGCCTGGCTCGCGGGCATTGACCTCCAGCATCGAGACCGCATCGCCGTCGGCGGCGATGGTGGGTGGTCTGCCGGGATCGGAACGGGCGTGCCACCCGCGAGTCTTGCATCGAGCACGCCCAGGAAGACGCATTCGATCAGCGCATTTTCGACGGCCATGCATTCGACCAAACGCAGTCGCCGTGCACCATGATCGCACCCCCGAGCGCAAATCGATGACGGCGCACGCGGTCGGACGCATTGGAATCGTCGACGCGGGCGACATGTGAGCGTCGCTTCAACCGTTGGCGTGATGGATCGGTTCGCCGTAGCGGCATTTGCTTCCACTTCACGGGCGTTCCATTTTTATCTGTTCGCATTAAATCTGCGCACCTCCGCCATGGACGCGCATATCAAGCGTGACCGCAGGACAACGGTGTATCCGTAGGCATCGAGAACGGTCGTCCATCCGCAGGGTCCGATTGAAATGTCCGCGTCGAGCTGACCCATGAAGCGAGATCGGTCTGTGCGCCGCGCTCGACTTCCACGTGGTGTTTCATGTTGCCTGCCGACTACGGCAGCTCGTCCGCTCTCATCTGCTCCACAGTATTGGTTCGAAGTGGCCTGAAGCACCTTTTTTGCGCTTCACGGGCCGTCGTCACCAACGAATCACAAAGGAAGATGAACAGCGTCCCGATGTCGAGTCCGTACGTTCTTTGTGCCGTGCTTCTGCTGGCCTGGCCGACCACCGCTTTGGCCCAAGAGAATCGGTCGAGTGGTGGAGCGCTGGTGCTCGATGGCATCCGCGTCTCCCGCACCGAGTGTGTGTCTCCGTGTCCAGTGATGTTCTCGGTCGACGCGATGACCGATGGGACCACCGACGACCCTTTCGTCGATAACGGTGTCTATTGGGATTACGGCGATCCCGACGCGGACGAGCAGCTCGGCGTCTACGACCGAGGAGCACGGTACTTCGTCGAGGGCACGGGTGCCAGTCGCGAAACCGATATGGGGACACCGCTCGGAATGCACACATACATCTGCGATAGCGGAATCTGCTCGTACGAAGCGGGCGTTGCCGTGCGGAATGCCGCCGGGGACTGGGCCACCGCTTGGCGAACGATCACGGTCGAAAGCCAGGAGGTCGCATATCCTGGCACCCAAACGGTGTGCGTCTCGTCGGACGGGAACTGGAGCGGAGACATTCCCTGTCCCGTGAATGCTCGACACGCTACTGCGCTTCCGACTCGAACGGCGTGGGAAAACGATACCCGCTATCTCGTACGTCGCGGCGAAGTTCACAACGTGAGCAACTCGTGTATCGCCTACGACCGTCGCGGGATCCTGATCGGGGCCTTCGGAGATAGCACCAGCCCTCGGCCCGAGATTTCGGCATTTGGTATCGGCCGGGACAACAATTGCAACGACCTGAACCCCGCCGACGCGGTCGTACTGAACTACACGAATCCGTACTGGATCGAAGACATTACCCTGGATGGACTGCGCGTCGCATCCATCGACCTCGGCATGACGTTTCGGAATGTCACGTTGCACGATCTCGATATGGATTTCGAAGATCAAGCGAGCGGTGGCGGGATCTCCAGCAACTCCACCGATCGATGCACCAAAGACGCCACTCTCAGCTGCAGCAACGTGCCGCTGCCCTATGGATTCTACCTGTCGAGCTCCCGCATGATCGGCTCGCGTACATTTCGTCCGGGCGTGAACCTCGGTTTCATGTCAGCGACCCTCGTCAGCTTCTTCGGAGTCATCGATGCCGAAGTGAGCGTCGCCGTCGAGCACAACCTGCGTGTCGAAGGCTCGTCTCGTCTGCTCGTGATCCATAGTGATTTCAACGGTGACCACTCCGCGCAGGGTGACAAACATGCCATCACCATTCGACCGGAGGGACACTTGAACGAAGACATGCTGCTCTTCGGCGTGCGACCGGATACGACACTCCGGGAAAACGTGTTCGAGAGCCGCTATACGGTGATCAAGGACGTATACTTGGGCACCCCTTCGAGCTCCGGCAATGCCGCCCGCGTCACCATCGAGCCGACGGCGGCGGCTTACCCCGAGCTGAGCCGTTGGGGGCTCGTCTCCGGGAACGTGACCGATATGGGTGCAGGCGCTCCTCCGATTTCGGTGGCGTTGGCGGGAGCGGGACTGGCCTGCTATTCGGACAATACTTGGGATTCTCCGCAAGGCTGTAAAGACACCGGGCCCCAAGCGATTCCCGGACAGCCGGCCCGGCCCGACATGACGCCACCGATGCTACCGAATCCACCCGCCACCTATTGATCGTCGAACTTCCGACGGCGGATCGTGGCGTGCCCCCCTAAGCTGCTCACTTGGCAGCAATCCCTTTGCCCCGATCGAGCCGACGCTCCGCGCTCTGGTCGGGCTTGTACGAGCCGGGGCTGTGGATCGAGCGATGCACAGCCCCAGGCATTCCAGGATACAATGAATAAACATGATTGCATCGTGATGCCTCATTCGACGAGCGGTTCGTGCTTGGCCGAACGCAGACTCTTGACTATATTCTTCCGGAGGTTGACTTCGAAGTCGCGCGTTACGGCCGCGTTCGCTGCAGTCTGCCTCCCATAATCATCCAGAACTCCGAAGGTGAGGTACTCAAACTCGACCATATCGGAGATTCGCGCATCGACATCCCCTACGCAGCGAACCCCGGTGATGGCGTCGATGAGGAAGACACGACCGACGACCGAGCCGAACGCCTTATCGAGACTCGCGCCATTGGGAGTGATGAGTGCTGTCGGTTTCACAAAGTCGTCCGCAAGCAGAACGACGATCTGCGACCAGTGTCGTCCTTCGAGGAGTTGCTCGATGTCCGCCAACGTCTCGCGCGAGGCTTCGCCAATAGCAATGGCCTGGCGTGCGTAGGCGATCTCGGCTCGAGGCCCGGCGAAATCGGGAACGACGACAGGTTGGCCCGGCTCGACCAACTGATACTTCCAGAAGCCGAAGTAGACCCCGTCGATGCTTCCAGACTTCACATAGTTCTTGCCCGCGTCGTCCAGCGGAGCCATGGGAGGCTCTTCGCACGGCTCCGACCCGGGTCGCCAACGGACGAGTTCGTTGGCTTCGATGCTTGGACCGAGGCCGACATCCGCACGATCGACCATGCGCTCGGCTTCCTCGATGAGGCCGGCGAGGCCAGCCTGCTTCGCCTCGGGGAGGATATCCGCTTGCCGACGGGCTTCGACCCGGGCTGCGCGGCGGTACTTCTGCGTGGCGAACCATAGGAAAGGCGACAGTAACAACAAGACCGGCAACGCCACGGCCAGGACGCGACGGAGCGTTTGCCAGCGAGCAAGATTTTTTACCTCGGGGAAGTCGTCTTCGGTCTCGGCCATGGCGCGGACCGAGAATGGCAGGTCTGACCGACCTTGGGCGAGCTCCGGATTCGGCGACGCGCTCATGGCACGACGAGACCAAGTTCAGCGTCGCGGTCGCGGTCTCGCCCGAGAGCGTCGGGTCATACACGAAGAATGCCCGGCGTAACCATCAGGCCTCAGTCCTCAGGCGAGTGCTTGCACGGTCGATCACCCTTCGCTCGGGATCCGTCGACCGCCCACACATCCGCGGCCTCGGGGTTCTCGCCGCGTGGTCGGCCCTGCGGCGATCCATCGGACGATAGCGGTCTACCGGGACTCTCGATGGTTTCAATCCAGCCTCTCTCGATCGCGATTCACGACTCGCCGAGGACGTCATTGCGCTCGATGGCGAACTCGCTGGCGCAAAGAAAGTGCATGTTCGCTAGGACAATCAAAGGTGACTACCTCATCGTCGTTGCAGCATCGCACACCCGACTGTATTGTTTCGTCGACCCGACGAATCGCGCCTGGTATGCCAGAACGAACCTAGAACCAGCCGTCGGTTCGCTCTTGGACTGGAGTGATATTTATGACTACAAACAAAAAGAACACACTCGAAATCAATGCCATCCTCTATATGGCAGCGTTCGTTGGGATCGTGAGCTCCGCCTGTGACACAGAGCCGAGCGAAGCCGAGCCGCTTGCCGAGGTCACGAGCCGCATCCTGATGACTGGAAACGTCTATCCCGATCGGCGATCGATTCCCGCTTGCTGGAGCCCGTCGTCCTGGAATCGCGACGATTTTGCTCCCTTCAAGACGAATGTGGAGAGCGCTATCTATCGCTCGTGGACTCAGGCGACCGGGCTCACCTTGGTTGGGGTCGACGACCCGTGCCCTGACGACACGAACGGGATGATCCATTTGCACATGAAGGACCCGGTCGGGTCATCGAATTCGGACGTCGGTTACCGGAGTCACACGAACACGGGCGTTTCTCTGCGCTCCGACAGCAAGGACCATGTCTTTATCCATGAATTCGGACACGCGCTTGGGTTCGCCCACGAATTTCGTCACCCAGATTTTCCCGAAGGATCAGCCTGCAAAGATGATCCGTTGCCGGGCGATACCCTGAACACGCCCGGCGACTGGGCATCCATCATGAACTCGACGTATTGCAACAGCCAGTTGGCTCTCAGCTACTGGGACCGCATCGGAGTTCAACACGCCTACGGGTTTCCCAATCACTTTCCGGACCTCGGGAACGGCCGCGCCAGCGCGTGTCTCATCGATCCCACTGGAGTTCACTGTAGGGTTTCGACCGGAAGCGCTTTCCCGACGCCAGAGTTCGGCTCGAACGTCACCGAGGGTCCATGGTACGGCCATAAGGGGACGTTCTTCGCCAATCTCGACGGCCTTCCCGGTGACGAGTTGATCGCTGTGGACGATACTGGCGTCTATGTGCGCACGTTCGATATCGTCGATTATCCAGCGAGCAGCGAGCGACGTTGGATCGGTACCTGGTACGGTGAATGGGAAACGTTCTTTGCCGACGTGGACGGCGACGGCAAATCCGACATCATCGGTATCGACGGGGAGGCTATTGCAGTACGCATGTCGAACGGCAGTTCGTTTCCAGGCCCGAGCAGGGACTGGGGGGACGCGCTCCATCCACAGATCGGAACGTACTTGGCTGACGTCGCTGGCGATGATGGTGTCGGGGACGGCATGGCCGACTTGATCTACATCGATACCGATGGCACCTATGTGTCCCGTTCGAACGGTAGCTCGTTCGAAGAACCGGTGGCCTGGATCGCCGAACCCATCATGGGTCAACGCGGAACGCATTTCGCTGATGTCAATGCGGACGCGCTCGCAGATCTCATCACCGTGGAGAACAACGGGATTCACGTGAGGCTGTCGACGGGTAGCGCTTTTGGCACAGCCAGACGTTGGGTCACCGTTCCCTGGTGGGGGACCCGCGGTACCTTCTTCGCCGACGTGGACGGCGGAGGGGAGGCCGACCTCATCGGGGTCGACGAAGACGGCATTTACGTCGCGCTTTCCAACGGCTCGTCCAGGTTCTCCCTGCCGTCGAAGAAGTGGTCGAGCCCATGGTACGCGGATTAGTTCGAAGCTGTCGTACTCACGGCATTGGCCAAGGCTTCCGAGGATCGGTTTCAAGGGGGTCGAGGCGTTCATTGCAGCGCTGGTCGAGCTCGAAGCTTCGGTTCCGCCGCGTGCCGCCGTCGTAGCCAACGTCCTTGCCCCCACCGAAGCTCGCGTGGTCGAGGTCGAGGTCGAGGTCGAGCACGATCGGGCGAATCTTTCTGCGTGGTCGCAGCCGTGAACAGGGATCACCCGATCAGCTGATCCCTGCGACCGCGTTCAAGCCGAGCGAAGTCGGAAACGTGTGGGTGGTTGAGGCTCACTCCGGCAAGGCGTCGTTCACGAAGCGCTCGGTCCACGATTCACCATCGACGAACGTCAAGCGCACGACGATCTCTTTGGCCTCTGGAGGAGCGTAGAGCAAAACATTGTCGTCCGCAGAGATCGTCATCGTTGCCCCTTGGCAGGCAGGCAATGGCCATACACGGTCGGGATTGCCGGAGAATCCATACTCCACCTTTTGGAGCGCGCACGCATGCATGTGCAGAAACGTGAAGTACACGAGCTTGCGACCGCCGTAGTTCCTCCATGATACCCATTGCGTGCGCACCATATCGATGGTGTCTTTACTGAATTTCAGCGTTGCCGCTGCGGGATCGAAGCGAAACACCCGTCGTTTCAGCGTTCCATCGATCGTGTACTCGAACGTGATATCCACCGCCTTCGCTTTGGAATCCAGCGTTAGCGTGGGCGTACGCAGCTGCCGAAACTCTCCTTCGGCTCCCACTTGCACACGCATCTGGCTCGGAGAGGTCGTGAGCCCCGCGAAGGTGAGGATCCAGCCACTGGAACTCGGCATGGAAATCATCTCCAGTCGAGCATCCGCCGCCTCGTCGCGGGTGCCGTCGATGTGGATATTGAGTTCGCAACCGTTCAAGCTCAGGCTATAGACTACCGCTACCAGGGCGGCAGACAACGCAAGCCGATGCCACGTTCGAGACATGGGTCAGTGTACCAGCATCGTCGTGGTCGCGGTCGAGCCGTCGGTTCATGCCCTATCGGCCCGGCTCTCCTCGCGTTGGGACTGGCCGGGTGTCCGCGTCCGGCCACGGTGACACCCCCCGAAAGCGATCGCGCAATCGCAGAGTGCATCGATGCGTGTCACGCCAATCAATTCGCGTACCCCGAAGAGACGCCCAACGACTGCCATGTCGCTTGCGAGGACGGCCGGATGACGAGCCCATCGACATCCTGACTGCGCACGTCCCCACGACTCAGGGGGCGACGACGCGCAAAGTAGCAGTCGCGGTCGAGCCCGAGATCGTGGGGTCGTACATCTCTTCGACGTGGGCCGTCGGCATCACGTATCGACCTGGGGTGGTCGCTCGCAGGTCGATGCGGTAGGTGTGGCGGCCGGGCGCGAGATCGTCCACGTAGAGGAGAACGCGATCACGGCGGAGCTCGTGGTGACTCACCCACGAAAGAGCTTCTGGGGCGAGCACCCGCGCTTGCGCGCCGGCTCCGAGGTTCGTGTCGACGGTTTCGAGGCCGGCGGGCAAGGGCACGTCGATCGCCACGTAGCGATGGTACCCGTCGGTCTCGATCGCGATTCGCATCGCCACGAACTCGCCCGCGCGGAGCTGATCGTGTGGGCCTTCTTGATCCGAGCGTTGGCCTCGGCCAAGGAGGGCTTTGCGAGCGGAAACGCAACGATCCAGGTCTCGCGCGATGAGGTGGAAGTACTTCTCGCAACATTCCGCAAGATCCCGATGCCTGGTCACGAGAAGGAGTACGGCCGCAAATTGATCGCGTGGCGGAAGGCGAATCAAGTGGTGGCAGACAGAGCCGTCGCGGCGATCGAGAGCGACGTTCTCCCACGCTATCGAAAGACGTTGCCGCTGCTGGCCAACAGCTTCAACGCGGAGCACATCAACAACCTCTCGACGGAGGGAGTTGCACGCGAAGGCTATGACGACGCGGTTTGGCTTTTGACCGTCGACCTCGATCTGTACCCGGACAACAGCGCCGATAGTCGCGCGCGGTTCGTGTTCAAGACCCGGCCGAGCAAGGCGAACGTCCGCGCGTTCAGTCGCGATGTTCAGGCCGCGGTGCTGCGGACCGTGGGGCGGAAGTTGCCGGCAAGTCCGTCGTACACGGCGTACTGGCTCGTTGCGGACGACATGTCGACCAGCCTGCTGCTGTCGACGGTGCCGCTCGCGGAGCTGAAGACCACCTTGGAGCAGCGTCGTGGCGGCTGCAGAGCTTCGAGCTGTTTTGGCGTACGCCTGCGTTGCTGGTCACCACCAACGCCAAGAAGTACATCACCAGCAACGATGCCGGGTCTCTGCTCGCGACCCTGAAGGTCGCGAAGTTCGAGTCCGGAGAGACCTCTGTCGTGTTGCGGGTGAACGGGAGCTACTCCGCGGCGATGAAGGTGGAGAAGGCAGCACGCGCCGAGGTGGTACAGCTGATCGACAACGGCGTCGACCCCTCGCTGAGCCCCGATCCTGCGGCGGCGCGCAAGCGCTTCGAGGACGATCTCGAGTTCTTGAGCACGCTGAAGCCGGCGCTTACCGAATAGGCCTTCGCCCGCGCGCGAGTGCGGCAAACGTTCCCTGGGCGAACACGCGTCGGCTGGGTCGTCCAACCTTCGCTTCTTTCACAACCAGGAGTCTCCTCCCGCCCCAGCGCTTTCCGGGCGATCACCCGTCTGCAAACAACGCATCCGAGCTCGCCGCGGTCACGGCCGCTCGGGCCCATCGCTCAAGCGTCGCCGCGTCATTGCACGCTTCAATGCGCTGCCGCTGGGACTCGCTGAGCACCCAGCCGCGGGTCTCGATGATCGCGAGCAGCGTAGCTCGGCGCCCCTCGGCTCGTCCCTCGGCTCGTCCCTCGTCGCGTCCCTCGGCTCGTCCCTCGTCGCGCCCCTCGGCTCGTCCCTCACGCTTGGCTGCGCCGATCGTGATCCGGTAGCTCGCTAGGCCAAGTTGCCGATCGCGTTCGAGCTCCCGGACTCGGGGATCGGCGGAGAGTTCGTCCAACGCTGCTTTCGCTTCTTTCATGACCGGATCCTCCCGCGCCAGCGCTTCCCGTTCCTCGTCCGAGTATGCCATGAGAAATCGGCACCAGCGTTGCAACGCCGCTTCCTCGGGGGTGGCCCGTACGAGCTTTGGAAGTTCTATGAAGTGCACCGCGAGCGCGTCACACAGCGGCTCGTGGTCGTGAATCTCAAGGACCCGGAACGCCGAGTGGAGGCGGGGCGCGTTCAGCACTTCCTCGCCGAGAAAGAACACGACCACCGACGGCAGGAGGAGCTCGTGCGCGTCGCCGGGATGGAGTTGCCCCCCGTAGAGCCTCGCCCAGTAGTAGAGCGCACGCTCGCGAAGCCCCGAATGGGCCGCTTGCTGCATTTCCACATCCGCTTCCCGACCATCGCCGAACCGGACGTGGAGATCGAGAACTGCACCTTTGTGATCGACCCCATCTTTGGGGAGCTCGGGATTGAGGAGCTCGGCCGAGGTGATCGGCGAGTCCGGGCGCAATACGGCTTCGAGCAAGGGCGCGAGGAGGTTCGGCCTCCGGATGAAGATCAGCTTGAAAATGATGTCGAGCTTGGGATCGAGCGTTCTCCGCGACACGTCCATCACCCATCACTCTTCGCCCGCTCAGGTTCACGAGTCAAATCCCGCAACGCCGCTGAAAAGGACCTTCAGCGACACAAGGGGCACGGCGGACGATCTCGGCACGAAGCGCCTCGAGTGGGGGGTACCCGCGCACGTCACTAGGCTCGGGCCATTCCGTCGAGATTTCATCCCTTCGGTGTCGTTGCTATGAATCGTTCGCGTGATCGAATCGATCCAGAAGGTCCTCCTTCGCCTGCAAGCACGCGGCTCTTTCGCGGTTCATCGTTCGCTCCCGGCCGACGCGCTCGTACTCGGCATCCACGGGCTCGGCCCAATTGCCTTTCCAATCGCCGCCGACACGGCGCGCTCGCTCGTGGGCGAGGCCGTGCGTTCCCCCTTCGGCTGGCGGGATCAGACGATCACGGATCTCGGGGTTCGTGACGGCTGGCAGATCGCCAAATCGAGGATCAAGGTCGACGGTCGCCTCTGGAACCCCGTCTTGCGTGCGGCACTCGAACAACTCCGCGAGCAGCTCGGTCTGAGCGACTCGGGACGCCTGACGGCCCGGCTCGACAAGTTGACGATCTATGGACCCGGGCAGTTTTTCAAGCCCCACCAGGACACCGAGAAGAGCGAGAGCATGATTGGTACGCTCGTGGTCGTGCTGCCTTCGCGTTACACGGGTGGCACCGCAAGGATCGATCGTCACGGGCAACAGGTCGAGGTTCGTCGCTCGACCCATAAAGCACCCACGCTGGATCTCCTCGCGTTTTACTCGGACTGCCACCACGAGATCCGCCCGATCAAGACGGGGTATCGAATCGCGCTCGTGTACCAGCTCGACTTCGAGGCTGGTCCTGCACCGCTGTCGGCGTCGCTCCCCGATCCGGCCCTTACCGCCCGAACGGAGCCATTGATCCGAGCCATTGCGGACTATTTCGCGACCCCGCAGACGGTTCCCTACTCGCGGAACCCTGCACGTCGACACCCCGAGAAACTGGTGTATTTGCTCGATCACGAATACACGCAACGCAATCTCGACTGGTCCCGGCTCAAGCAAGCGGACGGTTTGCGGAGCCTTGCGTTGCGGGAAGCGGCGAAAGTGCTCGACCTCGAAATCTTTCTCTGTCTCGCCGATGTCCACGAGAGCTGGCAATGCGAGCCCGTGATCGATTCGTACTGGGATCGGGGGCGCGGTCGCCCGCGGCGGTCCGCCGGTGATGCGGCCGATGGCGAACACGAATTGGTCGAGCTCGTCGATTCGGAGGTCGACCTGCGACATTGGCAAGACGGGAGCGGGCAGCCTACGAAGTTTGACGGGCTGAGCGTCACCAACGCGGAGATCTGTTTCACCACGGCGAGCAATGACCTCGAGCCCTTCGAATCCAACTACGAGGGGTACATGGGCAATTATGGCGATACCCTCGACCGCTGGTATCACCGGGCTGCGGTGGTGCTGTGGCCTCGAAGTCACGACTTCCGCATGCTGGTCAAGACCGACCCCGCATCGGCGATGCAAAAGGTGCTCGACATGATCGGTCGCACGGGCGCGGCCAAGCAGACCGCACAGGAGAAGCTGGGGATCCTTCTCGAACTGCTCCCCGACCATGCCCACGGACTGCAGGAAAAGGCTCTGTCGTTGGTGGCCTTGCGGCTCGCCCTCGCGCTCGATGACGCTGCGTTGGCCGCGGAGCTGCTCGCTCCGCTTGCGCCTCGGGCCGTGACCATGGCCGCGATCGATCCATGGTGCGCTTTGGTCGATCGTTACGGCGTGGCTTGGTGCCAGGACTTGCTGTCGGTGTGGCATGCCCCGCCCTCCCGTCTGCACTTGGCACCGCCGTGGGCGACATATTCTCCGGAATGGCTTGCCGGGCTCGCCGGCCATCCGGCGAAAGCCGGGCGTGCCCTGGCACGCTTCATCGTCGAACGGCAGTGGGAGCAGCTCAGCGAGCGGCTCGGCGCCACGACGCCCGCGCGGTCACGCTCTCCGTTCGGAGATGTTCGACGGGTCGAACTTGCAGCAGGGGTTCGCGCCATGTTGCAGGCCTGCACCGTCGTGAATGCCAAAGGGCCCTATCGCGCCGCAGTGAAGCACCTCACGGGGGAGGATTCGGCCTTGTCCCCGGCAGAGCTCGCCACCGTCGCGAGCGACCTGGCCGAGCGGCTCGACGATGAGACTCGAGCATCATGGGATTTCGGTGTGCTCCTCGAACATTGCCTTCAGCGGCTCGAGTCGACGATCGCAGGTCTGCGTCGCGACGATGGCGATGTGTCCATCGCCGTGCCTCGAAACTGCTCATGTGGCGACTGCGATGAGCTGCACCGATTCCTCGGTTCATCGAAGGTCACGCTGCATTGGCCCATGGCCAAGGACCGTCGACAGCACATCCATCATATGATCGATCGCATGCGTCTCCCCGTGACTCACGTGACGCGCCGCGAGGGCAGTCCGTATACGTTGGTGCTGACGAAGACCAAGGATCTGACCCGAATCGAGGCCGGGCTTCGTCGCGAGCACGAACAGCATCTCGAGACGATCGAGCGGCATCTGGGTGGCGATCGGGCTCCTGGTGGCAAAACGACCCGCAGGAAGCGCGCCAGACATGACTGACCTGCGATGGCAGTGGCCAGGATTCGCAAACCAGGATCTATCGCGACGAGTTCGGGTCGCCACCACGACCTGGCCTGGGCGGCAAGTGCGGTGGCTTGCCACGTGGCCGTGGGGCGGGTCGCAAGGAGCTCACTTGCACTAGGCGGTGCTCCACAAGCCGATCCACGGGCTTTCCGTTCCATCCTCCGGGTGGTTTCGTCCGGATCTGCGGGCGCCCCGGCAATGAGTTCATTGCTTCGTGGTCAAAAAAGGGGCCGATTTCCAATCAACTCATTGCGTAAAGGGCGCAAACCTAGGACAAAATCAATGAGTTCATTGCTTCGTGGTCGAAAAAGGGCCGACTTCCAATCAACTCATTGATTTTGTCCTAGGTTTGCGCCTTGACCGCAATGAGCTCATTGCTTGATGGTCGAAAAAGGGCCGACTTCCAATCAACTCATTGATTTTGTCCTAGGTTTGCGCCTTGACCGCAATGAGTTCATTGCTTGATGGTCGAAAAAGGGCCGACTTCCAATCAACTCATTGATTTTGTCCTAGTTCGCCGACAGCGCGATGGGGCGGTTACGGGAATGGACGAGGAAAACCGTGTTCCCGCCGATGAATGGATGGAGTTCGACGATGTCGCAACACCGCCATGACATGCCGGACTCCAGCCAATGGGACCGGCCGTCTTCGTTGGGCGGTACGTTGAGCAGACCTGACAGGCGTGCACGTGACCTTTGGACGAATCGGTGTGATCGGCGACATTCATACGGAAGCGGAGCGCCTCGCTTCAGCGCTGGCGATGCTCGAAGCGCGAAGGGTCGAGCTCATCGTCGCCACCGGTGACATTGCGGACGGACGTGGTTCGCTCGACGAGTGCTGCGAACTTCTGACCGCTCACCATGTGGGTCGCGGTATGTGGCAACCACGACCGTTGGTTGCTCGCAGGCACCGGACGTCACCTGCCCCATGCGACCGCTTGGGCAGATGTATCCGACGAGTCGCGGGCGTTCCTTCACCGTCTCCCCCGTATGGTGGAAATGGCGACGACCAAGGGTAGGGCCCTCCTCTGTCACGGGCTCGGCCGGAACGACATGGCCAAAGTGGGTCCCGATGACTATGGCTTCGAGCGTTTCCCGGGCTGACGATCATCAACGGGGGCACGCTGAAGCCGGAAGACTCGCCCTGTGTCCTCGAAATCGACTTCGATCGAGAGGTTGTGCTGGTCTTCGAGTTCGCGGCCGACGGTTCCATCGACTCGACGCCCATCCGCATCGCACTCGAGTGAGCTTCAAGGCGCGAATGAGGCGTACGGACGATCCGGACGGTCGGCCCGTTCCCTCACGGCGGGTTGCGGAATGAGTGAGGCGACCGGCCATGAGACCGGAGCGCTCGACCGATCCTCCGCGAATACGTGTTTCACTTCGTTTGCCCGAGACTCGACAAAAACCAGAGCAAGGCATGGTTCACCAGCTCGCCGATTGCGTTCTTGATGGTGGACGACCCGAGCCACGCATCCGCGGAAACCACGACGAGCACCGGAGCGAGGCTCGCGACCATCACCCGAAAGAAGGCACGTCGTGAACCCATTCATTTTCATCTCACCGCATTCCCGATCCGTATACCGCATGGATTCACGATCCGTCGGCGAACGAAACCCTCCTTTCCAAACCGCACCGAGGAAGGATTGGGTTCGCGCGATGCGACCCGTCGGCGTCGTGGCAACCATGTTCGCCGCAGTGGCGGTCCCGCCAATCGCACATGCGAGCATTCTTCGAACCGAGCCAAGGATCATCAATGAATCTTTCATAGAAGGTGATACTGACTCTCTCGACCGTTTCGGGGAGGTCATGGCCTTTGGCGATTTCGATCGCAACGACCTCCAGGACCTGGTCATCGGTCATCCTTTCGATGACCACGACGGTCAAGAAAATGCGGGTATCGTGACCGTGTTGTACGATATGGAATTCACTCCGGACGGAATCGAATTCGACCGAGATGAACTTTGGCATTTTGCTGTACCCGCAATGCCCGAGGACGCCGGCGTGATCACATCCTTCGGCGCAGCTCTCGTGGTTGGGGATTTCGATGGCGACTTCATCGACGACCTGGCCATCGGTGCTCCAATAACGCACGCGACGGGGAGGCGAACGCAGGCTCCGTGACGATCATTTTCGGTTCCGAGGGCTTGAATGCCGGATTGGAAGATCCGCGGACGTTCGACCTTCACGCCTTCGCGGGCGAGGACGTCGAATCCAGCCAAAGTTTCGGTTTTTCGCTCGCAGCCGGAATCCTCAACGACTTCGCGGCCAGGGACATCTTGGCCGTGGGCGTCCCCGGATATGAGGCAGGGGGCCTCATCGATGCCGGCGGAGCTTTCACGTTCATGGTCACAGGAGGTGACCGGCGCATCGTCTCGGTCGAGCGATACGTGCGTGGAGGCCTACTGCCGGGTGGACCTCGCACGGATCAGCGAGTCGGCTACGCCGTGGCCATCGGGATCCCCGATATCGACATCGACGGGGCGAGCCTCGCCATTGGTGCCCCCACACGCGGTGGCGGTGCTGGTGTGGTCTATCTCTGCCACCGCTCACACAACAGTGGCGGTTGTGGCAACGGCGTTGAAACGTTGTCCCAAGGGGCGTACCCGGGTTCCGGTGCGGCGGTGGTCGGTGAGCGATTCGGAAGCTCGCTCGCGTTTGGCTACCTACGCAGCGAAAACGCGGGTCAGGACTTGGTTGTCGGTTCTCCCGAAGAGGCGTTCGGTTCTTTGACCAACGTAGGAGCAGTCAGCATCTTCTACTTCGCGGAGCCGAATGCCGGAACGGGTGACTTTTGGCACCAAGGACTCGCCGACGTTGAGAGCAACAATGCTGCGAGCGATGGCTTCGGTTACTCGCTGGCATGTGCCGATCTCGATGAGGATGGCGAAGACGATGTCGTCGTCGGCGTTCCGGGCAAAGACATTACTCACAACGGGGTCACGACGGCGAACGCAGGCGCCGTGATCACGCTCCAGAACCTCGACGGCGCCGACCTGGAAAGCGAAATGCGATATCGGCAGGGCCCGATGTCGGGTAATCCCGGGCTAGGCGACAACTGTGGGCTCTCGGTGATCGCCACACCGGACTTCGGCAGTAGTGACGATCGGGCCGAGGTATTTGTCGGCTGCCCTCGGACGAGGGTCGATGGGGTCAGCGACGCCGGTCAAGTGCTCATCTATTGACGTTGCGAAGAAATCGAACGAGCGCAGCCGCGACGTTGCGCTCGAGGCGGTGCCGTGATGACTCGCAGTCTCCCTTCACCCGGGAGTTCGCCGTGAGCATGGTGTAGGAACGCGGGTCTTCAGCGTGTGCGATGATGGACAGGATAGCACCGCGAGCTCGGCATCGCGGTCGCTTGAGCGTCAGGGCGACCGTGGCCCAAGTTCGAGGAGAATCATCCGATGGGTGCTCAGGTCCATGGTCCGCCCGATCGCCATCCCACCCCCGCAGCCACTCCGGTTCCCCTAGAGCACCTGAAAGTGGAACTTCAAGGAAGCCGGCCACGACGGTCACCGTATCCAGCAAATTCCCTGTATTGCGCGCACTGGCTTTCCGTACGAAACCGGACCACTGCGTTTCCTTCATCGGGTCCTCCGCAATCACGGCAGCAACGGGATCGTGAAGAAGCTCGGGCCAGGAAGCGTGGCACCGGTGGCGGGGATGCGCGTGAAGCCCTCGTCGGCGAGGTCCGTGGATCCGCCGTGAAGCCTTGCGGAAAGGCGGTGACATTGCAGATGTTGACGTCGGGAATGCCCGTCGCCGTATTGAGCCAAAAGTGCAGGTCCCAGATACGCGGATGCCACACCGGGACGGCGGGGCCCGAGAGATTCGTGGAGCACCGCAAGAGGCGGAAGTGCAGCTCTTCCGTATCCTGCTCGACGGAGGCTTGCTCGACGGAGGCCTGCTCGACGGAGGTCAGATAGAGTCCGGTGCGATGGGCCGTCCCGGGTTTGGTGGACTCCGTGAGGGACTGGAACGTGTGCTCCGTGCAGATTCGGTTGAAGTGATCGAGGCCCAGGTCGAAAAAGCGCGATAGTACACGCCGACGCCGTGCACGAGGATGGGAACCTGTCCCAGGTCCACGAGCGTCCAGGCCTTGCCTTCGGACTCGTGATAACCCTGCGAAAGCTCCCTGATCACGAATACCCGCTCGGCCGCATGGAGATGGTGGCCGTTGACCCTAGAGACATCGCCACACAGGTAAACGGTTTTCTGGGCGAGGCTGGGCAAAGCAGAAGAGAGGTCGTCGAGGTTGATCACGGACCCGCAAAAGTCTCTGATCAAGCCTTGATCTCCCAATGTCGATGGCGCGACCAGGATGTTGTTGGCATCGAGGAGGCGAGCTTCCGTTCTTTCCGTTGTATGCATGAAACTGTACCTGCCGTACGTCGTGCCGTGGTCGTGACGGTGGCCGGCTACGCGTCGTCGAAGATCTTTTCGGGAATACGCGTAGACAAGATCAGCGTAAAACCTCGCGCGCTTTTCGTCGAGCTTCGCCGCAGCCGCCCGCGCAGACCGCCCGATCTCGACCGCTTGTGGGTCCTCGGCGTGCGCCATGACGAACGGCACCGCGAGCTCGGGCCTCGCGGTCACTTGCGCTTGATCCGTCATTGCGGCACTTCCGAGGTCCGATCACTCGAGGCACGATCCGGGACCCAACCCGTCGAGGTCGATCGGCTTGGCACATCTTGCCACTTCCGAACAAAATCGATGCTTCGAGCATCCCGCGAGCGTGCTCGAAACCATCATCGAGCAATACACTCGCGAAGCCGGGATCCGTGAACTCACGCGCAAGCTCGCGGACCTGTTTCGTGGGCGGGCGCTGGAACAAGTCACGGGTGGGTCGAGGGCCGAGTCGAAGGCGATCGAAATGAGCGAGGTCGCGGCTCGACTGGGTCCCGCCCGGTATCGGGAACGGCCGCGGGTCGATGGCCTTCCGATCGGTGTGGCGACGGGCCTGGGGGTGGCGACGGGCCTGGGGGTGATGACGCACGGTGGAGCGCGGTTGTTCGTCGAAGTCGGCCGTCTGCCCGGCAAGGGCGAACTTCGGTTGACGGGCCGGTTGGGCGAGATCATGCGAGAGTCGGCGCAAACGGTCCTCGGTCACCTGCGGCTCTATGCCGCGACCTACGGGATCGCAGAGCCTGCGAGCCCGTCGAACTATGATTGGCACGTGACATGCCCGAAGCGGCGATCGCCAAGGAAGGACCGAGCGCAGGGGTGGCTCTGATGGCAGGGATGTTGTCGGTGTCGCTCGCGAAAGCGTTGCCTGCGAGCGTGGGGATGACCGGCGAGGTGAGCTTGATGGGCGATGTGCTCGCGGTGGGCGGGATCCGAGCGAAGTTGCTCGCGGCGGAACGGGCAGGGCTTGTCCGCGTGCTCATCCCCGCCGAGAATGTGGCGGATGTCCCGGAAGGCATCGCCATCGAGGTGGTTCCGGTCGCAAGCGTGGCCGAAGCCGCCCGCGCTTTGGGGTTGATCGGCGATGCGTGACGACTGTCCGCTCGATCCCACGGCGCTCTTGCGGCTCGCGGCTCGGGCCGAGGCGCTCGAAACCCGTCTGCTCGAGCTCGACTTCCATAAGCCCGAGGCCGAGGACAATGCTGGGCTCGTGGCGTCCCAGGCTGCACTCGCGGTCACGTCGCAGCTCGCGGCTTATCAGCGGGCGGTGGGGTTGTTCCACGAAGTGGCCCGCTGGGCGGAGCCGACCGATTGGAATGTGGAGCGACCCGACGTCGGGATCGATCTGCTCACCGTCTTCGATTTCGCGGTGGAGCAGGGCCTGCCGGGCGACCTCCTCGAACGGTTGTTGGCCTCGGCAGGACCCGCGCTCCTCGAACGGCTCGCGCGACGGCTCGACCCCGAACGTGATCTCGACCGCGAGTGTCTCGTCCGATTGCTCGATCATCCGCGGTTGCCGATCCAGGAAGCCGCACGGGTGAACCTCGGACCGCTCGCCCCCTGGCGATGGTACGAAGGCCTGTTCGAGGTCGATCCGCTCGATCCTCCGCACGCCGATCACGAACGTTACATGCAGATCCGTCGCGCGCTCCTGCGGGAGCGTCTCGGGCAGAGCGGCGTCCCGGACGACGAACTGCTCCTGCAGGCCGTCGCCGCCTTCCCGGACTCGGTGGTGGAACGCGTCCTCGAATACCGCCTGGCCGTGCTCGGGAATCGTCTGCCGAGCGAGGCGGTGGTCGAGCGACTCCGCGCGATCGGGGGGCCGGAGGCATTGGTCCGGGCGGCGCGACGATTCTTGCAGTCGAGCAGCGAACCGAGGGCGCACATGCTCGGCGTTCGCGATTGGTTTCGCGGTCTGCCGGAACCGGTTCGCGAAGCTGTGGCGCGCGCGATGTTCGACCTGCTCGATGGCTACACCTTGGATCCACCCGGTTCACCGCGCCTCGAAGACGGGCAGCGACCGCGTGAACACAATGTGGTGTTGGTGGTCGCGTGGCTCGGTGAGGCACTCTGGCCCAAGACCGCATCCCCGCAGCCACTGTTCGAACGATTGATCAGCCTGCGGGGTCGACACTTCGATCGCGGCCTCGCGCGCAGCATCCTCGCGACGACGATCTCGGATTCGCAGGTGTCGATGGAACACGTGGGCGTTTGGCTCGTTCCGTTCCTTCGCGAACACACCTTGCTGTTGTTCGACGTTCGTGGCTTCGTGCAGCGGTTCGTCGAACGAAGCCCCGCGCGAAGCGGTGGAGCAGCTCGCGACCGTCCTGATGGAGAGCAAGCATCGGGAAGGCAAGGCCCGGGCGCTGCAAATGTATGGCCGCTTGGTCGAAGCGGACGCGGACGCACGCGCGGCTCAAATCCAAGCTTGGCTCGCGGACGATGCGATCCGCCCGATCGCACTCGGCGATGAGGTGGTGCGGCATCGACTCTTGCCCGTCGCGCGTCGTTGGCTGCTCGAGCACCGGCTCGCGCTCGGCGAAGCGACGAACGTCATGCAAGGGGTGGGCGAGCTCTATGGAGGAGTGGTCATACTCCCGCGCTACGGCAACCCCGAAACTCGAGCCGCACGGCGAGAACGTCGGCAGAAGGTTCTCGCCGCCGCGGGGGTTTGGCTCGCCCCCGACGGCGAACCTCCCTCCGATGCAGAATGGGAGGCATATCGAAGCCTCGAACGCGAGACCCCGGTCGATCGGCTTGCGACGACCCTGCGATGCTTTCCCGAAGGTCCGTGGCAACCAGCGGACCTCGATCGGCTCGACCGCGTCGACGTCGAGATCGCGAACCGAAGTCCGGCTGCGATGCTCATGGCGATCTCGTTGTGCGATGTGCTCGAGGGCAAACCGCCCGCCGACGCCACCGCCCGGATCGGACGACTCCGAGCCGCGTGGCCCCACCAACCAGACGAGAACGGCGACGACGATCACTACCACGGCAAGCACTTCCAGCGTCGTTTGGCGGAGTTGTGCCAGCGATTCGGTGCGGATGATGCCGAGGGCGTACCCCCATCGCGTCCCAACATGCCGTGGATGGACGAACCCGAGGACGACCCATGAGCATCCACGACGAATTGCTGAGCGCGGACGAAGCCCACCGGTTGTGGAAGTGGGCGCTCGGGTTGCTCGAGCAGCCGGGTGAGCGTCAAGGGATCCGTACGACGCAAGACGACACGGATCTGTGCGGTAACGCGTTGGTGCTCGCCGCGTATGCGGCCACGCAAGGCTCGGACTTTCGTTGGGTGGCCGATGTGCCGAGGGTGCTCGAGCTCGTGGCGGCGTGGATGATGGACAACACCGCCCCTCGCTGGGAACAGGCCCTGCGGTCGCTCGCCTTGCTGCTCGACGCCCGAGCCCCGATCGATCGTCGCGTCGAAAGGCTGGCCAAGAGCCCGGACGCGAGGGTTCGTCGCCAACTTGCCGATGGCCTCCACCCGGGCGATCCGAAAGCCTTGGCGCTGCTCGAGCGATTGGTTCGGGATCCGGATCGGTCGACCCGCATGAAGGCTGAGCAGAAACTGCCCGAGACGAAGGTGTCCCCGTGGTGGTTCGGGGCGTTCGAGGCCGATCCCATTCCCCGCGTGGACGGTGGGCCCCCGAGCGAAGCGATCGTCACCGCGTTGCGCACCGTGGCCGATTTCGCCGACCTGCCGCATGAGCTCCGGATGGGCAAGCAGGAGGCGTTCGAACCCGCCCTCGCGGAGCTCCCCCCGACCCTACGCTTCGAGTTCGCAGACCGGTTTCTGTCGTGGGATTGGGCGCCGGACTACGGACAGCGGGTGGTGGCGGTCTTGGCTCGGACGCGCGAGGGGCAGCTCGCGCTCTGGGATATCGTCACGCGGCGGTTCCGCTCGAGGCAGGAGTACCAGGTTCTCTCGGTGCTGCAGGTCTATGTGGATGCGCTCGCCAAGGAGACTCGGAAGGACCTGCTCGCCACCTGGCTCGAACGTGGTACCTGCGACGCGCGCCCGGTCTCTGGACCCATGATCGAGCTGCTGTCCTACGTGATGCGATCGGCTTGGCCGACCGGTGGCGATCCGACGCCGGTCCTCGATGCTTGGGAGCGGCTCATGTGCCGCGACGAATCGGGCTTGTTGGCAACCGGGCTGGTCGGCGCGATCGAGCACGCCGACCTGTCCGAGCCTCGGATCTTTGCGCGGATCGTCCCGCTCGCGGAACAACACAAGCAGCTCGTCTCCGTCCTCGAACGATCCCTACACCAAGTCGACGACGTGACCGCCGAGCGTTCGTCGAACGGTGCATGGCGAGCGGCGAAGATGCGTTTCGTGGGCTCGCGTGTCACCACCTCGTCACCTGGCTCTACGACCCCGACATCGATGGGCCGCGCGAACACGTGTTCGAGCGCTTGTGGGCCGATCCGCGTTCGCGTGACGCGATCTTCGCGCGGCACGACACCGCCGAGTGCCTTTCACCGTACCTGCGTGAAAAGCTGCGCGCAGGTCGACTCGAGTCGACGGAAGCCGAAGCGACACTCCATACCATCGGACGATTGTTCGGAGGCGTCGTCGGGGCACCGATCGAGAAACGTCGCATCGAAGCTCGCGAACGTGCAGCCGAGTGGCTCGAAGGTCGCCCCGAGCAAGGACCTCCCACCGAAGCGGAATGGGAACACGGCCGACCGTTGCCATCCCGAGAGGCGGAGGAGAATGATGGGGCCGGCTGGAGCTCGATCCGTCTCCGCCCGCCCGGTCCACTCGCGCCGTTCGAACGAGAGATCGTCGATCGGACGATCGAGCAATGGCGCAAGCTCATCGCAGACCAGGACCCGGGTGCGCAACGGCTGTTTCTCCAGATCGTCCGAGGACTCGTCGATCTCGAAACTCCAGACGTGAAACCGCTCATGGTGAGCCTGGTCCGGGAATGTGAGCGGGTCGACCCCGACACCTTCCGCCTCGTCGAGCTCCTGACCAAACACGACCTGGATTGAGTGCGACCTTCACGCTCCACAGGGGCTGAGTTCCAGCCCCCCTATGGGGCCTGAGGAAATCGTGAAGGCGAACGCAGACTACGAGGCGGGCAAGACGCCCGACCCCAAACTCATGGCTGCGGTCGCGAAGCAAGCGGAAGAGCACACCAAGGCGGGCACGATGCTTTCGACGAGGCGATCGTGTACGAGCAGCGTTTCATGAAGGTCCACCAGGATGTGCTCGGGCCGGAATATGAAGGTGAGCTCGAGATCCGGCCGATGTTCAGCGATGACATGCATCCGTGCATGGACCCGTGAGGGTTGCCTAGGCCAATCGACTTCTGACGAAGGACGAGGCAGGAGTTGGCCGATGCGTTTCTTCGCGTCGACTCCAAGGACGCCACTATTCACCGTGAGACAAAGCGCATTGTAGACATCTGCTGTCATGCCCGTTTCTCCCCCCACACAGGAAGACCACTCGATGTTCTCGGAGGAGCTCTGTGCCAGTGATCTCTCCCGTCAAGTTGGTGCGGTTGTGGCCAACGCTGACGGGATGTTATCGCTTCCGGGGCCAACGACATGCAGCGATTCGGCGGGGGTCCCGACTGGCCACCGAACGAGGAGTTCACGGTAGATACCGGAGAGGGAAAAGGCCTCTGACTACCGACGTGGCTTTGACTCTAAGGGATCGCTCAGAAATTATTTGACCGTTTTGATTCCGCGGGTATCGACGTCGATCTCGATTTGTGATCTACCGTCGTGGTGACGCCTGAAGAGCTTATCAAGTTGAAGTTCGAAGCCCTGTCGCCCGTGATGGACGAGCGCCTTCGTAGGCTGTGGGAGGCTGCGAAGCAGAGGCAATCGGCTCAGGTGGTATTGCGCTGGTCGAGAGGGCGACGGGAATGTCGCGTACGACGATCCGTGCCGGTCGAGATGAACTCCGTGAGGGCGTGTCGCGGGACGACGTAATTGATATTCGTCGACCGGGGGCTGGGCGTCCCGCATTGGTGGAGCGACATCCGGAAATCATGCCCGCTCTCGAGGCTCTCATTGACCCTGTGACGAGAGGTGATCCCGAATCGCCTTTGCGCTGGACGAGCAAGAGCACTCGAAAGCTCTCAACGGAACTCGGACGGCAGGGCTACACGATCAGCCCGCAGAAGGTTGGAGAACTCCTTCGCCAGCTGGGATACAGCTTGCAGGCACCAAGCAAAACCCTTGAGGGCAAACAACATCCCGACCGGAATGCACAGTTTGAATTCATCAATGACCTTGTCGAAGGGTTTCAGGAACGAGACGCACCCGTGATTTCGGTCGATACCAAGAAAAAGGAGCTCGTTGGGCCGTTCCGAAATGGTGGCCAGGAGTGGCAACCGAAGGGGGAAGCAGTTCCAGTCCGGGTTCACGACTTCAAGGACCCTGAACTGGGCAAGGCGATCCCTACGGAGTCTACGACATTGGCAGAAACGACGGATGGGTGAAAGTTGGAATCGATCACGACACGTCAGAGTTCGCGGTTCGCTCAATTGCGAATTGGTGGAAAATCATGGGTCGTAAAGCGTACCCCGGAGCAACTGAGCTGATGGTCGCAGCTGATGGCGGAGGGAACAATGTAAGTCGCTCGCGCCTTTGGAAATCCGAGCTTCAACTTTTCTCCGACCGAACCGGCCTCACGATCACTATATGCCATTTCCCGCCGGGAACCTCCAAGTGGAACAAGATTGAACATCGAATGTTCAGCCACATCACACAGAACTGGCGGGGCCGACCACTCGTAGACCACGAGACAATCGTACAACTCATCGGATCGACCCGAACGTCAACTGGCCTGGTCATTCGAGCGGGGCTGGATGAGCGCGAGTATCCAATCGGGAGCCAAGTTTCCGATTCCGAAATCGATCGACTGAATATCGTTGAAAACGCATTTCACGGCGACTGGAACTACACAATTTTCCCGCGCCGGAAAGATGCTTTGTGATCATGTAATTTCCGAGCAGGCCCTAATGAAGCACGAGCGCAGCAAGACCTTGGCTGCGGTAGTCGCCGGCCTCGTTCCAGACGAGTCCATCAAGCCGGCGTGAATTGACTCCCGAACAGCGAGCAAGTCTCTCTCTTCAAGAAGTACAAGTCGAAACTCAAAGGCACCGGCATCCTCGATCTCACAGAGTTCGGTCGCCCCCTGTGGCGGGGGACTACGCACCGCAACTCAGACCAAGGCAAACGTCGAAAAGACGCCGCGGCGTGCGAATGGTTCGCGTTCGAGAATGAGCACCTGGAGTGCGGTGGGGTCTCTTACACGAACGAGCGTCGAGCAGACAACGTCGATGGGCAGTTGAACCTTGCGGCCGGCCGTTCCAACTTCGACTTTAGTGATCGTCGGACCAGTTCTGTACGCCTCGACACGTCGTTGGATCGTGCGCACGCGTGAAAGTCTGCACAATACCTCCTCACATGGTTTGCGAAATGATGTAACCGCACGTATACTGCTGCGCTGCAATGGTCTTTCAAGAGTTCGATGCATCCGAATTACCCCAGCCGATTCTCGAGTTCGTGCCCCCGTTCGTGGAGCCGCGTGGCGTCGAGGCATTGGCTCTGCGAGCGATCCGTATCGCTGCCAGGGTAGGAGGCGCAGTGGCCCCGAAGCGCATGGGCGAACTGTGCTATAGTAACTATTTCAAAGCGCGGGTCAAAGCCAAGGTCCCAGCTGAAGAACAGCGCTTGCTCGAACGCGGCTCGCCCGTCACATTGCCGTGGACGAGCCCTCCGAACGCGCTGTTCCCCTACTCGGGTCAATTGCGACTGTGGTCGTGGGGAACCGGTCCGAAGGTGATCCTAGTCCATGGCTTCGGCGCAAGGATGAGCCACCTCGCGCTCCAATTCGTCGATTCTTTGGTCGAGGCCGGCTGCTCCGTAGTCGCGTTCGAGCTCCCCGGTCATGCCACGAACACGAGCGGACGCTGTGACGTATTCTCGGCTGCCGCCGCGCTGCAGCAAGTCATTGCACATACGGGCCCCATTCGCGCGATCCTGTCGCATTCTTTCGGCGTGTGTGCATCCGCACTCGCGGTTGGCCGTGGCGTTCGGTGCGAGCGCTTCGTCGGCATCGGCAGCCTTGCATGGCTGAATCCGCTGGCCCCTCATTTTTGTGATGTGCTCCGGCTCAGCCCGGAGGTTCGCAAACACATGCTCGCGTGCGTCGACAAAGCGTTCTCTCCCGATGGCCTTCCGCCACTCGCAACCGATCGACAACTCGCGGCTTTGGATTGTCCCGCGCTCATCATTCACGATCGCGAGGACCGTCTATGCCATTGGTCTGGCGCCGTGGCGATCCACCGCGCCTGCCTCAATTCTACGCTCCGGCTGACGTCAGGACTCGGCCACTTCGGTATCCTCCGTAATGAGGTGGTCAAGCGCGAAGTCGTAGACTTCATCCGCCCACAGGCAGTGGCGAAAGCGTAGACATCAACGCGATGGGAGCACGCGCTCGACGTCACGTGCGACGTGCGAGCGCACGGCCTGCGCAAGATCGGCCATGCAATTCTCCCAAAAGAAATGCCCACCCGCGAATACCTCGAGCGAGCAATGGGCAGTGGTCTCGAACTGCCATGCACGCAGTTCATCGTCACGGGTCGAGCGATCGTCCTTGCCCGCGAACACGTGAATGGGACAACCGAGCCGCAGCTCCGCCGTGTATGTATATTCCTCGGCAATGCGAGCATCGCATCGTAAAATCGATGTGACCATACGGAGCAGGTCGGGGTCGTTAAGCAACTGTTTGGGAAATGCACCGTAGGTGTCTTGGAACCACGCTAGCAGCTCAGCATCTGTGATGTGGCTGATGCTGCGGCTCGGCTTGACCACGTTCGGGGCATGCCGGGCCGCGACGAAGAACACCTCCGGCTCGATCCCGAGTCGCCGTCGCAGCTCGCGAATGGTCTCGAACGCCACGGTGGAGCCCATGCTGTAACCGAACATCACGAACGGCCCCGCGATCTCCCCTTCGAGCACCTCGGCGATCGCATTGGCAAGTTGAACGATCGATTCCGCAGCCGGCTCCCGAATTCGGGCCAATCGCCCGGGAAACTCGATCGGGCACACTTCGATCACCGGCTTCAGCATCGCCATCCACGGTCGAAAGACGATGGCCCCGGCGCCACCTGGCGGGAAGCAGAACATCCGCATTCCCCCGCTCGGCTTTCTCGAATTGTACGGCAACCAAGGATTCATGCTCGTCTTTCCTCGATTTAGGCTTCGTCCGGTTTCCGGATGGAGCCGGTACGAGCCGAAAGGCTCGCGTTTGGGGGGTGCGTAGGCAGCTTCGTGCCGTAGCCAAGGGCCTTTGCGAAAGGCCCTTTGAGACTAGTTGACTTTGCGCTCCATGTGCGACCAATACTGATCGCGCAAGATTCGGCGGAGGATTTTCCCGCTCGGATTACGCGGAACCGCCGCGACGAACTCGTAACGGTTCGGGATCTTGAAATCGGCGATCGTGCCCTTGAGCGAACGCATGAGCTCTCGCGCGGTCGCGTGTTGCCCGGCGCGGAGCACCACGAATGCTTGGATCGCTTCCCCCCACCGTTCATCCGGGACCCCGATGACCGCCACCTCTGCCACGGCGGGATGCTTGGCGAGCGCATTCTCGACCTCGGCCGGATAGACGTTTTCGCCCGCGACGATGATCGTATCCTTAATGCGATCGGAAATGAAGACATAGCCCTCGGCATCGAGATGGCCAGCGTCGCCCGTATGCAACCATCCGTCGACCAGCGTCTCTGTCGTGGCCGCGGGCATGCCCCAATACTCGAGCATCACCGCTGGTGTTCTGATGCAGATCTCGCCCACCACGCCGATCGTCACCTCTGCACCCTCGCGATCGATCACTTTGAGCTCTACGCCCGGCAGCGGCCGGCCTGCGGCCCGCATGCGCGGGTTCCCCACAACGTGCTCGGCCGGGGGCAGACACACTGCAGCGTTGCCGCTTTCAGTTAGACCGTAGAGCTGTACGAATGCGCAGCCAAGCTGCTCGAGTCCGCGACGGAGCAAGCTTTCGGAGATCGGCGAACCGCCGTAGGCGATCTTCCGCAGGCTCGCATGGTCATTCGGACCTTCGGTCGGTTCCGACAAGATCATGTGCAACATTGCGGGCACGATGAGCGTGGTCGAGACCTTGTGTTCTCGGATCGCCTGCGCTGCATCCTTGCTGCGAAACCATGGCAACACGACATTGGGCACACCCGCGATGAACCCTTGCATGGCCCACCAAATGCCGGCGACGTGGAATCCCGGAATCCCGACCAGGCTGACGTCATTCGGGTGCCAGTCGAGCCAATCGACCCCCGCCGCATGCAATCCCTCGCGGATCGCAAAAAAACTGCGCTGGGCCAGTACCACCCCTTTGGGCAATCCCGTGGTGCCGCTCGTGTAGAGCTGCACGATCGCATCGTCCCGCCCCGAGTCCACCTGGATATCGGCGTCGCTCTCCACTTCTTTCCACGTCGAAAACGGAACCGCCCCCTCGCGTGGCTCCCCGATGTTGACGATGAGGCGGAGCCGAGGCAACTGCGCTTGGGCCTCGAGTGCGAGCCCGAGGTATTCGTTCTCGACCACCAGCACCTCCGCTTGCGCGTCGCACAGGATGTGATCGACCTCGCCAGCGGCGAGACGCCAATTGATCGGCACGAGCACAGTCTCGCTTTTTGCACAACCGAAGAACACCTCGTAATAGTGTTCGGACTCCTTGCCGAGATAGGCGATTCGCGCCCCACGCGAAACATCGGCACTACCCACCGCGCGAGCACAGCGGTTGCTCTCGCGCGCGAGCTGCTCGTACGTGAGCCTGCGATCTTCGCAAAGGATCGCCACCTGCGATGGCGCGCGCGCAGCCTGGCGGGCCAACACATCGGCAACGGTTTCGAGGTGCGGACGACTCGTGGTCATGGCGTGCTCGCATCGGAGGGGAATGACACCACCAGTTGCCCGTCGATGAATTCACTGAGCGAAGCGATGGCAGGGTAGTTGAACAGGCTCGACGTCGAGATCGGGATCCGGAACGTGGTTTCGAGCGCATTCTTGAGCTCGACCACCGCCAGGGAATCGAGGCCGAGCTCGACGAACGTCGCATCCGGCTCGACATCCTCGGGCGAGTCGAAATGCAGCAAGCGCGCAACTTTCTTGCGCAAGAGCGCGCGGATCTCTGCCTCGCGATCGCCCTTGGTCTGCCTGAGCAGAAGGTCGAGATCGAGTGTTTGGGTCTCGGCAACGTCGCTCGAGAGCAGCCGTTCGAACCGCGCGCTCGGCAACGGCAGGCTCTGCACGTATTGATTCCAATCGAACTCGCAGATCATGCTTTGGCTGATCTTGCGCGCCATGACCGCGAACATCCCGCGAATACCATCTTCCGATTTGAGGAAATTGATCCCCTTGCTCTCGATGCTCTTGATCTGAGCGGTTTTGAGGCTCGCGGCCATTCCCACCTCGGCCCACGGTCCCCAGTTGATGCTGAGACCTGGCAGTCCCCGCGATGCTCGCCGCTGCATCAGTCTATCCATGAATGCGTTGCCGGCCGCATAGTTGCTCTGCCCCACGGGTCCGAGCACCGCCGCGATCGACGAATACGTGACGAAGAAGCGCACGCTCGGGATCGCGACCACGGCGCGGTGGAGATTCCACGTGCCGTAGATCTTGGGCGCCAGCACTTTGTCGATGCTTTCCCAGCTCTGTTTGGCGATGGGCGCGTCGGCCAATACCCCCGCGCCATGGATCACGCCGCCGAGCGGGTGTGGCTGCTTCGCGAGCGTCATCATGATGCGATCGACGTCTTCGTGCTTCGCGACGTCACCTTGGAGCGCGAGCACGTCGATCCCTTCGCCGAGCTCCCGCGCAAGCTCATCAATCTGCTCGGGGGGCAACGGGCGACGCGTCAGGATGGCGAGGTGCCTCGCACCCTCGTGCACGAGGGCATCGAGCGTCACCTTCCCGAGTGCCCCGAGCCCGCCCGTCACGAGGTAGACCTCGTCGGCCGAGAGCGGCACAGAGGCCGTTGCATTCGCATCTGGATCGCCGAAGTCGATCGCGAGCTTGCCCACGTTGGCTCCGCGACTCAGCACGCCGAAGGCTTCTTCCACCTCGTCGAGCGCATAGGCGACAGTCGGCAGCGGCTGTAGCACGCCCCTTTCGATGTCGGCAACGATCGCCGAAAGGATGGTCTTGTTTAGGCGATTGAATTCGGTGGGTGCGAATTCACTCAAATCGAAGTTGTGATAGGCGACGTCGGGTCGCTCCGCCTGCATCTGCGCGGGCGTCCATACCCCGATCTTGCCGAGTTCGACGAAGCGGCCATGCTTGGTCAAACAGTGCACATTGGCCAGGATATAATCTTTGTTCAGGCTGTTCAGCACGATGTCGACGCCCGCACCTTGGGTCTCGGCGAGCACGCGCTCGGAGAACTCGAGCGTGCGCGAGCTCATCACGTGCTTCACCCCTTGTGTGTGCAAGAGCGGCCATTTATGAGGGCTCGCGGTAGCGTAGACCTCGGCCCCGGCTGCGTGAGCGAGCTGCACGGCCGCTTGCCCGACCCCACCGGCCGCCGAATGAATGAGCACGCGATCGCCTGCCTTGATGTGGGCAAGCGCGTGCAATGCATAGTGCGCTGTCACATAGGCCGCACTGAGCGAAGCCGCGGCTGCGAAACCTATGCCAGAGGGCTTCCGTACCGCGACCGAGGACGACACGGTCGCACGCCTTTTCATGCAACCGAGCTGGCTCACGATGACATCGTCCCCCACAGCGAACTCGGCGTTGGGCCCAGCCGCGATCACCGTACCCGCGGCTTCGAAGCCGAGCGGAAGTGCCTTGTGCTCGATGCCCATGTCGCGCGCGTGCTGGTGCAGCATTCCGAGCGCATTCAAAACATCCTTGAAGTTGAGCCCGGCCGCGCGCACGCGCACGGTGATCTCGTCCCCGGTGGGCGAGACATCCTTGATCGGGACCGGCTTCACATTGGCGAATTGCCCGTACTCGGTGATCGCGAGCTCGAAGTTGCGGTCATCGACATCGAACGCCTGCGGGACCACGCGAACGACATGGCGAAGTCCGTCGTGATAGGCGATCTCCGATTCGTTGGCCGAACCCATGGGCGCGAGCCACTCCTCGACGAGCGGCTGCACATCGGGTCCGTTCACACCGAGCGGTAGATCGAGCAGCGTCACGCCGAGGGCCGGATACTCGTTTTGGAGCACGCGCCCAAACCCAGACAGCGACGCCGCTGCGGCATCGTCGTTGTTGCCGGTTGCATCATCCACGACGTCGCCCGGCAACCATGCCGCGCCTGCGGTCACGAGCCGCAGCTTTACGCCGCGCCCCGGGTCGAGCGTTTCGAGCAAATGCACCCATTCGAGCAGATCGCGATAGTTGTGCTCGCATTCGGCGCGCAATCGTGGTTCACCGTGGAGTGCAGGCAGGGATTGCCAGAACCAGCACAACTCCGTCGCACCTTCGAGCAAGCGCCACGTGTCCGCGCCATCGCGCGCGAACCGAAGCTCGATACCATCGCGTCGTAACGACGGCAACGCGGTCCCGAACGCGGCCTCGTCGCAATGGACCACCACGATCGTGCGCGACTCGCTGTTCGTGGCCTTGCTCGGCAGGAGCGAACGCTTGGTCCAGCGCAGTTCGTGGTGCAGTGCACGGGTGGCCGCGGTCGACGTATTGGCGACGCGCTTGAGCCTGAGCCCACGCAGGAGTAGCACCGGGCGATCGCCATCGAACACGGCCAGGTTCGCCGCGAGCTCGCTTTCCGGATGTTCGGGCGTAGTCAAGGACAGCAGCGTCGTGAGCTCGCCGCCCCGCGGCTTCTTGCAGAACTCGATGCTTTCGAAGCCGACCGGCAAATAAGCCGCACCGCGAAGGTCAGCCGCGGCCGCCAACGTCTGCATTGCGCAATCGAGTACGGCGGGATGCAGGAACGCCGCAGCACCGATTTCGACACCCCGTAACTGGCCACGCACGAAGGTCTCGCCGAAACGAGCAATGGTTTGCATTCGTCGAAATTGCGAACCGTAAGGCAATCCGATCTCCACGTATTGGGCATAGAGGTCGGCACCTTCGAACTTGGCCGTGGGTACGAGCGTGTGCGCCCGCTCATCGAGCCTAGCGAGGTCGTCCATGAGCGAACCGAGCAGAAGTCCGTCGGTTCGAGGCGGCTCGAACGTCGCCGTCACGTGCAAACGGTCGATCACATCGTTACGACCGGCGATCCGGCTAACGATCTCCACCGCATGCCGTCCGTCGTCGGTGCTGCGTAAGCGTGTACGCATTTCCGCCGGTGCCCCTTCGCGCAAGAACAGCGGCTCGTGGATCCTCACGTTTCGCAGCACGCGCGACGTTTCACCGAACACCGCATCTTGCAATTCGATCAGCACTTCGACGTAGCCCGCACCAGGGAACACCACCTGATCCATCACGATGTGATCGGCGAGATAGGCCGGCTCGTTCGGTGCGAGCGAGGCACGGAACTCTCGTTCGCCTCGCGAACGCTGCTCGTTCGACGAAGCCTCCATCCCGAGCAACCCCCGGTTCGGCACGGCGACCGGAGCCGAACCCACACGTCCGCGGAGCGATACAGGCAACCAATAGCGCCGCTTGTCGAATGCATAGGTTGGCAGCGGCACGCGTCGGCCTGGCGTATCGCGGTGGTAATCCGCCCACGACACCGCGTGGCCAGCCATATAGACCTGCGCCAAGGCGCGGCGAATCATCCGTCCCTGCTCGTCGGATTTGTCGAGACTCGCCGTCCAGAGGTGCCGGGCTGCATCTCCGCACTGTTTGCCCATCCCGATGAGCGCCGGGGATGGACCCACCTCGATGAATACATGCTTGCCGCGCTCTTCCACCCGTTGCATGCCCGCGACGAAGTTCACCGGCTCCCCGATGTGACGCACCCAGTACTGGACATTGCCAGCTTCGGCCAAGCTCGCGATGTTTCCGCTCAGATTCGAGACGAAGCTCCGCTTGGGCTCGTGAAAGCAAATGCCCGCAAGCGCTGCGGCGAACGGCTCGAACACTTCCCGCATGTGCGGCGAATGGAACGCATGCGAAACCGGCAACACCTTGGTATCGACGCCCGCGAGGGTCAGACGTTCGGTGATGTTCGCGAGCGACACCTCGCCACCCGAGATCACGCATTGTTCGGGAGCGTTCAAACATGCGAACGCCACGTCGCGAAAGCCCTCGAGCAACGGCGCTACCATGGCGACGCTGGCCCGTACCGCGACCATGCCACCGCGGGCCGTCACCGATTGCATCAATCGTGCACGCGCTGCGACGAGCTGCACCGCGTCTTCGAGCGAGAACAATCCCGCGATGGTTGCCGCCACGACCTCGCCGATGCTGTGGCCGAGCAGCACGGTCGGTTCGATCCCCCACGACATCCACAATCGCGCGATCGCATACTCGAGCGAGAACAAAGCCGGTTGCGTATAGAGCGTCTTATGGATGTCGGTCCGGCCAGGACCATCATCGAACATGAGCGCCTTGATCGAGCGTCTGAGCCGCGGCGTAAATAGTGCATCGCACTCATCGAGCGTCTCGCGGAACACCACGTAGCGCGGATAGAGGTCGCGCCCCATGCCGGGGTATTGGGCACCCTGCCCGGTGAACAGAAACGCGATTCCATTGTCACGGAACCCTCCTTTCGGGCTCGCATTCGCAGCCAAACGCTCACTTTGTTCGTCGAGTGCCGCCAGCAACTCATCGCGCGAGCGCACGGCCACGGCGAAGCGAGCCGGCAGCGCGGCTCGCCCTACGTTGTGGGTATAGCAGAGATCGGCGAGCGACAGATCTTCGTGTGCCGCGATGAATTGGCGCATCCGCTTGATCTGGGCGGCGAGCGAAGCCTGGTCCTTGCCACTCGTCGTGAAGATGGGTTCCTCGTCGCGCGACGACGGAACCTCCTGTTTGCGCGGCGGGGCCTGCTCGAGCACGACCGACGCAATGGTACCGGCGAACCCAAAAGAATTGACGAGTGCACGCCGCCGCTCGGCCGTCCACGGTCGCACCGTGGTCGGGATCTCGACGCAATAGTCGGCCCACGGAATGCGGCGTGACAGCGTCTGCAGGTTCGCGTGCGGATACACGACGCCCTCGTGCAACTGCAACACGACCTTGATGACACCACCCATGCCGGCGGCCGATTCCATGTGGCCGATGTTGCTCTTGGACGAGGCCACGAGCAGCGGTTGTCCATCGGGTCTCGAGTCCGCGAATACCTGATGGATCGCACCGAGTTCGATCGGGTCACCGAGCGGTGTCCCGGTACCATGCGCCTCGACGTATTGCACGTCCCCGGGTTCGAGCATCGCGGCGTCCAGCGCTGCTCGCATCAGGGCTTCCTGCGCGACTCCGTTCGGTACCGTGAGCCCGCCTCGCTCGCCATCCTGACGCACCGCCGACCCGCGAAACAATGCGAGGATCTCGTCGCCGTCCCGCTTCGCGTCCGACAGCCGCTTGAGCACGAGCAAGCCACAACCCTCGCTGCGCCCGTAGCCATCAGCCCGATCGTCGAACGTCTTGCAATAGCCGTCGGGCGACAGCATGCCCGCTTGCGTGAAGATGATGTGATTCTGAGGGTGGTTGATCGCACAGACCCCACCACACAGCGCAATGCTGGTTTCGCGACGTCGCAACCCCGTGATGGCCAGATGCACGGAAACCAGCGAGGAAGAACACGCCGTGTCGACCGAAAGCGACGGACCGCGCAATCCCAAGAAGTACGAAAGGCGGCCACACACTGCGCTGTGAGCAATGCCCGGTCCAGCCTGTCCCTCGAGCTGCGTCGGATCGAGCTGCGCAACCTCGACGGTGTAGTCCATTTGCCCGACGCCAATGTACACACCGGCGTCACTGCCACGGAGCGTCGACGGATCGATGTTGGCGGACTCCAGTGCCTCCCACGCGCATTCTAGCACCATGCGTTGCTGGGGATCGACGTAACTCGCCTCTTTTGGCGAGATGTTGAAGAACTTCGGGTCGAAGTCCGCGAGCGAGTGAACGTATCCACCTGCCGTCTGCTTGATCTTGCCCTTCTCGCCGGGCTCGTGCGCGAGCATACTGTGCGCGTCCCAACGATCGGTGGGGACCGGCCCAATCCCCACCTTGCCCGCTCGCAGAAACGCGGCGAACTCCTCAGGGGTGGTATTGTCCCCTGGGAATCGCAAGGCGAGGCCTACGATCGCGATCGGTTCGGCGCGTTCGAGCAAGAGTTCGCGGAGAAGGTCGTCGTTTGCTGAGTCCATCGTCGTCGAGTTTCCATGCGTAGCCGAGCCGTTCGCGACGGCGCGGGAGATGGCTTTGGTTCACGAGTCGTACAGATCGCGGAGAACCCCTGACAGGAGTTGCTTTCGCTGTTGTTTCCGTGCGACTTCATCGTCGTGATCGGCCCCCGTTCCGGGTGCGGTCTCGACTGCGAACCGCTCCGGGATAACCTCGGAGCACAAATGATCCAATAAATGGAGAATGGTCGGATTGTTGAACAGGCTCGCCGAATCCACGCGGCGGCCCACGGCGATTTCGAGCCGCTCGCGCATTTCGACGGCACCAAGCGAGCTGAGACCGAGCGCGAAGTAGCTCTCGTCGAGTGGCAACGGCTCGTCTTCGTCGAACAGCAACGCACGTCGAAACTCCTCGACGACGAGGCCAAGGAGCACGTTCCTGCGCTCGGACGATGTTGTCTCGTCCAGCTGGCGCAGCCAATTCACCTCTCGTTCCACATGTGTGCTCATCATTTACGTCCGTCGATTCGACTGCGCAGCTCGGATTGCGCGTGCCATCATCGTTTCAGCAGCTTCGGGGCTACGCCAGGCCTTCTGGATCTGCGGATCGAGCAAATCGATCGGATCGAAATAGCAGAAGTATCCATCCTTGACGGACGGTGCGGTATACACGCTCACACCCGTCTCGCGATCGTAGTGTTCGTACGAATGGATCTCGCGTTTGCCTCCACCACCGGGCGCATCACATACGAACGTCGGGGTATTGAACCCGGCCGTCGTTCCCCGCACCGCCTTCTCGAGATCGATCCCGGTCTGCAGCGTGGTGCGTAGGTCGTCCACGCCTTTCACCATGTCGTGTACGTACACGTAATATGGCTGGATATTGCAGTAGCCGAGCCGCTTAACGAGGAGTCTCATGGTTTCGACGTCGTCGTTGACGTTCCGCTGCAGGACCGATTGATTGCGCACGCGAATTCCCCGCTCGAACAAGCGATCCATCGCCCGTTTGGTGATCTGCGTGATCTCGGCGGGGTGGTTGAAGTGCGTGTGCATCACCACTTCCTTGTGGAGCTTGCGTCCGCGCTCCACCACGCGCGTCAACGCGTCGACCCATTCGTGATCGGTGAGGATCTTCTGCGGCATCACGGCCGGCCCCTTGGTCGCGAACCGGATGCGGCGGATGTTGTCCATCTCGATGAGCGTCATGCCGATAAGTTCGACCTGAGTCGCACGCAACTGATACACGTCGCCGCCAGAGATTACGATGTCCTCGAGCTCGGGGCGACTGGCGATGTACTCGAACGCACGCGCCCATCGCTCCTCGTTGGCCTTGAGCGAGACCTTTTCGACTTCCTCGGTGTCGAGACCTACGGCGTAGCTACGCGTGCAATAGCGGCAGTATACCGGGCAGGTGTCGAGCACGAGGAACAACGCCTTGTCCGGATACCGATGAGTCAATCCCGCCACCGGCGAGTCGGCCTGTTCGTGGAGCGAATCGAACGTGAGACGTGGATGATCGGGCACCAAACGCGACCCGATCGGAATGAACTGCGTTCGAATCGGATCGTCGTAGGGGTTGTTCCAATCGATGAGGCCGACCAGATACGGCGACATGCGCAAGCTCATCGGCGAGCGACGAAAGCCCTCGACGACATTGTCGTGGAAGACTTTCGGCACCAACCCTTCGAGCAGGGCCAGAAGCTGGGCCGGCTTCGTAACCGCGTTGCGCGCTTGCCATTTGTGATCGAGGAACTGCTCTTCGGGCACGTTGCGATAGCCGGGCACCGCCTGCCAGAACGGCCCGTCGAGTAAACGCTTGTGTGCGAGGTCCGCATCGTCGACCGGTCTTCGGCGCGATTTCGACGGTCCGTGTCCGTTACCGTCGCGCCGGATGTCGAGCGTGATGGGTGTGAGCTCCATGAATAATCTCCGAATGATATATTCGCTCGACGTAAATCCGAGTTCACATTGGGCCGATCGGGCGATCGGCCGATCCACGAATCCGCGTACCCATGCGCGGATTCCAATGTTCGCGATCTATGATTGCGTAGGGTCTTCCTGTCGTAGGACAGTCTGGCCGAGCGCGAGCAGAAGCGGCAGATTGGTGGCCGCAAGGTATCGTACGCGTGTGCCTTCGTCGGCCACGTGTTGGTGCCAGTTCCACGGTGCGACGTAGAATGCGTCGCCTGCCTGCCATGGCACGCGCTCGTGCTCGACGATCGAGTACCCCGAGCCCTCGAGCACATACACGAGGGTCTCGTAGGCGTGGCGATGATTGGAGGTGGAGCAGCCGCCTTCGAGCAAACCGATCGATAGGCTCACGTTGCGGCTGTCGAGCTCGACGCTCCATACGGGGTGACCACGCGACGCGCTGAAGCTCGCGGCTTGGCCCGCGGTTTCCACCGCACGATGAACGGTTCGGCCAGCGACGACGACGGCTTCCGGCTCGAGCGAGTTACGATTTTCGCTCGAGACGAATGCTCCCGAGCCGCCAGGACGCTGGTATGTCGCGTGTTGCACGGTTCGTTACTCCTGAGATCACCCCAGAGGGGTTTGCGATTGAGATCGCGATCGCAGTTCCATCGCGTCGAAGAATGCATTGCGCAAATACAAAGCACCACGAGCACCGAATCGGAGCTGGCGTCGCCCCTCCGCGGTGCCGGCCAGATCGATGGCGATCCGTTCGAACACCGCAGCGTGGTCGTCGTCGATATGGGTGTGGAGATCGAAGAACACCCGATCCACGGGCGCAACATCAAGATGATTCCGAATCGCCCGCGTCCATGGCCCATAGACCGTGCGAACGATGCATTCGGTACCGAGCCCGAGTGCACCGACCGCGACGGCGAAACCCGATTGGCTGCAAAGCCGCCAGAGCAGCTCTCGCCAGATCAGCACGGCTTCGCATAATTCCTCGTCGGACGCCGCTTCCAGTCCAATCGCGCGCAGAAACCTGCGATAGAGCTCGGGGTGTGCGATGCCCCGCACCCACGTGGGTTCGATGTCGAGCTCGAGGAGGTGGGCCTCGTCGTCGGCGCTGAGTGTGCCGGTTTCCTCGCGCAGATTGTCGAGCAAGAGAATGCGATGGTCCGCCTGCTCGCACTGGCTGATCGTCCCGAGCAAGTATCGCTGGAACCAGCTGCTGTATCCCCAATACTGGTAGCAGAGGTCATGGAGCGCAGCATCGGGGTCGGGCAACTCGCCGCGTTCGAGGCTCGTCAGGTAAGGATGCCGTACGCCGCGATGACGCAGGGCCTCCTCTTGCAATGCAAGCACGAATCTCGCACCGTCGGCTCCGGCGGGAGCCGATGCCACTCGCATTACTACGGATTCATTCATCATGGGACGTCTTTTCTGGGGCGTTTCTCAGGATGGTTGCGAGCCGCGTACGAAGAATGCGCTTGAGCACCTTCCCTGTGACACCGGTCGGATAGTCTTCGTTGGCATGTGCAACCACGATCGCGGCCAACGGAGCGAGCCCGGCCGACGCGAGTGCGCGATTGGCCTTGTCGAGTAGCACTTCGCACGAGGGTTCGTCGATGTTCGGTTGGAGGCGAACGACGGCAACGGGTCGCTGGCCACTGTCCCCTTGAATCCCAACGACAACACCATCATTGATAACATCCGAAACGTCGGCGATCAACACTTCCTCCATCGGTAGACTGTAGATAGGTCCGTCGGCGGTATCGATCACGTCGACGGTTCGATCGAGGTGATAGAAGCGCCCTTCGTGATCGCGATACGCGATGTCGCCAGTCAGCCAATACCCATTGACTTCGAATCGCTTGGTGACATCGGGCGCATTCCAATAGCCCTTGGTGCGGCTTGGCGACTTGATCGCGAGCAGACCCACGACGCCATCTGGCAATTCGTTGCCGTTCTCACTGAGCACGGCCGCCTTTTCGACCACCGCGAGCGGTCGTCCGATGCAGCGATCATTGCGCGCCGTTTCCGGCGTATGGGCTTGCCCGAATAGGGCCATTCCCATTTCCGAGGACCCGAGGCCGTCGAGAAATTGCGAACCGGGCAGCTCGGCCCCGTCCGCGGTCTGCTCGGGCAGGAGCCACGGCTTCACCAGTCCGGCCGGACGCCGGCCGAGCGTCACCAAGCGGCGGACATGGCCATGGTGCGCACTGTCCCCCGTATTGAACCACGAGTGCACTCGAGCTGCGCCTTCGATGGGGAGTTCACCCGTTGCCAGCTCGACGAACGTGCGCGGGAACGAGGCCACCATCGTCGGTTGGAATGCCTTCATGACCGGCTCCACGACCTCGCGCCGCCAACCTCCCATCGCGACCACCGGCAAACCCAGCAACACGGCCGTCAGGAAGTAGCTGATCCCGCCCGCATGACTGTGGGGCATGAGCGACATCAAACGATCGTACGGCTCCGCAGGGAAACGGATCATCCGCGGTTCCTTGCCCCGCCAGAACTGGCGGTGCGCCAGCATCGTGGCCTTGGGCACCCCTGTCGTGCCCGAGGAATGGATGAGCGCCACCACGTCGTCGGCCTTGTGCTTGTAGGGGTATTGCGTGGGCAACTCACCCGTGTCCGGATCGAATGCTTGCAGCTCGCTCGTCGGCACAATGAAGCGAGGGCGGTGACCGGCCTCGTTGCGATATGCGGCGACCAGTGCGGTCGGATCGTCACACACCGCACCCATTGCGCCCACGTGGTTGAGATAGCGCCGCGCCCCGCTGGTCGGCATGGCGTCGTTGAGCATCGCTGGAATAGCCCCGAGCGACGAGAGTGCGAGCAGGTGAAATAGCGGTTCGATGCCCTCGCTCACGCTCACGCCCACGACGTCCTGAGGCCGCACACCATTCGCCCAGTACCACTTCGCGTATTGCCGACGTACGTCGTCAAGATCGCGCAGGCTGTGCCCCTTCAGCACCACGTGGCCGCGCTGGTCGGTGTAGTGCCGAAACACAAAGGGAATGTCGCGATTTGGGTTGAGCGCCAGCGCGAAATCCAGGAATGAGCCGGCCCCGAGCTCAGGCTCCTCCATCATGCGGAGGCGAGCCGAAAGGGGAGCGATCGAACTCGGCTGGTTCAGGTGTGATTCGCTCTCGGGAATGGTTCCAGCGATATTGCGAGACATGATGTGTTCGTTTCTCCGTGTTCGGTGTTGTCGTCCACGCTCGATTCACGTGATTGTGGACGACGCCAGGACTTCGAACGCCGCGCGTCGTCCCGAGCGGATCGCCCCTTCCATGAGGCCAAAAAACTCGATGCTCGTTTCGGTGCCGGCCCAATGCACACGACCGTGCGGTCGCGTGAGCTGCGGGCCTTGCTGCATCCAATCGCCCGGACCGAACAGTGCGGCATAGCAGCCCTTGCTGTACTCCGCATTCACCCAATCGGTGACGTGATAGCCGCGGGGTTCTGGTAACTCTTCGAACAAGCTTGCCGCCTGGGCTAGGATCGCCGCTCGCTGATCCGCGGCCGAAAGCGCCGAGAATCGCCGTGCCTCACGGCCCGTGACGAATCCGGTCAATATGCCGACGCTTCCGTCCGCGGGTGAATCGTCGACCGTAGACAGCAATGGTCCCCGTGAATTCATCGACCAACCCGAAAGCCCGTGCTCGCGCCACAGCGGAGCCGGATAGACGAGATGAATCTTCACGGCGCAGCCCGGCGACATCGCCGAACTCGACCGCCGGGCCGGCAACTGCGGATGCTGCTCGATGGTATCGGCCAAGCGCGGCGGTAGAGCTACGATGGCCGACCGGCCGCGAAACACACTCTTCCGCGTGTGCACGGCAACGCGACCGGCATCCTGATGGATGGCGATCACCGGCTCGCCGAGTCGCACGCGATCACCGAGCCGGTGCGCCAGCGCTTCGCAAAGTCGATGCGCACCGCCTTCGATCCGTTCCTCCTGCGCGCCGCCTTCGAACGCATTGAGATAGCGGAGCCCGCCCCCCGATCGCAGATAGAAGGCCATGTGCAGCACGGAAACGTCCGCCGGATCCGCTGCCATCATTTCACCGAGGAACAAGGGAAAGAACAAACGCGCGTCGGTGTGCGACAACTGCTCATCGGCCCACTCCGCCGCGGTGATCGTATCCAGGCGTTCCGCGCCTCGAGTAAGCCATGGACACTCATCGATCGCGTTCACGAGGTCGTGCAACCGATCGAAGGTGTCTCCGAGCGCGACCGCATGGAGCGGTGGAAATCGCCCCACGCTGCGCACACGCTCGTCCCGCAAAGCAAAAATGCTGTCTCCGCGCATGTGGGTCCGCGTCGTCACCAGTCCCGTTTCGGCCAGCAATGCACGCAGAGCCGTGTGTCGCTGGCCGAGATACGCCGCGCCCGCATCGGCCCATCGACCCGGTTGGACCTCGATTCCGTGCATGCGGCCACCGACACGCGCTCGGGCTTCGACGACGACCACATCCTCTCCGCCCTCGAGCAGTATCGTTGCTGCGGTCAAACCCGCTAGCCCCGCACCTACGACGACTACGCTCATAGATTATACCCACGAAGAAGAGCCGACAACAGGGAGGGCGAAGGGCCATTCGCGAAATCGTTGAATGCCAGCTCGATGCCGCTCTCACGTGCAATTGCGCTCAGGGCCCGCGTGGCGAGCAGCGAATCACCACCGAGTGCGAAGAAATCGGAATCGGCTTGAACTTCGTCGCTTTCCAAGACACGTCGAAAAATCCTCACCAGGTCGTCCGTATTCATGCTTGCGCCTCTTCGAATTCGAGCACGGTGCCGTTGCTGTGTTTGTACTTCTCGTGCGAAGCCGACCGATCGAGCTTGCCGGTCCCTGTATAGACGAGCTCCGTCACCACGCTGATCCGCGTGGGAATGAGATGGCTCGGAGCTCGCGCCTTCATATGACTCAAGAGATCTTCGAGAAGCGTGGGGACATCCGCGGGCGACCGCGGCACGACGTACGCCGCCACGACCGTGCGTCTCGCGACTTCCTCACCGAAGACGGCCGCCGCCGCCACGCGGGGATGGCTTTCGAGTTCCGCTTCGATTTCCCCGGGGTGTACACGGATGCCCCGAATCTTGAGCTGACGATCGAGTCGGCCCTGGTAATAGAGATTGCCATCGTCGCCGCGGCGGACCGCGTCACCAGTTTTGAAATAGCGCTGTGGACCGTCACCGTCGCCCTCGAGCGTGATGAATCGTTCGGCTGAGAGTTCAGGTAAACCTTGGTAGCCGAGGGCCAACGCCGGGCCGCCGACGATCAATTCCCCATCGTCTCCGATGCGCTCGCGAACATGTGGCAGGCGACGCCCGATCGGCACGGTGCGTACGGATCGCCAGTCGCGTCGATGCTCCAGACATTTCGGGCCATGGAGATCGACCGCGTGCGTCACGAGGGTGGTCTCGGTGCAGCCATAGGTATTGACCAATCGAACGTGGTCCGTCGCGAGCTCGCACCAATCGGCGATACGGCCGGGTTGTGCCGCCTCGCCGCCGATGATCACCAGCCGAACGTCTCTGGGAAGATCCCTTCGCTCTTCCGCGAGGAAATGCACGAGCTCATGCCAGAACGCCGTCGGGAGATCCAACACCGTGATCCGCTCGGCTTCGAGCATTCGCAGAATGCGAGGAAAGGACCCCGAATATGCATCGGCATGAAAGATCAAAGTAGCACCCGAGGTCAACGTCGGCAACATCTCTTCGAAGCAAGTATCCCAATTCAACGAAGCGAATTGCAGAACCCGATCCGAAGCAGAAATCTCGAGCACGTCCGTCAACGAGCTCGCCGAGGTCGAGATTGCACCTCTTGGAGTGACCACTCCTTTGGGTACACCGGACGATCCCGACGTGAACAGAATGTACGCAGGGTCGCTCCAATGAGTCGACACCACCGAGGACATCGATTCGACGGACTCACGCGTGCCAGCTGACGCACGCTCGAACAGATCGATGATGTCGCCGTCGAATGAAGGATCGGGCCGAGGCGCGGTGCGAATAATGGTCCGACAAGCGGCCGCCTGGAACAGCCTGCGTTGGCGTAGACCGGGACAATATGGATCGATCGGACAATAGACGCAGCCGGCCGCGAGCACGCCGAGGAACGCAACCACGACATGGACCGATCGCGAAACAAACACGCCCACCACGTCTCCTCGTGGTTTCAGGCGATCAGCCAGACGCAGAACTTCCTGCAGCAAGTCCCCGTATCGAATCTCGTTACCGTTGTCTCGAATGGCAATCCGATCAGGATACTTCCGCGCAATCGACTCGAAGCGCGTCATGAGATCGGGTATCTTCGTCGTAAGCGTCATCTTGCATGACTCCTGCCGCATGGGTTTCGCACACCATCGGCGGATTCGGCCTATCGGCCGGACCTCCGCAACACTAGAACCACCTATCGAGTTCTCCCGCATGTCGCGGGAAATCCTCAAGGCCCGAAACCTATGAACCGCTCGAAAAGACGTGTTGAGGGCACTCTGGCAATTCGAGCATTCGTCTCGTGTGCCCGGACCCCGAAGTCGGCTCTCCACCTCACGGGTCGATTCATACTGCGTATTTCAGCGAGTACCGTAGCAGACGGTTCTTGAGGGACAACTTCGATTCTTCGTATCGATGCAGATTTCGTCCATCTCGAAATCGACGGTCTCCTCTCCTCGGCCGGGTTGCTGTGATCGGTCGGACTCGATGGGTTCGTTAGTCTTGCTGAGCTGACGCCTCCGTGAACTCGACAATACCGCGATAGCGCATCACGGCCCTGAGGCCGGTGATGCGCTATCGCGAAAGCACCCGACGAGACCCCGCGACCAGTCATCGTGGCCGATACCATGGCCACCCGAACCCAGGTTGATGATCGCACCCGCACGGCTTTACATTCGGATCCTCGAATCGAAGGCCGGCCGCACGGAGTCCTCACGGAATGGCGATATGGCTCGAACGCTTGCGAGTCGTAGCGAGGACAAATGTTTCGAGATCCGCGAGCAGGCTTTCGACCAGGGCCACACTCGCGAACCGCTGAGACCCCACGGTGGCTTCTCCCGTTGTACGGAAGGCAAGAGCGTGTGTCCGGACCTTGGCGAGCGGTGGCCAAACGTACAGACGCCAAAGGCGTGCCACGGCATCGAGCGAACTTCATGAATCAGCGTTTATGCCGGGGACTCGGCGATTTCACGGCCTTTTTGGAGCTGCCAATACGTCCAGCCGGTGCATTTATAGGATCGTCGGAGCAGAATTCACCGACCGAGGATTGCAGGACAGATCGAATTATGTTGCGTTAGTCGCTGAATGATTCATGGGACGGACGTGCGTACCTTGACAGCGCTCCGTTCGATTGTCATAGTCCGCCCGCTGATAGAAGAGCTCACGTTCACCCGCGGGCGGTGCGACGTCGCTTTCAGTGCAAACGTTCGTCCATCCGATGGGGTGCGACGCTAACCGAAACGGAGTTTTATGCATACGATTCTCGGAGCAAGCGGGAAAGTCGGCGGTTCGACCATTCGAGCACTGCGCCAACGCGGTGCGGACGTCCGCGCGCTCGTGCGGGATCCCCAGAAAGCTCACGGACTCGAGGCATTGGGATGCGAGGTCGTAACTGCCGACTTACACGCGGAGGATTCGCTCGTGCGGGCTTTCGCAGGCAGCGATGTCGTTCAAGTCCTCTGCCCAATGCTACCGCAAGCCAGCAACGCCCGGTCTGCGATGACGGCATTTGTGGATACCCTCACGGCTGCACTCGAAACCGCGAAACCGAGGGCCGTCGTCGCGATCTCGGATTATGGCGCGGAACATGAATCGGGGACGGGAATCACCACTTTGTTCCACTATTTCGAACGCAAGCTACGGCGATTGCAGATTTCTCTGACGCTGCTTCGTTCGGCGGAGCACATGCAGAATTGGTCGAGGGTTGCTGCGTATGCCCAGAAGACGGGCGTGCTTCCGACCATGCATCATCCGCTCTCCAAACGCTTTCCTACGGTTTCTGCGCTCGATGTCGGCGTCATCGCGGCCGATGTTCAGTTACCCGTACGACCGGAATCGTGGCATCGCGAACTCTCGGAACCACGCATCGTGCACGTCGAAGGCCCGGAGCGTTATACGGCTATCGACGTCGCCACGGCCGTGGGCTCGAAGATGGGGCGGGAGATCGTTGCCCAGGCTCTTCCCCGCCGGCAATGGCACGCCATTTTGACCGGCGGGGGCATGGGGCCGAGCTACGCGGATCTCGTGGTCGAGCTCTACGATGCCCACAATGCGGGCAGGATCGATGCTGAATCCGGGGTTGGGGAGATCCGACGCGGTACGTCGACGCTGCACGACGTGTTCTCGTCGTTTCCGGCTCACGGCTGCTAAGCGAGGATCCTTGTCAAGGTTTGCGTTTCCTGACCTCGTCGGAGGCCTGGGCGTCTAGCGCGAGCGTGAACGAACGCCAGCTCTTCAACGGCTCAGGCTCGTCGCCCGTCCCCTCACGACGCATACACTGTTCGACGTGCATGCGGCGTTAGAAGGACATTTTGAGCCACTGGAATGCCGTCAGCATCGTCCCTGGCGAGGCGCGAAACCGAAGGCGTAACGGGTCATACGTCGAGCGTTTCGCAACAAAGCCAGGGTCGATGCTGACGGCATTCCAGTGGCTCAAAACTTTCGCCGAGCAGCTCCAGGGAGCCCGGTATCGTCATGATCATCCTCATGGAACTTGCCCGTGGCGGCGTGGAGGACCCAGCCCCTCTCCTTGCCCGCTTCGTCGGTCGGGCCGGTGTGCATATCCATAATGCTCGGCCGCGGTGCGCTTACGGTCGATCGTTCGAAGAAGAGCGAGGTGTACCAACCATCGTCGCTAGTGCTAGTCTCGCTGCAGCTGAGGATCTCACGTGCTGCCACCTGACCGAGGAACTCGATCTCATCCCCTACTCAAGGCTTCGTCCGCGAGCTCCTTGCTCGCGATGCCACCTTCGCCGACGCGCGGGCTTTTTATGAAGCGGTTCAGCGCCGCGCCCTCGAACGCGTGAGCGAATCGAGCCCGCGCGGAGGCAAAGCGCGGCTCCGGATCCCAGCCGAGTCGCCCGGCTTCGCCAGGCCGCGGTCGACCCCCGCCTCCTCGACGAAAACGGGTGTGCCGGCTGCAAGCTCGAGGTTGCCACGGAGAGACTCGTGGCACTGCGCGGGGAGAGGCATCGTGCGTTCGTCTTCACCCAAGTCTTGGGGGCCATCGAACGGCTCGGTGAGTTTTCTTCGCCGCTTGCGATGCGGTGGCGAAAGCGTCAGGGCGATTCGGGTGGATAATGACGCCTTCGGTTCTGGAGCGAGCTCGAGGAGCTTGGCATCGGGCCAGCCACCATGGCTCACCTGACCGTTGCAATCGCGTCGACGATGAATTGCGCGTCCCGACCCACGCCACCGAATCGACCCGAGCCCCACGTGTGGAGCCAGGGCAGTCCGACGAAGTACAGCCCCCGCGCTTCGGTGAGGCCACGCCGGTGCTGCGGATAGCCGCGCTCATCGAAGACGGGCACCTGAACGAAGCGAAAGTCGTGCCGAAAGCCCAAGCTCCAGACGATGCTGCGAATCCCCACGGCCTCGAGGTCGATGCGGGTGGGGACGTCGCACGGCTGCCAAGGCGGACGATAGCGAGTCGCCGGGGGAGCCTCGAGGCCCGCGGATTCGATGTGGCGATCGATGAGTTCGCAGATCCTCACATAGGCGGCGTCGGCAAGGTCGAGGCGCTCGGCGACATCTGGACGCAAGTGCAAGACGCTGTGTTCGATCGTGTCCAAATAGCCGTAGAGCCGCATCCCTTCGAGGGCGAACTGCCTGAGGTCGATGTCACGGCCACCATCCCGGCCGGTCACGTAGTGGTTGGTCTTGTCCCGCGTCGCGGCGGGATCGTCGTGAGCTTCGATGGGGATGTCGTAGTGACCGAGTTCGTCGAGCCATTTGACGACGTCTTTGCCACGGTAAAATCGCGGCACTCGAGGCGCACTGCCGAGGCAAAGATGCACCTTGCGACCTGCGAGATGCAGGTCTTCGGCGATTTGGCATCCCGATTGACCCGAACCGATGACCAAGACATCGCCCTCGGGAAGGGCGGCGGGATGACGGTAGGCCTCCGAATGGAGCTGTTCGATCGCCGAGGGGACGTTACGGGCAAACGTGGGAATGATCGGCTCGTGGTATCCGCCGATGGCCACGACGACGTGCTCGGCCGAGATCGCTCCGGCCGTCGTACACAATTCATAAGATCCAAGGAGCGGATTGCGACGGACCGCGGTCACCTCCACCCCTTCGTAGACCGGTGCCGCGAACGATTGGGCATAGGAGACCACGTAGTCCACGATCTCGTCTTTCACCATGAATCCGTCGGGATCGGGACCCGCATACGGGAACCCGGGCAGCTGGCACTGCCAATTGGGGGTCACCAGACAAAACGACTCCCATCGTTGACTGCGCCACGCTTCGCCGATCCGATTCCGTTCGAGCACGACGTGATCGATGTATCGCGCTTTGAGACCATGGCTGACGGCAAGGCCTGCCTGCCCGGCTCCGATCACGGCGACCGGAATGGAACGAGGCAGACTCACGCAGCCGCTCCGCCGTTTGGACCGAATCCGGTGAGCGACTCTCGGTTCAGGTCCCAATAGATCGCCTGGTCTCGCCCAAGGCTCAGGAGGATCGCCGTGCCCTCGGTGAAGTGACCGACGGGAGCACACGGGATTCCGACATCACCGAATCGGCGACAGACGTCTTCGACGTTCTGTGGCTCGGTGGCGAGCAGATGGCCGAAGCTCGGAAAGCTCACGAGCCATCGCGACAGCGGAATGTCGAGCGGCGGCCGGATCGCGTCGAGCTCGAGCACGGCACCGCACCCCGACGCTTCGCACAACATGACGAGCGTCCCCACCCACCCGGCCATGCTGATGTCTCGGCCTGCCGTCACGAGGCCCAGGTTCGCGAGGTCGGGCAAAACCGCGAGCGCCTCACGCAGGCGATCCCGAGACGCTCCCGTGGCGGCATCGAAGTTGTTGCCGACGCCGCGATACGTTCCGCGCTGGTCGACGGCGGCGAGCAAGACATGGCCCGGGCGAGCGTCGAAGCTCGTGATCAGCCGTTCGGCTCGGCCCAGGATCGCAACGGCCAGCGCCGATTCGCCGACGATGCGACTCGTGTGTCCACCCACGACCGGCACATCGAACGCCGTCGCAGCGTCGTGCATACCGTGCAGCACCGCACCGAGATCCAGACCGGACCCGGTGAACACGACATCGACGACCGCGATCGGTCGGCCACCCATGGCTGCAACGTCGCTCACGTTCACCATGACGGAACAAAAACCGGCAAACCACGGATCCTGCTGGAGCAGCGCCGGCAAGATCCCCTCGGCCGCGAACAAGAGGTAGCCCTCCCGATCGGGGATGGCCGCGGTGTCGTCGCCCAATCGAACCGCGGGCTTGATCCGTTGGCTCCCCTGCTGACTCTGGGGCTGACTCTGGGCATCCGGAACGCCCGGTTCAGCGTGATGAGCCTCGCCACATCGAACCGTCCGAGGCAGACGCGACGCGATCGCTTGGATGTCGCGCTTGAGGTGGAGGGCCGACGCGCTGCGGAGCGTGCGAGTCAAGGCAGCGAGATTCATGCAACCCCGTTCATCGAAGCCGATCGAATGGGTGTGAAGGCGGAAAGTTCGGCTTCCATCAATGCATGTGGGCGCCCCATGAGGTCGAGGGATCCGAGCACGGCGAAGTGCCGCCGTTCGAAATAGCGGACATTGGCGCGTTGAACCGTCGCGAGGAATCGGGTGCACTGCTCGGCACGAGCGATCCCGACTGCCGTGTCGATGAGCCCCGCACCCACGCCACCGTGAGTGCGATAGTCGGGGCAAACCCCCAATCGCCCGCCGTACCAAGTTCCGGCCTCGCGCGAACAAGGGTAGATCCGGACGACACCAACGACCTGGTCTCGCATGCCACCCGCGGTGCAGCATGCCACTATGGGCTTCGCGACGAGATCGTGGTCGTCGTGATCGCTCTGCTCGAAGATCGCCTGCTCGTCGACGAAGACGCGCTTCCGCAGCGCCCAATAGCCATGCACCTGCCAAGGTTCGGAGGCGACTTCGGTGACGACACACGGCGAGCGATAGGGCGGAACCTCGGCCCCCCACGGCAGCATCAGGTCGAGCATACGACTCCCTCCGAGAACGACTTGGTTTCGCGCGCGCGCAAGGTCGAGCAGGCACCACATCGTCCACAGCCGGCAGCGATCCGCTGACTGTGGAGTCCACCGTCGGCGATCACCTGCCCCACGGCGTCCAGCAACGACCGCATGAAGGCCGGATCGGGCGTGGGATGCAGCTGCAACGGGGTTCCGGCGATCGGAACGAATGGCACCACGAAGGGATAGACCCCGATCTCGACCAGGGTTCGCGCCATGTCCACGATCGCTTCAGGAGGGTCGCCCAAACCGGCGAGGATATACGTCGTCACCTGCCCACGACCGAACACCCGTACGGCGGCCTCGAATGCGTCGAGATAGGTCCCGATCGAAACCTCCGATTTGCCGGGCAAGATCTGCCGCCGAACGAGCTCGGTCACCGCTTCGAGATGCATCCCGAGGGTGACGACGCCCGCCTCGGCGAGGCGGCGAAACCACGCGAAGTCGTCGGGTGGTTCGCATTGAGCTTGCACCGGCAGATCGACGGCCGCCGTGATCGCAGCACTCGACTCCGCGAGGATCGCCGCGCCACGGTCGGGCGTCGGCGGTGTCCCGGTCGTGAGGACCATGTGTTTCACTCCGCTCAGCGCAACCGCAGCCTCGGCGACCTCGGCCAGCTGAGCGGGGGTCTTGCGCGCGATCGTGCTACGAGCCGCGAGCGATTGCCCGATCGCACAGAACTGACACGCCGTTGCACGTTTGGCATAGCGGATGCAGTTCTGCAGCACCGTCGTGGCCAACACGTCGTGCGCATGCAGGGTCGCGATCTTCCAGTAGGGCGTGCCGTCCTGCGTATGCAAACGATAGAACGCGGGCGTCGGCGGGACGTCGAGCTCCACGAGTGGGGCGCCATCGCGTTCGAGCACGACTCGGTTCGTCGCTCGAACCCGAGCCGCGAAGGGTGAGGAAGCGGACGCATGCGTGAAGATGGGGACCATGATCGTGTGCCCCCCGATCCGCACGGCTTTGTGATCCGACGGACCCGCGCCGCCCGTTCGGCTGAGCCCTGGGCCCTCGGGATCGAGCCAGCGCATCCCGAGGGACTGCAACTCCGTCAAGAGTTCAGGAAGGTCACCGGTCCAGCGCGGGGTCGGCAAACGCACGATCGGAAGATGAACGTTCGGAATCTGCATCATGAGGCGGGACCGGGGTTGGAGATGTTGGGGGAACGGTGCGGGGATGGGCGGGAAGCGCTGGACGGCGATCGATGAGCAAAGCCAGCAGCTCGGGTCGGCTGTAATGACCGACGCTGTCCATCATTCGTTTGCGCTTGGCGATGAGTTTGAGGTCGAGGTCGGCGATCACCATGCCTTCGCCCTCCACGATCGGATCGCCGAGCAAGGCACCCTCGGGGGAGACGATCGCGGTGTAACAGCCACCGCGCAAAGCCTTGTCGAGACCCGTGGTTCCCGCGACTTCGGCGATCTGGGCTTCGCTGAGACACGCAGTCGCATTGAGGACGAAGCAACCCGATTCCAGAGCGTGGTGACGAATGGTCACGGCGATCTGTTCGGCAAAGACGCGACCCACGAGCGATCCGGGAAACATCGCACAATGGATCTCTTCGTGATCCAGCATCAAGGCATAGCGAGCGAGCGGATTGTAATGTTCCCAGCATGCGAGCTGACCGACCCGCCCGACCGCGGTATCCACCGCGACGAGCCCGGATCCATCGCCTTGACCCCAGATCATGCGTTCGTGATACGTAGGGGTGATCTTGCGCCTCGCTTGGCGCAACGTCCCGTCGGCATCGAAGAGTAATTGCGTATTGTAGAGCGTGCCGTGATCGCGTTCGTTGACCCCAATCGACACGACGACGCCATGGGCCTCGGCCGCGCGACTGAGCGCTTCGGTCACGGGCCCCGGGACGATCACGGACTCCTCGATGAGCTGCAAATGATCGGGCCCGATGGCGACGGGAGGTTTGATGAATGAGAAATAAGGATAATAGGGGATGACGGTTTCCGGAAACACGATGATCTCGGCGCCGCGCATGGCCGCGGCGCCGATGAGATCGCAGATCTTCGCCGTGGTCGCTTCGCGACTGTACAGCACCGGGCTGAGCTGCACCGCAGCTGCGCGGACACGTTCCCGTTTCACCCTCCCCACCCCCTTCCTACATCGTCCAGGTGTCGAGAATGAATGCACCGTCGCGACGATGCAAAAGAATGATGTCGAGCACATCGAGGGGATTGATCGGTCGAATCCCTTTCATCAGACTCGCTTCCCCGTGTCCGTAGAGTGCTTGCAAGGCGAAACGGCAGGCATAGACCTTGCCGCCCTCGTCCATGAACTTGGCGAGCTTTTGGTTCATCGCCAAGTTGCCCGGAAACCCCTCGTCCCCGAGTTTGGGAAAGCCGCGTTGAACCCCGAGGGTGACCCCGGGCCCGTAAAGGAGCACCGACGTTTCGAAGCCTTTGCGAAGGAGGCGCGTGGCTTGGAGGATGTTTACGAGTCCGATCGACCCTTCGAACGCCACGGTGTGGAAGGTGACCAGGGCTTTTTCACCGGGCTTGGCCTTGACGTCTTCGAAGACTTTTTCTTCGTAGTCGACCAAGTAGTCGCCGGTCTTGTGCGGGGGGTACTCGACGGTAGGCATTGGCGCTGATCGTGCGAGCAAGTCCCATGCCTATTTCGGCCCCCACGCCGCGAGTCCGCGGCCCACCTTGGCAATCCGGTTTCCATCGCCCATCGGCGAGGCTCGAACGCTCTACCATGCCCATTTGGAACCACCTCGTGGTTGGAAAGGTCGAACTCTCGCTACGCTGCGGTCGACCGGTTGGCGACCGTTCGCGACGCGAGCCGCCTGATCGCTCTCACCGGGCTCCCAACGTGGTCTATCTCCTCGAGGAGCGCCTTTCATGAAAGCTCGCGGACTTCGTGTGGTGCACGAACGAATCCTCGCGCAGGAGCCCGGACGTTACATCTCCTTCCCCGATGTCGTTCGCACGCGCAGCGGCAAACTCATTTGCGGTTTCCGCGAAGCGGATTGTCACTACCCGCCACGCTCGCCCGTGACGGAGCTCGTCCTCCTCGACAGCGACGACGAAGGGCAGACCTGGCACAATCGTCGGATCTTCGCCCACTATCCGCGTGACCACGAGCGGTGGGCGTGGCATTGCGTGCGCTTCTCGACCTTGGCCGACGGACGCATCGCATTGCTTTGTGATCTCGCTGGACCGGGATTTGGTCCACCCGTGACCCATGTGTCGTGGTCGAGCGATGACGGACAAACCTGGACACCACCGATCGACACCGGAATCGTCGGGATCGTCCCCGATCGCATGATCGAGCTCGATGCCCGCTCCTGGGGATTCACGAGCCACTGGTTTACCGACAACGAGCGCGGCTTGTTCTTTCAGCGCTTCTACACGAGCGAAGACGAGGGCAAGTCGTGGAGGGAACGATCGATGATCGCGACCGATCCGGTGCTCAAATTCTGCGAAGCGAGCGTGATCCGCCATCCGTCGGGCGAGCTCGTGGCCTATCTTCGCGAGAATTCCTTTTTACATGCGCCGACTTATACGACCCGCTCGCTCGATGCAGGGTTCACGTGGTCCAAGCCCGAACCGCTTCCGTTTGCCGGACATCGCCCCTGCGCGGGCCTGCTCGACGACACCACGGTGCTCGTGACCTATCGCAATGTCGGCGGAAACCCGGGACTCTTCGGATGGATTGGGTCGACCACGGAAACCGGTTGGGTGCCCACGGGTAAGGACCTTGCGGGTGACGGCGCTCGGATGTTGGAAGAGGGACTCCGAATCGACACTCGCGGAGGTGAATGGGAAGGCGTCGAATACAACCTCCATCCCATGCTCGATTGGAACACCGAACTCACTTTGACCGCGCGCGTTCGTAGGATCGACGGAGGACCCAAGAGCTGCGTCGTGCGCGGCGCGGGGTACCTCAGGATCTTGGAGGGGCGGGTCCGCTTCGACCACATCCCCGATCGTCATCACCCCGACCAAGTCCAATGTTTCGGGGAGATCGAGCTCGATACCGAGACCTTTCATGACTACGCCATCCATTACGACCCCGACCGACGTCGGATCGCCGTCACGATCGATGGCATCGAACGGATCGTCGGTGAGGCGGGCCCCGACCCGAGCTATTGGCAAAGGAAGGTCGCGTTTGGCAACCAGAGCGAGAACCCCACGAGTACCGTCCGGTTCACCGATCACGCGGGAGCCAGTCTCTGGGCCGCGGTCGCGCTCGAGCTCAAGCCGCCTGCCGCGGCACCGATCGCATGGCGATGGGAGGCCCGCAGCGGTGCATTTCCCAACCACTCCGAGCGCGAGCGTTGTGTCGAGATCTACCCCGAGACCGGTCGGATCTGGGGGCACGCGGGATACTCGGGTTGGGTGTCGCTCGGTCCGCGTAGCGCGTATTGCGTCGACTACCGCATGAATGAAGCCGAGATGCCCTACGTGGTGGGCTACCGCCTCGAGTTCGACGACTGAACCGATCCGAAGAAGATTTCGCGATCGGATCGATCGAAGGAATGCCGGTCGTCCCGTCGTCACCTCAGCCTCTATGGCTCGAGCTGGGCACGAACGAAACTTTGTAGCTCGCGCTGGAACTCGGACGGGACTCCGGGTAGGAACGGGCTCGATGCTCGTCGAGTACATCCGCTACACCCTCCCCGCCGAGCAAACCGAAGCCTTCGAAGGTGCCTATGCGCGCGCACAAGCAGGCCTGCGCGTTTCGCCGCACTGTTTGTCCTGGGAGCTGTCGCGCTGCATCGATCCGCCTTCACGCTCGTCCGGTGCCGAGGAGACGCAACACTACATCCTCCGCATCGAATGGGATTCGCACGACGGCCACCTCCAAGGCTTCCGCAAGAGCGCGGAGTTTGCCACCTTCCTCGCCGAGATCCGCCCTTACATCGAGTGCGTCGAAGAGATGCGGCACTACGCGGTCACCGAGGTCGCCTCGGGCGGCTCAATTTATGCGGACGTCGGAGGTACGGGGACGTTTTTCCGGCTTGCGCATGAGATGCACGAGCGGATGTGCAGCGACGACCTGCTCGGTGCCAAGTTCTCACGAGCCGCCGAAACCCACGTCCCCCACCTCGCGATGTGGCTCATCGAAGTGTTCGGCGGTCCTCGGATCTATTCGGAAACGCTCGGAGACATCGGTGCCATGCTACGACGGCACGCCGACCAAGCGATCACCGAGGACGAGCGCGCGCGGTTCGTCGCCATTGCAAAAGCAGCGATCGCGGCGCACGTCAAACACCCAAACGCCGCACTTGCGATCGCTCGGTACTTCGAATGGGGATCGAAGATCGCCGTCGAAAACTCGCGACCCGGGCATGCCCCCGACCTGTCTGCGCCGGTGCCGACGTGGGGCTGGGAGTGACTCGCTCCGAGCTCGAGACCCGAACGTTGTTCGCACCGAGCGTCGTGGCGAAAGTCGTTGGCAGCGTGGTTTCACCGCCCCGGCCCGTGAACGAACGACCCCTCGCGAATCCACTCGGAAATCGCTCGTAGGGCAGCCTGGTCGGGCACCTCCGAGGCGAGCGGCGGCATGCCTGGGACAAAGCCTCCCCGTCGGCGCATTCGCTGGATGATCGGACTCCGATCGGGATCCCCCGGAAGGATCGCCGAGCCGGTCGCAGTTCGCACGACCGCGAGATCGGTCACCGCCCCGAGATCTTCGACACGCAACGAAAAGTCGAAGGGGGTCTTCGGATCGTAGCAGCGAGACCGATCGCGACGCCCTTGGTTGGGGTTGTGGCAGTGACCGCAGTTTGCATGCAGGGTCCCCACCGCGTCCACGGTGACCGGATCGCCGGGAATCTCGATCACCCCGGGAGCCACGGTCAGTCGATCTTCCGCGACGAGGTCGTCGAGGTCGAGCCCCGGTGCGTCGTAGGCGAGCTGGATCGCCGAGAAGCCAAGGATGGGGCTGGGAGCTCCGCCATGGCAACCGCTGCACTCGGCCGCGCTCGGAACATCATGATCGGTGTGACCCACATTCGAATGGCCCGTCGGAGTCGCGATCGCCTCGCGTTGATCGTCGGTCCAGACATAGGACATCTGTGCCCAGTCGGACCGCGCGGGTCCACGTTTCCACAAGAGTCGAGTCTCGAGCCGTCGACCGTCCCGCGAAAACTCTTTCCAGAGCTTGGTCCCTTGCGGAAAATCCCATGCATTGGGATCGCTCGTATCGATGCGTGAGCCCTCGGGTAGCTCGATGAATCGACGCTTGGTGGCACCGTCGCTCCAAAGTTCGAACCGAGGCGCATAAGGCTTCACGCTCGGCGCGAGCTGACCCGAACCGATATCTGCATACAACCCGGTGTTCGACAACTCGGCGGGAAGGTTCGACTGCAGGGTGGACGGCGGAGCCTCGCAGCGTCCCATGCCCCATCGCAGAACCTGACGACGCAGGGCCGGACGACCGTGGGCCATAGTGGGCCATGGAACCGCGGAACCGACGATGGCCAAGACGAGTAGACCCGTGACGCTGAGCAGCCGGTGACGCGAACGATCGTTCGAATGTCGCTTGGCCGCCAGCCATCCACCGTGCAGCACGGCAGCCGCGATGAGCATCGTGACACCATGCTCGAGGGCAAAGAACCGCAAGATCGGGTGTTTGAGGGCCGATGGACCGGCAGCGAACGCGGCCGCCACGACCGGACTTCCCGCGACGAACAGCGTCAAACCGAGCGTGAGCTGGAGATCGAACGCCGCGACCCAGATCCGCCCGAGCACGCCGTGGGCCCGGGTCCAGGGGTACGCAAAGATGACTCCATGCGCGCTCGTGACGAGCACGAGCAGAGTGCTCACGAGGACGAGCCAGCGAAGCAACGAGTGCAGGACGAGGACGACCGAATGCATCGGACGTGGAGGCTGCGGCATGAACCCCCGCCTTTCGATGCGGCGGATCGACGCATGCGCTGCCGCGAGCTCGCCGCTGGGCGAACGCTCTCCGCTCGATCCGTCCGCCCCCTCGTCCGCGTGCGACACAATGACGCAGTGGCTCGGCAAATCCGCGCTTTCCCGCAGCGGTATGCTTCGCGCGGTGGAGTCCGCTTGGTCACCGCATTCACCGTCCCCACCGCGACGCCCGAGTGCGGTCGCGGCTCGCTTGGCCAGTCCACTCCATGCCGCGGCTTGGCTCGTCGTGCTGCGTTGGCACGCGCTCGTCGGTCAAGCGAGCCTTGCCTTGCTCGCGTCCAACCTGCCGGGCATGCACGGCGATGCGACCCTACTCTCCTGGGCCGTCACAAGCACAGCGGTGACCAATCTCGCACTTTGGTGGACGCTCCGGTCCGAACCCAAAGTCGGCGACGTTCACCTCACGGCGATCTTGGCATTCGACATCGTGGCCCTGACGGTGACCCTGCTCGGATCGGGCGTCGCCGCGCTCCCCCTGACGTCGCTCTACTTCCCGCTCGTGACCTTGGCCGCGATCTTGCTCAGGCCGCGCGGGTGGGCGTTGCTGTTGGTGTTGTGTGTCGTTGGGGATGCCACCGTGTTGGCATGTTTTAGCCCCGAACCGTCGCCCGAGCGCTGGATGCAGTGGGCCGGCTTCGTGTTGACGAGCGGTGCGCTCGCCTTTGCCGTATCCAACTTGAGTGCGGCGTTGCGCATGCGGCAAGCAGCCGATACGCGGCGAGACCAGGCCGAATGGGATGCCTTCACTCTGGCTTCGCTCGGTCACTGGGCGGCTACGGCCGCTCACGAACTCAACACTCCGCTCGGGACGATCGCGGTGGCCTCAGGCGAACTCGAGGAACTCATCGTGCTGGATCGCGATCAAGCGATCGCCGATGCACGGCTCATTCGCAGCGAGGTGGAGCGTTGTCGATCGATCCTCGCCGGCATGAGCAATCGCGCGGGGGTCGTTCCTGGGGAGGCTCCGCGTTCGGCTCGGATCGACGAAATCTTCGAGCGGATCCGTAACCGCCTCTCGACGCGTTCGCAGGCCTCGGTCGCCTGGGACGCCTCGACCGATGTCTCGTTCTCCGCCCCGCTTGGAGGTCTCACTCAGGTGCTCGCCTCGATCATCGACAATGCGATCGAGGCCGGCTCCGCTCGCGTGGACGTCATTGCCCGACAGACCGGTCCGTGGATCGACTTCTCCGTGAAGGATCGAGCCGGAGGAATGCCGCTCGAACTTCGCAACCGCATTGGCCAACCGTTCGTCACCACCAAGGACGCGGGTCGCGGGCTCGGGCTCTACCTCGCGCGAACCTTCGCGGAACTGTGCGGCGGCTCGCTCGATGTCTTCGTCGAAGACCAGGTCGGCACCACCGTCACCCTTCGGCTGCCCGGGATGGCTATCTCGTGACCCCGAACGCACCGGGTCGCCTGTTGCTCGCCGATGACGACCCGATTTATCGGGTCCGTCTTGCGAAAGCGTTCGAACGACGGGGCTTCACCGTGCACGAAGCCCACGACGGTCGCTCGGCCTTGGAGGTGATCGCCTCATACCGACTCGACTACGCGATCGTGGACTTGCGGATGCCCGCACCGTCCGGGCTCGAGCTCGTGCAAACCCTGGCGAAACAGACTCCCCTCACGATCACGATCGTGCTCACCGGCTACGGCAGCATCGCGACCGCGCTCGAGGCCATTCGCCTCGGGGCCACCGACTACCTACAGAAACCCGCCGACGTTCAAGACCTGCTGCATGCGCTGGCCCGTCGGCGCCCAACCGAGGGTTCGGAGCCGTCCGAGGTCGTGCATACGCCGACCTTGGCCCGCGCAGAATGGGAACACGTGCAACGGGTGCTGGCCGACTGTGGGGGCAACATCTCCGAGGCCGCCCGCGTGCTCGGCATCGCTCGACGGACCTTGCAGCGCAAGCTCGCGAAATATCCCGTGCCGCGTTGACCGAGGTCGCGCTCAGCCATCGCAGCGAAACCCCAGCACCCCTTTGCAGCGAAGTTGGGCACTGCAACGACGTCGATTCGACGGACGAGCCGATGCACGATGGCCAGAGTAGCTTACGAATCTCGGCATTCGTCGGCCGCATGCGCGCGAAGGATCTCGGCAAAGCGAGCGGCGATGGCCGGCCACGCGAGTCGCTCGCTCGCTGCACTCGCGGCCCGACGCGCCGTCGCAAGATCGCATTCGAGGGCGCGGCGCATGGCATCGGCGAGGCCGTCGATCCCTTCCTGAACGATCGGAATCGTGGCGCCGCCCGTGGCGATCTCGGCCAGGTGGTTGACTGGCCATCCGATGATCGGCAAGTCGAAATCCAGTGCAAGGACAGCGCTCCCCGAGGAAAAAACTCGTCGGGGAACGACGAAGACGTCAGCGGCACGGAAATACAGCTGAACGTCTTCGTCGGCAACGTGACCGGCATGCACGACGATGTTCGCATCGCGAGCCGCACGCTGCCACAACTCGTCGGTGACGGCCCGTACCTTGGATCGACCCGCGACCACCAAGCGAGCGACAGGGGCGTTCAGCTGGGTGAAAGCATCCATGAGGAGTCCGATATTTTTGTACTCGCGCAGGTCACCAAAGGCGAGGAACACGAATGCATCCTCTGGAAGCGCAAGCCGCTGCCGCGCGACCGTTCGATCGAGATCGTCTCGGTAGTAACCGCGATACGACCCGTGGGGAACGTGGTGTACACCACGACGTCTGCCGTATTCACGCGCGAGCCATTCAGCAGCTTCCGCGAAGTTCACCAGCACCAGGTCGCTCGCCGCCACCATCCGCGCCCGTGCCCATCGATTGAATATCGGCCAGGCGACGTCGTGCGGGAGTGCATTGTGGAAAGTCCAAATCACACGCGCGCCCGCGCGCCGCAAAGCGGCCAAGCGGGTAAAAAAACCCGCTGCAGCGATAGGAGTGAGCGCCGGATGCCAGCGACTGTTGTACTGACGACCGGGCCAGTGCAAATGCACGTAACCGGGTGGCGGTCCTGGCAAACTTCGCAATCGCCGCGACCAATACCGTTGATCTTCCAACACGTCGATGCCCGCCTCCCGGAGATGGTGATAAAGCAGCGTAATGTACGGATTCTCCGGTGACGCCAGAGGAAATGGCATGATACGCAACGAGATCAAGCCACTCAGGATTACCATGAGCCGGGTTTGCTCGCCTCCGATCCTAAGCACGATGAGAGTATCGTGACGATGTTGTCCCTACTTCGCTCTCCCACCTTCGTGTTGAACCGCGCCCAAGATCGGATTCTTGCTTCGGAGCGGCTATATCGACTATGGCTCCGCAACGTGGAAGGGGCGACGTTCCCACCTTGCGGGATCCCGTCGGTCGAGACGTGGTGCACCACGCTCAAGCGCGAGTCGGAGTGGCGCGCCGCGATCACGGATGCTCGGAACCTGGGGCTGCCACTGCACAACGACCCGTCCAAAACCTGGGACACACGGATCGCCGTGGCGGCTTTGTTGACCACGACGGAGCCGAACGAGGCCATCCTCGACGCGGGAGCCACCTTGGACTCCCGAATCTTGACGTGGCTCTACCTCTACGGGCGACGGGACCTGACGGGCATCAATCTTGTCTTCAAGCGTCCGATCCGACGAGGGCCGATTCGGTTCGAGTTCGGTGATCTGACGCGCAGTCGCTTCGAGGCCGGGAGCTTTGGCGGCATTGCATGCCAAAGCGTCATCGAGCACGGCGTGGATCTCAGCTCCTATTTGGCTGAGATGGCCCGCCTCCTCCGCAAGGGAGGAGTGCTCGTCACGTCGACCGACTATTTCCCCGAACCCGTCGAGACTGGGAGCAAGGTGGCCTACGGCGTCCCCATCAAGATCTTCACGCGTACGGACATGCTCCGCTTGTTCGATGAAGCGAGCCGCGTCGGCCTCGAGCTGACGCACCCTCCCGACCTGGACTGTAACGAACGACCGATATGCTGGGAACGCTTTGGCTTACGTTACACATTCACGTGTTTCGCATTGCGCAAGGGGAAAGCGTAGTGCATCGTCCCCCTGCGCTCGACCAAGTGTTCGGCCAGTTCCTCGCGGCCCACTGAATAAAGCTGGTTCCCAGCCGTGGCCCGGAGGGTGTGTTCACGCCCGAACCCTCGACTCGGGAGATCCGGGTGTCGGCGTCGGTCTCGACACGACCAGCCAGGATTGTTTCTGGACAGCACCTTGCGTAACTCGCGAACGCTCGCTTATGCTCTGAGCCATCATGAATGACGAGGGTTCGATCGTCTGGCCGTTCGTCAAGACGGGCCTCACCCTGCTCGGGGGACTCGTCGCACTCGGGTTGATTCTGAGCCTCATCCGGCCGGTGCTCATGTTGGCCACGGTCGCAGGTGTCGGCTATCTCTCGTATCGGATCGCCGCAGGATGGAGCGGTCGAGCGCTGTCGGGAGCCTCCGAACGCCGCGCGCTCAACTCCGGTGACGACGACTTCAGCCGGCGTATGGCAGAACTCGATCGGATCGATCGTCAGCTGGACGCCGAGATCCGAAAACATTCGTGAGCTGTTCGCATAGCACTTCGACGAACCCTCGGGTTGGCTCGATTTCTGTTATCAATGTTCTCGATGCTGCGTGGGTATAGGTTTCTCTCTTCCTCTCCGACGTTGTTAATGCTGGCGGTGGCGTGCGCGAGCACGGGCGACAATCTTTTCATGACCGATGGCGCAGAGGGTCGAACGGACGAATCGACCGGGGCGCAAGGCAGCCAAAGCGACGAGGGAGCGATGCCGGGTTCAGTGAGCGGATCGACCGACTCGGCTTCGATGGAGGATTCGTCCTTGGCGACATCTGTCGGGACCGATGCCAGCGAAAGCACCGGCCTTTCGGACTCGGGTACCACGGGTGATGAGACGGGTGGAGAGACCGTTGCCGTTGGAAGTCCGGGCTGCGGGAGCGGAACAGGTCTCGCGGGAGAGTTTCAAGCGGCGCTCCCGGGCGGTGCCGCCGATTACACGGTGGTCTTGCCCCCCGGATACGACGGCACGACACCCCTGCCCCTCATCTTCGGATTTCACGGCCGCAATCGAACCCACATCCAGTTTCGTGATGTCGACGCGAACCAGATCCGAACGGAGATGGAACCGCGCGCGGTGATGGTCTACCCGAAGAGCCAAGTCGGCCCAGGTTGGAACTTCACCGAAGAGGTGCAACCGAACGTCGACTTCTTCGAGGTGATCCACGCCAGGATGCTCGCGGAATATTGTGTGGACACGACACGTACGTTTGCTATTGGGCACAGTTCTGGGGGCTATTTTTCGCATATTCTGGCCTGCCGTTTCGGCGACCGCTTGCGCGGCATCGGTGTCGTTGCGGGGGCCCGACAAGAACAGAATTGCGTAGGCGGAGAGGTCGCCGCGATGCTCATTCACGGTGTGACGGATACGGTCGTCTCATTCGCCTCGGGGCAACAAGCCCGGGATCAATTGCTCGCCGTCAATTCTTGCTCCCCAGCGACCCAACCGGGGATGACTTCGCCATGCATCGCGTATGAAGGTTGCGATGCGGAATTTCCCATCGAATGGTGTGAGCATACCGAGCCCACGTATCTGGACGAACAGAACCAACCCACGAATCACGGCTGGCCTTCGTTTGCTAGCCGGGCCATCGGACAGTTCCTCTTCGCTTTGCCTTGAGTCCCATTGCGTACGACCCCCGACGCCCGGCCGCTCCGCTCCGGTTCGACGCTGGCGAAAGCGCGATCGTGTTGCCGCATGCACAGGCAGATCCACGTCTGCTCGGCGCGCTCGAGCGCCGCGTCCAAGGTCCTTTCCCGCCGGCTCACGTTGTCTATCATGTGCCCGTGTTCCGCTACGCTCCGTTGTGGATCCTGATGCTCGCGTCACTTGCCTGTAGGTCGAGCCGGTTGCCCGATGAGGACCCGCCGAAGGCGAAGAGGACGAACCCCGACGAATCGAGGAGCAGGATTGGCCGCGACACGGGCTCGAGCGAGCGAGACGTGGATCTCGTCACCGAGTGTCCCGTCGTCTCTTCGGGGGAGATCCAGGGCATCGTCGTGGCGCCGGAAATCAATGAAGCTTCCGGTATGGTTCGAAGCCGTACGCAAGAGCTACTGTGGGTCCACAACGACTCCGGCGATCGTGCTCGGTTCTTCGCGATCGGTTTCGATGGCGCGCGGTTGGGCACGGTCGAGCTCGTCGGTGCCGGTGCCATCGATTGGGAAGGCCTTGCGCTCGGCCCCGGGCCCGAGCCCGGTGACTATCTCTACGCCGGCGACATTGGCGACAATGATGCGGTCCGGCGGGGCATCACCATCTATCGTTTGCTCGAGCCCGCCGACTTTACACAAGATGCCATCGATCCCGTCCTGCTCGGCGACTGGGACGCAATCGAGCTCAGCTACCCCGATCGGCCACACAACGCCGAAACGTTGCTCGTCGATCCGTGGAGCGGCGACCTGTTCATCGTGACCAAGGATGTAGAGACGTTGCTCTTTCGTCGGCCGGCTCCGATATCTTCAGGAACACTCGAGCAGATGCCCAATCCGCGCTATCCGGGTATGACGGCGACCGCAGGCGACGTCTCGCCGCTCGGCGACTGGGTGATGATCCGCGGATACACCGAGGCATTCGCATGGTGGCGTATGCCGGGAGAGACGCTCGGCGAGGCGATGCTTTCCGAGCCCTGCGCCATGCCCCTTGCCGTGGAGTTGCAGGGCGAAACGCTGTCGATCGACGCCGACGGCCTGGGTTATTTCACACTCAGCGAAAAGACCCGGCAGCCACTTTGGTACTTTCCCCTCACGGGTTGATCCCCGGTGCGTACGCCCACTTGGTGTGCCGAATCACGCGAAGGCTCGTACTCTGCATCTCCGGCAACGTTTCCAACGCACTCCGTCGAACGTCCTCCGTTAACTCCAGAAACGCTGTTTGCGAGGCGATCCGAGGTCGTGATAGGCTGGCTCATCGGCACGACGGGATTGAAGTCTCTGCGAGCAGTATTTCGCACCCTCGGCGTCGTGGTGATGATTCCTGGGTGCCAACGAGCAGGCCCCGCCATCGTCATTCTCTCGAGCGAGAGCAGCTCCGGCTCCACGATGGCACTCGATGGGCCAATCGACGACGCCGTCGCCGAACCCGGTTCCGAGACGTTGCCCGGTAGCTCCACGGGGCTCGAGTCTGGCTCGGACACGACCGCTTCAGGGTCGGGCTCAGACGACTCCGCCACCGAGACGGGATCGGACACCGAAGGTCCGCCGCCGCCGCCTCAAGACGTGGACATCGGTCTCGATGCCCGACCCAGCAATCCCACGTGCGTCGCGTGGGCGCGGCCCACCGATGAATCCGACGACCCCTTCCCCCAACGTCTGTCGCTCACCGGTTGCTTCGTGCCGAACGATCCACGGCAGCCCGTGGAAGGTCTCATCCCTTATGACGTGAACGCGCCACTTTGGTCGGATGGAACCACCAAGCTGCGCTGGATGGGCGTTCCGGAGGGCGAGACGATCACGGTGCAAGACGACGGTGACTTCGATCTCCCGATCGGAACCGTCCTCGTGAAGAGCTTCTTCTTGGACGAACGACCGATCGAAACCCGCTTGTTGATGCACCACGACGACGACGATTGGGCCGGCTACAGCTATGCCTGGCGCGAAGACGGTTCGGATGCCGATCTACTCGAGACCGCGGTCCTTCGCCGGTTCGGCGATCAGGAATGGACCTACCCGAGCCGAGAAAACTGCCTGGACTGCCACCGCGAAATCGCGGGCCGGGTCCTCGGGCTCGAGCTCGCGCAGCTCAATCGACCCTTCGTCTATGCACGGGGTCGCGCCAATCAAATCGCTACACTCGCGGCGATCGGCCTGTTCGACGAGCCGCTGCCCGATCCGGCCGAGCTCACGGCATTTCCAACCCCCGGAGCCAGCGATGCCCCGCTCGAAGACCAAGTCCGTGTGTACTGGCATGCCAATTGTTCGTTCTGCCACCAACCCGAGGGCGTGCCCGAAGCGACGATCGATCTGAGAATCGATACGGCTTTGGCCGACACACGGATCTGTGACGTCAATCCCTCTCGCGGAGCGTTCGGCATCCCCGGTGCGCGATTGCTCGCACCGGGTGATCCAGCGCGATCGCTCATTTCGGTACGGATGGGAAGCACGATCGTGAATGTGCGGATGCCCCAGATCGGCACGGCCCTCGTCGACGAGGACGCAGCCACGCTCGTCGATACGTGGATTCGCCAATTGACGGAGTGCCCTTCGTGAAGCGTCCCGGCTGTCTAGACTTGTTCGTCTTCGCGCTACTCTGCGGATGCTCGAACGATCCACCACGGGTCATCGTGCTCCAGGGCGACAGCAGCACGGGCACACAAACCACCGTGAGCCTGGAAGCGGATCCGTCATCGGACGACCCGACCGGGTTGACCGGTCTCCTTCCGCCGCCCGACGTGGGTGGCAACGACGGGACTGCAGCGGACTCAGGCGCCTTCGGTCTCGAGATGTCGAGTTCGAGCGGCGACGGGGGAGATTTTCCGATGGGTCCAGTCGACCTCGACATGGACGGATGTCCCGACATCCCGCAACTCGAGCTCACGCTCATCGAGCAGTTCAGCCAAACACCGATCGCCTTTCTCCAAGCCTCGGGGGACCGCCGTCGCTTGGTCGCGGAACGCCCTGGGCGGGTGCTCGTCCGCGATCCGCGAGTGATGCCAGCACCATCCATTCCATTCCTGGACCTGCGCCCGAGCGTGGCGCCGCTCGAGACCGAACGTGGACTCTTGGGGATGGCGCTACACCCCGAGTTTGCGCAAAACGGCCGGTTTTTCGTCGTCTACGCGCGGGCGGCCGACGATCCGCAAACGCCGGAACTCGACACCCAGGGCGACCTCGTCCTCGGCGAGGGCGTCGTATCGAGCGACGATCCCTACGTTGCCGATCCGACCCTCACCATTCTGCTCACCCTTCCCAAAGATCAGCGTTTTCACAATGGTGGTGCGATCGCCTTTGGTGCCGACGGGTACCTCTATATGGGCACCGGCGAAGACGGCCGCGTGTATACGTTCGAGCGCCCGACCCTACAGGAGATCGACCATCGCTATGGCAAGATCCTCCGCATCGACGTCGATGATCCAGAGGGCGCACCTCCGGGAAACCTGGTCGGCGGAGATCCGCTCGTATGGGACTACGGTCTACGCAATCCTTGGCGGCTGAGCTTCGATCGCTCGACCGGTGATCTCTACATCGGCGACGTCGGCGAGAACAGCTGGGAAGAGATCATCTTCGAACCGGCCGGCACCGGCGGACGCAACTACGGTTGGGCGACCAGCGAAGGGCCGCAATGTTTCGTGGGCGATCCCTGCGGTCTCGAAGACATCACCCCCGCAGTGCTCGAGATCGGCCATACCGGAGTTGGCAGCGTCGATGGACGATGCAACGCCGACTTCGAGAACGAGCCGGCCGAATGCAATCGTGCGGTGATCGGCGGTTACGTCTATCGCGGACAACGGATCCGTGAGCTCGACGGTCGCTACTTCTATGGCGACAACGTCCAAAACTATGTCCGGACTTTCGTCGTGCGGAATGGGCAAGCAGAATGCGAAGCCGATCTGACCGACGATCTGATCGAGGACGGAACCCTCATTCAAGGGCTCGTTTCGTTCGCCGAGGATGCCCGTGGCGAACTCCATGTCCTCGATCTTTTCGGACACGTGTATCGGATCGATCGCGAACTCTGACACAGCACGTGCATCGTCAAGCGATCAAAGCTGACGCTCGCGCTGCGTCTGCAGCCAATCGACGAGCTGGCTAGGTCCCAACGATGGGTCCGACTTGGGCTCGACCACGCGCACTCCGAGTTGCGGCCACGCTTCCACGGCCGACGCACAGTCGGTCGGGCGTAGCGCAGCCCAAAACGCGATCGAACGGATATCGAAATGTTTTCGCAATCGCTCATATCGATCGAAACGACCCACGTCGAATTCGTGCGACGTCCAATGCGCGAGCTCGTCGGTCAAGGGTGCGCGGGTTTTCATCTCATGGAGGCGTCTGCAGTCACCACACCAGTCGGCGGTAAACTCCAGCAACACCGGCTGGTCATGCGTCCGCGCGTCCTCACAGACGCGCGCGAGTTCGCGGTCCACGTCCACCTCCGTGGCGATGGGGCTGCTCTCGGTGCGGGTCGGCGGCTTCGCGGATTCGCAAGCGAAGCTCATCGCGGCCACGAGTCCGGCTGCCCGCCAACCTTGCCAACGGCGAGCGCATTGCGATCGTGGAGTTCCTGCGAGACGTGAAGGTTGGGCGGAGAAGAGCAGCATCGCCGCTAGGATAAGCCAGCGAAGTCGAAGGCTCGCAAGTCGCTGAGTCAGCGCCGAAACAGCGAGCTTACGTGCCGTTCCACGCCTGCTCCAACCCGCGCGATGGATCCGGTCGCCTACTCACCGCCCCTTTGGCCGGCGGGGGTAGGCGACCGAAATGAAGGTCGGCCGGCAGCTACGCGCCGCACCAGCGATACTGGATGCGATCGATGAAGAGGCTCCGATCTTCTGACCCGCTCGATGCATCGTTGTCGAACGTGATCCGAATTTCGGCGTCGTCTCCGGCATAGTAGAAGTCGTAGTATTTGAGACTGGACGAGTTGACGTAGGCACTGCCTACCGATTGTCCGTTCGCGCGAACGACCATACGAGGCCCGACTCCGGAGACGGAGGTGCCGCTCGCCGAGATTCGAATTCGCGTCGGCTCACGCAGCCCCGGAACGAACGCGAACCAGTTGGACACGCTGCCGTTCTGGTTGAGACGATACCCGTCCGCCACGGGAGCGCCGGTCGTCCCGGTTAGCTGTTCGGCTTCGACCGCGCCAAAGCTGCATCTCGGCAGATAGGCGGCAATGGCCGGCATCCGAGACCCGTCCAAGCCCGCGCTCGGGCGATTGGGTTTGCGACAGTAGGCCGGATAGGCGCTCCCACCCGCGGTCTTGGTCGTGCAGTCCGCGTACGACGGACTCGCATTCCCACAGACCCCGCGAAACTCGAATGCGCAATCATTGCTGTTCAACCCACACGTACGACCCGAAAGACTGCCTTGGAAGTCGCTTCCCGTGATCGAGCAGTAGTAGGTCTGAGGTGGATTCGCGAAGAGATTGCCATAGAACGCAGCTTCTGGCTCGATGAAGTATCCGTCGGGATCCGGGGTGCCCGTGATCGCCGTATGATCCGCCCGAAGGAAGATCTGGACAGATTCGCCTGATTCGTTGCTGCGGGCGAGCAAGCAAGCGGAGACCCATTGCTGACAGGAGGCGTCGCAGGCTCCGTTTCTCCATTGCGGAGCGACACCGATACGACCGCCGAAGGTTCGCTGTCCGCCATGAACGGGATCCGACTTGGTGATGCTCTGGCTCGAGTCCAGTGCGCATTCGACGAGGTATTTGACGAGCGTCTGACCGGCTTCGCTCGTCATGAATCCTTGCGTCGAGCTGAGTCCATTCGTGGTCGAGAGACCATTGGCGAGCGACAGGCCATTCCCGAGCGACAGACCATTCCCGAGCGACAACCCATTTCCGAGCGACAGACCATTCCCGAGCGACAACCCATTTCCGAGCGACAGACCATTCCCGAGTGACAAGCCCCGAAAGTCTTCGGGTTCGCCCGAATCGGATTCGTTGCCTGCTACGAAGTCTTCATCCTCGATCGCCGAGCATGACACCAGGAGCGAACACAACACGGAAGCTGCGAGGGCATGGAAGGCCGCGACTCTCATCGGGACGGTCCATCGGCAGACGAGAATGGGGATATAGCTGCGACCCGGGCGCTCATGCGGTCCGCCCGCGAATCACCTCGCATGGTTCTGGACGGAACGCACCCACCGCAGGAATGCAGTCGTCGGCTCCCGAACTCCCGAACGTCACCGCCCAAGACGTCCATCGTTGCCTGCAAGACTTCGGGTGGGACTTCGAGGCCCGGCGTTCGAAGTATCCGAGCAAGTACCGCTTCAATCCCGACACGCGCGAACAGTTCAAGCTGATCGTGGGTGAGTATTGTCGCATGGAGGAAGAGAAAGACCATCGACAATATGGTTCGCTCAGCGATAGTTTGGCGCGACTCGGCGCAGGTTGGCGGCTCGAACCACGCTGGGCCGAAACGATGAAATTCGTGAGTAGTTTCCTCGAGCTCGGTGAGTACGCGTCGATCGCGGGCTTGGCGTTGCTCTACGACGCCGTCGAATCGCCTGAACAACGCAATGGATACCTTGCGCAGGTCGAGGACGAAGTCGGGCACACAACTCGGCTACCTCAAGAATATTTTGCATCGCAATACCACGACCCGGCAGGCTTCACCGACGCGCGTCGCCACCGACACGGCAATCCGCTGTTTTGGAACAACCGCCAACAAGCGTGCGAAGCATTCGTCTCCGGTGATCCCTCCAGGTCTCGCTGAACCTCCAAATGGTCGCCGAAGCCTGCTTCACGAATCCGCTCGTGGTCGCCATGACGCAATGGCCCGCCGCCAACGGCGACGAAGTGACGCCAACGGTGTTCTTGTCGATTCAATCCGACGAACTCCGCCATCGATTCGGTAAAGACATCCTCACCGAGCTGTCGAATCGCTTGCCCAACCTTCGGCTCGTGATCTCGCTGCTCGCCCCATGGACCGAGTGGACAGGCGAACGAGGCTCGGCCGTCGATGCGTTGGCCGAATGGCTCCACACGGCGTCCGCACCCGAGGAACGCGTGTACTACGTATGCGGTCCCGCAGCCATGGTCGATCGAACGCGCGATCTCTTGCGCGAGTGGGGCGTCGATGGAGACACGGTCATCACAGAAAGCTTCACGCCCACAGGATGAATGATCATGACCCACCGGAATTTCTTCGACGCCAGCACCCCACCGACGTTGTCCCCTTGCCATCGCGATCAGCCTGGAACCATGGGACTGATTTCCAATGGCACGGTCGTTGCTGTGCTGAACATCGAAGGGTTTGTGTATGAATCACATCGAGTTAGTGAGCGATCCGAGGCTTGGACCGATCCATGGGATCTTGACTCAAGTCGAGCTCGGAGCCGTATTACTGGGCCTCGTCTTCTACGTCAAAAACAACCTCGTTCGATCGACCAAGGATTTCGTCATCGCCAACCGCAAGGTGGGATTCGGGTTCGGAGTGGCTGGGCTCATTTCGATCTGGACCTGGGCCATGGCCGTCATGATGTCGGCGGCGATGACCTACACGTTCGGTCTGTCGGGATTGTTCTGGTTCACCGTCCCCAATGGGTTGGCCGTCATCGCGGTCATTCCGTTCGCACGGCGAATTCGTGAACGCATGCCCAATGGCTACACGATCTCAGAGTTCGTCAAAATCGAGATTCAGCGGCTCCGCATTGGCGGCTCTGGTCGTGACCCTCGGTATGCTGTTCGGCTCGGTCATCGAGGTCATCATCAATATCAAGGGCACCTCATTGGTCGTGTCCAATGTGTTTGGCGTCCATCCCCATACGGCGGCCCTCGTAGGCCTTGGCGTCGTGTTGGCCTATAGCATCTTGGGTGGCCTCTGGGCCTCGGTCTCGACCTCGACGTTGACCACCTTGTTCATCACGGTGCCATCCGCCATCGTGGTCGTCGCCGCGCTTCACCAAGCTGGTGGCGCGGATACGGCTTGGAACAGCGTGGCGGCGCAAGGGAACGACCTACTCTCGGTTGCGCGTGCGGACACCCCGGGCGCATTTGGGATCACCTTGGCGCTCGGTCTACTGACCGCGACGATAGCCGGACAGGAATTCTGGCAGATCGCGTGGAGTCTGCGCGCGTGAGGACGCCGACGTGGGTCGGGACACCTATAGCGGCAGTTTGGCCGGTGCCGGGATCTCCGTGGTGCTTTCTTCGATCGCGATCAGCCTTTATGGCCTCGGTCCCGCATTTCTCTATCTTGGTCCACTCGCGGCACTCCTCAGTCCGATCGCCGTGACGTTCTGTCTGCGCGAGGAGCTGAACGGCGGATAGCGGGCGTGGGTTCGAAGTTGTCGGCCTGGAACCCGTATTCGTATCCGGGGCGGGCATTCCGTGGCCCCCGGTAGTGATGCGAGTCCATGAAGTCGACGCGATACCGACCTTGGGGCAAAACATTGAGTCGATCTCGTAGGCCCGTGCGACCGAGCCCGACTCGACCATCCCAAGGATGACCATCCAAAGACCCACGCCGCATCGTGGCGTTCACTGACCGTTTCTCTCGCATTGCAGTTCCCTCCTTGGCTGCCCATTTCGGGGCGGTAGACGCTTCGACCATCTATGATCGGAGGCGGGCGATTGTTCCGTGCCAATCGTGCACCTGCGCCGAACCGAGGGGTCCGTTCGCCTGGTCGAGCTATCAATCGGAGCTATTCGAACACCTCAAACATCAAGGTGCGCTCGTTGTTGGATTCGTCGACTTCCGGAATGGTTTCACCAGAGTCCGCCGTTGCGTCCGCAATATAGATCCGGGCTGACAAGGTGGTCGTGAACTCGAAGGAATGCGACTGGTTCGGCAACAGCGCTGGAATCGACGCGGTGGTAGGGACAGGACTTCCGCCCATGAAGAGAGTGGCCTCCGATGGCGGTGCTTCAACGCTCCCGATATTCACCACTACCACCGAAATGGTCGTGTTTTGTCCGGCGACGGGCTCCTCTGGGAAGACGCGAATGCGTTCGATCGCCAGGTCCGTCATCGGGGGATCGCTACCTGTTGGTGATTCGTTCCTCTCGACGGTATCTATCTCCACGGTCGTGCCCGCCCCGCTGAGCGAGCTCGAAGCGACGTCGGTTTCACCGGTCAAAGGGAACTGTGACTCGAGGGTCGAACCTGAAGGGGTTTCTCGCGTCGTGCCGAACGAACTCGAAGTCGCACCGTTCGACGTCGTGTCTGTCGTACCGACCTGCGTTCCACTGCCCGCGTCCGAATGCCCCGTTCCGTCCGTCGTCTCGAGCGGGGGAGGGAAGAAGCAACCGGTGATCAATACTGCTGCCCACAAACCTTGCAGACGGCCTTGCGACATGGCTGCAGGTTCGTGGTGACTCGTGGCGTTGTCAACTGGGCTGGACGCGGCAAGTCCACGTTCGCCGATGCGTCGAGCGCGAGACGAAGCCGACCGCGAGCGCGCCGGCCCCCATCACCACGACGCCCGCGCCACTCCGATCCAGATCGCTTGGGCGCGACGGAACCTCGTTCATGGAGGCGATCCGAGGAGCTCGAGGGCACGGCGTAAGTTCTCGTTGTCGGGCGCGGGGGGGTCCGGCCGTTGTTCCGTCCGACGACGTTCGCGATTCGACGAGCGATGACGAATCGTTGGCGTGTCGACGCTTCTCGATCTGGGAGGGGTCGCGAGTGCTCGTTCCCGAGCCGCGGTATCGGAATCGAGGAGCCCCGCCAACTCGGACCCCTTCGACGTGGGTGCTTGGAACGGAGCGGCTTTCGCTGCAACGTCGATCGACGGTTCGGCCGCGTGCTCTCGCGGCATGGGTTCCGCGACGGTGGGTTCCGGCAATCTGCACTCACCGAACGCTGGAACCGTGGACGCGCTCAGATTCGGTGGACCCACGGAACGTTCGCTGTATTCATAGAACCCTGCAGCGAGCCCCCCCCCCGCCAATGCGATGAGTAAGGACCGACCGAGTCTGCGCATGCGCGCCTCAACCCGAACGGATTCCGGGATGGACCACAAGACCTCGCAGAACCGCTCGACCGACGAGAGACGGCGTTCGGCAGTTTTCTCGAGCGCGTCGTGAAGCAATGAACGCAGTTTGAGTGCGCCCATCGTTCCGATGGGAAGTTGGGGTGGAGGACGGAACAAATGTGAATACAACGCCTCGTACGGACTCTCGACGTCGAAGAGTTTCGTACCCACCAACACCTCGTACATCACACAACCGAGGGCATAGATATCCGCGCGTTCGTCGACCTGTTCACCGCGAATTTGCTCCGGCGCCATATAGTGTGGAGTCCCGAAGATCTCCCCTCGTTGGGTGAAACTGCCCGAACCACCGATCACCTGCACGCTCTTCGCAAACCCGAAATCGATGATGTGGCACTGTCGGCGGCCATGCTCGTCCTGCGTCACGATCACGTTGGCCGGTTTGAGGTCGCGATGCACGATTCCGGCTCGATGCGTGGCTCGGAGTCCGTCCGCAAGCTGAAGGAGCAGGTCCCGGGCGACGGTCCATTCGATCGGTCCGTCTCGCAGCATCATTGCGAGCGTTTCCCCCTCGAGCAGCTCCATGACGATATAGGGCAGTCCATCGGCATATTCGCCGACCTCGTAGATATGAACGACATTCGGATGACGGACGGACGCCACCGCGCGAGCTTCCCGAAACATTCGGCTGCGCCCTCCGGTCCCATCGGTGGATTCCTTCAACACTTTGATCGCGACGTCGATCCCGAGCTCGAAATGCCGAGCACGCCAGACCTCGCTCGTACCGCCGACGCCGATCCGCTGAAGCAACCGAAATCGCTCCGAAAACGAACGACTCGCCGAGGTTGGCGTTTCGGCCGTCGCGGGCTCGAGGAGACCTCGCCCAACGAGATCGAGGAGCTCGTCGACGTCGTTGTCGATGATCCGGTGCATCACGGAAACGGCCCTGGAGGACCACGATACCGAGACCCCGGAGCGATGGGAATCCGTGCCCGGTCAAGGTCTGAACCCCGTTCAACCCGCCCGGTTCTCGAAGCCGATTGACGGTTTTGCGACACGGCGGTATCCGAAAAGTGGTCCATCGCGTCGCCAACCGACCATGGTTGCCGCGTATCGTCATTCTCCGTGAGCGAGCGCGGAGGAGGATGGGCGAGGAGCGCTCCGCAGACAGCGACGACGCCCCTGCTCTTCCTCACGTCCCGACGAGCGCGATGAGCCGCGTCGCAGCATCCGAGACGCGACTTGCAGCCTGTGCGTTGAGGCCGCGGGTCCCCTCCTGCGACACGATGTCCTCGTCGAAAACGACGAGTGGAGGCAGCACGTGCGCGCTGAAGAATGCGAACAACGCCGCATAAGCCTGCTCGATGAGCAAGCCGTGGGCAGGCAGTCTGACGGTCGCGATCCCGAGAGCGGGTTTGCCGACGAAGGTATCGGGGGGGAGTAGGTCCACGATGGCTTTGAGCGCACCGGAGTAGCTGGCCTTGTAGACCGGGCTTGCAAGCACGAGCGCCGCCGAACGACGCGCATCCGCTACGAAGTCCACAATCGCGGGCGCGGTCGTCCGGGCCAGAAACACGTCCTCGGCCACGAAGTCGGACAACTCCCACCAGGACGTCTCGATCCCGCTCGACCGCAGTTGTCGATCGACGACCGATGCACGTTTGACTTCGCCGATCAGCACGGTATGGTCACCCGCATCGTGCAACGCATGCACGAAGCACTCGAGCTGCGCGATCGCGCCTTCGACGAGGGGCACATCGATTCCGGAGCGGAACGAGAGGCCGGCAAATCGATCCTTGCCGCCATGTGCACATTGCTCAGCGGCGCGGACCTGGTCGGCGGCAAGAATGCTGACGCCGAAACCCGCACCCGACACGAGGGTGTCGTGGCTGCTCGATCTCCGACCGATACACACGAGAACGAGGGGAGGCGACAACGAAACCGATGTGAACGCCGTCGCCGTCAGCCCGACGGGCCCGTCCGGGCCGTATCCGGCGACGATCACGACACGCTTGCGAATCGCGACAGTGCGTCGCGAAAGCCGGCGCTCGAGCTGCGTTCGGTCGCGGGTGAGGGTGTGGTCATTCGGCCGCCTCTCGATGTTCGGCCTCGAGTGCCCTCACGATCGGCAACACGCGGCGTCCGAAGTATTCGACGGCATAGATGCCACTCGCCTTGTCCGCGACGATCGCGTCCCCGTCCCACGAGTCCCAGAGTTTGTAGCAGAGCTCCATGTATTCCTCCATGCGGCCGTAGCGATCGGCGCGGACCGACATGGTTTGACCATAGGCGTCCCATTCGCTCTTGGAATACGAGCTCACGATGTTCCAGGCGACACGGCCACCCGAGAGGTGGTCCAGGCTGGATAGGCGGCGAACCATCGAGTAGGGGTGCTCGAAGGCCGTCGAGAGGGTCACGCCGATGCCCAACCGTTCGGTCGCAGCCGCGAGGATGGGCACGAGTGTCGACGGTTCATGGGTTGGGCACTGGACCGCATACTTGACGCAAGCGTCACTGCTGTCCTCATAGTTGTTGTACGGCGCGAGTTCGTCCGCGATGAAGATGGCATCGAACAATCCACGTTCCATCGTCCGCGCCATGTGTTGCCAATAGGCCGGGCGACGCCAGTCCCATTGAACTTTGTCGCGAGGGTGTCGCCACATACCCGTTGCGTGGCTGTTGACGCCGTGCTGAATGAACGCCAGCAAATGTGCTCGTTTGGGGGACTTCGGTTGGGTCATGGTGTCTTGCCGTAAGCGTCGACGACCGTGCGCGCAAATGGCTGCAGACCGGTCAGGATCGCATCGAACTTGATGAGGAGCAGATCGACCCCAGCTTGCTCGAACGCGGCAATGCGCTGAAGCAACGTCGCTGGGTCGCCGATCAAGCCGGACCGGAGCCCGAGATTGGCGTCGATCTTGTCGGCCGAAACGCCGCGACGGTGACCGATCACGGCGGGATCGATCGAACGATCGAAATAGGCGATCGTCGCGAGATCAGCGCGTTCGAACCATTCGGGCGCCGCATTCTCGGCCGTGCAGAGATCGGACCGCAGCACGACGAATGCACTCAACGCGATCTTCACATCGCGTCCAAGTCGATGCGCTCGCGCTCGCACGATGTCTTTGATGTTGGCAACGCGTTCAGGCTCGCTGCCATTGATGAAGAGGTAGTCTCCGATCCTCGCCGCGAGATCGATCGCTTGGGCGGATTCTCCCGCGATGAAAATCGTGGGCGGGTTCGCTGGTTTGGGCGCGAACTCGGCGCCACGACATTGATAGAATCGACCTTCGTAGTCGAAACGGGGCTGCGCCCACAATCCGCGCATGACGTCGATGAATTCGGATAAACGGGCATAGCGATCCGCATGATCGAGGAAGGGCTCACCGTGGCTTTCAGCCTCGAGCGGCCACCAACCCGCCACACAACTCACGCCGATGTTCCGACGAGGAAGACTAGCCAATGTCGCGATCATCTTCGCGGTCGTGCGCGGTGCGTGCGGTCCCGGCTGACAGGCGGTGACGATGCCGATGTGGTCGGTCGCCGACGCTGCGGCACTGCTGACGACCCAGGCATCCAACACCGGAGCACTTGGCCCATGCACCGCATTGAGATGGTTCTCGGGCACGTAGAGGAGGTCGTAGCCGAGCCGATCGGCCTCACGTGCAAGGGTCACGACCTCGGCGAGGCCGGGCGTAGGCTGTGGGTCACGCACGCGTAGCCAATCGCCACACGTGGGACCCAAACTCCGAAACGAAGTGGCATCGCCGGTAAGGCGGTTCAGCATCCTTCGTGCCAACGAGAATGCCGTGCTCGATCCGTTCGCTGCAGCCGATCGGCCCCATCCCCCGTGTTCCTGCGCGGACAGATCTGCGTCCACGCTGTTGCTCGGGCAGCAGAGCTACGGCGTACTGGATGGAGCGGACGAACGTGCGGGGCCGTGACGTTCGAGCCAGGCGATCGCCCGCGGCGTGTAAAAGAGCGCGCGCAGCCGAGGAAGGGCCGCAAAAGAACCCGGACTCAGACGCAGTTCGCCGCTCGGATGTAGAGTGAGCCATCCTTCGTCCAGGGCTCGCTCCAACGCTGCACCGTAAACGTCGCGGAGCGCGACGCCGTGGACAGCCTCAAAGCGGAGGGGATCGAGTCGTCCAAAGCTCAGGGAAAGCAACGCGTGTTTGGCGATGCGTTCCTCGAGGGGGAGCACATAACTGTCACCGATGGGAAGCGACTCCCCCGCCTCGACCCGGCTCCACCACGTATCCGCCTGATAGGGGGCGAACCACCAATGGTCGCCCACCATACTGCTCGCATAGTTCCCGAGACCCACATAGGGCATACCATCGAGTAGTCGTCCTTCGAAGTAGGCCGAAGTTCCCGTCTCCGCCGAGTGTCGCGAAAAGTTGAGCGACCCATAGGGGGCGAAAAAACCGCGCCGACCAAGCGACTCGAACGCCATGTCGTAGAGCCGCTGGTAGTCGTCGTGGGTCGGAAGTCGTGGGGCTCGGCGCGTGAGCGTCCGTCCTTTTCCGCGGTAGAGACAATCATACGTCGTGATCGAATCGATACCCGAGCCTGCGACGACCTCGAGGTCGGCACGAAAGTGGTCATCGGTCTGGCCCGGAAGACCAAAGATGAGATCGGCGTTGACGCGAGCAAAACCGACTCGCGTCAGGTTCGCAAGCGCCCGCTCGGTCTGGGCCTGCTGCTGGCCACGATTGACTCGCGCGAGCGTTTCATCATTGGTGCTCTGGAGGCCGACGGAGATCCGACGCACGCCGTGGGACACCAACGCGTCCAGCTTGTCGGGCTCGTTCGCAGCGATCGCGGGGGTCGTCTCGATCGACAAGAGCTGGGCGGCATCCGATCGGGCCATGAAGGGAACGAGGGCCTCTAAAAGCTCGATGAGCAGCTCGGTCGCCAGCAGGGTGGGCGTTCCCCCTCCGATGTCGATGCCAGGAATGACCGTGGTTTCGTGCAGGCGCGTCGCCAGAGCCTCGAGCTCACCACGGAGTGCCGCAACGTAACGCCGTGTTCGAGAGTCGTTCGCGCGGGTGTCCACGGAGAAGTTGCAATAGAAACACTTCGCCGCGCAAAATGGCACGTGGACATAGAGCAGCACAGCGGGCAACTCGGACAGTGGCGCCAGCACTCGATCCCGGTCGACGGTGCTGCGAAAGGCGTCCATGAAGAACTCGCGACGCGGCGGATACTGGATCGTGAAGTCGTGAGGATGGCGCAACGCCAACGCGATATGCCGGTCCAATCCCGTCATGGTGTTTTGCGAAGTTCCTGGGCCAAGAGCTCTGCAACGGTCTGAACGTCTCCATCGGGGAGGGTTTGATGAATGCCGACGAAACACGATCGACGCGCAATCGCGCGGCAATGCGCAATCCCATCGTGGGGGACACCAGTGTACGCGGGTTGATCCACACAGGGGCCACCCATGAGACTGCGCACTTCGACCCCGTGAGACTCCATCGCGAGCGCGAACGTCTCGACGGGTCGGTCCAAGAGCTCGATGGGAAACACGAACGGAGAGCCAGAATCCGTCGGTGCCGCTCGGATCCGGATGGACGAGAGATCCGCCAACGCGTCGAACAACATCTGGTAGTGTTTGGCGCGGCGACGTTCTTGGACGGTCCACGTCGTAAGCGCGAAGCGGCCGAAACACGCATTCAACTCCGACAGCTCCAGATTGTGGCCGGTACGAATGTAGTGGAAGTTGTGATGCATACCTGCCGGCGCAGGGCACCGCGCCGGATCAAAGTGACACGTGCAGGCCCGTCCCCAATGAGTGATCGAGTCGACACGCGCATGCCAATCGTCATCGGGGCTGATCACGGCCCCGCCGCCAAACGAGCTGAGGTGGTGCGGATGATAAAAGCTCCATGTCGACAGGTCGCCAAGTTCGTGGGCGGGCGACCCCTCGACGCGGAGATCCATCGTTTCACATGCGTCTTGCAATACGAGGATATCGCGACTTCGCGCGATCTCGACGATGTCGCGAATGGGTGCAGGGAATCCGAGAAAGTGAGTGACACACACAACTTTGGTTTGCGGAACGATCGCGGACTCGAATGCGGCCGGGTCGAGTCCGAATCCCCCCTCCACCGTATCGGCGACCCGCGGATGGTAACCGGCCGTGAGCAGCGACGCGAGGGTCGTGGGGAATGTAAAACCGGCGGTTACGGCTTCCCCAGGGCCTGTCACTTCCGCAAGCGCCAGCGCCGCTGTCAAGTTCGCAGACGACCCCGAGTTCACGAGCGTCACATGTTGCACCCCGAACGAGGTTTGGAGCTCCTGCGAAAATCGATCCAGATTGGCTCGCGATGGCCCGAGCTCCGCCGCGAGAAAGGCTGGAAACCCTTCGGTCGCAGTGTGACCGGTACACGGGTAACGAAAGCGCCCCATACATTCAGAGTCTCGTTCAGGAAGCTGCGTGTCAAATGCAGGGCATCCGGGGGACGCCCGAACGGTCGATCACGATGGGGACTTGGGTGGTTCACCACCACTCGCAATACTTTCGCTCCGCCCAAGTCGACGCGTAGAATGCCCGCATGACGTCGGGCCCCTCAGACACTCCTCCGCCGCAGCGTGTCGCCATCATCACCGGTGCCGGTTCTGGCATTGGAGCCGCAATCGCAGTCCGCCTCGCCGCTCGCGGTTGGAAGGTGGTGCTCGGTGGACGAACCGAACGCAAACTGATCGAGGTCGCAGATGCGATTCGACGGTCCAGTGGAACCGCCGTGACCGTGGCGGGAGACGTGACGCGAAGCGATGACGTAGCACGCCTCGTCGATGCGGCGGGTCCCACCTTGGATGCATTGATCCATAGCGCGGGAATTGGACATTGTTTGACGATCGACGAGGTCGACGAGAGAGAGTTCCGTGAAACCGTAGATGTAGCGGTGCTCGGAGCGTTTCTCACCGCCAAACACGCCTTGCCGAAGCTGCGTTCAACGCGGCAAGGCTGTGGTCATGTGATCCAGATCGGTTCGCTCGCGAGTGGCGGGACGTGGCACCTCGAGGTCGGGTACGGCACGGCCAAAGGCGCTCAAGTCAAGTTCGCCTTGCACCTCATCGAGGAATTCCAACAAGAGCGCCAACGCGGTGGGCGAACGCTTCACTCGCATGCGATCTGCCCGGGTACCGTGGCGACCCCGTTCTGGGATCGCGTCCCGCAACGCGAGATCGTGCCCGAGTTATGCCTCACGGCGGACGACGTCGCATGGGTGGTCGAGCGGGTGATCGAAACCCCCTCTGTGACGGCCGAGGACTTGGCCGCGATCAAGCCGCGGCATGACATCGTGATCAAACGCCATGCGCCATTCGAACGTTGGTCCAACGTCATCGCCATTGCTCACGAAAGCCATCCGTGAACTACCACCCTTGACGTGACGGTCGACGACGTACGTGCCGTCACCGCCCGTCCGAGACCGCCAGATCGCGGGACTGAATACGCACGCGTGGTCGCGCCTCGCTGTCCGTCGCGATACGAGTGGGATGAGAGCCGGGTGAATCCGCTCGGCTTCGCCCGTATCACCAACGCCCGATGAACGCTGCCACGCTCATCGGAGCCTCTTTCGTAGCAATGCGGACTGGCCTTTCGAGCACTTATTCATGAACTCCGTGTTCGGACGTTCATTGTGCGGATCTGTCCATGTCCAACAATCCAAGCGTCGGAAGACTCATGCTAGACCCGCCGCATTGGCGCTGCCCGCCGCCGTGGTTCGCCGATTCGGGAATGGGAGTTCTTGCGACAAGTGAGTGAGTCCACCGACTGTGGGCTGCTGCTCGATGTGAACAATGTCTATGTTTCGGCCTTCAACCACGGCTTCGATCCGGTCGGGTACATCGAAGCTCTGCCGCACGACCAGATCGTCCAGATCCACGTGGCGATCCACCAACATTGCGGGAGCCACATCATCGATACCCACGATGGGCCCGTCGCCCCTTCGGTGTGGGAACTGTTCAGGCGAGCGTGGCAACGGACGGGGGGCGTAGCGACTTTGCGCGAATGGGATGGACGGATCCCCGACTTCGATACGCTCCATGCCGAGTTATTGAAGGCGAGCGACCGGGGCCGTTCGAACGTTTCGTCGACCAATACCTGCAAAGCCATCCTTCGAACAACCCGAGCTGCCGTTACCAGAACTCTCCTACTCCCTCATCGTACGCCAACACCATCGGCTCGGATTGTTCGACCTACAGCCCGCTCAGTATCGACTGCTGGTCTACCGACATCGCGGCTTGCCAATCGCCGAGGCCCAAAGCCTCCTCGCTCGTGAATGCGGCTGCGACCGAGCCGAGTTGGATAGGCGATGGCCAGAGTGGAAGTCCAAGTGGCAGGAGGGGGATTTTCGTCGACGCGCCCAAGTCCGGGTGAAGCCCCCACCCACTCACCTATTCACGAGCCCGTCGGACTGCCTTCTCCTTCGGTTTGCGGGGTCGCTGAAACGAGGCAGGCATGCTCGAACGGTCCCTCAGGAACTGGGCTGCGACGATGCGGCCAAATCGAACCGGACCCCCGTCAAGCGTTCGGAAGCTTCCCATAGGGTTTGCGCGACGTCGCGATCCAACGCTCGCTTGGGCAAACGAACCTCGACCGGAGGACCCTGCATGTGAACCACGTAACGAGGGCCATAGAACTCTCCGGAGGCGACGTCTCCGACGGCCGCATAAAGCGAGGGGAGGGCCCCGCGATCGGCTTGCTGACCGATGAGCGCCAGAGCCATCGCCGTACCGATCCCCGTGTACTGCTGCAAGTTAGAATGCGTCGCGCCCGGATGTGCGGCCACGCTCGTCAACCACGGCGCACGACGCCCGAGCTCAAGCATGAACAAGAGGTTCGCCAGCTTGGAGCGCGTATAGGCCCAAGCCGGCGAATACCTACGCTCGGACTGCAGATCATCGAGCTTCATGCGACCGAAATAAGCGACCCCACTCGACAACGACACCACTCGCGGTCGCGTTCCTCTGCGCAACGCCGGGAGCAGCAGACCCGTCAGCGCGAAGTGTCCGAGATGGTTCGTGCCAAACTGTCGCTCGAAACCATCGACAGTGACTTCCCGCCGAGGTACCGCCATCACCCCCGCGTTGTTGATCAGGATGTCGAGAGCGATGTTTCGATCGAGTAAGCGCGACGCGAACATTCGCACCGAACTCAGATTGGCGAGGTCGAGCGGGGCGACCTCGAACGAAGCCTCCGGAGCCGCGGTTTGCATGCGGAGGAGAGCGTCTTGGCCGCGCGTCGAATCCCGACAAGCCACGATCACCCGCGCGCCCGCTCGTCCGAGTTCGAGCGCGGTGTGGAACCCGATCCCACTATTGGCTCCCGTCACGATCGCGGTCCGTCCGTGTTGGGTGGGGATCGAGATGACGCCCCAGGTCTTGCTGATCGCTCGCATGGTGCTCCGTCGTCGGCACGGTAAGAGACCGACGGTCACCGAAGATTAATAAGAGACCAGAGGTCTCTTGTCAAATTTGCGTTCGAGTTCCACCTCGCGATGCGAGGACGAGAACGTGGAAGTCGAGAAACGGTGCTTCCGCCGAGACTTGCTCGTTCGGTGAACGGCGACGCGAATGCGACACAATGCATATGAGACACTATTATCAACAATACCAAGGTCATCCGATCCATGAGTGAGGGCGTAAGAAACACGAACGTTCGAACACAGCCAATGCTAATTCGCAATCCCGAACAACATGATCCCGAACAACATGATCCCGAACAACATGATCCCGAACAACATGATCCCGAACAACACAGATTCCCTCCTCGCTGAGCGGAAAGATCAAGTAGCCGAGCGTATATGGAAACATCGTGAATGCGATGTGCAAGGGCGAAGCTCGCAACTCGACAGCCACCAAACGTGCTTCGAAGAGTGATGCCACGCATGTGTGTAGCGGAATTCCGATCACCATGCCATAGGGCACGCCAACAGAATGCCGCAGACCCGTCCGGCAACTGAGCTTTCGGCTGGCCTTGCTTGACATACAGAAGAAAAGGGGCGGGTACAAGGTGCCCCCGAACCCGATGCATCATGAGCACAGGTTTCGAGTGCCACGGTCGAAACATCGCGCGGGGGAAATGGAACGTTCCGATGAACGCGAAAACACACTGTCGCTTTGGAGTGGGATTCGCCCATCGTCGAAAACAGAAGGATTTCTCTGGGCACCGCTCATCGACAGCCCGCCCAGTGTCTCTTCTCGCCACATCCGCGGACACCTTTTGCCACTTCGATTGTCAAATACACCGCAACACTCGACCTGACCGAAGAGCGATTTCCATCATCGCGACCACTGGACCGCTGATTTCCACGAACGAGGGGACCATCGTCTCGTCGCGAGGTTCCGTTGGCTCAATGTTCAGCGCGTGACCCCGTCTACACGCCCGTGGTGAACGGGTTACACTTCGGTGGCGTCGCAGTCGTGGTTGATCGCGAGGCTCGGTACGATTGCAGAGGGCTTCCCGGACCAGCTCGGTCTAACTTTGGGCCTGTAGCGGCTACAATGCGGGTCGTCGTGGGAAACCCGCGCGCAAACCGGCGACCGATGAGGACCTCCTTGGAACTCCCCTTCTCCGTCCGGTATCTCGGCGGTTCTCGACCCGTAGGAGTCGCCGGAGCGGAGGCTGAGACCGACGGCGAGTTCGGGGTCCTCTACCGGCTCAACGGACCGATGTTACATCGTCGTCTCATCCCGTGATGAACGACGCTCCCGATCTAGTTTCCGTTGAATGGTGTTCTGCAAGCATTGCGTTCTCGCGGGTCCATGAATCCAGTGCCCTCCCCAATGACCATGCGGGTCGATTCACCCGAGCGGCTCGATACGAAACGATCTCGAGCTGGCCATTCGATCGCATGACTACATCAGAGCGACGGAATCCAAACCGTGACCGACGAAATTTATTGATTTTCATTTTCATCATGTTATTCTTATGGGCAAAGCTACTCTTGGTCGACAGACCTGGCGTTTGCGCTTCAAGTGCGCCATGTCCATCGCCTGATGTCGCGTTCGGCGCTTGCATGCCTCGAAGCCCGCTTGAGCCTCGGGGAAACACGTTTTTCATCGTCACGGTTCGGATTGGAGCGAATCCATGGACTTGTATTTCGAAGGTCTATCCATCGCTATCGGGCTTACGTTTCAGTCTTTGTCATGGCTATTTCCGTTTCGAAAACAAGATGCCTGGGCCGAGATTCTCTGGGACATCGCCGCGCTGATTTGCCTTGCGGCGTTTGGTGCAATCTACACCGCGCTCGTCGGCGCTCCGCTTTCTCGCTCGCTCGGAGCGTCGTCGGTGGTCGCTGCCTGGTACCAGGTCCTTGCACTCTATCCGTGGGTACTCATTCTCATCCTCAATATTGCATTGGGTGATTTTTTGTCCTACTGGGCTCATCGAGCACTCCATTCGAAATTGCTTTGGCACTCACATGCATGGCATCATTCTTCAAAGCACGTCTGGTGGATGGCAGGCTTGCGTTCTTCACCGATACATGTCGCGCTTACGACGTTGCCCTTTACGATCGCCTATTTAATTTTTCCGCTCGGCCCCAAGGGAAACCTCTTTTCTGTGGACATCCTATTCGCGATTGCGAATCAGCATTGGCTTCACTCGAACATTCGCATCCCTTACTCTCGGTGGGTCGAAATATTGTTTGTAACTCCGCGCTATCACTTCGTACATCACAGTGCAGACGTACGTCGTACGGATACGAACTACAGTTTCGTTTTTACATGGGACCGGTGGTTTGGCACCTATACCGATCCGAAGACCGTAGCCGCAGACGAACAGCTCGGGCTCGACTACGAGAACAGCAACTGGCGATTCTTACTCGGCTTGCCTCCGCGTGCCTCCGCCGGACCTGCTGAAGAGCCGTTGGGCCCAACCTTCACCGTCGCGCGGACGCCATGAAGCGGTGAAACCCGACCCAACCAGGGTCCCACGGACAACCACACGATCTGCCAAAGCGTGGTGGTCTCCTGACTTCGGTTTGGGGTCCGCCCCCTTTTGTTGGCGCGACCCCGCTTCGCTACACGATCCCCCCCCGTCGGTCGACAATTCGACGCGGTCACATCGCCTCGTCGATGTCCAGAAACACGCGCTTTCCGACGACCATCGACACCGCCGAAGTAGATGTCGCCGTGTCATTGCTCATCGATCATCGATCATCGATAAGCGGCCGGCTGTGGATCTGCAGACACCGGGATTCTTGAACGATGTCGATCATCTCGTGGGTGTCGAGGCCGTAGACTGCGAGGTACTAACTAAGGCGCCACGAGGAATTCCCACGTGTCGCACCTCAACACTTGAAGATCCTACACATACGATTGCCCCGCACGCCCGCGACGCTCTCGAGCTCATAACCCTGGAGGATATCCGCGGCCGTGGGAGCTCGCCTCCGCTCACGTCATCCCCGTGCAGGAAGGAGGCTTCGGGAGCACGCTCCCACCCATCAAATCGGTGTTGCCGATGATGGATCGACTCGGGGGGACGACTCAAGACGTGGATGCCAACCGGGCGGCATGAATAAATATTTGACTTTGTCTGCCCATTTCGGCGTCGACCGCATGTCCGCAAACAAACTTTGCCATAGCCCAAATTGGGTGCTCAGCACACGCTTCGGATTGACACGGACACTTTCGCGATCCGTGAGCCCAAACACGGGCTCCGTCCCCTGCACCTCGAGTTGCCGCGTTCCGAAGACGCTGTCCCAGAACGAGAACATATTGGCATAGTTTGTATCGATATAAATGGGGTTCTTTGCGTGATGCACTCGGTGCAACGATGGCGTGACGAGAAACTTGTCCAGAACCGGTGTGTTTTTGATGCCGTCTTTGTTCATATGAGTAAACACGCCGTACAGCCTCGCGAGGATGTTCACCGAAAACACCATGAACGGATGGAACCCAAGGATGGGTAACCATATCATCAAATGAATGTACTGAAAGAAATCGAATAGGGAGCCTCGAATGGAGACGCTCAGATTCATCTCCGTTGGCGTGTGATGAGCGCCATGAATGCACCACAAGAAACGAATCTTGTGAGCCGCAAAGTGCACCAACCACCACATCAAGTCAAAACATACGAACGCGACGACCCAAACGTACCACTCGTTCCCGAGCGTGAAGATCCGGGCATGGTCGTAGAACCACATCATGATCTGTAGCTGTATCGCCGCAGCGAACAAATGATACGGCACCGTCCCAAGTCCGTAGCAGGCTAGACTCACCAAGCTTTCCGTCTTGGATCTCCACTTTTGTAGACACCACAAGATGAGCAGCTCGACGATGATCGCCGAGAACAAGAAATGTTTGGAAACGCTTCGAATTGCGTCCAGGACTGCTTCCAACTGAGAAACCATAGGCTGCCTCGGTGCTCGATGAACTGTTGTTTGGTGAAATGGTCCCAGCATCCATTGGCTTTGGCTTCTACGAACGACCTGTGCGGAACGTGTACGGAACGCAAACGAAAGCATCGTCGGAAAAGACGACGACCTTCGGATGTTCCTACCGATATGGCCATCGTGGACCGATTGAATGAATCGTGAACAGGTATTTCGAGCGCAGGGCAAGGCGACGCGGTCGCACGTTCGTAGGAGCGTAGAGTTATCACTGATTGAAAACGAATTTCAATCTTAAAATTGATGTAGATGCAAATCGTCTTCTGCTAGTGCACCGCCGTCGAGGTGGGATCAAGAAGAACGTCGTCAGTGCGGGCTCAGGCAAGGCGCGAGACCGAGTCGTATCGGGAATACGGGGTGCGTCGAGCAACGACGCCTGAGCTCGCAGGGGAGGCGTTATCCTTGATTCCACCTCGACGGCGGTGCACTACCCCCTGCGCGGGAGATCTGGTCCTTGTGCGACCACGGAGGGAATGGACGGACCAGTTTACTTGTGGTCAGAAGGACATGCGGGCCAGTTCGACGGCGAGATTGAACAACGGTTCGCCCCTGCAGTCGAAGCCATCGGCAATACGCAATCCGCACCGCCGTCGTTCGCCCGGATCGTTTGGACGGCATCACTCTCTCACACTCCGCGGATCCGCGGATCTATGGAAATGACGTTTCAAGTTGTTCACGCTTGTTGCGCTCGACACCGAACAGACCCTATGAGTCGGCCGTGCTGCTCCTGCACTTTTGTTCACGGGCATTCGGATCAATTGGGTGACGCAGGTTCGACTGGCCTTTTGGCTCCGAACCTGCGTGCGTTGCGGGATTCATGGACGACTCCGGGTGCAGTCTTGTTGAACATTGTATCCTGTGCCTTTGAGGGGGTTGTCTCATCTTATCTTGACATATCTTTTTAAATATGAAATTGAAAGTATTATTCATATTCAAACTATGAGACGACCGCGTTGGGGGGCGAGTTTGTCCCTGGGAAATCCGACGGAGCGACTATCTTGTCAACAAGACGACATCGGCCTGAACCAGCGCGGCGTTCTGCCTCTGTGCCTCTTCCACGAAGGGTCCCGCTCTGTGTCCTGTTGCATTTTCGTTACCGGGCTGCAGCACGAGGGCAAGGCGCGAGGACTGACGCGTACCGGGCCTACGTAAGCGACGAACAACGCGACTATCGAGGGGCGTTGCGGCTCGGGACCCTAAGTGTGGTGGCTTTGGGAAGCTTCGTTGCCTGCACCGGGGTGGGGAACAGATTGGTCGCGCAGGCTCCGGTGCGCGGCACCGCGACCATGGAGGCTCCGGTGTCGCGCACCGGAACCGTGGATGGTTCAGACGCCAATGCCTTCGTGGACGAGTATTGCGTCCGCTGCCACTCCCACGCGGTGAAGCTCGGCGGTCTTGCTCTGGAAGGTCTGGACGCCTCACAACCCGCCGATCACCCGGAAGTTTGGGAACGCGTCGTCACCAGGCTGCGGGCAGGGTCGATGCCTCCCTCGGGAAGTCCCTGCCCGTCCCAGGCCACCTATGACACGGTGACCACGGATCTGGAGTCGAAGCTCGACTCAGCATGGCTGGCGTCTCCCAATCCCGGGCGCATCGGCCCTGTGCATCGACTGAATCGGGTGGAGTACAACAACGCGATCCGCGACCTGTTCGACCTGGAGCTGGACGTGAAGCCACTGCTGCCAGGCGATGAGACTGCCGACGGAAGCTTCGACAATTTTGCCAACGTCCTTTCGATTTCGACCGCGCACCTGGAACGGTACCTCTCAGTTTCGCGGCAGGTGACACGCCTCGCCGTTGGACTTCCACCGAACAACCCGACGGTGGATACCTTTGAAATTCCGCTGCACGTGGTCCAAGACGATCGCCAGAGCGAAGACCTTCCGTTTGGCACGCGCGGGGGAATGGCGATCGGTTACAACTTCCCGACCAACGGAGAATACGTCGTCCGTATCAAACTGCAGCGCCAGTATCAGGACTACATCAAAGGCATGGGCTGGTCGCAGATGCTGGACGTCCGCCTGGATGGCACGCTGGTCCAACGATTCAAGGTCGGGGGCGAAGCGCGGGGACGTCCGGCCGCGGCCAGCTACGCCGGTGGCGGCGAGCCCGGGTTCGCGGGCGCGAAGAGCTGGGAAGAATACATGCAGGTCAGCGCGGACGCGAACCTGGAAGCTCGCTTTGGCGCTTCCGCGGGTTCCCATACGGTGGGCGTGACGTTCGTTCGCGAGATGTGGGCGGAAGAAGGCCTGAAGCAGCCGGTGCAACGCGGCCGCGTGCTCGGCAACGATCAGCTCTACATGGATTACGCTGCAGTGGGTACCGTGGATGTCGGTGGGCCGTACGGCGACATCGAGCCCGGCAAGGAAACGCCATCCCGCAGCAAAATTTTCCTCTGCCAGCCGACCAAGGAAGTCGAGGAGCTTTCCTGTGCCGCGTCGATCCTGGAAGCGCTGGCCCGCCGGGCGTATCGCCGTCCAGTAACTCAAGACGATGTTGCGGCTCTGATGCCGTTTTTTGTGCAAGGCCGGAGCGATGGCGGAAGTTTCGACGCTGGTGTGCAGTTCGCGTTGGAACGGATGCTGGTCGATCCGGATTTCCTGCTACGGGTCTACAAGACTTCTCATGGAGAGGGCGGGCTCTATGCGCTGAGCGACGTTGAGGTCGCCTCACGGCTATCGTTCTTCCTGTGGAGTTCGATTCCCGACGAGCGTTTATTGGATCTCGCGGAACGCGATGAGCTGACCCAATCCGAAGTGCTGCATGCCGAAGTGGACCGGATGCTGGAAGATCCGCGGGCCACAGGAGCGCTTGTGGACAATTTCGCGGCTCAGTGGCTCAACCTGCGGCGCGTCGCAGAGGTGGTGGTCGATCCCGACGTCTATCCAAACTACGACCTCAGCCTGATGCAGGGGTTGCTGCGCGAAACCGAGTTATTCGTCGCCTCTACGATTGAAGAGGACCGCAGCGTGCACGATCTGTTGGACGCAGATTACACGTTCATGAATGAGCGTCTGGCGCAGCACTACGGCGTAGATGGCATCTACGGCAGCCGTTTCCGGCTCGTCCAATTGCCGAATCACGATCAGCGTGGCGGGTTGCTGTCGCACGGATCGTTGCTGGCGACGACGTCTTATCCGAATCGGACCTCTCCGGTGTTGCGCGGCAAGTGGCTGCTCGATAACCTCTTTGCGACCCCGGCTCCACCGCCCCCTCCAGGCATTCCGGCGCTTCAAGAGAATGCGCCGGGCCGCGAGCCAGCAACGATCAAAGAAAGATTGGCACTGCACCGTCAGTCTCCGACGTGCAAAAGCTGCCATGCCATCATTGATCCCGTCGGCTTCGCGCTGGAGAACTTCGACGTCTTGGGTCGTTGGCGGACCGAAGACGAGGTCAGGCGTCCGGTGGAGTCGGTCAGCACGACTGCCTCGGGTCAGACGATCAACGGGTTTAGCGGGCTGCGCGATCTGCTGCTGAATCCCATCGAAAAATTTCCCAAGGCGGTGACCGGAAAACTGATGTCATACGCTCTCGGCCGGCGGCTCGAATACTATGATCAACCGGCAGTCCGCAAGATTGTCCACGACGCGGCTGTGCAAGACTATCGCTGGTCGGCGCTGATCCACGGAATCGTCGAAACTCCGGCGTTCCTGCAGCGGACAGCGGATCCGCTGCCCGAAGTGGCCGGCGGTTCCGAGTAGTCCACAAGATGTGTTTCGAGAACAAGGAACGATGACGTTTCTCAATCAATCGATGCCCCGGCGGACTGTGTTGCGCGGAATGGGAGCTGCTCTGTGGCTGCCTTTCCTAACCGCGATGCTACCGGCGATGAAGAACCAGCCTCCACGTACTCGCCGCTTCCAGGCCTTCTACACGCCGAACGGCATGGCGATGGACTACTGGTCGCCCAAGACGGCCGGGCGCGACTTCGAGATCACCCCCATCCTGCGGCCGCTGGCGCCCTACAAAGACCAATTGATAGTCCTGAGCGGGATCAGGGCGAATTGGAACTATATCCACGCGGGCGCCTCGGGCTCGTTCCTGACCGGCACTCCCCGCGGTGGCACAAGCGAGATCGACATCATCTGTGATACATCGTTGGATCAGCTGCTGGCGCGGCACCTGGAGAACGAAACCCAGCTCGCGTCGCTGGAGCTTTCCATGGACGCGCCCGCCAATGCTGGCGCGTGCACTGGCGTCTTGAGCTGCGTATACACGCACACGATTTCGTGGAAAAGTGAAACCCAGCCGCTACCGATGGAGTGGAATCCGCGAGTGGTGTTTGAGCGTCTGTTCGGCGATTCAGGATCCACGGATTCTGAAGCGCGAGCCATGCGTCTGGCCCAACACAAGAGCATCCTCGATTCGGTGAACGGCAAGCTCGCGCAGTTGAGACAGGACCTGGGGGCGCAGGATCGCGTGAAGGTGGAAGAGTACTTCGAGGCGGTGCGCGACGTAGAACGCCGCCTTCAAAAAGCCGAAGAACAGGCCGACCTGGAGCTTCCCGAGATGGACCAGCCGCAGGGTGCTCCGCGGGTGTTCGAAGATCACCTGGATCTGATGATGGACCTGCAGCTGCTGGCCTTCCAAAGCGATCTGACGCGTGTGATCACGTTTATGATCAGCAAGGAGCAGTCGGCGCGGCCGTATCCGCAGATTGATGTTCCTGAGGCTCACCATCCGCTTTCGCACCACAACAACGTGCCAGAGTTGATTGAGAAGATGTCGAAGATCAACACCTATCACACGACGCTCTTCTCGAAGTATCTGGGCAAGCTCCGGGCGACGCCGGACGGCGACGGCAACCTGCTGGACAATTTGATGATCCTGTACGGTACGGGCCTGTCGAACAGCGATGCACACTCGGGGGAAAACCTGCCCTTGCTGTTGCTGGGTGGCGGCGCTGGCCAGCTCGATACCGGCCTGCACATTCGTTACAGCGGCGCGCCTCCGATTTCGAACCTGTTGATGGCGCTGGGCGAGAAGATGGGTTGTCCACTGGAGCGGGTGGGCGGCAGCGACGGAACGCTGGATCTGGATCCGCTGACTCGTTAATTCGGTTTGCCGCGGAAGAGACCCCAAGTCCTATGTTGAATCTGTTTGCTGCTCAAACGAGCTTGCGAATCGCACTGGCCGTGCGACTGTGCGTCGCTGCCCTGATGATGTCCGTATTGACCGAGAGAGGATCCCCTCTGGTGCTGGCCGCGAAGGAAAACCGCCCGAAGGCGGTCGCCACCGAGCTTGCCCGGGGCGCGGATGTCAATGCAGCGGAAGGCGACGGATCCACCGCTCTGCATTGGGCGGCGTATCACAATCAGGGGGAGGCCGTTCGTCGACTGCTCAAAGCCGGTGCGAATCCTGATGCGGTCACCGACCTGGGCGTCACGTCGCTTTACAACGCCGCCATGAACGGAAGCGGTCCGATGACCAAGACGCTTCTCAACGCCGGCGCCGATCCTAACATCGCAATGATCTCGGGAGAAACACCGCTGATGGCCGCTGCACGTGGAGGCTCCCCGAAAGTCGCGCAGTTATTGATCGACGCGGGAGCGACACTCGATAGGCAGGCTACGCGTGGCCAAACCGCGTTGATGTGGGCCGCAGCGGAAACGCATCCCGAAGTCATCAAGGTCCTGGTAGACAGTGGAGCGGATCTACACATTCGCTCCGAGTCGTGGAGTCAGATGATGGCGGTTCCGCCGCACGGGCACCCGGAATACAACCGCTACATTCCGCACGGGGGCAATACAGCGCTGATGTTCGCTGCGCGCGAAGGCGATTTGGAGTCGGTCAAGATTCTGGTGGCTGCGGGTGCGGATGTCGACGATCACGACGCGTGGGGCGTGACTGCGATTACGCTCGCGGCTCACTACGACTATCGCAATGTGTGCTTGTTCCTGCTGGAGCACGGAGCGGATCCAAACTGGTCAGGCCCGGGATTCACGGTTCTCCATAACGCGATTATGCATCGCGATGAAGAGCTGGTTCGGGCGTTGTTGGATCACGGCATGGACGCAACCACTCGTTTGCTGACTTGGACGCCCACGCGTCGCTCCTCGCGTGACTACAATTTCGGTCCAGGATTGGTCGGTACTTCTCCATATTGGTTGGCGGCACGCTTCACCCAACCCGAAGTGATGCGTCTATTGCTGGAGCACGGTGCGGATCCAAAGTTTGTGCACCACGGCGAACATATTGAACTGGATGGCAAGGGCGGGTTTCTGCGCAAGCGGAGTTCCACCACCGCTTTGATGGCCGCAGTCGGGATGGGTGACGGCGACGCGTGGGTGCCGGTGGCCCTTCAGGAATCCCCCGCGCTAACGCTGGAATCTGTGAAGATCGCGCTGAAGAACGGCGCTGAGATCAATTACCGTGACACGGATGGCCGCACGGCGCTGGATGGGGCAGAGCGGTTGGGGATGCCTGATGTGGTCGAATACCTCAAGGCGTGTGGAGCTGAATCGGGCGGTGTCGCTCGGTAGACCGGGTGGGCACGGCGTGCATTCGCGGTTGCCACTTTCATCACATGCGATGGGTAGGCTTTTTGTCAATTGGAGACGAATGACTACAGCTATGTGACGGTGACGGACGGAACTATGTCATCGCGTTCAACGATCTTCCAGAGGGCCAGTCAGTCGATGCAAACAAACCAGGCTAGTGTATTACAATTGTCGCACCTTCTACACCTCTCGGACGCAGCATCTGATTCCGGATCGCGCGATCACGGTTCGGTTTGAGCTGGTAAAGGACTCCGATGAATTCGTGCGAGCGAACCGATGTCTACCTGGGTTACCGGGTTTTTCATTTGAGCTGGCTGGTGTTTCTGGTGCTGCACTGGCTGGTCAGCGTGCCTGCGTGGAGTACCGTGGGGAACGGTTTTCTCCAGTCCGGGTTCCCATTCATGCGTTGGGTGTCGTTCGCATACGGCCCGGTCGCGGTGGTGTCACTGGTTTTTCCTCACCGGCGCTGGCTGTTCGTCACCGCCCTGGCGCTGGTCGTCGTGGCTAAGATCGACGCTCTGCCCTTCGTGTCGAACCACATTTTTGGCGCACTGCTTATCCACTTCGCACTGCTGACGACATTCTTATTGTCAGCCAACGTGCGTGATGAGCGGGCGGGCGTATCGCAAGCCTACTCTCTGTTTGCCCAACCGCTCCGCATCATCCTGGTACTGGTCTACTTTTTCCCAGTGCTCCACAAACTCAATGCGGACTACCTCAACACGGACGTCAGCTGTGGAACGTCCCTCTACCGTGAGATGGCCGCCCTAGTGCCACTGTTTCCGGACGCGACTTGGGCCCACCACTCTGCGATTTTCGGCACACTCGTCGTCGAGACGGCCATCCCCGCGCTGTTGCTGACGTCGACCTTGCGAGGCTGGGGTGTCGTCCTTGGTGTCCTTTTTCATTTCGTCCTCGCTCTGCATCCGGACAAGTACATCCTGAGCTTCTCCGCTGAGGTGTGGGCCCTCTACACGCTCTTCTTGCCGGCAGCTTGGATCCACCGGTTCGGAAACGCGATCGCGGATTACAGCTCCCGAACCGACGTTCGTCGCCCGGTACTCGCCATCTTGGCGCTGGGCGTCGCAGCGGCGGCGGTCTACCTCGTTGCCGCCACGGACCCGAACGAACGAATCTGGGAGCCCATGCGCCGTCTTGAGGGGATTGCTCGCCAGGGTTGGTACCTCTGGTCGCTCGCCGTGTTCGTCGTGGTCGGAGTCACGATGTGGCGGGGGCCGTGGGGCGGTCCCGTCGTGGACGCAACGCGGTCGACCAAGCCTGCACTGCGTTGGTCTCTCGCGCCGTTCCCTGTCCTCGTCGCGCTCAACGGGTTCTCACCGTATCTCGGCCTGAAGACAGCCACGAACTTTTCGATGTTCTCCAATCTCCGGGTGGTGGGCGCCGAGAACAACCACCTGTTCATGCCGTCCGGCCTGCTGCCAATCGACCATCAGATCGATCTCGTCGAGATCCGAGCCAGCACCGTCCCCAACCTGCACGATCGGCGACGGGACGGGAATCGTGTCCCGTACTTCGAGCTCCGACGCATCCTCGGGTACCTGCGAGAGGAGGGCGTTGCCGTGGAGTTTCGGCGTGGGAACGAGTTCGTGAAAGTGGCGTGGCCCGAGGATCGCGATCACGAAGTGTTCGAGCCACCGCCTCTGCTCGAGCAGAAGCTGCTCGTGTTCCGAGATGTTCCACCCCGTCCGTGTCCCTGCCAGTGGTGAGCGCCCTCAGTGTGGTGGAGATCAAGGACGCCACGCTTCCCGCCCTCAGATGGTCGGCAACATTGGCCTTCCGCCTGAGGGCGACTCTCATCGAACGGGCTCGCTAGCGCACCTTCACCATGTGATAGGAATTGCCCTGAATCTTGAACTTCTCCAGCGCTTGGCCATCGACGACCTCGAATGCGGTCGTCTCCGAGTAGTTCTCGTTCGGAACCATGATGAAAGTTCGGTCATCGATCACGACGTCCTGATATCCGCCGGCCTTGAAGTCCAATCCGTCCACCGGGGCGCCGGTCATGGCCTGGAGATCGACCGTCCATAGCCGCCAGATGGGATTCTGGACGAGTTCGAGGGGGTCGGTGGCTTCATCGAAGGTCGTCATCTCGGCATGGAACACGTCGAGCAGTGCCTGGCCATTGCCCAAATAGCGCATGATGGCGCCCTCACGTCCGTCGGTCAGGTCGGCGGCGAAGTTGAGTTGCCACTCGGGGTCGAACGTATCTTCGCCATTTCGGATCCGCAGTGCGCAGCTCGCCGGATAGCCCGCGGTGAGGGTCAGCCCTGGCGTCCAGACCCAACCGCTGAAGTAGATGTCGCCTTGCTCGTCGATGAATGGGCGGCTGTAGAGTTGTGGACACCGCGAATCCTGAACCATGTCGAGCATCTCGTCGTTGTCGAGATCGTAGACCGCGAGGTATTGCGGCTCCACCAGGAACTCCCATGTGTCGTAGTTCAGCAACGTGAAGATCCGATACATGCGATTGCCTCGCACGACAGCGACGCTCTCGAGGTCGTAGCCTTCTTGAAGGATGTTTTCGGGGCCCGGGAGCTCTCCGCCGATCTCGAACGTGGTGGGATTCCAGACGATGTGGCTGCCGAAGGTGCCGTTGAAGATGTAGGCCTTTTCAGGATTGATGAAATAGCCACCCCACGGGTCGATCGAGAAAGACTCGGGCACCCCGTAGTTCATGAAGCTGATGCTGCCTTCCTCGACGAGCATTCCATCGACCGCGACCGAGAACCGATGAATGACGGGTTCCGTGGAAGCTGCGACGAACAGATAGTCGCCGACGGTCGCAGCACTCGCGCGCTCGGGGTATTCGCGGGCGTTGTCGAGTTCGACCCTGGCTACGTCGAGAGAGGGCGTAAGCGGGACGTAGCTCGTCGAGGTGGAGAAATCCGGACCAAAGACTTCAGTGGGGATGGCGAACACCGGTTCGGCATCACCACTCGAGTCGGAGGTGGTTTCATCGGATCCGCCCTCGTCTGTACGTGGACTGGACGGGTCGGTTTCGTTGGAACCGTTCTCGTTGGAGCCACCCTCGGTTCCGTCGTCCGCTCCCTGGCTGTCATCGGAGGCCGGCTCTCCCTCGTCGCACCCTGGCGCGGAGCCAAGCATCGCGAGCATCGCGACGACGGACAAGCAGCTGAATCGTTCGACTTTCGACATGGTCATGACGCGCATGAGTATCTTTCCGCGCAGAGTCTATCTTCAAACGATTCGAAAATCAATTTCATTTTCATCTTGAGCGTCGCCGACCCTAGTCGGGCAACCGAGGTTCTCGACAGCGCGAGGAGGGCCCTTGTCGACCCTACTGTTCAGCCGGGGAGTCTCGCGTAGTGCTTTGCGCCCACGGTCGACATGAGCTCGCTCGCACGGCTCCGGCGGAGCGAGAGCAAGCCGAGCGCACGGATCGATGTGTGGAGGATGGCGTTCGCTTCGTCGGGCTGCCTCTGGGTCACCCTGGCTCGACTCCAAGGACTCCTGCGTTCATGGCCCAGACGACTGTATACGTTTGATAATGATATATGATGTCAAATGTGTTGATTGAGCACGTGTCGCTGTCACCAAACGAATGTCGCGTCAGTGGGATCCCACACCACCCGTTCGGGGTCGCTCAATGATCTCCTACCTCGGAGCCTTAGGGATACCTGATCGGAACGTCAGTTGACCGCTCGGTGTTTCGTGGGATTCACAGGGAACATGCAGCCCTCGGACCCACGTGCGTCCACTTCCGAACGTCACTCCCCTCCTGCTGCGATCGCTCATGGTGGCGTCGGCAGCCCGCCCGAGCGCAGCGATGGTTGCCGTCGCGCAGTGGATGCGGCGCTTTTGATCCTCGAATCCGGAGGTGAACCGATCGACGCGGCGGTGGCCGGTGTCATCGTGCTCGAAGACGATCCGCGGTTCAACGCGGGCACCGGTTCGCGCGTACGGATCGATGGTGAGACCGTTCAAATGGATGCATCACTGATGGATTCGAGCGGTCGATTCTCGGCAGTGGCGATCATCGAGCGCGTCCGCAACCCCATCCTCGTCGCTCGTGCGGTCCGCAACACCCCGCACCTCGTGCTCGCGGGGGACGGGGCGACACGATTCGCTCGAACGATGGGCTTTCCCGACTACGATCCGGCGACCTCGGAAGCCAAGGCAGAAACCGCCGAGCTCATCGAGCGTCTACGTCGGGTCGACCCAACCCTGCCTGAAGGATGGGCCAATCTCGACGTACTACGCCTTTGGAACTACGAACGCTCGGCAACGGCGGCCGGGCTCGGACCGGACGTGTTAGGAGCGGACACCGTCGGCGTCGCCGTGCGAGGCCACGACGGGCGCTTTGCGGTCGCTCTTTCCACCGGTGGGACCGCGTTGACCTTGCGCGGTCGCGTCGGAGATGTTCCGATCATCGGGGCTGGATTATGGGCAGGTCCCCACGGCGCAGCTGCAGCGACCGGTACGGGCGAGCGCATCATCGAGCGGTTGAGCGGACGCTCGGCTCATGAAGCCCTCGCGGCTGGGGCCACGCCTTTGCAAGCGGCCCAGCAGGCCGTCGCCGCGATCGCTTCGCGCGGGTCGATCGGCATGATCGTCATGGGATCCGATGCGATGGCGGCCGCGGCCGATCGAGAGATGGCATGGGCTGCTCGCACCCTTGGACACTCGGATTGGTTGGGACCCGAACCGGCTTGACGGGCTCGTGCGGCTACGACGGTTGACGATCCGAGTGCACTGCTTCCACGCTACTCTTTGCGGACACATGCGCGCCGTCTTGCGACGTTGGGGGGCGTATCGTGGTCTCGCGAGGCACACTCGCTCGTGTTGTGTCGCCGTCGGTCTTGCCACGGGTGGCCCGGCCGAGCCCACAACCCCGCTCGACGTCACCCAGATACCCGCGATCCGCACGGTGTGGATCCGCGTCCGAGGTGTGGAGCGAACGGCTTTCGTCGAGGCACTCGCGCTGCGCGTGCCGCATCTGAGCATCACACCCCCAGCCGAACCTCGGGCCGACGACGCTGAGCCCGATGTTGCGTTGTGGGTCGACCTCCATCCGAGTGACTCACCGAGCGCGTTCGAGCTTTCGATCGTCGCGAGCGACGGAAGAGCATTCGACCGAACCATCTCGGTCGACCCCGCGGAAGCTCCGACGGAGCTCGCTCGGAGCGTCGCAAACCTATTGCTCGGGATCGAAGCGGGGACCGTTGCCCCCGACCGAGCGAACGTCGCGATCCCGGTCGATGCCATGGCGGAAGGGTGGCGTGGAGCTCCCTGTCCCACCCCTGAGCCTCCCCCGGAGATCAAGACTCCCGAGCCCGTTCCGGACCCGATCGAGCGTTCGGTTCGGGTGGGTGTCGGAGTCGATCTCGCAGGCATCGTGGGCCTCGGGGCGCCCGCGGACACCGATCGGTTCGTCGCGTGGGGCGGCAGCCTCGGCACGCGTATCGCTTGGCCCAAGCTCGCAGCTTTCGCGCTCGACGTCCGATTCGCTGGACGAGCCCACGCGGACGGGAGCCAGCTCGTCCGCGTACGGGTTCGTGTCGGGGCTGGGATTGTGTTGAATCCAGCTCGAACGTCGTTCGAATTCGAGGCGCTGGCATTGATCTCGGTCGAACCATGGTTCGTGTGGTTGGAGGGTGAACGCGTGGATTTGGATCCTGCACCGCCGGCGCTGGGCGCCTGGCTTCGCGCCGCGCCAGGTTATCGGTTCAGCTCCCACCGTCGCCTGCACGGTCGCGTGGGTTTTTACGGCGAATTCGGAGCGTCGGTGGTGCCCTCCGGAGATGGTGCCGTGGCAAAAATCTCGGTCGACGTCGACGGTCAGCCGATCCCCCGCTTCCGCGTCGGAGGGCTCGAGCTCGCGGGGGGCCTCGAGTTCATGTTGTGGATACCCACATCGCGACGTCACGATGGTCGTTGATCCGAGTGCTCGCATCTCGATGTACGACTTGCGCATGGATACGGGGCCGGCTCATTCTTGACCATGACTTGGCGACGCTGGTTGACCTGGTGCAATGTCTTGGTCCTCGGCCTGGGGTGTGACTCACCGGCCGAATCGGACTCCGCTGCAGAATCGGATTCAGCGGCCGAAACCTCTCCCCGCGAATCCAACGCTTGGTTCCAAGTCGGGTTTGGTGAGACCTCGTTCACCCCCATCGAGGAGGGCGGCGCGATGCAGATCGTGTGGGGAAGCCAAGGTGCAGCCATGTTCCCGATGCCGCTCATCGCCGGGGGATTCGAGTTGCCACCGAATCCACAAGACTATACGGACGAGCGCATTCCGACATTAGCACTCACCATCGACATCGATGGATTCGATGACGGGACCGGCGGTCATTTCAAGCGCATTGCGAACTTTCCCGTGACGTTCGAGATCCTGCCCGACGGCAGCTATCAATTCCTCTATGTCCCGGTCATCGTGCCGGACACGCTTCCCGATCCGCAGGTGCTCGATGGTCACGTCGCCCACCTCGCGGTCGAACTCGAACCGTTCGATGCCCCCACGTTGTCGCAGGTCTACGATCTCGTCGTGAGCGTGGCCGCACGGCCCTTCTGATGCAATTCTCGCGTTCCGGTATGCGATCGTGAGTCATGAAATGGGCCACGAGGACCACGACGATCTTGTCACAGTCGCGAAGGCACGAGGAACACCGATTCTCCCCCCGTTGCACCCATGAGCCAACAGCGCTCACCGCTCGACGTCATGGTTCACGATCCGACGCGAACCTCGGCTATGCTTTCGAACGAAGGTTGGATTGCCCATGATGACGAACAAGCGATGGTGGCTCTCGGGAACTGCGGTGGCGCTCGCAGGAGCGTGCTTGGCCGTTCCGAATCGGGCGGACGCGTGCGGTGGATTTTTCTGCGACGGTGGGCCGCAACCGATGCCCGTCGATCAATCGGGCGAGGACATCTTGTTCATCGCCGACGGTAGCACAGTCGAAGTGCATATTCGCATCCAGTACAAAGGCGACCCGGTGAAATTTGCCTGGGTCATCCCGCTGTTGTCCGAACCGACCGGATACGGCGTAGGGTCCGATGCGCTCTTCAACAACATCAAGAACGCGTCCGTCCCGAGTTACGGGATTACGAATGTCGCCGACGATTGCTTCGACCCCGGTGGCAACAGGGACGAAGCCGACTCGCCGTCCGCAGCAGATGACGGCGGCGGTGAAGGTGAAGCGCCAAATGATGGACCCACCGTCCTCGCGCGAAAAACCGTAGGTGCGTTCGACATCACGATCTTGAGCGATGGAACCGCGGCGACCCTCATCGCTTGGCTCAACGACAACGGGTATTTGCAAGACCCTGAAGCCGAACCGATCTTCGAGGAGTATTTGCAAGAGAACCACCTCTTCGCGGCGATCAAGCTGAGCGGGGGTGCGGGGCTCGACGAACTCCATCCGATCACACTCGACTTCAACCATCCCGAACCTTGCGTTCCGCTTCGTCTGACCCGCATCGCCGCCGTGGACGACATGGACGTGCGGACCTATTTCCTCGGTGAGAGTCGGGTCGTCCCGCTCAACTATCGCCACGTCCTCGTGAACCCACTGAAGATCGATTGGCCCAATCAGGGGGTGAACTACAAAGAGGTCATCGTCCAAGCCGTGGATGCCGATCACGCCGAAGGGCGCGCCTTCGTCACCGAATACGCAGGCACATCGAGCATCGTTGCCCGCGATGACTTGGACTTCTTCACCGGATGGAGTGCGTCCGCGTTCGAGGGGCTGACCGCAGCATCGGCGATCGTCATGCTCCAGGATCAGAACATGTGGTTCTGCGATGAATACGCCGAGAGCGAAGAGCTTTGTTCCAGCCTTCACCCACTCGTGGAAGGCCTGATCGACGAGTTTCTCCCGGTCCCCGACGGTGTGAACGAGTTCGCCTTCTACACCGATCCCTTCCAATTCGAAGACCTCATCGACGAGGCGGTGTGGAATCCCGAAACGTTCTCGATGCGCTTGTCCGAGCGAGTGATCGAACCTGCACGACACTCCGCTCAGCTCTTGGGGGAGAACCCCTATCTCACGCGGATGTACACGGCGATTTCCCCCCACGAAATGATCACGGACCCGATGTTCCACAGCAACCCCGATCTCGAGGAAGTTGCGGCCACGCGAATCGCCACGAATCGAATCCTGTGCAGCGGCGACAGTGTCTGGACCCTACCCGACGGCCGCGAGGTGTTCGTGCCCGCCGGCCAACCTTGGCCACAAATCTCGGAGTTCTACGAAGAACGGGTGCAAGACACTCCGAATTTTGGGGCCCCTGTCGATCTTGCGGATCACACCGCAGACATCGATGCCGAGCTCGCCGCTTACCATACGCGCGAAGGCTGGGTCCCTCCCGAACCCGGCTCGGACGAGGACGGCGATGGTTCGGCGACGGACGCTGACCCGGGGGCTGCGGACGACGGGGGATCGTCGCAAAGTTGCGCCTGTCGAACCGATGGGCGCCGAGGCTCCAATGGAGCGCTCGGCTTGCTCGGTTTCACGCTGCTGTTCGGGCTCCGCCGACGATCGGGTCGCACGCCAGCGGCCTGAGTTTCGGGCGTCCAGGGCTCACGTGCGTCGGCTCGACGCACGTTTCGGTCCGTGCCGACGTGTGTTTCTCCCCAGCGATCGTGGGCTCACGACGTGAACAATCCCGGCAGGCCACCCGTACCTCCCCCGGTATATCCATACGAGTCGATCTCCACCCCCATGGCGTTTGCGATCGAGACGAGCAACTTGTTGTGTGGCTCGTAGCGAGGACCGCCCTCCGTGATGCCCTGGCATTCGATGACGGGCACGTCGCCGCTGCGATAGTCGAGGTAACGCCCGGTCTGAAGTCGCCCCCCTGCTTTTCCGGCGAGCACGTACGGCATGTCCCGGTGATTGTGGGCCGTGCCATCGGAGATCTCGCTGCACATGAAGACGAGCGAATCATCGAGTAACGTCCCATTGGGTGAAGGCGTCGTTCTCATCTGTTCGATGAGATAGATCCACTTCTCGAGCGACCAATGTCGCAACTGAACATAGGCCTCGGGTGCAGAACACGCGTAATGCGTCGTTTGATGGTAATTTCCATTGCCACTCCCCGGTACGACGAACTCCGAAACGTTGCCGAGCAGCTGGAGCGTAACCACTCGAGTCACGTCACACGACAACGCGAGCACCGCGAGGTCCATTTGGAGCTTGGCCACGACCTCGATGTTCTGCGGATCATCATACGTGAGCGGATAGTAGACCGTGGGATCGTTGGCAAACCCCTCGGTGTTCCAGACGATGGATTCGCATGCGATCGTGGCCGTGCCATCGAAGCGGCGTTCGAGCTGCCGAAGCGAATCGAGATGGGTGTCGAGTTTGGCTTGGTCCTCGGTTCCGAGCCGCCCGCGGAGACGTCCCAGACTCGTGACCGAATGATCGATGATGCTGGTCGAACGGCGCTGGGCCAACGTTGGCCCTTTCGAGGGTTCGCCCGGCATGAAGTTCCCGAACAGCGTATCGAACGCATTGACGGGATCGTCGTTCGGCTTGATGACTTGGCCCGGACCCGCATAACAGATCGTGCCCTCGCTTTGAAAGTTCGTCGCCACCCCGAGCTGGACCGATTCGAAGGCGGTCTGCCCCGCCAGTGCCGCGCCAATGAACACGTCGATCGATTGGTCCGCTCCGCCCGTCAACACCGTGTCGACGCCTTCGTGCGTCGATCCGGCGTTGTACATGTCGACGCCTCGCAGAAACACGAGGTCGTTGCGGATCGCCTCGAGCGGTGCACTCATGGCCGGCAAGGTGAAGTCGGTTTCGCCGCCTTGCGGGAACCATAGATTGGGAATCACCCCGTTCGGGATATAGAACGTGAGCAAGCGCGGGGCCCCCGAGGCCGCCAACGCGGGCCGAGCCAGACGATAGGCGAGTGGAGAGATGACCCCGGCGGTCAACAGACCTTTGAGCACATCACGGCGTCCGTATCTCACGTCGCACCTCCTTGCCGCATGACGAAGCTGCGCTCGGTCGCGATCGAGAGCAGCAACGCTCGGAGATCGGTTCCTTCACGCAAAAACTCCTCCTCGACCCCTTCGATCGCGCATTCGCTAATCCCTTCGCGCGCGGTGAAACCTCGAGCAAAGTGGAAATACCGACGAGCCAAGCAACGCTGTGCCGTCTCGTTGGTTTCGAGCGTGTCGAGCAACTCGGACGGGCCCGAAAGCGTCTTCGTTGCATCGATTTCGTCGCCCACGCGAGCGAACAGGCCCGACTCGTCGATCGGAATTCCGTTGTCTTCGGTTCTGAAACGACCCACACCATCGTAACGCTCGAGCATGAACCCGAGGCCGTCGATGGATCGATGGCACGAAGCACAAATCGCGCTTTGGCTATGCTGCTCGAACCGCTCGCGTGTGCTCTCCGTCACGCTCGGCGGTGGGTTGTTGATCTGCAGGTCGGACGGAGGGGGAGCCAACGGTTGGCAGAGCACGTCCCGCCGCACGAATAGACCTCGGCGCACGGGCGACGACTCTTGCTGGAGCGCATGGCTCGCAAGCACCGTACCGAGGGTCAGCAAGGTTCCACGCTCTTCTCCGTTGTCGCCATAAAAGGCGAGGAGCGTGGGGTCGGCGAGCGAAGGATCACCCACGAACAAATCGGTCCACGAGCCGCCACCGAGAAACGCCTTTTCGATGAGCGCCTGCTCTTCGGCGACCATCGCCTCCCGAATCGCGGGCGTGTAGTCCGGAAACACGCCCTCGTCTTTGAAAAAGGCCAAGAACTCCTTCGTACCGAGGTACTGCTGAACGAACTCGCGTACATGGGTTTGGCCCCTCGGATCGTCGAGCAGTCGTTCGGCCTGCGCGGCGATCATCTCGGGTTCCGCGAGTTCGCCCGTTCGCGCGAGCGCAAACAGCTCGTCGTCGGGCATCGTGCCCCAATAAAGGTAGGAAAGGCTCGACGCGATTTCCCACGGGGTCAGCCGAAACTCGCCGTGCTCGTCTTCTTCACCGATCTCCACGCGATAGAGGAATTCGGGCGCAAGCAAGAGCGAGCGCACGACGAGGCGCGCACCGTCGTCGAAGGCACCCTCGGTCATCTCGGGAGTGAACAATGCGAGATACATGTCCACTTCATCGGCCTCGAGCGGGCGCCGAAGCGCGCGCTGCCCGAGGGTCTCGACGAACGCACGCGAACAGTCTGGTGCACTCGGATCGCAGGAGATGAGCGGCGCGTCGAGTCCTGGCACGGCCAACGCGGCCAAAGTTTCACCTAGGTCGTGGTACGCCGAGGCGTGGCGATGGGTCACGACGAGGGCCTGTGCATTGTTGTCGAACCCATCGACGATCGGTTCGGCCGGGATGCTGTCGACGGCGCGAACTTCGATCCCAAGGAGGTCCTCGACGGTCCGGCGGTATTCTTCGCGCGTCAATTGACGTAGTAGCCGGGGAGCCAAGACCTCACCTTCACAGGCCGCGTCGTTCGGAGATCCGGTGTCGTCCGCCATGGAGGAACCGGTTCCGATCGCATCCGGAGGGTCGATGCCCGTATCGCCACCCTCTCCATTTTGTTCGAGGCCTCCACCACATGCGGCCAACGGCAGGACGAATGCGAGGACCCTTCGTCCCCCGATGGTCGACCACCATGAACTCCACCCCTTTCCATCCGAGCGCTGCATCCTTCAAAAAGGGAGGAAGCCGTGAGGTCGATCGGATGAAAAAGACCCGCGTCCTTTTCGGGATCTCACGCGGCTAGGGCGAAGATCAGCCGCTCGAGCCGCGGCGACCCGAGCGGGGGTTGGTATCTCACCTCGAGCGCCAGCTCCGCCCAAGAAAGCCCATCCGTCGGGATTGGAGGCCGCAATGGCAATGAAGTGCGGGCGCGCGAGGCCGATCGGGCGGCTCGGGCGTTGACCGGCGTCGTATGACTTGGACTCGCCGGTCCTGGATCAATTCGTGCGCGGCTGCAGCGTTTTGCGGTGCCCCGACCCAACCCACCCGACTTGCCGACGCTCGAACGCGTACTCAACCTTTGCTGGTCGAAGCCTTTGAACGGTGCGGGCTGAGTTATCCGGCCAGCACCGTCTTCTTACGGGCGTTCAAGCACGAGCGATCACTCGAATTGTGGGCCGCCAACCATCGCGATGACCCCCATGTGCTCGTGGCGACGTACCCGTTCTGCGCGGCATCGGGCACCCTCGGACCCAAACGTCGACAAGGCGACTTCCAGGTACCCGAAGGCGTGTACGCGATCGATCTCTACAATCCTCGAAGCGCTTATCACCTCTCGATGCGGGTGAGTTATCCGAACCCCTCCGATCGCATCCGCGGCGACCAGTCGGACCTCGGCGGGGCCATCATGATCCACGGCAGTTGTGTCTCGATCGGGTGTATCGCCATCCGCGATGCGCCTATCGAGGAGGTGTTCCTGAGCGCCTACGATTGCCGCTCGCGACACCGCGCGCACGTCCCCATTCACATCTTTCCACTGCGCTTCGACCCGGACGGCTGGCGCATGCTCGAACGTGAGGCCGGCGAAAACTTCGGTCTGCTCGCGTTTTGGCGAGAGCTCGAGCCCATCTACCGAGTGTTCGAGGCCACCCACAGGGTGCCCAAGGTTGCCATCGACCGAACGAACGGGGCGTATTCGCTCGTCCACGCATCGTCCTGATGGGCCATCCACGGATCGTTCGGCAGGCGCAACGTGACGATCCGTCGAGTATGGAACGAGCCCGTACGTGAGCGGTGCAGCGGTGCGAAGGTTGACGGCGAATCACGACGCGAGGCAGAGCTCCGCCAATCGCACGCGGATCCGCCCCTCGACCAAGGATGAGGTGGCCCGGGCTTGTTCGGCGGCGGTCGACAACATCGCGATGGCGGTATCACAATCTCCAGACCTCAACGTCGCAATCCCTTGCAGCTCGAGCACCTCGACGAAGTCGCCCGGCGACGCTTGCATTTGTGAACGCGTGATCAATGCGTCCCACGCTTCGCGACTTCCTTGGCTCACCGAGAGCTCGATCGCTTGGCAAAGGGCTTCGTCGGTCAGGGTGAGATCGCTGTCCGAGCGGCCTTCGGAACGAGTGCGTTCCTGACTCGCACGAATTTGCTGCACGAGACGTCGGGCTTCGTCGAGATCGCCCATCGACAACCGACATCGGGCCAAGAGCAATAGCGCCACGAGCACGCGCTGACCGACGACCGAGAGTCGTTCGCCGACTTCGATGGCGATGGCGGCGAAGCGGATGCAAGGCTCGTAGTTTGCGAGGGCGTAGTGAACCTCGGCCAAGTTGCGGAGCGCCATGGATTCGAGCATGGCAAAGCCGTACGTTTGCGCCGTTGCGAGCACACGTTCGAGGTCGGCGATCAAACGCGGTTCGTCTCGAATGGACCACCAGAGCGCAGCCCGGTTGTTGTAGGCCACCGCCAAATGCATCGCGTCATTGTGGTCTTCGCACAATCGCAGGATTTGTTCGAACATCGCTTGCGAGCGATCATTCTGTCCACGATACGCGTAAAGCGGAGCGGCGATGAGCAATGCCGCGATCCCCGTTTCGTAACCCTCGGCACCGAGCGACCAAGCCTGATCGGCGGCCGAAACCGCGAGATCGCAAACCATTGGGAGATCGGCCAGATCACGAAAGACCGAGCGGATTCGACCGAGTGACAATCGAGCTTCGAGCAGCGGCGACTTTACACCGTCGGCGAGCTGCTCGGCCTGCTCGACCAAAGCGGCGGCAAAGGCATAGTCCTCACGCCAATCCCAAACGGTGGCGGCATCGAGCAGCAGCTCGACCTCGCGGGACCGCGACGCGAGCGAGCGCGACACGGCGAGAGCATCATCGAACGTGGCCGACGCTGCCTCGAATAGACCCAGTCGATACCGCATCGAACCGAGGCCATGCAATGCGTCGAGGCGATCTTCGGAAACGTCGCCGCAATGGTCGAGTGCTGCCGCAAAATGTCGCTCGGCCTGCAGATAGGCGTGTCGAGCCATCGCGATCCGAGCGAGCTCGAGTTGATGACGGACCGCCGCCTTCGGCATTCCGGCCAAAGCGGCATGGTGAGCGAGCCGAGCCTTGCGGCCGACCTCGTCGAGGTGTGCACTCCGTTCGAAGTATCCATACGCTGCACGATGCCATTCCTGACGACGCTCCTGCGGCACGAGTGCGCTCAGGCGTTGACGGAGGACCTCGTGGCGAAACCGGCAGCCGTCCTCCTGTTCGTCGAGTACCCCCACGCGCTGGAGCTTGCGAATCCCCACCGACGCATCGAGGAAAGAAGGCACCTGCCCTGTCGCACGACCGATCTCGTCGTTCACGGCGTTGAGATCGTCGACGGTGAACTCCGATCCCATCATCGCTGCCAAGCCGCCGAACTGACCGAGTTCCTGGGGTAGCTGCTCGATCTCCCGAGCGACGAGCCAATCGACGAGGGGAAGGTCGGGAATGTCGTCGAGCGCATCGGTCGCGAGATACCAACCGGTTCCGCGCTTGAGTCGACGCACGCACCCGCTCCGCTTGAGGCCTTCGACCAGCTCGCAGAGCAGGAGCGGCGAGGCTTGCGTGCGTTCGACAATGTTCGCGACCGCCCATTGCGGCACGCCGGTCGCCGGTGCGAGCAAATGGCGCACCAACGCGGTCGCGCTCTTTTCGTCCAAAGGACCGAGCGACAACCGCTCGTGCGACCCCGCCCCCGAACCCCAATCCGACCGCGAGACACCCGCCGTGAATGACGGCCGAACGAGAACACCGATCCAGACCGGAAGATCGTGTTCACGACGCGTCGCGTACTCGATCGCTCCCAGCAGGATCTCGTCCGCAAACTGGGCATCGTCGAACACGATCGCGATCGGGGTCTTGGCCGCCGTTCGGCGGATCGCTTCCCCCACGGCAACCGCCGCGGTCGAGCGTAGGGCCCCCGGAGCCGCTTTGAGTTTTTCGAGGCGGGGATCCGCATCGTCCACCCAGTCGAGAGCGATCTCGAGTCCCAAGCCGAACGATTCCATGAAGGCCGCTCCGAAGGCCGATTCCAGATGTGCAGTGGCGTGGGCGGGAAGCTTGGACTCGAGCGACAGCAAGCGTCCGAACAACACGCTCATCGTCCGACTTCCCACGCCGCCGAACGGCTCCGGAATGCGCAGAGCGATCACCCGCATCGATGCCGCACGGTCGCGCAACTGCTCCACGAGTTCGTGCGCGAGATGGCTCTTGCCGATCCCCCGGTGGCCTTCGATCGTGCAGAGCGACGGTTTTCGGCGCATGGCCACGTCGACCGAACGCAACAACGTCGAGACTTCGCGCTGCCGACCATAGAGCGGACGCGTCACCCCGCTGAGCGGCTGCTCCATGACCGATCCCTCGGCGTCCACACTGAACACCTCCGGCCGGTCGGTCGAACGCAACGACACATCGGACAACAGGACTTTGGCTTCGGCGGTGACGAGCACTCCGCGTGGATCGGTATCCCTCGGATAGCGGTCACGCTGATGAAACCGTGGGCTCATCATGCGTGGCGGTCCGTTCGGACGCGCGCGAATGCGGACATCCGCGACGTCGACCATGGCACGCTGGGTGTAACCGTCGGCGATGAGCGTTTCGGCAGCCATGAGGGCCGCCCGCACCGGGTTTTCGCGGCCGGCATCCGTGAACCCTGCAACGTGGAGGGAACCGTCCACGTGGACGATCTGGCCGTGCGAGGGTTCGAGGGCTCGTCGCAACGCGACGGGGGAACTCGAACCGGTGAACCACACGAGCCCCACGGTCTCCTTCCGTGCACCTTGAACCTCCACCGTGGGCGTCACCGAGGCGGTCGCGGTGGTCTCGAGCAGAGATCCGGAGCTGCAGGCGACCAGCGCCGCAACGAACTCCTCCTCGAATGCGGCTGCGGTCGACGGGCGACGATCCGGTTCCTTGGCCAGGCACCGGCTCACGAATCGCAACAGCGGAGTCACGAGCGGCAAATTCGGAATTCGGTGACTGCGGTGCGCCTCGCGAATCTGCTCGGCTTGGCCCCAATAAACCGGCTTGTGCGTGATCAACTCGACGATGAGAACCCCGAGCGCATACAGGTCGCTGCGTTGGTCGATCCGCTCGCCGGTCGTGCATTGCTCGGGCGACATGTACTCGACCGTGCCCGCGGGTAACTCTGGCGGGGAGACGGCGGGCATCTCGGCCGCGAGCCCGAGATCGACCAACGTCGCCCCGAGCGGACCGCCGAGAATGATGTTCTCGGGTTTGAGATCGCCGTGAACGAAGCCCGCACGGTGAACGAGACCGAGTGCTCGCAATATCGGGAGCACGATCCGCTGCAGTCGACTCACATCCGGTTCGGTCGATCCTTCGAGCATCGCATCCGCCAGTGTCGGGCCGCTGATGTATTCCATCGCCACGTAGCCGGGGACGGTTGCGGTCGTCCCGAAGTCTCGGATCGCGGGCACGGCAGGGGCCCCAATCCGGCCGAGCGCTTTCACTTCGTCATCGAGAACCTGGCGCGCGACATCATCGTAGTGGGCGACTTTGATCGCGAACTTTTCATGACCGGATCGGCCGGCCCCATCCGCCCCGACGTGGCGTGAAGCGAGGTACACGGTCGCAAAACCGCCGGCACCAAGGACCGCCTCCACGGTGTAGCCCGGGATCTTCGGTGGGTCCGCGACCGCCGCGATGTTCGTCGACGATCGAGACACCGGCCCATGTTCAAAACAACGACCACGACGCACCCGGGAACCGCATTTCAGGCACCGAAACGGCAAGCCAGCGGGACACGCATTGTCGTTCACGTCGGCCGAAGGATCTCCCGTGCTGATTCGGTCAAACGCAAACCCGGTCGATTCGCAGCCTCGGGTTTCCATGCCGGCAGATCGACCAATCCTCCACCAATGAGCTCACCACCGTCGAATAGCGCGTCGCTGATATGCACGGAGAACGAGAGGCCAAACCCGGTTGGACATGCATCCACCATGTCGTTGAACAACGAACTCGCGGCCGATACCAACGCGCTGCCTTGGTCGACGAGGGTCTCGCGATCGGTTGGAGCGATCATGAGCACGCCCGTCCCGGTCTCGAACGCATGACGAAACCCGAGCGACGAAAACCGCTCGGCGCAGGCGTCCACGAGGTCGACGAGTTGTTCGTGAGCGTCCTCATCGGGAGTTTCGGAGTTCAGCGCAACGCCTTCGGTATAGATCGCCCAAGCCTTCGTACGCGTCGACGCCAGCGGACCCTCGAAGCCCCGACCCATCGCGGACGCAAAAGCTTCCCAAAAGGCTTCGACCTTTTGAAAGCGGGCTTCGGGTCGCTTCTCGAGACAACGGAGGATCACGGCGTCCAGCGCCGTGGGGATCGACGCAAGCCGACTCGGCACCGGCGGTCGAGCCGAGAGGTGAGCCTGCATGATCTCTTCGGGAGCGAGGCCCGAAAATGGGTAGTCGCCCGTGAGCATACGGAAAAGCAACACACCGGCCGCGTAGATATCCGTCCTGCGATCGGGCGGGTGACAAAGGATCTGCTCGGGGGCCATGTTCGTCGGCGTCCCAACGTGGGCTCCGCGAGCGGTCAACCCCGCCGTGTCGACCGAGGCCGTGACGCGGGCGACCCCGAAGTCGAGCAACTTGACGCGAGGCGGAGAGCCTTCGACCACGAAGATATTTCCACCCTTGAGATCACGATGAATGATGCCGGCGTCGTGCGCCGCTGTGAGTGCGCTGCAAACTGGGCCAAACAGCGCAAAGCACTCCCCGGGCGTCAGGCGAATGGTCCGATCGAGGACGCTATCGAGGTCTTCGCCGCGTAGCAGTTCCATGGCGTAGAACCGCGCCCCGTCGTCGAGATGCCCTTCATCGATGATGGAGACGATGTTGGGGTGATTGAGAAAACGGATGATCTCGATCTCCCGCTGGAAGCGGGCCGCCATGATGGGCTTCTCGACCCACGTCTCACCGACGACCTTCACCGCGACGCGAACACGCGTCTCGATGTGCTCGGCTTCGTACACGGTTCCGCCGCCCCCCTTCCCGAGCACTTCGAGCAGGCGATAGGGTCCCGCCAATCCGCCAATCCGTTCTCGGGATTGCCGTGGGCGGAGCATGCGTTCGATGGAATGAACCGCGCCGATCGGTGGCTCGACTTCCGTCGTCGTCACCGAATTCACACTCGCGCGGGCGGAGCGGGTCGCCACGTGTTTACCATCGCGCGGGCGGGCCATTTCGTTGAGGTCGACCAGCGTCTGTGTTTGGAACGATCTTTCAGGCGCGATGCGGCCGCACAGGGCGCTTCCGAACATCGGTGAGGTGGCACGGGAGCCCTACCCGACGCCAATGCTAGGTGCGCCCGAACCCCCGAGGGTGATGGGTCGAGTTACGTTCCCTGCTCGAAACAACCGAGGTCGATCAGGCGCTCGGCCCGGTCGATGCCATCCAGGGAAATCCCTCGCACCATCACTTCGCTCAATGTCGTTGGATCCACCCCCGTATCGACCCCCGGTCCGACGAGATGATTATCAAAGGATCCGACGAAAATATCGGTGTCAGAGGCGATCGGCGTGACGTCGACCAGAGTGAACGCGGTCGGGTCTTCGATCGGGAATCCGTCCCCGTTGGGGCCATCGGGGCGTTTGACGAGCCATGCCTCCGCCGTGAACCCGAGCGGTGGGTCGAACGCGTTGGGGCCGTTGTCTGGAAATCCGCCTGGTTGAACCCCTACTCGCCGCTGCGCACGAAAGAGTGGTCCCGCATCGACCATCTCCACGACGACGTTGGCCCACACCGAATCGACCGCACTCGCCACATCGAAGGCGGTCATGACGACACCCTCCGGAAGCGCGCGGGTCAAGCGACAGGTCAGATTGTGCACGAACGTGCGCGACGGAGGTGTGAGCTCAGTATCGTCTTCGCGCGGACCCGTACGAACGCAGGTTTCGAAGCCGCCCTGCACGAGAATGTCGTGCGCATAAACGTTGTCCCCGAGATGCAACCCCGAGAAGGAAGGGGCGTCGTTCCCGAAGGGAGACAAGAGCTGGAGCCGTGAGAATTCGTGGAGGAGCGCACTCCCGTCGGCCTCGACGAGGACCCCATGCTCGAGGCTCCCAACGACCACAGTGACGCCCTCGACCAAGGTAGGTTCGATCCCCTGTGGCGACACCCGCAAGATCGCCTGTGCACGCCCGAAGAAGTCGTGACGAACCAAGTAACCGGTAGTATCCCGATGACTCAACTCCACCGACGCGGGGTTTGGGTCAGCGCCCGACAGCGAGATCCCCCACGTGAACACGGCCCCGCCATACCTACCCGGAAACACCTGCAGTTGAGCGCCGGGCCACGTCGACCACACGGCCAACTGCAGCGAATCTCCGTCGACTTGAACGTGATCGCAGGGAGCAGCTCCACACCCATCTGGACTTCCGCCCAGAGTGACGATCCCCGGGCGAGGCCCTGCTTTCGAGCTTCGCCGCTGGAACGCCCCCGGGACGAGCTCCGCCCCGGCGTCGGCCAACCTGACCCCATCGAGGCTGGTCCCTTCGATCGAATCATCTTCGACCACGGCAACGACGTCCGCATCCGCGAGCATGACCGGATTCGAGGGTGCCTCCGCCAAGATCGGCCCTGCGACGTTGTCGCTGACGACGTTGGGGGGATCGCCATCGTCGGGTAGACCATCACCCACCAAAGCTCCGAAGCCTTCGAACAGGTTGCCTCGGACGACCAAACCGTCGACCTGCTCTGCAACCAGCATCGCGGCGGGAATCTCGGGACCGAGATTGATGAATACGTTGTTGACGAACGAAACCGATTCCGCCTCCGAGGCATCGAACAATACGTCCGGTGCCTCGTATGAAACAAATGTATTATTGTAAATGGACAGATTTGGCGCATCGGTCAGCACGATCGTGCCATCCCAATACCCCCAGATATGGCTATTGCGAACGATGGTGTCAGGGCCGAGACTGAATGGCTGCTGGGTTTGGTTGATGCCAAACAGCTCGGGGTGCGTGCCGCCAATGTTCAATCGCTCGAACATGTGGCCGCCCGTAATCACCGGAACCATATCGCCCGAGATCACTCGAATCGCATTGATGCACCCTTCCGGGCACAGCAGGGTGAGGTCGTGCAGATGCACGTCATCACCGACGATCCTGATGAGTCCGGGGCCTTCCGGCTCCCACGAAAGCACCACATTCTTATAGGGAGTTCCGCGCGCTGCCCCTAAGGTTGTATTGCCACCGACATCGAAGTTCCCGGTGTATTCGGCGGGTCGTCCATCGTCATCGTGGACGATGATCTTCGCTCCGCCCATCTCCGCCGCCGCGACCGCCGCTTGTTGAACTCCGGTCGGTCCGAAGTAGTCGCAATCACTCGCGGAATCATCTTCTCGCGGGCACACGGAGTCCGTGAAGCCGACGTGCAGCTCCGGACAGTCTGATTCGCTGCAACCCTGTGTGACCGGATCCTCGGGGGGAAGCACTTCTACGCCCGTGCTCTCTTCCCCGTCCTCGCTTTCGCTTCCCATATCGGCGCTCGAGCCCGTCGTGGCCATTCCTTCCGACCCATCGGTTCCCGTGGTCGAGGTCGCCACGGCCTCTTCGTCTGCCGAATCGCCGTAGTTGGGGTTATCTTCGAGGATGCAACCGGTTGCGAGGACGCCGACCCACGCTACCACCCTCGCGTCCGGAACAAGCATAATGGGGACGCGTCGTTTCATATCGCTGATGCGGCACTCTACCACACGGTCCCCCCCCTGAATCACCGGCTCACGAGCGGCTCTCCCCCGTCGACGGCGCGCTCCCGCTCGTCGGTCCCGGCTGAGACATGGAGTGGGACTCAGAACGCTGGGCGCCGTCAACGCGTCTCTAGTTACTCCCGGTTGTGACCGATGAGCACCAGCAGGGACCGCGGACGGGCTCGCCTCACGGGTCTTGTTTTTCGTCGAGGCGCTTCAATCGGTCCGCGGCCTTCGGATGTCCGAGTTTCTTGGCCTCTTCGTATTCTTTGAGCGCCGATTCGTAGTTCGACGTCTTGAAATACGCATCTCCCAAGAACACGCGATAGGAACCTCGCCGCGGAGCGGCACTGACCGCTTTGCGAAAATACGTGAGCGCCTTCTTGTAGGAACTTTGCTCGAAGTAGAGTTCACCGAGCCCGGCCAGAGCCGTCGCGTTATTGGGATCTTTCTCGAGCGCTTGATTGAACAGATCTTCGGCTTGCGACTCTTTGGCGGCGCGTAAGGCCGAGAGGCCTTCCTTCGCAAGGGCCTCGCTGCCCACGCCCCCACCCGATGCAGCGGGCCGTGGCGTTTTTGGCCGTTCGTTGGCTTTGCTGGTCGGATTTCGGGGTTTCGGGGTCGAGACACCCGTCGAGCGGGTTTCCGGGGTTTGGGTCACCACCGGCGGGGCCGCGGTGCTGAGCGCCGCTTCCACGACCGCTTGGCCCCGGGGACCGAGACCCTCTTCGATCTGTGCCAGTGTCAATGCAGCGACCGATGGGTTCGTCGCGAGGTCTTTGATCTCGCGGTCACGCTGTTCGCCGACCGGCAAGCTCAACGCGACGAGAGGCAACACCGCCATGAGTTCGTTTCGCGTGAAGCTGCCGCTGCGAGCCCGCTCGCTCAGATCGCGGATCTCTTTGACGGAGAGCGAAGTCCGCTCACGAGCGCGGGCACTGTTGGCATCGAAGATGAGCGCCTGCGCGTAATAGTCCTGGGCGAACGGTCGAACGTCGGGCGTGTCGTAGTATTGGTCCCCGAGGCGGATGAGGGTGTCCGCAAACTCGGCCCGGAGCTCGGCGGCCTTCTGGTTCCCTAGCTCGGCCACAGCACCCGAAAGCGCCTCGAGAGCCAGTACCCGGCGATACGCGGTCTCCTGCGTGGGCTCGTTGGGTGGTGGATACACGTAGTGGGACTTCGCCGCGGCCGCGCGGGCCTCGTCGACGAGGTCGTCGACGGCACTCGCCGGACTCACCACATTCGCACGCCCCATATACGCCGCCACCGCTGCTGCAGACCCGCCCGACAGCAGGGCGGCCAATCCCAGGGCCACCCATTGTCTCCGGCGATCGCCGCGTTCATGGGTCAGCGAAGCGATGAGCTCCTCCATCGACGCGTAGCGATCGGCCGGTACGTAGGCGAGGCCCTTGCGCAACGAGCGATGAAACCAGTTCGGTACGCCTCGACGTTGGGCCGGCTCGTCGATCTCGCCGCGAAAGATCTTCCCGACGAGTTCATAGACATTGGCCGCGAGGAACGGCCGCTCACCATAAAGTGCCACCCAGAGTGACACGCAAAAGGAAAACTGGTCGGCTGCGGGACCGATCTCGTTTTGCCCGAATTGCTCGGGAGCCATGAATTGCGGGGTACCGACGACGGTGCCCTGAGCGGTGAGTTCCTTGTCGAGCAAGGGCGTCTCACCGCTCGCCGCGGGGATGCTGAACCGCGACGCGGTTTCGGCGTTGTGGGTCTTCGGAGCCCGTGCAAGCCCGAAGTCGAGCACGCGAACTCGCCGCGGTTGACCGCGCTCGTCGAGCGACACGAGGACGTTCGACGGCTTGAAGTCGCGGTGAACGAGGCCGACGGCGTGAGCCGCTGCAACCCCCTGCGCGGCTTCGAGCATCACGTCGCGGATCTCCTTCCAGGAGCGTTGTCGCTGCTGGATCCATTCCGTGAGGGTCAGCCCTTCGACGAGCTCCATGGCGACGAAGAACTGCTCGCCGATCCGCCCGACGTCGTGAACCGCCACGACGTTGGGATGGGACAGCCGAGCGAGCGCCTGGCCCTCGCGCAATAGCCGATCTCGATTGACGCCATCGTCACGAGCTTCCACTCCCGAACGAAGGAGCTTGATCGCGAGCCGGCGATCGAGCCGCGGATCGTAGGCCTCGTAGACGACCCCGAGGCCTCCCGAGCCGAGTTCATCGAGCAGGATGTACCGCCCGAGTGGAGTTCCGCGAGGGAGATGGAGGTCCTTCCCCTCGCCTTCGGGAATGATCGAGATGGGTTGCGTGTCACCCCAGCGCGGGAACGCAGCGACCGGCGCACCGTCCTCGAGCGAGATCACTTCCTCGTCGAGAACATCCTCCGGATCGACCCGGAATTCGGGTGGCGGCGGCGGTGGACCGCCGGGTTCCGTCTCGCTACGCGGCGCGAGGACGGGAACCGTCTGCGTCCGGATCTGACCTCCGGGCCCAAGGACCGGGAGGGCCGCGGTGTGATGTCGTTTGGCCCCGCCCTTGTTCGGCTCCGCGGTGGAGTCGGTGTTGCCTTCGGCTCCAGACCCGGTCGCGGCCGACGAACCTTTCGACTCGTCGCTCGAAACAGGTGGCGATCCGGCAGGCGAAGACGCTGGACCTCGAGACGGCTTCCCTTCGAGCGGTCGAGCGATTGTCTCCTCACCGGAGGGGGCAGTCGAAGTGGATCGCGCGGTAATTCGCGAGGCCACGACTTCCGCCGAAGTGACGCGATGCGGCCCCTTGACCCCGTTGGAGTGGGTCTGTTTCGCCGAAGGATTCGAAGGTTTGGCACCACTCTTCGAGCGCGTGCCCGTCGACTTGTCGATCGAGGTCCCCTCCCCCCTCCGCCTACGCCGAGCGGATCGCTCGCCGGGATCCGCTGCCGGGGCCTGGGAGGCACTCCAAATGAGCGTAGTCGGCGACAGGACATCGACGTTTGGCGGCGGCGGCAACGGGGCCGGAGCCGGACCCCGGTAAATCGCCGTCGAGCCCTCGCCATCGTCGTCGCTCGAACCAAGCTCGGGATGCCGCGATTCGAGGTCGTCCACTTCGTGTTCGTAAGACGACACGTCGTCCTCGTCATCGGGTACGGCGGATGGCACCCCGCGTAAAACGGAGCTCGAACCGGGCCGGTTCGACGACGTCGACCACATCGCGGCCATTTGTTGCGAGACGACCGGCATGCTCACGGTCTTGGCATCCTCCGAGGGATCGGTTCGCCGCGACGGAACGACCGGTTCTTTGTCCGAACGAACGCCGTTCTCAGGATCGAGCGGGATCACGGCGAGGGTCTCGTCTTCCTCCGCTCCCGCATCGTGGTGGTAATACGCTCCTTGTTCGACCTTCGTTTGAAGAGCGTGGGTTCCGTTGGGCTTGGTTCCACCGACGAACTCGAGAGCTGGATAGGCCGAACTACGATCCGCACTGCCAGCGGTGGGTGGGCTTGCCGCACCTTTGCCGGTCGAAAAGGCTCGAGTCGTGCGTTGAGTTTTCATTGGTTCGGGTCGCGCAACGTTCGAGAACCCACGGCTGATCGTATCCGTGCAACGGTCGCAACTCGAGATGTGCTCGTTGAGGCTCGCCAACGTGGCAGAGCCGAGTTGTCCAAGGGAATACCGCTGCAGAACCACCGATGGTGGGCAACGCACCAATGCTACATCGGACATCAGAATCGCCCTCCCCAACGAATGCTCACGTGGGTGGGATCGACGCGCCATCCGAGGTCGGTCTGCCACCGTGTCTTGCGGCCGCCCTGGCGACCGAGACCCAGCAACACCGCACCGCTCACGAGCGATGCCCCTCCCAACACGGCAAACGCGATTCCATGCGACAGGGTGTTGTAGCGCTGCGGGCAGTCCCCGCCCATATCGCGATCATCGCAATCGGCGGTGTATTGTTGTCCGTCGATCGCAATGAATGTGGCCGCAGTAATGCCGAACACTGCAGCAACACCGAGCAGCGTTCCACCCGCCAAACGCATTCGCGAGGCACGAAGTTCGGTGTTTCCCACCGCCGCCGTCTTGTCGACCTCGAGCGTGAAGTCGATCTGCTCCGTCAGGCCAGCGACGGTCGTGACTTCCGTGACTTGCGAAAGGTAGCCCGATTGCGCCACCTCGACGCGATGGGTGCCGGGGTCGAGATCGAGCTTGAGTGGTGCACGGCCCATCGAAACGCCGTCGACAATGATGACCGCACCATCCGGTGAACCTTGGAACCGAACGTGCGCCGGCTCTTGGGGTACGAGGGCCAACTTCTGCTGGAGCCGCAACGCTTGCTCGGCCAAGAGTTCGTTCGCTTCAGCGGCACCGCAGAGTTCACACGACTCCACACTGCGCCCCTTCGACGTCGCGTTTGCGTCGAAGACTTCGAGCGTGAGCTCGTAGTTCTTGTCCTCGAATGCGATGGTCGATCGCACGACGTATTGCACCTCGAGAGCCTTCGCGACCTTCTTCACGCACGCGTCGTCTTCGCAGCTCGATACACCGCCCTCGGAACGGACGCGGTCCGGCCCAAGCACGACCAGCCCTCGACTGCCCAACCCGTTGCGTATTTCGGCCACGAGATCGGCTTTCCGCGTGTCGGGCAAATCTCCACGAAAGTCCACCGGTAGTAGCGCCACGCGGTTCGAAACGGGCGCGGTCGAGCTGCGTGCCAGGGTCGGGAACCCGTAGACACCCAGAGCGACGGCCGCCGTAACCAGCCTTGCCCAACCGGAAAACCGCAAGGCCATGTCTGGTACGATACCACCCTCGACCCGATGCATTCCGCAAAATGTTCTCAGACCAAGCCGGAGGGGGCAACGGGAGCGCATATCGCGGCTTCAACGTCCGGGCCTGCGATACTTCGACTTCGGCGCGATCATGGGTTCGCACGCAGTCATGAAAGAGCACGAAGTATCCGGCCGCACCGAAGTAGCAACACAGCGTCAACGACCCCACACAGTGATGCCCGTGTCTCTCGCTGCCCGCGCCCGCGAGACATGCCAACCTCCACGCGCTCATGAACGATTCGGAGCGGTACCTCACCTCCAAACGAACGGTCGACGACCGTGCTCTTCATCGGCAGGTCTTGGAGATCGTACGGGATCGAATTGCACGCGTCGGCCGGCCGTTGCAGGTGCTCGAATTGGGCGGCGGCGTGGGAACGATGGTCGATCGCTTGCTCGACTGGCAGGTGCTTGGATCGGGCGACTACACGATCCTCGATGAGGACGCCCAAAGCCTCGCGTCGGCCCGCGCTCGCGCTCCCCGCTGGCATGCGCGTGCGGGACTCCGCGTCCACACCGAGACCGCCGAACTCGAACAATGGCTCCGCCAATCCACGAGCTCGTTCGATCTCATCATCGCCAACGCGGTGCTCGATCTGGTCGACCTCGAAACGGTGCTGCCGCTCATCATCGACCGCCTGGACGTCCAAGGCACGTTCTGGTCCTCGATCAACTTCGATGGCGAAAGCGTCTTCATTCCGGAGCATCCGGCCGATGGGCCCGTCCTGGACGCGTATCATGCGAGCATGGGCAAGCATCGTTCGGTGGGCCATTCCGCGGGGGATTCCTTCACCGGCCGGCGACTCTTCGTTCATCTGCCCAAGGCGGGTGCACGAATCTTGTGCGCAGGAAGCTCGGACTGGGTCGTATTTCCGATCGATCAGCAACAATACCCAGCCGACGAAGCGTTCTTCCTCCACCACATCGTTCACACCATCGACTGCGAGCTCAGCACGAATTCCGACTTGGCGGACGTCCTGCCCGGATGGGTGGCCGACCGGCACGCGCAGATCGACGGTTGCGAACTGGTCTATGTCGCGCACCAGCTCGACTTCGTCGCCACCGCAGTCCCTCGTTGACGACGAGCGAGACGTTCGAACTCCGCGATGAAAGACCTCCGCGTTTGGTGCAACCTGGATCTCGCGGCGGACGCGATCGCACAGCTGCGCCAAGGTTTGCATGACTGCACCCAGACCGGGGACTTGTCCACGGCCCATGTCGCGTTCGGGCAACCCGAGATCGCGGCGATCCGTGCGTCGCCACACCTGCAATGGGTTCACCTGAGCAGCGCGGGCTATACCCCCTACGATCGACCCGAGGTGCGAGAAGCCTTTGCCGAGCGAAAGCTTGCCCTCACGAAGAGCTCGTGGGTCTATGCCGCTCCGTGTGCCGATCATGTCGTAGCGCTGATGCTGGCATGGGCCCGATGTCTTCCCGACGCGTGGGCCGACCAAGCCGGCCCACGCGTGTGGCCGCAACTGCCGCTGCGACGTCGCTCGTCGTTGCTGCGAGGCAACCGCGTGGTGCTGTTTGGCTTGGGCGCGATCGGGTCGCACATCGTGACGCTGTTGCTGCCGTGGCACGTCGAGATCGTGGCGGTACGTCGTCGCGTCCGCGGCAATGAACCGGTTCGCGCGATCGCCATCGATGACCCTGCCGTCGACCAGGCGTTGGCGCAGGCCGACCACGTGATCAATACGTTGCCGGCGTCGCCCTCGACCGAAGCCTGGTTCAACGCGGAGCGGCTGACGAAGATCCGCTCGGGCGCGGTCTTCTACAACATCGGCCGAGGCGTCACCGTCGAGCAAGCCGCACTCATCGAGCAACTCGAACACGGTCGGCTCGCTGCCGCGTTTCTGGATGTGACGACGCCGGAGCCGTTGCCCCGCGATCACCCGCTTTGGAATGCTCCACATTGTTTCATCACGCCGCACACGGCGGGCGGTCATGCCGACGAGGAGCGACGTCTGGTCGAGCACTTCATCGCGAATCTGGACCGATGGAGGCGTGGTGAACCACTCGTCGATCTCGCCTTCGAGCCGCAGCCGCAATCATGAATAGGCCGGGTACCGCCATCCCGGCGGACCCCGCAAGGGTGAGCCCGTACATGAGCATGACGAAGGTACTTCCCGGACCGCCGACCCGTTCCGGGGTCACGAACAAGCCGAGCGCCACGACCATCCCGACTTGAAACGTGCCCGCCTGCCCTGGACCTCCGGGAAGCTGGACCGACAAGCCCACGATCGCGACGATGACGGCCGCCTCGGGAAGTCCGAGCGACAATCCCGAGGCTCGTAACACCAGCCAAAGCTGCGCGGCCGTGAGCCACCAATAAACGAGGGTCCACCCGACGAGCGCGACGCCTTGGCGGAGGTCCATGACCCCCCGGATACCATCGAGCAACCGTCGAATGACCGCGTCCACGGTTCGTGCGGCCGCATCGCCCAGCGGCCGTAGCACGGTGTGGACGATCGGTAGGGTGCGCTCCGGCCATCGTGCGAAGATCAGCAATGCGAGCAGGCCCACGCCAAACGCTGCCGCAAACCACCCCGCCATCGCGTGGAGGTCGAGATTCCCTTCCACCACGAGCGGTCCGCTGTAGCGGAGTCCAACGATCAAGAGACCGCAGATCGCGAGTCCATCGAGCAATCGTTCGGCAGCAACCGCACCCAACGCTTGCGGGAAGTCGAGCCCGGGCTCCTTGGCTCGCGCGAGCAGCCACGGGCGCGAGACCTCGCCGAGCTTGAATGGCAACACGAGCACGACGAACGTCGACACCAACCCACTGCCATACAACAGACCCCTATCCACTCGAGTCGAGCGCCCCTGCGAAGAGCGTTCGACGAGAGGATCCAATGCAAACTGCAAGCGCAGCGCACGGGCCAACGCATAAGGGATCTCGAGGACCACCGCGAGCCCGAGCGCGAGCGGATCGACGACCTCGACCCGTCGTGGCCAGAGCTCGACGCGGTGGGAAGACAGCCACAGCAGGACAGCCCCCGACACCAACGAAACCACCAAAAGGACCGCCGTATGACGAGTTCGACGGGTCGGCACCGAGCAAGCGTAACCCGGGAAGATCTCTCGTATGCGCCGGAAGCACGCGCGCTCGACCGCCGGTGTTCGAGGTGTGATAACTCTGCGCTGTGACCGAGTTGCTGCCGTGCGTCGAGATCGAATCCCACGACGAACCAACCGCCGCCATCGTGTGGATGCACGGGCTAGGCGCCAACGGACATGACTTTGAACCGATCGTACCCGCATTGGGTCTCACGGGCGTCCGCTATATCTTTCCCCATGCTCCATCACGGCCCGTGACCATCAACGGGGGCTGGGTCATGCCCGCCTGGTATGACGTCAAATCGTTTGAACCTGGGGTTGCGGACCGCGAGAACGAGACCGATGTGCGCACGTCGTGGGCTCAGGTCCAAGCGCTCATCGCCCGCGAGGAAGACCGCGGGATCCCGAGTCACCGCATCGTCGTCGCCGGCTTCAGCCAAGGGGGCGCCATGGCGTTGTACATCGGGGTTCGGCATGAGCGTCCGCTCGCGGGGATCCTCTGCCTCAGCACGTATTTGATCCTCCCCCATCGCTTCGCCACGGAAAGCCATGAGGCCAATCGCGAGACGCCCATGCTGTTCTGCCACGGTACCGAGGACACGCTGCTCCCGGTTCCACTCGGCGAACATGCATTTCGACAAGCGTCAGCATGGTCCCGTGGCGCTGTCGAATGGCAAACGTTTCCGGTCGGCCACAGCGTATGTCTCCCCGAGGTCGAACGGATCAGCATTTGGCTGCGGACGGTTCTCGGTCAGCGTCAGTGACGACCGGCTCGCTGCGGTTCCGCCTCGCCGCGCCGGTAAGCGCCGAGTCATCAGGCAGCTTCCCAGAGTTCGTCGAGTAGTGAGCGCAAATACGCGTCGGCGACTTGCTCGCGCGCGTTGGCATCGACGCGGAACAGGTTCGCCTCGAGCCGCGAGAAACTGCCTGATGCGCTGGGCGAGGCGGGGGTGGGCTCGGTCGTCTCGTCCTCGTCCATTCGCGCTCTCATCGGCAGGTCCGCTTCGATCCAAGGCTCGACTACGGGACCCTGCACGAGATCGGTGTCCCGCACCCATCCGGCATCGTTCCACCTCGCGACGTCGCTCCGCTCCGTCGGCCTTGTGCTCGCGCGCGAAGAGCTATCTGTGGACCGTCAGGATTCGAGCACGCCATGACGCGTGTACCACTCGCGCGTGCGCTGCAACATCGTCGGATCGTACGCGATGTCTTCATGGCTATAGCCCGGGTACACGTGAAACTCGTGCTCCACCCCATTGCTCTCGAACACCTCGACGAGCGCTCGATCTTGCGTGATGTTGACCACCATATCCGCGTCCCCGTGATGGACCTGATATGGGGTGGTGATGAGCGCTGCGGCTTGGGCTTTCGTCGCATTCGGCCCTTGGCTCGTACCGCCCGCGGTGTGAGACGCAGCCCCGAATGGCGTGGAAACGGTCCCGGCGAGCTGACCATTGAGAAACGCCCCCATGCTATGCCCATGCAACGCGATCCGGGTGTCATCGACGATCGCGAGACAGGATAGCGTCGCCAACGTTTTCTGCGCACGCGCGACATTGGCCTCGCTCGCACCATCGTTTCCGGCGGGTAAGAGCTGGACGTTGCGTCCATCGTTGTCGTTCGCATGGGTATAGCGCGGCGCGATGACGACGAGTCCCCAGGTCACCATTTCACGAGCGATGGTGGCCGAGTACGATGTCGGCAACCCACCGGAACCGTGGCTGACCAACGCCGCAGGAAACGGACCTGAGCCCGGCGGGACGAACAATACGCCCTCGAGTGCATATTGCACCGCCGCATCGGTCGAAGCATAGGTAAACGTCGCGCCGTCCGGCGTGGTCGGATCGCCCTCGACGACGAATCGATCACACCTCACCGCATCGCTCACGGGACCCCCCGTCGATCCCGTCGACGACTCCAACGAAGTGTCGGATTCCCCCGTCGTCCCGGGCGAAGTCGCTCCCGTCGTTTCGGATTCCTCGCTCGGACCCCGCTCGGGTGAAGCCCCCGTGCTCGCCGGATCGCCCGCATCGACGTCGCGTCCGGGCGATCCGCCCGTACTCGACGCAGCGACCATGGGGCTCGATCCGGTTTCGGGCTCCGAGCACGCGAACAGAAGAGATCCGAAACTAATCACCCACGAGCGACCAAGTCGTGCCGAAGTCGACATGTGCGAACCCTACCAAGAACGAAAAGACCAGCAAGTGCCCTCCACGGACACGCTGATCCGAATGTCGAAAGCGAGCGGTGCCCCTCGGCCACCGCTCGCTCGCCGCCGCGGACGGTACTAGCTCACCAACCAAACCGTGTGGCGTTTTTTCGCATCGCTACGACGCCGTCGGACGAACCCGAGCCCGCCGAGCAGAAACCCAGCCAAGATGGGGTCGGGTGGACGCTTGCCGGACGTATCGCACGAACACCCGGCATCCTCGGCAACCGGCCCATCGCCATCGATAGGTTCGGTCGGATTGTCATCCGCCGCGCCCGGGCCTGTCTCCAACGTCGCCGTCTCGCCGGCATCGCTCGGGAAGGTCGTACCTCCCGGGAGGTTGCCGGCATCGCCCGCGCTGTCCATCGAACCCGAGGCGCTTCCGCTCGTGGATCCGGCCATGACGCCCGTGGTTCCAGCCCCGGAGGAACCGGAAGAATCGGAGGAACCGGAAGAACCGGCGGGTGTGCCATCGCCTGCGGTGCCGTTACCGAGGGTCTCCTCGGCAGCGGTATCCGCTTCCGGAGATCCACCGTCGGTCTCCGTTCCGGGCGTTCCAACGTCGCCGCCCGTGAGTTCGCCGCCCTCCGTGCCGCCGGTATCACCACCCGGTTCGTCGACGAACTCTTGCCCTTCGGTGACCTCGATGAGCCGGTCGACGCGGAGATCTTCGATCGTCTGCACGAGGCCGCTCGGCCACGTGATGGTGAGCGTCACGTGGGCATCGGTCCCGAGCCCGAAGTGAACCGGCGTCAAGCTTTGAGACAGCAAGTGATGGGGGCCACTCTGGTAGCGATAGTAGGTCTCGTACCGCCCTGCAGCCTCGAGCTGAGCGCCTAGGCCGGAGATTTCGCTCTCCACGCCATGCAGCTCGACCTCCAGCCAATGGCCCGTGTGCCCCTCGTTGTGGAAGAGGAAGAAGGGAGCGAGATCGATCTGCCCTTCCCCGTTCGTGACCGAGATGTCGAGTTGGCCGTCTTGGTCGTAGTCGACGAACCCTCCGCTCATGCCGGCTCGGACGACGGTCGTCACCGGAGGATCACCATCGACGAACACTTGTCCGAGAACCCGTTCGGTCGCAGCCAGATCGGTGAACGTGCCGTCACCATCGTTGTGCCAAAGACGGTTCGTGTTGGTGAGCACTCCCTGGGGCGTGCCGTGGTTCAAGTTGATGACGTAGAAGTCGACCAAGCCATCGTTGTCGTAGTCCCCTGCCGCCACACCACGGGTCTGGCCCGTGTTGACGATCCCAGCAAGTGCGGTGACGTCCGTAAACGTGCCGTCACCATCATTGTGGTAGAGAATGTCGGCGACCCCCGAGCTGAAACCCAGCGTGACGTAGAGATCGAAGAACCCGTCGTTGTCGTAGTCGGCCCACGCAAACCCGACCACTTGCGTGTTCTCGGTCACGCCTGCCGCCAATGTCACATCTCTGAACGTACCGTCTTCCTCGTGGTGAAAGAGCACGCACGGGCCGCCCGACGAGGTTCCGTTCTCGCCGGTCGATCCGGCGATGATGATGTCGAGCAACCCATCATTGTCGTAGTCGACCCACGCGGCGCTGCGATTGTCCGCATCGTTCCGCGCGACGCCGACGTCCGGTGCGATGTCGGTGAAGGTGCCGTCGCCGTGGTTGTTGTGATGGAGCAGGTTGCCGAGGTCGCTCACCGCTCGATTGAAGGCCGTCGAGAAGAGATCGGTCCACCCGTCCCCGTCTTCATCGAACGCAAACGCCCCTCGCCCGCGGTGCTCGACACCGTCGACTTGCGCGCTCGAGCCGAGGATCGTGAACGTCCCATCGCAGTTGTTGTGCCAGAGCTTGTTGTAGTGGATGAGGGCCGAATGAGTAGGCGTATCGATCTTGGTGCTTCCATTGATGAGGTAATAATCCAGGCACCCGTTGCGGTCGTAGTCCAACCACACGACGCCATGCGTATCACCTTGGTCGTGGGCGTCGATCTCCTGCGTGGTCTCGTTCTGCAGCCGCGCACAGGGGATGCAGTTGGGCGTTCGGACGGGACAGACGTCCGGATCCGCGAGTGGAGCGGTGTCTTCGCCCAGATCGGACGCTAGATTGGCTTGGACGGAGACGTCCTCGAACGTGCCATGCCCGGTGTTACGCCAGAGCTGGGTCCGAGAGCACGTGATCTCGGGCAGATGGCTGTAGGTCAGCACATCGAGGTAACCATCGTTGGTCCAATCGGCCCACGCCATCCCCCAACTCGAATTGCGTCCGGCCAACCCCACCTCGGCCGCGACCTCGGTGAAGCCACCCGCAGGGGTGCTTCCGCCGGTCTCGTCGCCTTCGGTGCTGCCGTCGGCCGTATCCGCGTCCTGCTCTGCGCCCGCGCTCGTCGTGCCGGAGTCGGTGACGTTGCTTTCGGCCCCGCTTGCCGTGATCACACCGCTCGTGCCCGGGTCGGAGGTTTCGCCACCGTCCGAGCCTGCACCGCTCCCGGTCCCGACGGTCCCGATCGGAACGCCCGTGCCTTCGACGATCCGATGCAGCTGATCGCCCGGCAAATCATCGAACTGCTCGATGAGCCCATTCGGCCATTCGATGATCACGTGTTCGGCCACCGTTTCATCCGACAATCCAACGTGCAAAGGAACGTTGTTTTGCGTCATGAAATGGTGTTGACCCGAATACATATAGTGACGCGACGCGACCGCGGTTTCGACCGTCACGCGCGACATGAATGCATCCGGATTGCTCACCGTCCCCACGAGGTCGAGCTTGAGCCAGTGGTTGCCCGGGGTGCCGTTGTTGCGGAGCAGCACGTATGGACCACGGCAATTCGCTTCACCGTTCGTGAGGAAGAGGTCGAGGTCGCCGTCGCTATCGTAGTCGACCCATGACCCGTCCGAACCGCCTGCGGTCCTCTGGGTTGGGTTCGGCACCCACGTCGAGCAGTACGCAGGATTTTGAGTGAGGGTCGGGGGATCGAGCGCACAACCGAATCCCGTCACCTGCGCGTTGACCCCGGCAGCCCCGCCGACATCGGTGAAGGTGCCATCGCCATCGTTCTGGAACAGGCGATTGGCGACTGCGGGCTTGTTGAAGTTGACGACGTAGAGGTCTTCGTCGCCGTCGTTGTCGAAGTCGCCGAACGTCGCGGCGCGGGTGATCGCGTTGTTGCTGATCCCCGCGGCGGCGGTCACGTCCCTAAACGTGCCGTCGCCATTGTTTTGGTACAGCACGTCGGGCGTGGGTCGACTGAAGCCGCGGGTCGTGTAGATGTCGAGGTCGCCATCGTTGTCGTAATCGGAAATGGCCGCGCCCTGGCATTCTTCGGTCTGCGCGATCCCGGCCGCAATGGTCACATTGGTGAAGGTGCCATCGCCATCGTTGTGCAGGAGTCCGCAAGGCGGGTTGATCAACAGATCCGGCCAGCCATCGTTGTCGTAGTCGAACCACTCGGCGGTTCGTTTTTCACTCGAGCAGGTGCCGTCATTGCCGCAGATTCCGCTTTGACAGATGGGATCGGCGGCACCCGGATGAGTGCACGGCGCACCGCTCGGACCCCCCACGCCGGCTTCCTGCCCCACGTCGGTGAAGTGGAGGTTGCCGTCGTTCCGAAACAGCATGTTGGCCGGCGAGAAGTCGGGGTGGGGATTGCCCGCGAGTTGGGCCTGCCACGTCACCATGAACAGGTCGAGCAAACCATCGCGGTTGTAGTCGACCGCCGCCGTGCCGCGCGTGATGTGGTCCTCGCCGAGCACGCCCGCCGAATCGGCGACCTCGGCAAAGCCCTCCGCGCCATCGTTGCGCCAAAACGCATGGTAGAGCCATGGCTGGCCCGAGATGGTCTCATTGACCATCGCAAAATCGAGGTCGTTGTCGCGGTCGAAGTCCGCCCACACCGCACCGTGGGTATCGATGCGATGTTGATTGTCCCAACCATCGGCACAGCTATTCGTGCCTTCCTGTTGGAAGATCGCACGTTCAGCTTCGTCCTCGACGATCGATGCATTGGCACAGTCGGGATCGGCGAGGTCGATCCCGTCGCGATCGTTGATGCCGAGTTCCGCGGTCGCTTCTCGAAAGGTGCCGTCGCCGTTGTTGCGCCAAAACTGGTTGTCACCGCAAAGCGTCGGCTGGAGATGGCCGAGCGTGAACACGTCGAGGTCGCCATCGGCATCGACATCGGCCCACACCCCACCCCAGCTGCCGTGGCCAGGCCAGATGCCATTGCCCGTGTTCACGCCGATCCCGGAAGCCGCGGTCGCGTCGGTGAACGTGGGAAGGATCTGCGCCCGCAAGGCCGTATCGCCGACGTCCTCACCAAACTCGGTTTGCGTACTGCAACCGAGGACGAGAAGCGCCATCCAACATTCGGCGGTCCAACGACCTGCCACTCGCACCCGTCGTTCAATGCAATGCATCTCAGGTTTTCCGTTCGAGGCCAAAGCCCGTTCCGCCCCCGCGCACACTAGGCGCGACCGCAGGTTCTCGTCAATGGACTCGATCGTGAGTGTTTCATCGCGGAAACAAATCGCGCGACGTCACCGGATCGACTGAATTGTTTCCAGCACCCTGGGCACAAAGTACAGTTGCAATGCGACATATCCTCAAGGTCGCGTTCGCGTCATTGTCCTTCAGGTCCGTTGTTTCCTGGCGACTCCGGTTCCGTTGGTTGCGGCCACCATCACGTCGCGGTCGAGTCCGAACGGGTTCGATCTCGCTCCTGCGCGCGGCTCCCTTCGAACCTTCGGGCGTCGCGGTGAAACCGCCGAGATCGCTCGGACGAGCCACGACTTCGGCCTGCGAATCTGGCCAAATCTCGTTTCCGAGGGTCTTGCGTGCGGTGAGGTCGGGGAGCAGCGTCGAGGTTCGGCCGGAACCATGTTCGTGGTACGCAGCAACCGGGTCGAAGCCCTCGTCGAGGGCCTGGCGCAAACGCTGGAGACCCCCCTCGAAGACCCTTTTGCCTCCGAAACGATCGTGGTCCAAAGCCGGGGGACCGCCGCTTGGCTTGCGATGCAGCTAGCGCGTCGGTTCGGGATCTGGGCAGGTGCCGAGTTTCCATTTCCACGCCGGTTCCTTCATGGCCTGTTTGGCACCGTCGTGGGGGCAGCCCCGGTCGACGCATTCGCCGCGCCGCATTTACTCTGGTCGGTCCTCGCGGAACTCCCGGAGCACATGGGTCATCAGTCGTTCGCCGAGCTCGAGCGATACATGCGGGAGGACGCTTCCGGACGCCAACGATTTCAACTTGCACAACGCGTCGCACAAGTGTTCGACCGCTACGGAGTGCATCGCCCAGACACGATGCTGCGCTGGGAAGCTGGCGAGCACGACGACTGGCAGGCTCGGTTGTGGCGAGCCCTGTGTGCACGCATCGGGTCGCATCACCCCGGCGCGATCGCTCGCGAGTTCCTGCAGACACTCGAAGCACCGACCTTCGATCCGTCCGTGCTTCCCCCGCGGATCTGCGTGTTCGGAGTCTCGACGTTGCCTCCGCTCTATGTCCACTTGTTCGCCGCGCTCGCCCGCCACCGACCGGTGCACCTGTTCGTCATTTCGCCATCGCGTGAATATTGGGGGGATACCCGCTCCGCGCGAGCGACCCTACGCGAGGCGTCGCGCGGCGCGAGCACGGCGGACTTGGTCGAAGATGCACCACCGTTGCTCGCCGCGCTCGGATCCGTCGGACGGGAGTTTCAATCGATCCTCGAATCGAGCACCGATTATCGAGACACCGATCGGTACGTCGACCCGGCCATGCACGCCTCGGCCATGCACGCCTCGGCCATGCTCGAGGTGATCCAATCCGACTTGTTGAACCTGCGTCATCGTGGCCGACCCGGCGATGCTCTGCCCCACGCGATCGCGGCGACCGACCGTTCGATCGCCGTTCACTCCTGTCACTCCCCCATGCGCGAGGTCGAGGTCCTGCATGACCAGCTGCTCGGATGGTTCGCCGAGGACCGGGATCTGCAGCCACACCACGTCATCGTGATGATGTCGGACCTCGAGCAATACGCTCCGCTCGTCGAGGCCGTGTTCGAACGCGACCCCAACGACCCCACGTACATCCCGTACAGCATCGCCGATCGATCGCTGCGTCACGAGAGCCCAACCATCGAAGCGCTCCATCGGGTGCTCGAATTGGTCGGCAGCCGGGTCGTGGCGTCCACCATCCTCGACCTCCTGATGCTCGACCCGATCGCCGAACGATTCGACATCGCGCCCAAAGATGTCGATCTGCTCACCCGTTGGGTCACGGAAAGCGGCGTCCGCTGGGGCATCGACGCGGACCACCGCCGCGAGCATGCGCAGCCCGCGTTCGACGAGAATACGTGGCAGTTCGGACTTCGACGGTTGTTGGTCGGATACGCCATGCCGACCGCCGGCCGAGCGATGTGGAGCGACACCCTCCCCTACGACGAGATCGAGGGACAGGAGGCCGAGTTGCTCGGGCGCCTGACCGACCTCTGCCACACGTTGTTTACCGCCGTCGAATCGCTCGCTGCACCTCGTCCCGTTCGTGCGTGGCAAACCGACCTCACCGCCCTGCTCGACAACGTGTTCGCGGGTCCCGAGCGATCCGCACGCGACCTCCGTCAACTGCGAACGATCCTGCAAACCCTCGCCGACGAGGCCGATGCCGCCGGATTCACCGGGCCGCTCGAACTCGAAGCGATGCGGGTCCTCATCGACGAACGCCTCGAGGACGACCTGCCAGCGCGCGGATTCCTCGCGGGCGGAGTGACGTTCTGCGCGATGCTGCCCATGCGGAGCATTCCGTTCGAGGTGGTCTGCGTGCTGGGGTTGTCGGAAGAACAGTTCCCACGGCCGACCCCGAAGATCGGCTTCGATCTCCTCGCTCGGGCTCCGCGACCGGGGGATCGATCGCGTCGCGCCGACGATCGCTATCTGTTTCTCGAAGCGATCCTCGCCGCCCGGAAGCGGTTGTTGCTCTTCTACGTCGGTCAAGACATTCGCGACAACAGTGCGATCTCGCCGTCGGTCGTCGTGCAAGAACTACTCGATGAACTCGGCCGCGGGTTCTTGCCTCCCGACCGCGATCGACCGGATGCGAGTGCACTCGCGCGACACGTCGTCGTGCGCCATCCCATGCAGCCGTTCAGCCCGCGGTATTTCGGAGCCGATCCCGATCCGCGCCTGTTCAGCTATGCGCGAGGCTATGTCGGTGGGGCTCGGGCGTTGCTCGATCCCCGCGAACGGATCGACCAGCCTCCGCTGTTCGTCGAACGACTACCGCCTCCGGCCCCCGTCGTGACCTTGACGCTCAAGCGATTGATCGATTTTTTTCGCCAGCCGACCGCCGAACTGCTCAAGAGCCGGTTGGGGGTCAATCTCACCGACTGGCAACGCGACCGCAGCGATCGCGAACCAATGGAACTGAACGAACTGGAACGATGGCGCGTCGGCACGACGATGCTCGAGCACATGCTGCACGAGGAACCGCTCGACGGATTTCCGCTCCTGCGCGCGGGCGGGGCACTCCCGCTCGGGACGACCGGTCGGTGCCGCTACGATGACCTCGTCCGATCGGTGGACCCCATCGCACGGGCGCTCGAGACCTATCGCCGCGCGCCACGTCTCCCCGACCTGCCCTTCGATCTCGACGTCTCCGGCATCCGCCTGCAAGGCTCACTGCCACTGCGGTGGCCGGCCGCACTCAACTCGGCACAGTTCTCCAAGTTGAGCGCCAAACATTTGCTCGCGGCTTGGATCCGCCACCTGGTGCTCTGCGCACTCGCTCCGTCCGACCAAGCGTGTCGAACCATCGTGGTGTCCCGCCCCGAAAAGGGTGCTGCCGCGCACGTAACGACCTTGCATCCCGTGCAGGAGCCGCAACAGCGGCTCGCGAGATTGATCGAGCTCTACCTGCAAGGTCAGCGCGAACCGCTGTTGTTGTTCCCGCGCACGTCTTGGGTGTTTTGCCGAACCTTCGATCGAACCGAGCCGTTCGACCGCAAGCTTTCGATCGCTCTCGAAGAATCCAAACGAGAATGGTCCGATCGCCACTCGCGACCGGAGCAAGACGATCCGCATCTCCGCCGCGTCTTCGGCACCCGCGACGTATTGACACCCACATTTCGTTTGTTCGGCCCCGAGGATCCCGACGGACTCAGTTTCGTCGAGCTCGCGATCGCGGTGTTCGAGCCCCTGCTCCGGCACATGGAGGAATCGTGATGCGCGGCCTCGATCCATCGACATTGCCGCTCGAAGGGACGCATCTCATCGAGGCGAGCGCGGGAACGGGCAAGACGTACACGATCGCGAGCCTGTTCGTTCGCTTGCTCGTCGAACTCGAGATCGAGCTCGATCGGATCCTGGTCGTGACCTTTACCGAAGCCGCCGCCGCGGAACTTCGGACGCGGATCCGTAGCCGCATCCAAGCGTCGTTGCACGCCTATGCGAATCCCGATGCCGTAGACGATGCCGCCCTCGCAACCATGGTCCTTCACCGTCGCGAGCATCGCGACCGCGACCTCGCGCGACTGCAACTTTCGTTGCGAGGATTCGACGAAGCGGCCATCTCCACGATCCATGGGTTTTGCCACCGCGTCTTGCACGACAGCGCCTTCGAGACGGGGGTCCCGTTCGAAACCGAGCTCGTCGCCGACGAGCGACCCCTCGTCGAAGAGATCGTTCGAGACTTCTGGGCCCGCGAGCTCTACGACGCCGATCCCTTTTTCGTGACCCATCTCCAGGATCGCGGCGTCACACCGCCACGATTGCTCTCCTTGGCCCGCTTGGCGGGTCGCCACCCGCATGCACCGATCGTCCCGCGCCACGAGCACGCCGCCCACCGCCCCGACCCGGCAGCGTTCTTCGAGGCGTTCGGCCGCGCACGACAATTATGGCTAGACCATCGCACCGAGGTCACCCATTTGCTCACGGCTCATCCGGGGCTGCACATTCGACAATACCCCAAGGCCGAACTCCCGCATTGGTTTCAGGCACTCGATGGTTTCTTCCGCGACGAGCTTCCCGGCAGCACGCTCGGATTCCCGCAACTCGAGCGATTCTCCGCTCGTGAGCTCGACCGTTTCACCAAGAAGGATTATCGGCAACAGATCCCGACCCACCCGTTCTTCGACGCGTGCGAAGCCATGGTCGAGGCTCGTCGACCGCTGCTCGCCCATTTCGAGGCGCGACACCTGGCGCTCAAGTCCAACCTGATCGACGTCGTTCGCACGCAGCTTCCCCTGCGCAAACGCAATGCCGCGCTCCAGTCGTTCGACGACATTTTGCACGATCTCGAACGAGCCTTGCTGCGACCCAAGACCGGCAAAGATCTCGCCGCGACCATTCGCCACCGCTATCACGCGGCCCTCATCGACGAATTCCAAGACACCGACCCGGTGCAATACGCCATCTTCCGTTCGATCTATGCGGAGAGCGAACGGCCAGTCTTCCTCATCGGCGATCCCAAACAAGCGATCTATGGGTTTCGCGGTGCCGACGTATTCGCCTACCTGAAGGCCAAGGCCGCCGTCAAACCGCGTTGTCGCCACACGATGACGGTCAACTGGCGTTCGGATCCTGGCCTGCTCGAGGCGGTGGAGCGGCTGTTCGCCGTGGGTCGACCGTTTCTGATCCCCGCGATCGAGTTCATCCCCGTGTCCCCCCGTCCGCGCGCCGAACCGGCGCTGCGGCGAGGAGACGACCTCGTCCCCGCGTTCGAGATCCGCTTCGCTCGTCGCGAACCCCATCGCATCAGTCGTCGCGCAGTTCGGAAATCGCCGCAGCTGCTCAGCGAATGGGCCGAAACGGCCATTCCCAAGTTCGTCGCCCGCGAGATCGCAAGGTCGCTCGACGACGGGATCGAACTGCGATGCCCGCCGGCCCCACCACGCCCGATGCGAGCCCGGGATATCGCCGTACTCGTCCGCAAGAACACTCAAGCCCAAGAGATCCAAGTCGAGCTCCGCCAGCTCGGCATTCCCTCGGTCGTCTACGGCGATGCCTCGGTCTTCGACTCCGACGAGAGCGACGAGCTCTTGCGGATCCTTGCCTGTGCCGCAGAGCCGACCCACAGCGGCTTGCTCAAATCCGCGATCACGACGGAGCTCATCGGTGTCACGGCCAGCGAGCTCGAGGCCATGAACGACGACGATCGCGAATGGAACCGTTGGATCGAAGCCGCCCGCACGTGGCACGCGATCTGGGTCGAGCGCGGCTTCATTCAAATGTTCCGCGCCATGCTGACCACGGTCGACGCCCCCGAGCGAGTGCTCCGCTTGCGCGACGGCGAACGGCGAATGACCAATCTCTTGCATCTGGCCGAACTGCTGCACGGGGCGACGGCCCGCGAGCATCTTGGCCCCGCCGGACTCCTCCGCTGGTTCGATGAGGCACGCCGCGGAGAACAGGCCCGCGATGCCGAGGCTGCCAAGCTTCGACTCGAACGCGACGACGACGCGGTTCAGCTCATCACCATCCACCGCAGCAAGGGCCTCGAGTTTCCGATCGTCTACTGCCCCTATCTCTGGGCCCCCGACGATCTTCGCTTCGACGAGATCGAAAGCCTGTTGTTTCACGATGAGGACAACGGCGAACGGCTCACGCTCGACATCTCGCACAAGCCGGGAATGCGCGAAGAGCAGAACGAACTGCCCAACGTCCAGCGAGCTCGGTTCGAAAAGGATGCCGAGGGCTTGCGACTGCTCTACGTCGCGCTCACGCGCGCCCGCCATCGTTGCGTCGTCATCTGGGGCGCCTTCGAGCGATCGCATCGCTCCGCGCTCGGATACCTGTTGCATGCTCCGATCGCTTCGGATGCACCTCCCGATCCCGATCCCGAGGCCATCGCCGTGCACTTGCGCGAGCTCGACGACGACGCGATGCTCGAACACCTACGCTCGCGCGCGGGGGCGAGTTGGTCCATCCGGCTCCTCGACGAGGAGGAACGACGGACGCCACCTGCAATGGACGCGACGATTCCGCGGCTGACCTTACGCACCCCACGTTCGTCGCTCGACCGTTCGTTTCGGACGTCGAGCTTCACCTCGATGACCCGCGCACCCGCGAACACGCCGTTCGACTTCGCAGAGGACCAAGACCACGACGAGCTCGCGTTCACCCGAGATCCAGGCGGTTCCCCCCAAGCCGGGGATCGAACACGACTGGCCGATCTTCCGGGCGGAACGAACGTTGGCAACCTGTTCCATGCGGTGCTCGAAACGCTCGACTTCACGGCCCCCGCGGCCGAGCGCCGCCCGCTCGTCGCAACCCAACTGAAAGCTTTTGGATTCGACGCGGAAACCTGGACCGACCCCGTCGACGCCGCGATCGACGACATGCTGCACACACCCTTGCCACCGGGCTTCCAACTCGCCGATGTCCCCCCACGAGCTCGTCTGGCGGAGTTCGGCTTCATCATGCCCGCGGGCCCTGATGAATCGAGCCTCGCCGTCACACGAGACGCCCTCGCGAATGCGTTTGCGGCCCACCCCGAGCGGCTCCCCCCGGGATACGTAGGACGACTGCGGAGACTCCCGTTTCCGCCATTGCGCGGGTTCCTCAAGGGTTTCGTGGACCTCATCGTGCGCCACGATGGACGCTTCTACGTCGCGGACTACAAGACTCACGACCTCGGTGACGATCTCCAGGATTACGGTGCCGACGCTTTGGCGGAGGCGATGGCTGCCGATCACTACATTCTCCAAGCGCACATCTATACCGTTGCCATCGTCCGCCACTTGCGACGTCGGATCCCTCAGTTCGACGTCACCCGAGACTTCGGCGGGATCATCTATCTATTCTTGCGCGGCATGGCGGGCCCCAGCACCCCGAGCGGAACGGGCATCTGGTTCGAACGCCCACCGCCCGAGCGCATCGAAGCCCTCGATCGCGTGTTCGGCCCGTGGCCCGGAGCGGGTATGCTCGCCCCATGCAACGGTCATCCCGCAGGGGTTCCTGGCTCATGACGTTGGTCGCCGCATGGGGGTGCAGTCATGCCTCCCCACCACGTCGAGACGCTCCCGCGTTCGCATCGTTCGCATGGCCCGAAGGCGCACGCGCGGCCGTCTCGTTGACCTACGACGACGCGATCCCGAGCCAGCGCACCCTGGCCGCCGAACAACTCCGCGCCCACAAACTACACGGCACGTTCTTTTTGACCGGCACATCGATGGACTTGGCCGAGCACCGCGGAGATTGGGTTTCGCTCGGATCCGCGGGGCACGAACTCGCTTCCCATACGATGCATCATCCATGCGATCGAAGCTTCGATTGGGTCCGGCCCGGTTTTGCCATACAAGACTATGATTTGGATCGCATGCGCCGTGAACTCGAAGACAGTCGGGCGCTGCTCGGGGAGCTCGGTGCCCCGCAGCCGTATTCGTTCGCGTACCCCTGTGGTGGGCTCACCGTCGGCGAGAATGCGCAAAGCTACGTGCCGCTCGTCGCCGAGCTGTTCGTGGCAGGACGGGGCGTGGGCGATCGAGTGGCCGATCCGAACACCGACCCTCTCGAACAGATCCCAGCGATCGATGGCGCACAACCAGGTTCTGCACTCGTCGAACTCGTCGATGCGGCGGTTCGGCAAGGAGGGTGGCTCGTGCTGGTCTTTCACGGCGTCGGTGGTGACTATCTTTCGGTGACCGCTCAGGCTCACGAGACGCTGCTCAAGAATTTGGCCGATCGTGACGACGTGTGGACGGCTCCGTTCGGAACCGTGGGACGCCACGTCGCGGCCTCGCGAATGGACTCGGCGGAGAGTGCGGTCTCGGTGGTCGCGCGGTAGATCACCGCCGTAGGCGGCAGAGTCGAGGTGCTTCCGGTCGGAAAGTCGCGTTCGAAGATCAGTCGCGACCTCGGCCTGCCGGGGACCTATATGGAAGCCGTGCAATCGTTTCTGACATCGTTGAGGCTGCCCTAGCCGCCGAGCAGGCTCGGCGTGAGCGTACGACCGATACGATGGACGCGATCGCCCTTGCCGCACGGAACGTCGGGGATGCGGATGTCGTTCCCGAGCTCGTTGCCTTTCATCTCCGCCTTCTTCCCCGCGAGGTTCTTGGAGAGGTCGACGCCATTGCCGAGGATCTCCTTCCACTCGTAGTTGCCGAGCAGTCCGTGCGACAGCACGAACTGCTCGGCAAGTTTTTTGTCCGCGAACAGTTTCTTCAGTTCGTTTTCGCTAGCCTTCGCGAACGCCTCGTCGGAGGGGATGATCCACGTGACACCTTGGATCTCCTCGAACAACAGCCCGAGCTCAGCTGTCTCGACGAGCTCCCGGAAGCGCGTCGTCATGGCGGGGGTGAACGCCACTTCGGGGCACGTAGGTTCGGGCAGATCAGGGACGTTCATGAACCCGTCGTTGCCCTCGCACGTGGTGTCGAATAAACCTTCGCCGTCGTGAACGCGCAGGCAAAGCTCATAGCCGTGCTCGTGCCACCACTCGACCATCGCCTCCGGCAGGAATGTCCGTATGCCTCGCGCGAACCTCAGCTCCTCGTCGCCGCGTATCGCCAACCACTGGTAGTCCACGATCGCGCTGCCGAGCATGTCGTAGCTCTCGCTCCCGTCGAGCACGACGAGCGGCTCCATCGTGCTACCGACATCGGCCATGGCCATCATCACGCCCGGCACCGGGGCACCCGAGAAAAAGCGTACGAAGATATCGGCTGTCAGCACCGCGTTGAGCACGCTGCCGTCATCGAGCTCGATGGTGTCGCGAATCGTGCCTTCGAAGTGCATGTGTGGGTCCGGTGAAATACGCCGCAGATCAATGCCGCCGCCCGGGCCTTCGTCGGGCATCGCCGGTGGTTGCTCCCAGGAGAACGTCCCCTCGACCGTTTCTCCGCCGACTGAGCCGAAGAACTCGAGCGGCAACACGCTCGTCTCCGCGCTCACGCCCAGCAATCGCCATTGCCCGGCGCCATCGGCCTCGGCGGCGTCCCAGGCCGCACCCGCAAGACGAATCGCGAGTGAATCTACTGCGGTTCCGTCGAGAGTGACGCCCGTCGGGATCTCGAGTCGGAGCTCGTTGATGGAAAGTGGGCAGCGCACGCCCTCGCACGCTCCCCCCTGGACTGCCACGGGAGTACCGTCGACGGGCTGGAACACGCCGGTGTTCCCGAGACCCTCCACGTTGAGCTCGAGTGTGGAGCGGTCCGCGACCACGAAGCCGTTGCGCACGGCATCGACCGGGACTTCGGGGAAGAAGAACTCGCGCGGCGGAACGTCGTCGGAGGAGCAGAGACCGGGACCCGCGTACGTTCCCGAGCCGACGCGCTCGCCAGTCACCGTCGAGAACGTCGGAAAGTACGTTGGATCGCTGCAGGCTGCATCGCAGACGTTGTCGGGGTCACCCTCGAAGACCGTACACGGGTTGACGCGACTGGTGCGATCGAATCGCTCGACACACGATGTTCCAAAGCAGCTACGCGGCTCGCACTCGAGGCGGCCAGTGTCGTCGGGCTCACACATGAAAGTGACGTCCGGTAGCTCGCTCGTCCACTGGCAGATGCACTCATACCGCTCGCCCGGCAGCGGGATGGTGTGAGACGCATAACAACCGCCACCTGAGACGGTGACGACAATGATGGTGAGGATGAGACGTGGGGGGGTCATGGGCTCCTTTTGGGGGCAGTACCGCTAGCTAGGGTTTCGTTCCCGATCGGCATGTCCCTCGGCTTGGCCAAGTACGACGTGCCAGCCCGTGTCGACCAGCCGGTCGATGTCGACCTCCATGGCGTCACCGAGAACGAAAACCTGGTCGTGGCCGTGGGGCTCGTGAGCCGGATCGACGTCGACCACGTGACCTTGGAAGTTTCGTTCCCCGAGCTCCGGGCTGCCGCCTCCGCGGGACTTCCTCACCCATGAAAGGTCGGTCGGATTTCACTGGCACAAGCCTTGCTCAAGCGACCGGTCATCATGGACGACGAGGCGAGAGACGAGTTCCAGAAGATCCACGACACGACCTACGAGGTTGCCGGCAGGATCGTGGGCGAGCTCGTCCCCAAGCAACACGAGGATGTCGCCAAAGCTGTCCCCGGGCTCCTGGTTGCGATCGCAGACACGGCCGTCGAGGCCGACGAGCTGCGCAATGCAGCTCATACCGAAGAGCCGGCTGTGCGAACGACCCAATCCGCCCTCACCGCGGCCACGCACGGTGCGAGGCTGGGTCGTGCACCGTCCGGAGTCGTAGCGGGCCTCGAGGCCGCGGCGAAGGTCGCAGACTACTTCGACGAAGCCGCTACATTCCTGCGCAAGAAGTTTGGCCGACGCCTCGATCCCGTCGAATTCGAGTTCACGCTTTTCTCCAAAGCCGTGAGCGAACCGTTCGAGGTTCGTGGCCTGCGGTTCACCGAAGGTCTTTCCGTACCTTACGAGATCGATCTGGTGCTCGAAACCGAGGATCAGGCCGTGGATGCCCGCAGGTTGCTCGGCAGCGATGGCCAGCTTCTCATGGCCCGCGAGCTCGAACAACGCACCGTGTTCGGGGTCATCGACCAGGCATGTCTCCTCGAGTCGAACCACTATCGGACGTTCGTCCGAGTGCGGATCGTTCCAGCATTCAAGCAATTGCAATACGAGGTCGACACCCGGATCTTCCAGGGGGCGACGGTTCCCGAGATCCTGACCGAGGTCCTGCGCGCCGGCTTGGCCCCGTTTCATCGTTCCTTCGACGCGAGCCGATTGCGCGGCAAGTACAACGCGCGGGACTACTGCGTGCAGTTCCGCGAATCGACGTTCGACTTTTGCTGCCGGTTGATGGCCGAAGAAGGGATTGCATACGTCTTCGAGCCCGATGAAAAGGACGCACGCCGGGAAAAGCTCGTCCTCCTCGATCGCAATGACCTCTATCCCGACATCGATCTTCCGGACGGGGAATGGATTCCCATCATCGCGGACCGTCAAGAGGAGGCCGATCGCGAGTCGATCCAATCGTTCTCGTGGAATGCACGAGCCAAGTCGAACGCCGTAACCTACCGAGGCTACAACTGGAAAGGGCCGACCTTCGACGAACACACGCTCGAGCAGTACGAGACCCATCATCACCGGGCCCGCGAAGTTTACCTACACGACGACGATCGGCAGATCGTCGATGATCCGACAGGCGACCCACGCTCAGAACGGTTCACTGGCGAGACATTGCATCAACGCGGCCCGATGGCCCAGCACGGTTTGGAGCGGCTTCGTACGATGACTGCGTTTGGGACTGGACGCAGCAACGTGACTTCGCTCATACCTGGCCGAAGGTTCGGCATCACCAACCACGGATGGGATGAGCTGCTCGCTCGCAAGTTCCTATTGACCTCCGTCACGCATACGAGCGACCGAATGCCGGATACCGAGGGTTCACCGGATGAGGGGAACCCATCAGCCCCAAAGGGAGCCTATAGCAACGAGTTCGTCTGCATTCCGCAAGAGCAGTCATTCCGACCGCAGGCGTCAGTGCCTCGCCCCCGAGTCTATGGCGCGCAAACGGCCATCGTGGTGGGTCCCGAAGGCTGTCCCGAGGATGTGCACACCGACCCGTACGGCCGCGTGAAGGTGCGATTCCATTGGGATCGAACGTCTCCCCACAACGATACGTCATCGTGTTGGGTGAGGGTCGGCACCGCTTGGGCGGGACCGGGGTTCGGGACTTCTTTCATTCCGCGGATCGGCATGGAAGTCATCGTGAATTTTCTCGATGGCAACCCTGACAGACCCGTCATCACGGGATGCGTTTACAACGGCAAGAATCTTCCTCCCTATGCATTGCCGGACGAGCGAACCCGCAGCGGGATCCTGACGCGAAGCACTCCCGCCGGGGATGACCCCGCGCCCGGATTCAACGAGCTCCGCTTCGAGGATGCCAAAGGGCAAGAGGAGATCTTCGTGCATGCGCAACGCAACCTCACCACGAAGATCCTCGCGTGCGAGCAACGTAGCATCGGCGCGTCGCAGCAGATCACGGTCGGCGGCCATGCGTCGAGGCACGTGAAGAAAGACCACGACGACACCATCGATGGAACCGAAACCCGGATCATCTCGGGTGGGCAACACGTTCGGGTGAGCACGACCTCCCTCGAGGAGGGTGAGTTCCTCGTCCATGCGTCGACGCAGGAAGTCGTCGGCAAACGACGCGTTTGGGTCAGCGAGGAACTCCTCACCGAGGTGGGCGAGGAAACGGCCCCGACGACCCGCATGACGATGACGCCCACGACGGCGGGGGTCATGGCGAAAGATACAATCTATCTTGGTGTAGCCGGCACCCATGCAACGCTCAAACCCGAGCGGATGACGCTTGGAGCCGACGAGGAGATCCACATCGGAGTCGGCGGAGGAACGGCCACGGCGACCCTCAAACAAGACGAGGTCGCCATCGCGGCCGAGGGGCGGATTCGTTTCGAGGTGGGTCAGGCCTCGCTCACACTCTTGCCCGACAAGATCCTGCTCATGATCGGAGCTTCACTCGTGGAGCTCACCACGACCGGAATCACGATCTCCGGTGCCCAAACGACGATCACGGGCAAGCCGATCCATCTCAACCCCCCGGTGTGAACGATCGGCATTGCCCTAAGAGAATCAAACGATGGCAAATACGAATGGAGTGGTCAATGATCGGCCTTGGTGGGATCCCGTTCGCCTCACGCCGGTTTCGGCGATCGACCGTCTGACGCAACAGGTGATCCACGAAGTCACGCAGGAGACCTGGCGAAATACGCTGAAGGATCCGATCGAACAGACGAACGACCTGGTGTTCGACGCCAAAGGGAAACATCTTCCCGATGGGAAAGAGCTTCCCAAAGGGAAACACCTTCCCCAAGGGAAACAGAAGGTGCAATTCGCGAGTGGTCAGGGATGGAAATGGAAACCGGGCGCCTATTTGAGTTCTCAGGAAGGTCCAACGGATGATCAATGGATGGAACTCGGCCGGAGCGAGAAGCATTTTCTCGTTGGTTCGGCCGAGGTCGATGTCACCAACTTGAGAAAAGCCGGCAAGACCCAGCTCGAAGCGCACCTTATCGATAGCAAGTTGGAGTTTGCCTGCGTGTCGCTTACGCGCGCGCTTTTCGACAACACACCGAAGCCTTTGCCGAGCGCGGAGTTCGAGTTCGCGGCACCCTTACCCTTGGCGGCTCGTGTCGGCGATCCGACCACGCACGGAACCCCGCTCGGACCTGGCATCGGCAGCCCTGATGTACACATCGGGGGCTTGCCGGCTTGGCGGGGCGCGGTCGACCTGCACGCGTGCCCGCATGTCCTGCCCGTGGCCCATGGCCTTGGGCAGACCACTCCGAACGGAGTCACTGACGTCTTCATCAATGGATTTCCCGCCGCTCGAGCAGGAGACCTCGTCGTCGAGCCGGCGGGAGGCCCCAATGCCATCGTCGGCGGCTGCCCCATGGTCCTTGTCGGACGCCCGGCTCCACCGGTGACTTGTGTCGTCCCACCGCCACCCCCAAAAGACGACCGATGGTTTCGGCTCAAGCTCTTGCAGCAAATCGACGGCGGGTATCTGCGAGGCGAAGGGAAACTTAGCCTCAAACCGTCCGAGGCTGAGAGCCTACGCCCGAAGGCACTCGGATTGAACGCCAAGGCCGAGGCGGTCGCGTCGCTCGTACGGGGCCGCTATGTGGGTCATGCGGGCATCAAAGTTCCATACACGGACTACGTGTATAGCGTGGCCTTCGATGTCGCGCTGCATTTCCCGATTCATCGTCGAGAAGTGGAATCGGGGAAAAGTTGGATGGCGCCGGCCTCTCTGCCCATCGGTCTGGACTGGAAGTTCCAATCGAACTGGGGGCCCGCATGACGATGCTCGATCCTTTCAGCGAAATCACCCGCACGCATCGCATCGTTCGAACGTGCCCCAATGGGGATACGGCGTTGGGCTATGGACTTGCGGTTCCGCGGGGCTGGTTCATGGCTTCCTCGATCGAAAACGTCGAACAAGGTCCCGCCTTACCCATGCTCCTCGGGATTTTCACCGAGGAGGAAGACACCGGCAGTCCGATGCTCACCGTCACTTGTACGCAACTTCCGGAAGTCGAATTGGAAGACTGGGTTCGATGCTCGCATGTAGCCACCGGATGGAAGCTGCTCGGCTTGCAGACGACGAAAGACACGCGGACCCGAACCATTTGCACGTCGCTGCGTGAAGGAGCTGAGGCGATCGTTCGACAACGGACGATGTTCATCGATTCCGGACGACTCTGGTGCCTGACCGCAGCGGGCCGAGCCGATCGTTTTCAAGCCGTTGCCGCCATCCTACGGACTTCGCTCTTGAGTTTCGAGGTCATGGTTCCCACGTTCGATGAACGCCTCGAACCGAGGGCCACGTGGTCGACAAACCGGTACGCATTCGAAGTCCCTTCATCGTGGTGGACCGCATCGTCGCGAAGGCCGGAGGGCGACGTCAACGGACACGCCTACCTCGTCGAACACGGCCAAGTCTTGGGCATGCTTCGAGTCCGCTTTCGCAGACGCAGCGAACAAGACCAAGCCGCGCTCGAACGAAAGCTCTATGACGAGCTTCATCGCAGTCCACTCTCTCCCTGTGGGCCGATCACTCGCATCACCGGCCCGAGCGGTATCGACGAGGAGACGATCGATTGGGCCGCAGGGCTGGCCTGTGAAGCGGATCTCGCGGGCCTCCCCGTCGCGGTACACATGGCCGTTCGACGCTTCGAGGACAACGAGGTCGAACTTCGAATGATCACGCCGCGCGAACGGGATCATCCACTCGCGTGGATGCGAGGTCGACGAGCGTTGCATATTGCGGTGCGAACGGCGGGCTCCGCTTGAGCTCCTGTCGAGAGGTATCCACCCACGCTATTCATCGTCGCGGTTCTTGAATACATATTGGCGTTGTTTCGTTGAGTTGAACGATTGGAGTTTCGAATGTTCAAAAACCATCTCGTGGTTGCTATAAGTTTTCTCTTGCTGTTGCCCATGGTCTTCCTGTCACATTGTTATGCTGGCCTCGCCGCTGATACGGTGAGGCTCGACGCGATTCGGCCCATCCTTCATCATGTCTTGCGTCGCTGTGGAGAAGCAAGCAGTGCACGCCGGTGTCGGTGGACCGTGGGAGTTCCAACACGCGAATCCGGAAACCAGTTGCATGAAAAAATTGCCGAGCTCGAGCGACAGGCCGGAACGTACCACCATCTCGAAATGGAACATTTTAGGGAGACCGTGGAGTCTTCGTTCGAGGTCGATCGCTTCTTCCGATCGTGGTGGACTCGCAAAAGCATCCTCGAAGGAAGCGCGTGTGCACAGTTTGGTATCGACGAAACCTTTATGCGATTGGAATTCACGGCAGTTCCAAGTCGCTCGGCCGGCGGATGGAACCTCCAGACGCTCAAAACCACCGGACTCTGTTCCTGAAGCTTCGCCCACGACTCGACCATGACAACCAGCAATTCCAAGCCACCACACCCACATCCGCATCCACCAAGCGTTCAATGCGGACCTCTATCCCGCGACCCCCAAGGAAACTGGTGGTTCGATGCCATCTACCTCGGAAGCGACAATCATCCAGAGCCTGGCCTCGTCGA
>Ga0315912_10000162_pt1 | contig 154745 bp, 113 predicted proteins | sample VfabasoilMG_FD_204469 | JGI IMG/M metagenome (GOLD analysis project Ga0315912, IMG submission 204469) | Garden soil microbial communities collected in Santa Monica, California, United States - V. faba soil | ecosystem: Environmental > Terrestrial > Soil > Garden | place: USA: California...
CCACGAAGCGCATTCGCTCGTCCATCCGGTCACACACCTTCCACGGCATGCGGGAATTCTCCCCGGATGCCGAAATGTGTAACCCATGTGCCCGGAATCAGGTGTTACCCATGTGCCGGGAAGCACACCTTGCAATCGCCGGTTCGCGAAAGCCCAGCGATGGACCAATCGGATTCGGACCTCTGTGCGGATCTGGGGCGGATCCGCAGCTCGGCGCGCGGCGGAGTTGCACGGTGGGCCGACGGTTTCGAATCCTGGCTAGGGGGCGACCGGGACGGAGTCGAGGAGGCGCGCTAGCGGGAGCTGTTGGCGGTAGGCGTCGTGGGCAATGAGGCCGGCGACGGCGCGGGCGCCGGTTTCCTTGAGGTGCGTGTTGTCCGAGTTTCCGTCCGGATAATTGGGAGACTCGCCCGGATTCAGATTCATGAACAACGCGGTGGTCGCCGCCTGACCGATGCGCTCGAAGTACGTTTGCGTGAGCACCGCCGCGTCGATCAGCGGCACGTCGAGCGACGCCGCGAGCTCGCGCACGGCCGGCAGGTACGCGCCATGCGAATCCTTGATCGTGGTTCCGTTCCACCCGTTTCTGTGGATGGAGGTGAGAAGGATCGGGGATGCCTGCTTGGCCCGCGTGTCGTTCACGTAGGTCGTCAGATACTGTTTGTAAGTGGTTTGGGGGTCCGTGAAGCGCGCCGGGTCCTCTGATTTCTCGTCATTGTGCCCGAACTGAATCAGGACGAAATCGCCCGGAAGGAGCGCGTCGCGGATCGGTGTCCACGCCCCCTCGTCGTAGAAGCTCTTCGAGCTTCGACCCGACAGCGCCTTGTCCTTCACGACCCCGCACGCCGGCGCGAACCAATCGCCGAACACCTGACCCCATCCGGTGCGCGGGTACACATCCGACGCGTAGACCGACGCCGTCGAATCGCCGATGACGACAATGCTCGCGACGCGCGTCCCCGTCGGCGGTGCGCTCGAGCAGACCGCAAACTCGGTGGACCCACCGCCCGCCGTCCCCGCTTGACCGGCGCCGCCGCTCGACGCCCCGGCCGTGCCACCCGCGGTGCCGCCCACGCCTGCGGAAATGGCGCCGGCGCCGCCCTCGGGCGATGCCCCCGCAACGCCGCCACTGCTGCCACCGGAACCTCCCAACCCCGCGCCTCCCGCCTGAAATCCGCCCGCACCGCCAGCCGTGCCGCCGCCGACGGTCGCGCCCGCACCCCCAGAAAGCACACCGGCGCTTCCGGGCATCCCCGCGCCTGACGAACCTCCCACACTTTCAACGCCCTCGGAGCCGCTCGTCCCTGGCGCCCCAGCCATTCCGCCCGATCCGCCCGATCCGCCCGACCCGGCCACTCCCCCGGTTCCGGCGACACCGGTGGGTTGGCTCGAAAGCTTCGCTGGATCGGCCGTGCACCCGGCCAAAAGAAGCACGGCACCGAGAACCAGCAGCGCACTGCGGGGGGGAAGTGACATTCGTCAGAGCAGTAGTTGCGGATCCCCTCGCCGGGCATCCAAACATCCACCGCTACCCGAGCAGCTTGCCGAGTTTCACGAAATCCGCCTCGGTGAGGATGCCGGCAAGCTTGTCGCCCTCGAGCACGATCAGACAGCCAATCTTCCGCTCGAGCATGATCTTGGCGGCTTCCGCCAGGGTCGCGTCGGGGGCAATCGTCACCACCTCGGCCTTCATCGCCTCTTTGACCGGCAGCACGTCGAGTGTTTGCCCGCGCGCCCGGGCTTCGTAGCCGATGGCGCGCAGGAGGCCGCCGTGAAAGAGATCCCGCTGGCTGACGATGCCGGCCAGTGCTCCGTCCTCATCGACGATCGGGAGGTGACGGATGCGACCCAGGTGCATCACGTCGTCCGCCGTCCGGAGCGAGTCGTGCACCCCAAGCGTGACGACGTCGGAGGTCATCAAGTCGCGGACGAGGCGGGGCATCGTGTTCATGGCTTTGGGCAATCGCGCGGGGCTCGTGAAACTACTCGAAGTAGAACACGCTCGCATCGTCGACGGCGCCGGCGCCCTCGGTCGTGGCGCCGCCGGGCAGATAGATGCGCTCGCCGAGGGCCGCCGCGCCGAGACCGTGGCGCGGGATATCCATCGGCGGGAGCGCCTCCCACTCGTTCGTCGCCGGATCGTAGACTTCCACGTCCGGGAAGACGCCGCTCTGGACCGCGTTATTCCCTTCGCCGCCGAATATAAAGAGCTTGTTCCGCAGCACGGCGCCAGCGATGCCGCCTCGCGGCGTCGGGATCGGTCTCTTTTGCATGTAGCCGGGGGAGGCGGGATCGAACTCGAGCGACGTCGGTTCGAACCCACCGATACTGTTGGCGCGGCCGCCGACGATGTAGATCTTGCCGCCGATCGCGCCGGCAACGCAATGCTCCCGCGGCTCGGGCATGTCCGGGAGCTCAAGCCACGAATCGTTCGTTGCATCGTAGACGGATGCTTCGGCCACCGTTTGCCCGTTACGCGACCCACCGAACACGAAAACCTCGTCGCCGATCGTTGCCACACAAGCCGCAGCGCGCTCGGTGCCCGTCGGCAGCGGTGCTTTCTCGTCCCAGGCGTCGCCCACCGGGTCGTATTCGAACACCTGCGGGCTCGCGTTGCTCATGCTGCCGCCGATGTAAAAGCCCGCAACGTAGAGCTTGTCGTTCACCACGCCGACGTTCCCGTGCTGGAGCGGACCCGGAAAGTCCTCCACGCTGCGCCACATCGTCGTGTCGGGATCGTAGGCAATGACGCTCGCGGTGGCACTCGGCGCGTAGCCGCCGACCACGTAGATCTCGCCGGCGAGCGCCGCGACCGCATGCTCCTGACGAGTGGCCGGCAACGCGGTGATCGTCTCCTCGGTGGGCGTGCCGCCCGCGGCGCCTGCCGTCCCGGCTGCACCCGCTGAGCCCGCGGCGCCTGCCGAGCCTGCACTGCCCGCCGCGCCCGCCGTTCCGGCCACGCCACCTGCTCCGGCGCCAGCCGATCCGCTCGCACCTCCGACCACATCGGACCCAGCCATTCCGCCCATGCCGGCGTTGCCGCCCGGAGCGCCTGCGGCGCCGGCACCCGTCGTCCCTGCACCGCCCACGGCCGAGCCTGCTGTTCCACCCTGGCCCGCACTAGCACCCATGCCACCCATGCCGCTGAGCGCGCCGCCTGCTCCGGCTCCGCTCGTGGATCCCGCGGATCCGCCGCCCGCACCGGCTCCAGCGCCACCCGAGCCAGTGCCAGGGTTTTCACCCTCGCTCGAGCAACCCGTGGCAACGAGCAAAAGGACCGCGAGGAAGCGACGGTGATTCATTCGGTGCTTTTCCGTCCGTACCGCGCCAAAGCACGAGCGGCAACGAACGTCCGAGCCCAGACGCTCGCCCAAAAGTACCGGCGCACGAAGGATTTCGCGTTCGCTTGAAAGGTTCACCCTTCTGATGCATCACAAATGGGAATGCGGCGCGCGGTAGGTGGTTGGGCACTGCTCCTTGCCGGGGTCTTCCTCGTTGCGGTGGGCTGCGGTGCGCCCGAAACCGCCGACGTCGGCGTCCCCGGCGATTCCTGCCCGCGCATCGTGGAAAACGGCGGCGACGTGATCCCTGATCCGCCGGACGGTGTGGCCGCGTGCCCGCCCGGCGATTGCAACTACCAGAGCCAGGAAGGCTGCAGCGACGACACCACGTGCCAGCCGACGCGCGTCGCCGGCACGACCGATCTCGTCCCCAGCTGCGTTCCCGCCGGCACGCGCGGGACCGGCGACACGTGCGACGCGACGAACCCGTGCGTGCGCGGCCACTTCTGCGCGCAGGGCTACTGCCGAAAACTTTGCTGTGGTCAGGACTGGTCGGCGTGCGACGAAGGCGAGAGCTGCTTCCGGAGCCTGAGTCTGCGGCTCGACAACGACGTCGTCGACAGCGGTGCGTGGCTTTGCTTCCCCATCAACACCTGTGACGTGCTCACGTCGGCGACTTGCGACCCCCAAGGCTACGATTGCAAGGTGGTGGACCCGCGTGGCCTCGAAGCGTGCATCCCGCCCAGCCCCGAACAACTCGGCGAACCGTGCTCGAGCGCGAACGCCTGCGCCCGCGGTCTCACGTGCGTGGGTGACCCGGGCGAGGCGCGCTGCCGGAGGCTTTGCCGCGCCGAGGAATGCGGCGAGCCCTCGTGCCCCGAAGAAGAGGGCGTCTGCGTGCATTTCAATCGCAACCCCCCGCTCGTCGGCGAGTGCACGCCCGGCTTCTAGCGCGCGTCCACTCTGCCGAGTCCGCGAACCGCTGCGGCGCTTGAACCCGACGGCGCATTGAGCTACAGGGGCCGTCCACGCGGTCGGCACCGGCCGCGCGCCCGGGTCATTAGCTCAATTGGTAGAGCAGCGGACTCTTAATCCGTTGGCTTCTGGTTCGAGTCCAGAATGGCCCACTGTTTCGGTAAATAAAATTTAGGTCGACCGCTGTTCCAAGGCGTCTCGCGGACTCGGACCTACGTTCGGATCTGGGGCGGCTCCGCAGCTAGACGGTCTTCGATCTTCCACGTCGGGCCGACGGTTTCGAGTCCAGAATGGCCCACCCTTTTCGCAAGTCTTTGTTGACGGTGGCGACACCGTTCTGGACGTGAGAAACTCGAGTGTGGGCCGCGCGTTTCGGTGGATCTCGTGGTCGCTCGGGCTGACCCTGGTCGTGCAGGCGTGCTCCACGCCGAGCTTCGTCCCAGGAGCATGCACGGGAGAGGACTGCGCGGGCTCGGCGAATGGCGGCAGCAGCGGCAGCGGCAGCGGCAGCGGCGGCAAGGGTGGCAAAGGCGGCTCGAGCACGGGTGGATCGAGCCTCGGCAACGCAGGTGAAGGCGGCGAGGAACAGACGACCGGTGGAACCGGCGGCTCGGATCCAGGCACGGGCGGCGCGGTTGCCGGTGGGTCGAGCGGCGGGTCGCCCGCGGGCGGTCGTGGTGGCTCCCCGAGCAGTGGAAGCGGTGGCTCCGGCGGCTCTGACCCCGGAGGCATGGGCGGAACGGGCGGCTCGGACACGGGCGGCTCCAGCGGCTCGGTCGGCGCGGGCATGGGCGGCGGCGGCAGCGGTGGTGCGGGTGGCTTGGGCGGTGCGGGCGTCGGCGGGCTCGGTGGCGCGGGCGCTCTCGGTGGCGTTGCCGGGCTCGGCGTCGCCGGGGGCATTTCGCTCGCTTTCCCGAACTACGACGTGCTCGACGATTTCAACCGACCGGGGCCCGAGCTCGGGTCGAACTGGGAGGGCAGCACCGGGAACTACTGGATCGAATCGAACGCGCTCTATTGCAGCGCGTCCTATTGCCCCGGACTCTTCTACCATCAAGAGTTCGGCGTCACGCAGGAGGCGTTCGTGACGCTCTCGTCATTCCTCGACGCCGCGCCCGAGATCAACGTCGTGCTGAAGGCGCAAGGCGACCCCGACTGCGACATGGTCGAGGTGCTGTACTCCCCGGCGACCCAGCGGGTGCTGATCGAGGCTTGCTGGGACGGATCCTGGAACCCGCTCGGTGAGGTTTTCGTGCAGTTCTTTCCCGGAGATCAACTGGGGGGCCGCGTGCGCTCCGACGGGTTCGTCGAGGTCTACAAGAACGGCGCCTTCGTCCAGAGCTTCGACGCGAACGACTACCCGTACATCCTCGACCGCGGCCACATCGGCGTGAACGGCGTCACGGTGAACGGTGCTCCCGATATCTGGGACGACTTCGGCGGCGGCGGCGGCTGATCCCCCTCGTGGTGCCATCGCCTTTCGCGATCGCCCGTCACGGGCCGAGCCCTTCGCTCCGGAGCACGCCCGCCCACGGTTCGGACCAGATGGCGGCCGGTGCGCTCGCCACCATCAGCTGCTCGAGCTTGCGCAAGGGATCGGCGCGAACATCCTTCTTACCGGCGTCCGCGCGCGTGGCGACGCCGCGACAGGCGGTGACCGTGACGCCCGGCCCGCGCACGTAAGCTCCCCGGTAACCCAACGGGGGCTGCTCGGCGACGGGATCGGTCAGCCGTGGCAACGCATCGAACGCACGCTCGATGCGCTCCACGACGTCCGTGGCTGGGACCCAGCTCGGGTCCCGCCGACCCGAGAACAGCATCACGCCGATTTCCCAGCCTGATTCGCTCATTTCAGCTTGATGTGCCCGTGCATCACGACCATGAACGTCGTGAACTCCGTGTAGGGGCCGCGATCGGCGGTGCGCGGGTCGGTGATGAGGTTACCGCTGTTGTCGAGGTTGGTCGCCTGGGTTCCGCCTGGCTTGTGGCTCCATCGGCCGTTCCTGCCCTTTCTGTACCAGTGGAAGTCGTAGCCCGGAGCGATCACCAGTGCGACCAGATGACCTTCCTTCGGGCACTTGTTGTTCGCTCCCGGCTTGTCGACCAGAGCGTCGCGAATGGCGGCGGCGAGCACCTCGGGCCCGGTGATGGCGCCGTAAATCATGCCGGTACCGCGCCCGGGCTGAGCGAAGGTGTCGGTGCGATAGTTCGTCCCGTAGTTGTAGCAATTGTTGCCGCCCTGGATCGGTCCTGAATCGTTCCACCAGGACGGCTCGTAGAGCGGCGCGCAGGCGCAGGCGAGCTTCAGGTACGGCTTGATCGGTTTCCACGGCCAGGGGTAGCGACGCAGTTGATCGATGCCTAGACGAAGCTCGTCGAGCAGCGGCGCGGGCAGCACGAAGCGGAGCGGACCAGTGGACCCGCAGATGAAGTCCTCGACTCTTTCGTCAGTCGTCGCGTGCGCGGCGTCGCCCACCTGGAAGGCGCCGCGCGCCAGTCGAAAGCTCCCCGGCAGGCCCTGGCGGGGCTTCCCGAGCTGCTCCACATCGATGCCTCGGTAGCCGAGCAGCGGTGGCGTCCCGGTGGCCTTCGCTCGTTTCCCCTTCTTCGGCTTCACCCGCGCGAGGATCTCGCGCGACTCATCCTCCCCGAGCACCAGGCTCGGATTCGGGCGCCCGCTGAACATGTCGATCGTGATTCGAATAGCCATCGTACCTCTCCCTGTTCCCTTCCCGGCGCGACCAGCCTTGGTCCTGCGCTCGACGCACTCGAGCAGCAACGCGCGTCCCCATCCAGGCAAGTCTTGTTGCGCCCATCACGTCACTGAACGCGGCGCTTGGAGCGAAACAGCGGGTGCGGCAAGATGCCACTATCCGAACCTTCCGCCTTCGCGTGCGTTTCTGCCGTACCGCGGCGCAGCTCGTCTGCGTGGGGTGCCTCACCGTCGGGACAGCACGTGCCGGGCGGCCCTTCATCATCGACGACGCGGGCGTCGTCGGCCGTCATCACCTTCAGCTCGAAACCTGGCTTTACCTGGACAAGGACGAGCTCGACCACATCGTGGCGGTCGGGTTTGGACCAACCGATTGGCTCGAGTTCGCGGCGGCCGGATTGTACGGCGTTACCCTTCCCGACCCGGGCGGGGTCGGCTTCATGGCGCCCATCGTTCAAGCGAAGGCTTTGGTCTTGGAACCTTCGTCGTGGCCGGGGCTCGCCGTCGCGGTGGGCACGCTGCCACCGCTCGGAAGGGGTCACCTCGAGCCATCGGGCTGGGCCGGCTACGCCTACGCGGCGGCGACTTGGACGGCGCTCGAACCGGTCGCGCTGCACTTCAACGCCGGCGGCAGCGTTCTCGACGACGGCGACGAGCCGGACTTTGGTACGGTCATCGGCCTCGCCGTCTCGGTGCAGGTCATCGAGGAGGTGGCGGTCTTCGGCGAGATCTTCCGGGGGGACGCCTACGACGCGAGGAACGACTCGTTCGCCACCCACGGTGGCGTCTACTGGGCCGCGAACGAGTCGCTTCAGCTGGATCTCACCGCGGGCACGACGCTCCCGCCCCTGAATGCCGACCCCGGACCAGCACAGCCGTGGGCAACACTCGGGCTCAAGCTGGTGACCGCCGAGCTATGACAGCGTCAGCGGTCACCTGTCACCCCGGGCTTCGTCCGAGTCCGCTCAGAGCGGCGGCTTGCACCAGCTGACGGCGCCCGTCGTGTTGGAGTTGTAGATGAGCTTGGTCCAGAAGCGCGTGCCGCTGAGGTAATAGGTGCAGGCTTCGCCCACCCAGTTACCCTTGTTGTCCTTGAAGGCGAGCGAGCGCTGGAAGTGACCGAACTGGTCGCCCGGGACGGGGCCGTAGTCGGCCATCGCATGGTAGTAGGCGGGGTTGAGGAAGGGGTTGTTCGACTGCGAGTACACGGTCGAAACCTCCCAATATGCGGGATCGCCCATGACCTTCGTGGCGCCGTCGGTCGAAAGCACGAAGCCCTTGAAGCCGCCCGCGCAGGCGACCGCGCATTGTGCCGCGGTACCGCAGTTCGGCGCCGGCGAGCTCGGGGGGAACGCGACATCGTAGGTGATGCCGAGCTTCTCCATGTCGACCAGCGTCGGTACCGTCTGGACGACCGTACTGATCTTGGTTTTCTTGTTGGTCTCGTAGGCGGGCAACCCGGCTCCGACCACCGCACCCGACCCGACCTCGGGAGGGTTCTGCACCGTCGAAACTTGCCAGTTCGGGCAGACGTTGACGCCGCTCGCAACGAATGAGGCACGCCACGTCTCGTACGCACCGGCAATGCACTTCGAGCTGTACGAGCGGTTGATGTCGATGTCGCGCGCGGCCTTCGGGTACTTCGCCTTCAGGTCGGGACGGTCGTGCTGGAGCGACAGGATGCCGTCGATCGATGCCAGGGCGGTCGGATTGCCCGTCGTGCAGCTCGTGAAGTTGCGCACGAGTGAGCCGGCGCTCTGGGAGTACTGGGTCGCGTCGAGCCTGCCCAGGCAGTCGACGGTGAAGGACGCTAGCGCGGAGATCTTGCTCACGTAGAGGCCGCAATCGTCGACCTCCATCGAGATGACGGCCGTGCCTGTGGCCCCCGGGTTCAGGTCACCTTCGAAGCCGGGCGGCGAAGTATCCGTCACGCCCCCGGTCGTGAACCCTGCCGAAAACTTGAACAACAGAGGCGTCACCTCGTCGGGGTGGATCCAGAACTCGCCAATCGGCATCGCCGTGATCTGCGCGTTCATGTCGACCCAGCCGGTGTCGACCTCGCGTTGGAGGATCCAACCCGGCTGCAGCGCGAGTGTGTAATTGCCGGGCTTGAGCACGATGCTCAGCGTCGCATCGGTCGACAGCGGGTTCACTCGCGCCACGCGATTGCCCGAATGATCGAGGACATCGAACGTCGCTGCGTTCAGCCGATAGAGCGATCCGGTCGGCGCCGTCGCCGTGAGCGGCTCGTCGACCGACCCGATGGGTTCTTCGTCTTGGGTGATTGGCCCGCCACAGCCAACCGCCAGCATCGCCATTACCCCCAAGAGAAGCTTACCGAACATGATGAATGCCTCCTGTTGTCTGTCGCGTTTTGGTGCAATGTCGCGTTTTGGTGCCATTGCCCTCACACTTCCCCCTACACTCGACTACAGGAAGCGTCCAGCGTCGGACCTAGTGATTTTTCATTCGAATTCGCGCGTCGTCGGCACACGCAACACGGCGACGCAAACTCGATATGACCCGGAAACAGAGCACGCGAGTTCGCGCGTCATGGGCAAATCGCAACACGACGACGCGAACTCGATACAATTCGGAAACAGAGAACGTCGAAGGGTGACCGCGTGTCTGGTTTGCCCGGCAAGCGGGCTGGTGCTTCGCCGCGTCATCGCTCACTCGCGCAGGCCGTGCTCGCAACGCTCGTCATCGGCGCCGGTGTCCTCCCGGGCTGCCAAGACGGCGAAGAAACACCGCCGACCAATGCGGGTGCAACCGGCGGAACGGAAGCGGGAAGTGGCGGATCCTCGCGCGGGGGAAGCTCGTCATCCGGCGAAGGTGGCCGCATCACAAGTGAGGGCGGTGGCGGCGGGCACGGCAATGAAACCCCCACCGGCGGACGAGAGGGGGGCAACGGCGGCACCGGTGACGAGCCGGTCCAGCACTTGCGGTTCTGCAGTCGACTGACGACTCCCGTCGCCTACGCGAGTGTCGTTGCCGTAGACTTCGATTTCGCCGTTGCGGCCGATTGCCGCGTGGCGGGGATTCCATTCCTGTACGTGCTCGATGCGAGCAACGAACGGGCGGCCTTTCTCAATCGCCTGACCGCGTTCAACTACGCGCTTTGGGGGTGCGCGGATTCGGCGCCACCCGAAACGTTCGCCCTGATCTACGAAGAAGGTCTTTCGGAGGACCCGAGACCCATCACGTCAGCGGACATCGACGCTCTGATCGAGACCTATCTCGCCGTCACGACCCCGCGCCTGACCCTCAGTTCGCGGGAGATCGAGGCCATCGATGCGAGCCTGCGCGCCCTTTCGAGGACGATCATGAGCGTCGAATCCGCCGACTACAGTCGCAGCACCTGCGGCAGCTCGGGCGGAGCGGGAGGCGCGGCCGGAGAGGCGGGGGCGGCAGGGGCGGCAGGCGAGGGCGGGGCCGAGGCCGAGGCCGGACCGTGACCGCGCGCTTCGAGCCGAGAGGCTCTCTCACTCTTGCGGTCGTTCTATCAGCAGCGTGCCTTTTTGGAGCGCGGCCGGCCTTCGGAGCGCCGACCGACAGCGCGCTTGCCGAGACGCTCTACCAGGAGGCGCGCACGCTGATGGAGCAAGGCGACCACGCCGCGGCGTGCCCCAAGCTTGCCGAAAGTTATCGCATCGCGCCGGCCACGGGCACCTTGCTCAACCTGGCGACGTGTCACGAGGCGCAGGGCAGGTTCGCCAGCGCCTGGGCCGAATTCCAGTCGGCCTCGGTCGCTGCCCGTCGTGACGGCAGACCGGATCGCGTCGAGTACGCGGACCAACACGCGAAGGACTTGTTCCCCAAGCTCTCGCGCTTGACGATCACCGTTGCTCCCGGCGTGGATGTGGCAACGCTCGAGATCACGCTCGATGGAACGATCGTGGGCGCAGCCACCCTCGGCGTCGCGGCGCCGCTCGATCCCGGCGAGCACGCGGTGAAAGCCCACGGCCCCGGGAGGCTGCCGTTCACGACCACCGTGACGCTCGGCGCCGTCGCCGATCAAAAGTCCGTCACCATCCCCGAGCTCACGCCCGATCCAGCCGCCGTGGCTGCGCGATCCGCGCCACCCCCGAGCGCTGCGCCCGCCGCCGCAACGCAAGTTCCACCGCGCCCGCCACCGCCCGCTGACCGGCCTCGGCCGATCCCTACGTCCGTCTACGTTGCGGGAGGCGCGACGGTGGCGCTCGGGGTGGCATCGGTCGCGACGGGCGTCCTCTACCTCAATCGGCGCGCGAGCTATCAAGAGTACCGAGAGACGACCGCAAACGAGCACGATCAGGGTCCCGACTACGAGTCAGCGAAGACTCTCGGTGTGACGAACGCGGTGCTCTGGGCCGCGACCGCCGTGGGGGCCGGCGTCACCGCGTACCTCTATGTCACGCGGCCCGAGGCCGAGTTCGAGTCGGTCAGCCTTTCGGCCCGCGTGTCGCCGGGATTTTCGGGCTTCATCGCGCGCGGAGAGTTCTGAGCGTGAAGGAGCCCTCGCGCCATGCTGGTTTGGCCGCGCTCGCTGCGGCGACGCTCGGTGGCTGCATGCTCGTCGCGCCGCTCGACGACACCTTCGTTCCGCCCGCGCCGAGCGCCGGCGCTGGGGCCGGCGGGCAAGGTGGCGTTTCGGGAAAAGGTGGATCGTCGAACGGTGGCTCCGTCTCCGGCGAGGCCGGGCGGAGCGACGAGACCGGGGGTACCACCGGCGGGACGGGTTCGCTCACGGCCCCGTGCGACTCGAATGCACAGTGCGTCGAACGCAGCGGCACGAACGCGCCCTACCGCTGCAACGCCGACCACGAGTGCGTTCCCTTGCGCTCGAGCGAGTGCCCGCTCGTGTACGACATCGAGAGCGTCAAGGCCGACAATCCGATCTACGTCGGTGCGTTTGCACCGATGCCGCCGGGCGCTCCCGAGGCCAGCACCGTTCTTTACCCGTTCCGACTCGCCTTGAACGAGATCAACGGCGTGTTCGGCGGGCTCCCGATGCCGAACGGCGAGCGACGCCCGATCGTGCTCGTCGCCTGCAACAACTGCGCGGGCGACACCTGCCAGCCGGAAGCGGTCGACACGGCCGCGCAGCATCTCATCGACGACGTCGGAGCAAGCAGCGTCCTTGCCACGCTGCTGCCGGACGATCTGCGCCGGGTGTTCGAGGACCACCGCGAAAAGAACGTGTTCTTTCTGTCACCGGTCGGCGCGACGAGCGCGCTCGGGTCGGCCTTCGACGACGATGACCTGGTGTGGACGATGCTCGGTCAGCCGAAGGATCTTTCGATCGTGTATCGCGACCTCGTGGCCGAGCTCGTCGAACCGTACCTGCGCGACGTACGCGGCATCGGCTCGCGGCCGATCCGCGTCGCCCTGTTGCGAGGGTCGGACGCGTTCGGGATCGAACTCAGCGCACGCGTCGCCGAGGAACTCGTCTGGAACGGCCTCTCGTCGATCGACAACGGCGACAATTATCGGGGGTTCGCCGTCGATTCGCGCCCGCTCGACGAGATCGTCAATGACCTCATCGCGCTCGCGCCCGATCTCGTGATCTCGACGGCCGGCGGCGAGGTGACACGCGGCGAATCCGGAATTATCTGGCAGCTCGAGACGAAATGGAACGGATTCGTCGTCAACGTCCCGCTTCCGTTCTGGATCCTCTCGCCGTACAACGCCGGAGATCTTCTCGACGTGGTGGACTTGCTCGAAACGGAAATGACGGGCGCCGATGCCGAGCCTACCGAGCGCTTCGTCGGAGTCACCGCTGCGAGTTCCCCCGACGGCGACGTGCAGAGCCTCTACGCCGTCAACGTGCGCGACACCTTCACGGACGCCGATCCCGATACCGGAAACTACTACGATGCCTTCTACTTCCTGGCGTACGCCACGTATGGCTCGCGGGTGAACGACCCGAAGGGTGCCGACATCGCGCGCGGCATGCGTCGCCTGCTCTCGGGCGACCCCTACGACGTCGGTGTGACCGCCATCGCGGACGTCCTGGCGGCACTCGAAGACGATGCCGGGACCATCGAGCTCAACGGAACCCTGGGGCCGCCCGTGTTCGATTCCGCCGGTATCCGCGTGGATTCGGGCGCCCTCTATTGTTTTCAAGCTTCGGGCGCGGCCGTTCTCGTGCAGCACGAGACGCTTCGTTACGATCGCGCAACGGCAAGTTTCGGCGGAACCTTTCCGTGCTTCAGTGATTTTTACCGACCGTGACGCGATGGCTCGGCGCTTTCTGACGCGCGTTCTCGTGCCGGTGTTGGTGGGGTCGTGCGGTTGCAGTGCGCCGCCGTCCGAAGCTCCGACGGAACGCGTGGGGCATGCCGTCGTCGACGGCCGAGCGTCTCCGGAGGGAGGCCGCGAGGACGCCATCGTGATGCTGCGCACTCCGACCGAGGGCGGAGAGCTCGTCTGTAGCGGTGCCCTCGTGGCGAGCAATCTGGTCGTGACCGCGCGCCACTGCGTCGCGCGCGGCGTGACGGGACCATTCCTGTGCAACCCGCGAGGAGAGCTGCTCGATGACGGCTCGGGCGCGGGGACGCTCGGGCTCGACTTGCCAGCAGCGACCATCGAAGTGTTCACGGGCAATGGCGACGACCGCAGGCTCGTCGCCCTTGGTTCGAAGGTGGTCTCGAGCCAGACGAACACGGTGTGCATCGACGACGTGGCGTTCGTCGTCCTCGATCGCGCGGTCGAGCTTCCCGCGCTTTCGATGCGCATCGGCGCGGGCGCGGAAGTCGGCGAAGCGGCCTCGTTGACCGGCTACGGGCTCGACGGAAGCATGTCGTTCGGAACCCCCGTCAGCGACCTCGCGCGCAACACGCGCGATGATCTCACGATCGAGTACGTCGGTCCCCCGAATGCCGCCGACGCGACGACCGTACCACCGAGGACGATCGTGGTCGTGGGTCCCGTCGGGTGCGTCGGTGACAGCGGCGGACCCCTGTATGCAACGGAGACGGGAGCGGTGCTCGGCGTGTACTCTCTGCTCGCGGGCGAGTCCTGCACGTCGACTGGTGGACTGAACATTTTCACGCACGTCGCGGTTCACGTCGGGCTCATCGCGGACGCCTTCGGCGCCGCGGAGGCCGAGCCGATCATCGAGGGAGACGAGCCACCGGCCCCGGACGGCGGCACGGGCGGCGGCACGGATGGACCCGACTCAGGAGGAGCGCCGTCCGAAGGCGGAGCCGGGCCGGGACCCGGCGGCGAAACGAGTGGGGGCGCACCGGGCGCGCGGCAGCGCGCGGCGAGCGACCGTGGTGGATGCGCGATTTCGACGGCGCGACGGCGTGGCGAGATGTGGGGGCTCGCCGCGATGTTGATCATCGTGCTGACGGCCGGCCGCCGATCGTTCAAAGCCGGCCGTCGAGCGGATTGACGGGGCGATTCGGGGCGGGCGTGGTCGCCGGTGCCGGCGGCGGCCCGGACGGATTGCGCTTGGTCGTTGCAAGTGGCTTCGCTCGCTCGGATTTCGGCGCCGCGCTCGCCGCGGAACTCGCCGCAGCGGAAGGAAGCGGATTCGTCTCGGGGGCGACCACCAAGGCGGTCACCGAGGGCGCGCTCGCGTTGCTCGCGTCGACCAATGTCGGCGCGGGTGGCTCGCCGCGGTGCGCGGGGATCGCCGCGGAAGACTTCACGGCCTCCGGAGCCGCATCGTTCGGTCGGGTCGCAAGCGCGAGTCCGAGCGCCAAGAGTACGAGGGCCGCTCCGCTCGCGATGAACACGAAGCGCCGCGAACGTGCCGGCTGAGCGCTCGATGTCCCCCATTCGGTCACGGTTTTGGGCGCGACCGCGGCGCTCGGCGGGGGGGTGTCGACGGCGAGCGTCTCCACGTCGTGCACGGCCGGCTTCACCGGGCTATCGCTCAGGCGAACGGTGCCTGGAGCACCCCTCGAACGCAGCGTGTCGCCCGCAGTGCTCGGCCCCGGCGGCGGAGCTGACGAACGGCGCATCACCGTTCCACGGATGCGCGACACGGACGGCAGCGAATGGGGCTCAGCGAAGGGGGCAAGAGCATCCGCGAGCTCCGCCACGGTCTGGAAGCGCTCGTCCGCCGACTTGGCGAGGCAGCGGTCGATCACCTTTTCGATCCCAGCGGGGAGATCGGGTCGGAGTTCACGCACCCCGGGCGGCGTCTCGGTGAACGCGGCGGCGATGATGCTGAGCAGGGTGTCGCCCGTGAACGGAACCCGGCCCGTCAGAAACTCGTACAAGATGATGCCGAGCGACCAGATATCCGTCCGCTCGTCGACCGACTTGGGCTTGCGGGCCTGCTCGGGCGACATGTAGGCCGGTGAGCCCAGGATCATCTGCGCGGTGGTGAGCGCCGCCGACTCCGCGGACGCCGAGGCCGCTACTGCCTTCGAAATCCCGAAGTCCAGCACCTTGATCAGCGGCGAACCGTCGGCGCGCCGCGTGAGAAAGAGATTCGGCGGTTTGAGATCGCGATGCACGAGCCCGAGGTTGTGGGCCTCAGCGACCGCTTCGCACGCCTGCAAGACGTAGTCGACGGCCACCTCGATCGGGAACGTCCCGGTGCGGCCGAGCTCCGCTGCCAAGTCGTTGCCGTGGAGGAACTCCATCACAATGTACGGCGAGCCGTCTTCGAGTGAGCAGACGTCGAGCACGCGCCCGACGTGCTCGCTCTGGATCCGCACCGCAGCGCGGGCCTCGCGCAGGAAGCGCGCCGCAGATTCCGGATCCTTCGCGTGCGCTTCCGCGAGAAACTTCACGGCCACGCGCTGCTGCAGCTGCTCGTGGACCGCCGCGACGACGTAGCCCATCCCCCCCTCACCGAGGCGCCGCTCGATGCGGTACTTTCCGGCTAGGACGTCACCCTCACTCAGCACGGCGACTACTCACAGAGCGGCGTTGCGGCCGGAAAGGTGGTGGAACCGCAGACGGAGGCGCTCGAACAGCCGCAGCGCCCGTCGACGCACACGTCTTTCCCTTCGCCCGCCCCGGCGCAGTCGCCTGCGTCTCCACACTCGTCGCAGCGGTTCGTCGTGGGGTTGCAGCGCTCGGGACCGTGCGTGCACTCGCTATCGCTCTCGCAGGTGCAGCGACCGCTCGCCACGTCGCAGCTGTCGCCATACCCCACGTTGAGGCCTGTGGTGCAGTAGTTCGGGTCATCGGCGCAACCGGTGAAGCAACGATTACCTTCGCAACGGCCCGTATCCTTCCCGCAGACCTGCACCGTTTCGGCGACGGCGAACTTCGGCAAGGTGATCGGTACCTCGCCCGGAAAGAGACAGCCAAGACCGGAATCGTACGCCGGAGCACAGCGGCCCGTGCCGCCCACGTCGACGCACACCTCTCCGAGCGCGACGAAGCAGCCGTCGTCCTCGACGCAGGTCGTCACCCAGGCACTCGCCACCGGAATGCAGTCCTCGTGCGAGACGCACTCCACGCAACGCCCGATGTCCAAGACACAGCGGCGAACGTCGGCGCTCGTGCTCGCACAGTCGTCCTCCGAGTCGCAGCCGAGCGCGCACGCGTTCGCGCCCTGATCCGGCTGACCACCGCTGCCGTCGCCGCCCATCCCTGCGCCCGACGTTTCGCCGGCCCCGCCGCCGGTCCCGGAAACGGCCCCCGTTCCACCGGTGCCGCTGGTGCCGCCGGTGCCCCCGACGCCCGGCGAACCGGTGCCCGCCTGGCCGTTGCCCGCCTCGCCGCCTTCACCGGTACCGCCGCTGCCCCGCCCCGAGCTGCCCGAAGTTCCGGCACTGCTGCCCGCCTCGCCGCTTTCCCCGCCGCTCCCACCCCTTCCGGCGCTTCCTCCCGTCGCCGGCGGTGCAGCGGGGTCGTCATCACCACCGCAGTGGGTCACGGACAATGTCGAAAAGATCGCAAGGACGAGGTTCGTAGCAAGCTTCAGGCTGGCGGACTTCATGGCTTCGGGCTGGCTCCTTCATTCGGCACGGGGGTCGTCGCTCACGGCACGCGTCTCGCCCCCGCGTTGTGCGGGTTCGCGAGGCGATGCTTCGAGCTCGCGCAAAAGCGCTTCGGGTCGCCACACGGTCGTGCGGCGGGGGGCCGCCGAGGCTCGCCACTCGGAGCGACCGACCTCGAACGGCAGCGCGACGTCGTCGGCATGCTCGCTTCGCTCGGACGTGCGCGATAGCAGCTGGTAGATGGCGGCCGCCGAAACCGGCGAAGCGGTCGTGGGGGCGAACACCTGATCCTTGGTGCGCGAGCGGTCGTAACGAAACGGCCCAAGCCGCGAGATCGTGCGGCTCAATTGATCGAGAAAGCGTTGCATCGCAATCAATCGCTCCCACGAATCGAACATGCCCTCGAGCAAGGCGTCGCCGGTCGGGCCGAGCTCGGGCAAGTCGACGCTCGGCAGCATCAGATGACGGCCGAAGCTCGAACCTGCGAGCGGGGCATGGGAAATGGTGACGATATCGGCGCCGCCACCGCCCAGGCTGCGGCTGTTGTTGAACTGCTTGGCCGCCATCAGGGCCGCTCCAGCGCGTACGGCAAGGTGACGGCGCCGGTGGTCCGGCACGCCCATCAGCACCAGCGTTCCGCGCAGCGGCTCGTGCGTCATCACGAGCTCGTCCTGACAGTCTGCCGAATACGGTTTGATGGAAGCGAAGCCGTAGCTCAGGCTGAACAGCTTTCGCGTCAAGAGCCAGCTGATCTGGTGCACGTAGCGAACGTCACCGATCAAGAGCTCGCGCGTACCCTGGCGATGAACGCCGGGCCGCCCCTGCAGCGTGCGCAGGCCCCAAATCACGAGCGGGCCGAGAAATGCGTAGAAGAGCACGTTGGCCTGGGCCGCGATCACCGACAGGATCGGCGCCGCCCAAGCGAGCGAAGGGGCCTTCGGCGTGGGGACGAGCGAGACGAGGCTCGACGGCAAGAGCCCGAGCCCGAGCTGCAGATTGAGCTCAAGCACGAGCACGACCAGAGCGAACGCGAGGATCCCCTCGCTCACGTGAGTGCTCCAGCGCCGCGCCTGCCGGCCGAGCTCGGCGGCGACGCCGGCGGGACGCGACGGATCGGCCCCGACGATGGCCGCGACCTGATGGTCGACGCTCGCGTCGCGTCGAGCTCGGAGGGCGTCGAGTTCCGCGCGGTCGAGCTTCGAACCGAGCGGGGTCTTCAGGTAGCGCTTGGTGTCGAGCGCACGGTTCGCGAGGAAGAGGAGCAACTCCACGAAGGTGAAGTGCGTGGCATTCACGGTGGCGATCGTTGCTTCCGAAGGACGAAACCCCGAGCCGTTCGCGAAGATGCGCGCACAGAATGCAGCGCCGCTGGCGTACGACTGACCGACGGCCTGACCGAGCAGCGTGTCGACCTCGCCCGTGAGGACGAAGAAGCCGTCGCGTGCGGCCGGCGGGGCGCGCTGGTGAAGCAGCACGAGTGCGCCGAGCGTCGGAAAATCTTGGCCCGATTGCGACACCGCGAGCACGAGCGTGTCGGCATCGACGCGCACCGAGGTCGGGTTGGCGAGCACCTCGTTGCTGCTGACGGCACGTGCTTCGACGTTCGGAAACAGCACCGAGAGGTTTTGAACGAATTGCTGTGCGAGCCACAGATCGTTGGTGATGCCGATGACGACGAGCCTCGGGCGCTCCTTGGCAAACAACCACTCGGCAAAGGCCTCGGCACTCCGGCGGTTGGTCGACGTCGGATCGTCGAATTCGGAGCGCACGCGCCCGAGGATGGGCTCGAGGGCAGCGAAGTCGGCCTCGACGCGATCGGAGGCCTCGCTCGGCAGCGGCAATACGTACGGGTTGTCGAGAATCGCCACCAGGCGCCCGGCGGCAACGAGCTCCGACGACGTGAACTCGCGCCCGTCGGAAATACCGTACAGAGTGAGTCGAATCGAGTCGCGCTCGGGCGGGAGCTCGACACGCGCGATTTCCCCGCGGCAAAGGTCGAGGTCGAGCCGCTCGGAGAACTGCGGTTGACCATCCTCGCCGAGCACTTTGAGGGCCGCCCGCTCCGAGACCACGCCGACACGGCCTTCCTTCTGATCGAAACCGAGGGAAAGTGGCTGTCCGCGCGCCATGACGACGAGGCAACCGGGCTCGAGCGTGCTCGTCACGACGCAGCCGAAGGTCCCGTCGAGGGCCGGCTCGAGCTTGCGCAGCGCGATGTAGAGGTCGTTGTCGAAGAAGGCGTAGACGGACGCTCGAGCGAAAGCGAGGGCTCGCTCGCTCGGGATCCAGTTCTCGAACTCGTGCTGGAAGCGCTCCTGCAACGCCGCCGCGAGCTCCTCGCGAAACTTGCGATACGCACCGACATCGCTGGCAGCGGGGACCGGTGCTTGCTCGGCGACATCGCGCGTGACTTGCTCCGCGACGGCTTCCCAACGCTCGAGCTCACGGCGCGAGGGCGCCGGATGCGCGTCCATCAACTCTCGGAGCCGGCGGAGGCGCTCCTCGGCTTCGAGTCCTTGGGGCAGCGCGCGCGGATCGGGAGGCAGTGGCGCGACCGTCAGTTGGTAAGCGAGGCGCAGGGACTCGAGCCACATGCCCCGCGTGAGGTAGAGCTCGATCGCGCCCCCGAGCACCGGTGAATCCCCGCGCCAACGGTTCTTCACGCCGATAATGCGCTCGAGCAGGCAGCCGAGTTCGACGAAGTCGAGCGTCCTACCGCGCCACCGCATGCCGTCCATGTCGCCGTTATGCGTGAGCGCGGTTTCGACCGGGCGAACCTCGCTCTCGAGCCGGCCGTCGACGAAGCGCCAGACGTGGCGCGGCCCTCGCTCCGAGACCTCGACGAAGCGGAAGGGATGCGACTCGTTGCGCGTGCTGACGCTGGCGGTCGCGTAGCGAACGTGCGTTTGAACGACGTACGTCGAACCGTGCGGCGCGTGCGAACGGGTTCTGCTCTGGAGGGCGGAGCGCATCCGGCGAGCCAGATCGCCGCGCTTCGAATTCAGACACTTCTCAATCAGCTGACCGGCCGCCCTACCGCGCCGGACCTGAATGGCTCCTCCCCCCGATTGCGCACCGCGCATCTGACTGACGCGGAGCATCCCTTCGAGCAAGAACCAGGAAGCTCCGGGGACTGCGCGGCGTTCACCTGTCGCAAGACGCCCCATCAGGGTCACGTTGCCGCACATACCGGTCCGTTACCATGGTTCGAATTGCGCCTTCCATCGTTTCAATATCATTGAGGCATGCGTGTTTCGGACTCTTCCGGACACGCTGCCGAAACGATGACTCACTAACCTTGTCGACCGCTGTCTCGATTCGAACTCTCCGGAGACATTCTGGATGTCATCCCGAAACGAAACTCCCCCTGACGCGCTGGTCGGGACGCAGATCGATTCGCGATCCACGGCCGGGGTTCACTACCGTTTCGAAAGAGTGGTCGGGGAAGGAGGCATGGGAACGGCCTATTTAGCGCACCGATACAGCCCAACCGGGTCGGCACCGGTCGTCATCAAGGTGATGCGGGAGGACCCGGGCCTCGGCGAGATCGCACCCGACGTCGTGGCCCGAAAAGAAGCCGTGGCGCTCGCACGCCTGAACGAAACCGTGCCGCCGAGCCCGTTCGTCGTCCGCTTCGTCGACTCGGGCGCCCTCACGCTGCCGACGGGCTACAGCACGCCCTGGACGGCGATCGAATACGTTCACGGTGGCGTCGAGGGGACGACACTCGAGGATCGCGTCACCTACGCCGTCCACAAAACCGGCTATGCGTTCGACCCGGTGCGGGCGGCACATGCGATTCGTTGTCTCTCGGAGGGACTAACGGCAATCCACGGTGTCGGCGTCATCCACCGCGATGTGACTCCCGCCAACGTGTTGTGCTGCGGATTTGGAGCGCGAGAAATATTCAAGATCTCCGACTTCGGTGTTGCGCGTGCCGCCGGGCTAAAGCTCACGTTCGAGGGACTCTGCGCGGGAACAGTCGGCTATTCAGCACCCGAAGCCGCGGGACCGAACGCGGGGCCTGCGACCGACGTGTTCGCTTTCGCCGCCGTCGTCTATTACCTACTCACCGGGCAGGTTTACTTTCCGGCCGAATCGCCCGTCGAGGCGGTTCACCTGGTGATCGCACCGTCGCGCCCGAAGATCGCCGACAACCCGACGCTGTCACCGGAGCTTTCCCACCAGCCCGACGCTTGCCATGCCATCGATCAGGCGCTGGCGCAGGCAACGCAGCTGGACATCCGCAAGCGGCCCGAAACGCCGGGGCGCCTCGCCGCCGAGCTCTTGGCCTGTCTCGGTGAGCTCAGTAGCGGACCGCGTTCGAGTCGTGAGCTGCTCTCTGCGGTGCAAAGCAGCCGCGGGAGTTACGCGCGTCACCATCACTTCGTCGTCCGCAATCGACAGACGAACATGATCGTGCACAGCGCCGCGTGGGACGCCGACGGTCACGCGCTCGCGCTGGTCGAAAACGGTGGCGCTTTCTGGAATGGCGATACCTGGCTCGACGCGTCTGCCGTGCTCGCGCGGGTGCCCGGTCGCCATGTGTTCACCCATCGACATGAAGCGGGCGGTTGGTTGATCGGAGGCGACACCTTGGCCGTGGTCGACGCACGGGGCGCCGGCTCGTTCCTGGCACCGCCCGAGCAGGGAGCAACGTTCCTGCTCGCCAGCGGGCGCGTCGACGACGTGCTGCTCGCCCTGGTCTCCGATTTTGCGGGCAGACTCGCGCTTTGGCCGGTCGTTGCCCGCCGCTACTTGCGCCCGATCTACCTGCCGTTCTCGGGCTCCGTCAGCGTGCTCCAGCGCCTCGACGACCGTCACTTTCTCGCTGCCGGACGGCGCGCCGAAGGCGGTGCGTTCGCTGCGGTCGTGGCGTCGTTCGAAGGGCAATTTCGCGAGCTCGCGACGAGCGGCGTTGACGCTTTCATCGGCGGCGCGTCGGCGCCGGAGCGGGGGGTGGGCCTCGTCGCTGGAACGAAGGGCGCCGTACTTCGGCTCGACAACGGCACGGTGTCGCTGTCGAGAGTTCCCGGCGAGCCCTACTTGTCGGCCGCGGTCACCGATGTGATTGGCCGCGAGTGGGTGGCGAGCCAGGGGACCCTGTGGACGCGCGACCCGAGCGAAAGCGAAACCTTCGCCATCGCCTGGCAAGACAAGAGCTGGACGACACCGTTCGTGAGCCTGATGACGGAGCCTGGCCTCGTGTTGGCGATGACGGTCGACGGCGGTATCGTCGAAGGTCGCGCGCAGGGGTAGGTCGACGCGGGACGCCGGACCGACCTACGTCAACCTGGCGCTCAGCTTGAACGGCCCCTGCCCGTCGTACGACCGGACCATGACGTAGTAGTCACCAGGGCCCGTCGCCGGAACGGTGATCTCCTCGTTGGCGCTCGAGGTGTAGCCGATGGCGTCGTAGGTGCTGATCGTCGGAGGCTCCCCGCGCCGAACGTAGAGGTCGAAATCCTTGCCGGCCGGGCCTTCGAGCTTGAACGTCAACGTACCGCCGACGTGCACCTTGAACGTTTGCGTGGCGCCGGTGGCGTTGAGGGTGCCGGCCGCGGACGCCGAGAGCTCGGTGACGGCAGCCGCCGGTGTGGGCAGCATGGACTTCGCCATCTCGACCGCCTTCTTCGCGTTCACCTTGCCGTGCCCGAACCAATCGCAGCGGCCGTTGGCATCGTACGTGCCCTTCTTGTGACCAAGGTACACGTCGGTGGACGCGTCAGTGATCTTGTCCGTGGTGGTCTCGAGCACCATGCGCACCTGCTTGGCCGTCAGCTCGCGGTTCTGAGAGATCACGAGCGCGGCGACCCCGGCGACGAGCGGCGTGGCGCTGGAGGTCCCACCGAAGGATCCTGTCACGTCGCTCTGCGGCGTGAAGTCGTCGCCGAAGTTTTCGTTGTCGGTGGTCCAGATGCCGCGCCCCGGTCGACGGACGTTGCGCGGGTCGATCGGGTCGAAGTTGTTGCTGGGTGCGCAGACGCTCACGTGGCGCCCCCAGTTCGAGTAAGTCGACTTCTTGTTCTGGCTGGTCGACGCCGCCACCGCGATGACGGCAGGGTGCACCGTCCAGCCGTTCAGGATCGGACCGCGGGTGGTCACCACGCTGTTCGACCCGTAGTGAAACCACCGATGGCCGTTGGGGTTCGGGTCGTCGAGCGGCGCGTTGTAGTTCCCGGCCGCGAACACGATCACGGTGCCCTTGCCGCGCGGGCCACCGGTGTCCCCGAGCTGTTGAAGCTTGTCGGCGAGTGCGCTCGAGAGCGGCGCGTAGCCCGGGCCCGGCCCCCAGCTGCACGAGATGACGTCCGCACGGTGGCCGACGTAGTCGAAGATCTCGATCAGCGCATCGTCCGACGCGCTGAGCGGGAAGCGCACGGGCATGAAAGCGCACCCGGGCGCGATGCCGACGACGCCGTACCCGTTCTCTTCCGCAATGGCGACGCCCGCGCAGGGCGTCCCGTGATAGTCGCCCGTGTTTGGAAAGGGATTGGCGTCGCCGTCGACGTAATCCTTGGCAAAGACGACCTTGCCGGGGCCCTTGAAGTCCGAATGATTGAGGTCGAAGCCGTCGTCGATCACGGCGACGACGACCTCACGCGACCCACGCTCGATGTCCCACGCTTCCGGCGCGTCAACGTCGGCGCCGGCAACGAGCTCGACGTCCGTGGTCGCCTTGAGATGCCACTGCTTTTCGTACTGGGTGTCGATCGGATCGTGGAACGTGTGGTGCTCCGTCACGAGGTTCGGCTCCGCATAGCGGACACCGCCCTCCTTGCTCAGCCGCTCGCTGACCTCGAGCGGGTGGTCGTCACCCGTCACGCGAAGGAGGTACGTGCGCTCGAGCCGCGGGTACTGCTTCATGATCTGGAGCTTGTAGCGCTCGAGCAAGGCGTCGATATCACCCGTGCCGACGCCTTCCCCGAAGGCCACGACGATCTGATCGGTGACGACATACTCGTTCTGATCCGCGCCGCCTGCACCGGTCGACCGGTAGACGGAGAACACCTTGGCACCCGACTTTTGGGCACTCTGGCGCGCCCCCTGCGACTTGTTGGCGTCCAGCGCATCGACACGAAACACGCTGCGTCCGAGCGCCGTCACCGTGAGCCCCGACGGCGATTGACCCGGCGAGAGCCCGGCCGCCGTGAGCGCAGCCTCCGTCGGAAACACCGCGGTGAACGCCTCCGGCGATGAGTCCACGTCAATCGCACGACCCGCCCGCATCAGTTTTCGAAGCATGACCGCCCTCCTTGGTGAGCTCGTCCAACCCGAGCTCGGTGGCGCGAGTATGGGCCTGCCCAGGCCGCACAGCAAGACTCACTCGATGGTCATTTTTTCGGAACGCCCGCCTACTTGCCGGTGCGCTCGAGCTTCAAACCGAGGCCCGCCTTGTCGTAGGTGTCCTCCCACGCCTCGAAGTCGCTATCGGGCAACTTCTGGAACTCCGCCTCCGCGAGTTTTGCACAGCCGGCCATACCGACCGCCGCCATGAACTTCTGTCGTAGGTCGTCGACGAAAAAAGTTTCGAACGTGCCGCCGACATCGTGAAACTTCCACACCATCGCCTCCCCATCCTCGTTCCGATCTGCGTAACGCTCGCGGGCTTCATCGATCTGCTCCCGAATTTTCTCGGCACCGTGCGCTCGGGCGCCGTCGGGATCTGGGCCCACCCGTTGGGCCTTGTAGACGTCTTCGAGCCACCGGCAGTCCCCCTGACCTACCTCCCAATTGCTCCAGGATTGCTCGGAATACGAGCGCTGGGAGAGGGCGAACGGCCGCGAAACCATCTGCATCGGAAATTCGAACTGCTGGACCTCGACGTAGTACGCGCGCCCCGCCGTGAGCTTGCCGGTGACGAGCGTGGACTGTCCGTAGTCGCCGAGTGCCGCGTGGTGCCAACCCACGAACGTGTGCACGCCCGCCGGCACCACCACGTGCAAGCGCGCGTCCGCCGGGATTTCCCCGAGGAACTTACCTTGATCGTCAACCACGAAGTAGGGTTGACCCGACCCATAGGAATTGCCGAACGCGGCTTTCTGCGTTCTTGCAAAGACGACCAGCGCGTGGCCCGCGGGGATCGGCTCGAACTTGTTCGGCAGCGTCTGCACCACGGTTTTCGGCGTGCTGAACGAGCAGCCAGCCACGAACGACAGCACCAAGATCAAACCCAAGGGCTTCAAGGCGGACCTCGACGACGGGGAAAGTCTTCACTACTACTCCGCCGTCCGCTCGAGTCGCAATAGTCAGAAATCAGCGAGTGAGCCGGAGGTCTTCGACCGTCACCGCGGCCGAGCATCCCGCGAAATCTGCCTCAGCGCGCGTCGACCGTGATCTCCTTCGCCGCAGCCGTCGCCTTGGTCGAGGGCTCGTAATAGAGCTTGGCTTCGGCGCCGCCATCGGCAGCTTGCACGGGCATCGTCGCCCGAAGATCGTACTCGAAGGCGACGGCCGCATTCGGAGCGATCTGGGGGACGTACAGAATGAGCTGCCGCCCGGTGCTCTCGAAGCTCGAGAGCGTGCCGTCCTGCTGGCTCGCGACGAGCTTGTCGCTCACCACCTCGAAGCCGGGTGGAATGCCGAGCGTCGCCAGCACCATGTTCTGCATCGAGCTCGTTTGGTTTTGGAGCGTCACGGTCGCGGCGACCGTGTCGTCGACATAGAGGCTCTGCTTGTCGTAGCTCACGTCGATGGTGAGCGGCCCCGTCGGCTCGGCGGGCACGTCCGCCCATGGCAGGTTGTGGCGCGCAACCAGGTTGTAGCTCACCCGGCCGGTGCCCTCGAAGGTGAGGCTCACCTCATGACTGCCGGGGCTCGCGAGCGAGCTCAAGTCGATGCGCGTCGTCACGTCGGATTGATCCTCGGTGAGAACGAGCGTCGTGAAGCGGGTTCCGTCCACGAGCACCTCCGCAGTGCCCACGCCCCCGTCCCCGCCCCTACTGGCCGCCAGCGTGAGAGCGCGTAAGGTCCAGATCGTGGCCTGCGTGGAGCCGAAGTTGCCTTGCGGGTCCTTGGCCGCGCTGAGATAGACGAGCGCACCAGTCACGTCCTCAGCAGCGCGGCCCGCCGTGATGAGGGCCTGCGTGACGAGAGCCGTGGACGTTACCTCGGCGTCGTTGCCCGCGCCGTAAAAGCTCGTCTGCGTCCCGGCGGAGTCCCAGTGCACCTGGTCGCCGTCGACCTTCTTTTGCGCGTCGAGCGCCGCAAGCACGTCGTCGAGCACCGCGTCGGCTGGGCGCGCGTTGGCGAAGGCGTTGGCGATGATGCCGAGCGTGTAGGCGTCTTGCTCCATCCCCAGGTTTTCCTTCACGTAGTCGAGACCGCGATCGACCTCGGCGCCCGTGTAGCCTGCGCTCGCGAGAGCCCAGGCAACGAACGCCGTGTTTCGGAGCACGCTGGTGTGAAACGAGAAAAACTCGGACTGGTCTCCGGACCAGGATCCATCGGAGCTCTGCTGGGATGCGAGCCAGGACGCGGTGCGCGCGATCATGTCCTCGTCGACCGGGTGCACCTTCACCATGTCGGAGAACTCGAGCAGGCCGAAGGCCGTGACCGAAAGATAGGGGTGACCGTCCGACACGCCGAACCACGAGAACCCTCCGCCCGGATGTTCGAAGGTGAGGAGGCGCTGATAGCCGGCCGACATCAAGGAATCGGCCTTGAGCTCGATCTCGGGCGTGATCTGCCCGCTCTTTCGCATGTAGTCGGTGACGAGCACGTTCGGCCAGGCGTTGGAGGTCGTCTGCTCGAAGCAGCCGCTCGGTACCTGGAGCATGCTGTCCATGCCGGACACCACCTGCGCCATGAACGCGGGGTACACGTCCACGTAGAGCTCCTCGGAGCCCGGCACGGCGCCGGCCGGGAACGACACCGTCTGGGCGACGCTGCCCGCCTCGAGCACGCCGCCGTGCGCTTCCGCGAAGGTCTTGCCGTCCGGTACCACGCGCGCGACGCGCGCCACGGCGTCAGAGCGCTCGCTGCCGATCGCCCTCACGGTGAGCGTGTTCATGCCGACTTCCTCGACACGCACCGGGAAGCTCGTGCCGAGCACCTGACCGGGGGCGAGGGTGAGCTCCGTCGTGGTCGCGCCGAGCGGCGTGTAGAAGCTCGCGGGCTCGAGCTCGATGCTCACGGTCTGCTCTGTGTCGAGGTAGTTGTAGACGGCGATGGGGAAGCTCACCTCGTCGCCGCGTGTGAGCGCCGCGGGGAACGCCACGTCGACGAAGAAGTCCTGGAACACGGTGATGCCCTTTTCGCCGCCGCCGAGCTTGCCGTCCGCCGAGTTCGCGAGCGTCGAGACGCGCCACTCGGTGATGCTGTCGGCGAGCGGGATCTCGAGCGTGGCCGCTCCGTTCTCGTCCGTGATCACGCTCGGGTTCACGTACAAGGTCTCGGGGAAGTCCTTGCGCACGCGCGGTCCCGAGTCGCCGGATTCGTCGTCGACGGTGGCGGCACCAGTCCCACCCGAGGGCACCATGGGGCCCGCACCGGCACCGCCACCCGCCCCGGGCGGCGGCAACGCGGCCGAGCCTCCTGAACCTCCCGCTCCGAACCTGCCACCCGAGCCCGTTCCGGAATCGACCGACACGGCAGGTATCACCAGGCCCGGAAGCGACAGCGTGAATATCTGGTCGTCGCCGTGTCCATCGAGCTCGTCGGGACCCTTGACGGTCACCGTCGCCGACCCGCTGAAGCTCGACAGGCTCGTGAGCGCGATCGGTTGCCCCCAGTGATCCGCGGCGTCAAACCCCTCGGTCACCCGCTTCTGGAGCAACGCGTCCCAGCTGCTCTCCAGGCTATTGCAGTAGACGTACGGATCGCATCCAGCGGCCTTCAGCGACTGCATCTCCGCGTTCACACGCGCGGTAAGGCCGGGCACGAGCGTCGCCGACAGCGCGGCGAGCGGCACCTCCAGCCGCTCCTTCACCTCGGCGAGAATTCCGGGGTACGTGCTCGTGACGAGGCCCATCACGGCGCCGCCCCTGAGCGCCGCGAACGTGGCACGCGACTGGTTCTGCGCCGCTTTTTGGGCAGCTGGATCCTCGGCGGTCGTGTCCACGAACAAGAGGCGTGACAGATCCGCCGCGGGGGCGTGGATCTCGTAGGTCGGCGTCGCGAAGGCGTCATCGAGCTCGAAGTAGGTGCGGAGCAGCCCCGGCTGCGCGTCGACCAGGGCGTAGACGGCTCGATCGACGACCTGGACGCCGAGCGCTGCGACCGCCGGTGTGCCGGCCTGGTCCGTCACCGAGAACGTGAGCTTCATGGGGTCGCCCGGCGCGTAGCTTTCGCGGTCCGGCGTGACGTCGACGCGCAGCGCCGAATCGGCGCGTGCGAACACCGTACGCCCAGCGCGAACGACGTTCCCTTCCTCGTCCACGATGTACGCTTCCACGCGATTGTCGCCGGCGAGCGACGTGTCGATCGGCATCTTGAACGTGGCCGAGCCGTCCTCGATTTCGAGCGTGCGCATGTCGACGGCCTGGCCGTCGTTCAGCCAGTCCACGTAGACGAGCGACGACGGCGAGGAACCGAGGATCTCGACGTTGACCTCCTCGCCCACGGCGTAGACGGCCTTGTCCGTGCGCACCAAGAGGTGCTCTGCGCCTGCCTGGGCGTTGAAGTTGAAGACCTGGCTCGCGTGGTCCCCGGACTGGGCGTCCACCGAGACCTCGAACTCAGCCGAGGTCAGGACGGCGGGCGCCGTCCAGGCTAGCTCCGCCTGACCGAACCCGTCGGTCACGAGCTCTTGTTCCTCGCCGTCCGGCGTCGTCACCGTCGCGGCCGCTGCCGCAAGAGGCGCCCCGAGCGGATCGGTCGCGAAAAGGAGGAACTGGTTTTCGATGCCGGGCACCACGCTCGTCGCCTCCGGCACGAGCGCGAGCGACACGCCCGTCGCCGATACTGGAAAACTCGCGCTCTTCTCGACGACTTGGCCCGCCGTGTCCGTCACTGTCACGCGCACGGCGACTGCCGCCGCGCCGTTCTGGATCCCTTGACCGACGAGGGTCGAGGGCAAGGTGAGCGAGAACTCGTAGTGACCCTGGTCGTCGAGCTTGCCCATCACGCGCCCGAACACCGTTTCCCCTACATCCAGTGTCACGCCCTCGACGACGACGTCGCCGCCTGCCACCAGCTTGCCGAAGAAGTACTTGGCGTCGATGGTCCCCACCACCTCCTCCGAAGGGCGATAGAACGGCTTCTCCGTCTTGATCGCGAGGTCGAACTTCGGCAACGCATAGTGCGTCACCGTCACCGACTTCTCGGTCGTCACGTCGCCCGCGAGAACGGACAGCGTGTAAGTCCCCTCGTTCACCAAATTGCCGAGTTTGAAGTCGGTGGAGGCGACGCCGAAATCGTTCGTCTCGAGCGTTTTCTTGAAGACCTTGTTGCCCTTGCCGTCCTTGACCTCGAAGGTCACCGGGGTCGATCCGAGCGGCAAGTTGGCCCCGCGCTCGAGCCCGAGCGCGCGAAGGTGCATGGTCTGGCCCGGCTGGTAGAGCGGCTTGTCGCTCGTCAGCAAGAGCTTCTCGCCGGCCGCCTCCACCTCGACGTCGCTTTCGATCTTCGCCTCGGTCTCGCTGCCCTTGATCGACCCTTTCAGCGCGACCGGCCCCGCCTTCGTGCTCGAGTACTCGACGATGACGTCCCCCTTTTCGGACGTCGTCCCCTCGAGGGTCGTCACTTCCCCGTCCTGGTCGAGATCCAGACTCACGGCGTAGCCGGCAAGCACCTGCTGGGTGATCGCGTTCCTGGCCGTCAGACGATAGCTCGCTGGGCGCTTGGCGCGCACCATCGACGGACCGCGCACCTCGAGCTCGAACGGCGGGATAACGTGGAGCAGGCTGCGGCGGACCTTCAGCGTGGTTCCGCCCTCTTCGACGGCGAGCACGTAGTCGACGAGCTCGGCCTGGTCGCTCGCCCCCGGGGCGTCGAGGTCCACGACGAGCGTCTGGGTCTCGCCGTCCGAAAGCGCGTACGCGACCTCGCTCGCCGCGAATTCTTTGACCCCGTCGACCGAGGTGAGGCGCACTCTCAGCGTCCCTTCCGCAGCAACGCGGCCCGTTACCGGCAGCTCCACCGTGAGCGTTCCGCTCTCGATCCGTCCGGTGATTCCCGTCTCGTTGACGGAGATCGCGGATGTCTCGGGGTGATCCGTTTGGCCGCCGATCGGGGTTGGGGGCCGCGAACTCTCCCCGCCCCACGACGAGCATCCGGGCGCGGCGCGCAGGGCCGCCATCGCCACGACCAACGAAACCAACGGGGCTCGACGCCACCTCGATCGGAACATCCACGCCTCCACGCTCAAGAGCTCCCCCTCTTGCTTTCATCTAACGTGCCAAAACCGGACGACGCCTAACCTGCGAGAAACGCTGGCGAGGCCACCGCGCGTACTTGTGCCGGAATGTGCCGCAGCGCCCGCGGACAGGGCTTCGCGGTCGCGGACGCGGCAAACCGACGCGCGCGCCGGCGGACGCACCAGTCCTCAGCGAACGTGGTGGACGTAGATGACGAACCCACCCAAGAGCAGCGTCAAGAGGACGAGCGGACCGAGGATCAACCGGGCGAACCAGCGGTACGCGCGGTGCTCGTGGACGGCGGGGTAGCCAAGCCGGACCGTATTATCGACCGTCGCGAGTCCCGCGGTGCCCGAGCCCGACGAAGCCCCAGAGGAGCGGCCGCGACCATCCTAGCCGGCTTGACGGCTCGCCCGCCTGAGGTATTCAAAAGGTATGAAACCGAATGCCAAGTCGAGCATTACCCTACCGCCCCACGAGCTCGCCCTGGTCGAGGGTCTGAAAAAGCGCCTGCGCGCCAAGAGCAAAGTCGAAGTGGTGCGCCGCGGCCTGTTGCTCTTGCGTGATTCGGTGGATCGAGAGGCCCTCCGCGCGAAGTACGCCGAGGCCTCGCGCAAGGTCCGCAGATCGAACGCAAAAGAGGCGTCGGAGCTCGACGCGCTCAGTGGCGAAGGTCTGGGAGACGAATAGCGTGAAAATCGTGCACGGTGGGCTCTTCGCTGCCGATCTAGCGCCACGCTTCGTTACCGAGCCCGGTAAGGCGCGGCCGGTGCTCGTCGTTCAGACGGATCTTCTGAACGAGACCGGGCATCGATCGACCTGGGTGCTTCCGTGCACGACGCGCACGGTCGGGGAAAACGTGCTTCGCGTGCCGTTACCACGCGGCATCGCGGGAAATTCCGAAGACTGCGAGATCATGATCGACCAGAGCCGTGCCATCGACAATCGCCGGTTCCGGCGTTTTCTGGGACGGCTGCCGGCACCCCTGTTGCGCGAGGTGAAAGCGAAGCTGCGGCAGCTCGCGGAGCTCTGAACGAGCAGTCACGTCCTGACGAACGTGCGCGCCGCGGCCAGGCCGAGCAACACCGCCAGGAAGCAAGCAACGGTCGTTGCCGCGAAGTTCACGAGTGCGGCGCCGCGCGCTCCATCCTGCGCCAGCTTGGTCGTCTCGTAGCCGAAGCTCGAATACGTCGTGAGGCCGCCGATGAATCCGGTCGTCAGGGCGAGCCGCAGGGTCGGCGGAAACGTCGCGACACTAGCTGCCGTCTGCAAGACGGCCGCGATGAGAAAGCAGCCGACGACGTTGACGATGAGCGTGCCGTACGGGAACGCGCTCCCGAGCCGCCCCTCCGCCCAGAGCGCCACGGCGTATCGCGCGCCCGTACCGATAGCGCCAGCCAGACAAATCCAGAAAAACCGTTCCATCGGGGCACAGTGCCCGAGGACCGTCCCGCTCGCTACCTCCGCCCCGCCCGCCGCAAGACTCGGGCGGCATCGGGTTCGGGGACCTCGGCATCGAGCTCTTCTTCGGGTGGCTCGACCACCAGGTCCGAAAGCACGAGCGAGCGGAGCGCCCGGTAAGCGTCGGCGCAAGCACCGGCGAGCGCGATGCGCGCCGGGCAGGTCGCGGTACCGGGGCACTCGCGGCAGCGTTCGGCGCGGGATCCGCCGTGAAGGCAGGCGAACGGAAAGAGCGGCCCGCCGAGGCTTTCGACGACTTCCGCGATGCTCAGGACGTCCGGATCGACGGCAAGCTGGTAGCCGCCGACACGCCCACGCCGCCCGCTCACGATGCCGCGCTGGCGAAGGTCGGACAGGATGGCCGCCAGAAACTTCGGTGGGATGCCGTCGCGTTCGGCCAGCTCGGAAACCGAGAGTGGGCGTGGCCCGGCACGAGCCATGCGGGTGAGAGCGCGGATGCCGTAGGTGGTCTTGCGAGTGAGCATGCGTCTCCTAGGGCGAAACGTTGACGTTGAAACTCCGCCACGCGGTGCCGCCGCGATCGTCGCGAACGATCACCCACAGCGCCGCCGTGCCGGCACTCGGCGCGACGTAGCCGTTGTTCGTGCCTGGTTGGCCTTCGGCACCGGCCGTCGCCGTGCCGCCCGTCCGGGGATTATCGAAGCTGCCGTCGGTCGCGTAGTACGAGACGGTAAGGGCTTCCCAACGCTCGCTGGTGCTCTGCGCCAGAGCGTCGAAGAAAACGTAACGCTCGGCACCGGTGCAACCACGCGGGGCTGCGCAGTCGTCGCCCGTACCCTGGCACGTCGTCTGGTCCTCGTCGGGCCCGCAGATCCCGTCGCCGCACTCGTCCACGGCCGGGCAGAGGGGCCAGGTCGTGCGGACCGTCACGCGCTCGCCAGGCGAGAGATCGAGCGAGCCCCCATCGTCGAGCGGAAGAGCGGTGCCGTCGCCGCGGACGGCTTCGAGCGCGTCGAGCGCGGGGTTTTCGTTCTGGCGGTAGCGCTGGTTGAACTCGATGTCGCGAAGGGGGCAGCCGAGGCGCACGGAGCCGAGCACCGCCGTCGTGCCGAGCCACGCCATGACCGGCTGGTAGTAGCCGCCGGTCGGATCGGGGTCGACCGGACGGCCCGAGGGTTCACCTGGCTTCGGATCCGGGCGCTGCGGACCGAACAGTTGGCACGCGGTTTCAGGAATGGTCGCTTCGATGCTCGTGCCCGTGCCGAGCGGTTCGGCGATCGACGGGCCGGGCTCGGGCGACGCGATGCACTTCGGGCTCACTGGACCGAGCTCCGAGAGCGGCTTTCGGTCGATGCAGAGCGACCAGAACACCTCCGGGGTCGCGCTGCCGTCAGGCGCCGCGACGAGCGCGGTGAACGTCGCCGTCTTGTCCAATCGTTCACGCACCTCGGCCGGGTCGGCGCGAATGGCGAGCACGCGCGGGGCGGCAACGCGGCTCGTGTCGTCGTCGAACTCGGGCACGCAACCGGTGCCGAAGGCAACGACGACGAGTGCGCAGGCGAAGGGCGATGCTCTCATCAGAACCTCCAGCTCGCGCCGAATACCGGCAGGATCGGCAACCCCGTCACGTAGCGTTTTTCGGAGTAATCCGGGCTGTACGCGATCTCTTCGGGGTTATCCCGGTTCGTCACGTTCTGCACGTCGAGGTAGAGCTCGAGTTCGCTCTTGCCGAGCGTGAAACGCTTTGCCACACGCACGTCGAGCTGAACGAATGCGGGAATGCGCTCGGAGTTTTTCGGACCGAGCACCGGTTCGAAGATCGAGCGCCGGCTGTCCAGGTAGGCGCCCGTGACCGGCGTGCGCGGGAAGCCGGTCGCGTAGCGAACGCGGGCACTCACGTCGAACCCCAGGCCGAGCTGATACGCGGCGAGCGCCGTCAGGACGTGCGTTTGATCGAAATCGAACAGGCGATAGGGCTTGCTGGGCTCGTCCTGTCGTTCCGAGCGGAGCAGCGTGTACGCCACCCAGCCGAACAGGCCGTCGGCGAGGTTACGGCGGACGAGGAACTGCGCGCCGTACGAACGACCCGCACCGATGCCGACCAACGCCTCGGCGATCAGCGGCGATGGGATTGGATTGCGCGCGGCGAGTCCGGTCGACTCGGTGTAGAAGGCCGTGGTTTCGACCGAGAACGTTCGCGTCAGGTCGAAATCGCCACCGCCGAGCACGTGGCGACCTTCGGACACGCCGAGGAGCGGATTGCCGAACGCCGGGGAAAGGTCGTCGGCGACGGGCGGCTGCCGGTACTCGCCGTACGCTGCCTTCAAGCGCGCCCGCCGTGAGAGCGCGTAGCGCACGGCGAGTCGCGGCTCGAGCGCCATGTCGGCGCTGTACGCCCCGACACCGGGCGAGTCGCCTTCACGCGGCACGCGGCGATCGATCGAGACGAACAGCGGGTCGAAGCGCAGGCCGGGCACGATGTGCAACGAATCCGAGAGCAGGCCGATGTCGAGTTCGGCGAACGGCGCCGCGCTGCCGATCACGGCGCGCCATTCGTCGGTGTTGGTTTGGTCGGACGGCGGCTGCCCGAAGGCACGCCCATCGCCCTCGCGCGGCGGGCTGCCGACTGACCCTGTGCGTTGCCCGTTGGTACGAGCCGCCTCGAGGTCGAGGCCCAGGTTCGCGACGACCGTGTCCGAGACCTTGCTGCTGAAGTTCGCGCGGAAGCCGAAGAGCAGGCTCTCCAGCGTGAGGTGGGTGTCCACACCGCCGAAGCTCGCCTCGAGCGACTGTTGGTTGGCGCCGAACCACGGCAAGACTTCGACGATCGAGCCCTCGTTCGTCGTCGTCTTGTAGCGAAAACCGGCGCGCTGAAAGCGAAGCTTCCGCGTCTCGCGCTTCCGGGCCTTGGGGTCGTTGCTATCCACGACCCGGGCCACCTCGTCGGAGGAGAGCAGACCGGTGAGTTCGACGAACTCCTTCTCGCCGAAGTTCTTCCGAACTCGTGCCTGCGCGTCGTAGTACTGCGGTATCGGGTAGAACTCGTCGACCTCCTCGGTGGTGGCCGTGTCGAGCACCCAGTCGAGGTGACTCCGCCGTGCGGCCGCTTCGAACGACCAGCCCTTGCCGATCGGGCCCTGGAGGGCAACGCTGGCGTCCATCACGTCGAGCTGAACGCTGCCGTGAAGCCTGTCGGTCGCCGGATCGCGCGTCGCCACGACGACCAGGCCACCGAGACCGCGGCCGTACGCCGCACCGTACCCGCCCGGAATGAGCTCGACCGACTGCACGAGATCGGTGTGCACGACCGAGCGCAAGCCGCCGTAGTGGTAGAGCAGCGGGACGCGCATGCCGTCCACGTAGACGCGCGTGTCTTCGGGCGCGGCGCCCCACACGACGATCGCACTCGAGCCGGCGGTCGCACGGGCGACGCCCGGCAAATTCTCGACGATCTTCAGGACATCGCCCTGCGTGCCCGCCACGCGCCGGCCCTCGTCGGCCTCGATCTTGGTCGACACCGTTTGCTTCACCAGCTTCGGCATGACGATCACGATTTCGAGGTCATCGTGCTCCTCACCGTCGTCGGCCACCGGCAAAAGCTCGATCTCGTAGGTCGCATCGAGCTTCTGCCCGGCGACGAGCTCCTCCTCGGTCTGAAGCCCCTTCAGATCCGCACGTGAGATGAGCAAACGACGGCGGCCAGGCGCGAGTTCCGGGAACGTGAAGCGGCCTTCGGCGTCCGTCACGACTTGAGTGCCGTCGTCGAGCGCCAGCGTGACGCCGGCGAGCGGTTCGCCACCGGGCCGCGAGCGAACGACCCCGGTGAGGATCGCCGTCGTCGGCACCGCTTCCTTGAGTACGAACTGATAACGGTAGTTGATCCGGATCGGCCCGGGCTTGCCGTTGAGCTCGGCCGGTTCGAAGACGAAGCGCTTGGCGGCGTCGATCGCCGCTGCATCGAAGGCAGGCCCCGCCGACTCGACCACGGCCACGTCGCTCACCGAGCCGGTCGCGCTGATCCCGATTTGCAGCACCACCGCAGCGGTCTTGCCGGCTGACTTCTCGCTCTCCGGATACTCGGCTTCGACGAACGTGACGAGCTTGGGTGCTTTGGTCAGCCGAGGTTTCACGATTTCCTCAGCGCTCGGCGCGTTCGCCTGGGCGCGGGCGAGCGCCGGAAGGACGACGATTGCGATCGCGAGTAGGAGGGATCTCGCTGAGCATGCGGAAGGGATGAGTGGCACGGGCGGGATGGGTCACAAGGCCGAAAAACGCATGGAAATGGTGAAGGTCGCGCGCGTCGGTTTGCCGCAGCGCACGGCGGGTTCGAACGACGCTCGCTCTGCGGCGGCGACGGCGGCCTCGTCCAGGCCGTAGCCGAGACCCGTCAGCACGCGCACGCTCACGACGCGGCCGGTCTCGTCGACCGTGAGCTCGACGCGCACCTTGCCTTCGATGCCGGCGCTCCGCGCGCGGTCGGTGTACACGGGCTGGGGCACGCTGCGCGGTTTCGGCTTGGCTGCCGGCTCGTCGCAATCGCTCCCAGGCACCGCGCTCTTGGCGGCGACAGCACGCTTGACCACCGGAGCGGCGGTGCGGGCCTGGACGGGCGCGGCGTTCACGCCGGCTCCCGCGCCGACCGGAGCGATCGGGATCCCGCCGACACCGCCGGAAAGCTCGAGTCCGAAGTCGGGCAACGCGTCGAGCGGAGCTTCGGCCGGCGGCGGCGCCTCGAGCGCCTTTTCGGGCGCGGCGGCGCGCTTGACGGCCTTCTTCGGCGGCTCGGGCGGCGGCCGCTGTTCCTCGATCTTCTTCGCGATCTCGCGCTTCTTCGTCTCGCTCATCTCGATCGCGGTCGCGGCGCGCGCTTTCCTCATTTCGATGCGCGCGACGAACAGGCCGAGCGTCGCGTGAAAGAGAAGGCTGAGGCCGAGGATCGAGCGTTGCGTCACCGGTTTCGTCCTTTCACGTCGAGTGGACCGACAAACGGCCCGTTACCGGCGCTCCACGTTGATGGCGAACTTGGTGATCCCCTCGACCTTCGCCAAATCGATCACACCGACGACCTGACCGTGCAACGCCGCCTGATCGGCGGTGATCACCAGACTGGGGTCCTTGGTCGACGCCTTGCGAGCGGCCTTGAGTTCCTTCGAGAGGTCTGCGTAGGCGATCGGCTTGTCGTTGAACAGGTACTTGCCGTCGCGCGTGATGGTGACGACGTACGTCTTCGCGACGGTCTCGTCCGAGCTCGCCGTGCGAGGCAGCTCGACCTTGAGCGCTTGCGACACGATGTACGTCGCGGCGACCATCATGATGATGAGCAGCACGAGCATGATGTCGACCATCGGGGTCATGTTGATGCCGGTGATCGGCGCTCGCCCTCGGCCTGCACTGACGGATGCCATGCGTCGCTCCTTTCGTTCTCCGCCCTAGGCGGCGCTCGCGGTGGATCCGTCGTTCTCGTTCGTCGCGGCGGATTCCGAACGATCGTCGCCGGCCGCGCTCGCGGGCTCCACGCCCTCTTCGGCCTCGTTCGGGTCGAGCTCCCAGGCGATCGGCCCGCCGGATTTGACGTAGGCCGTCAAGAGCTTGGTCAGCGCCAGCGCGCCCGACTCGATCTCACCGATACGCTTCTGGATCACGTTGTACGCCACGACCGCCGGCAGCGCGACGAACAGACCGACGCCGGTCGCCACCAGCGCTTCGGCGATGCCCGCCATCACGCCGCCCATCTGACCGGCATTGCCGCCCGCGTCACCGAGTGCGTGGAACGCGATGATGACGCCGAGCACGGTGCCGAAAAGGCCGACGAACGGCGCATTGTTACCGAGCGTGCCGAGCAGATTGGTGCCGCGCTCGAGCTCGGCCTTGGCACGCGAAAGCTCGCTGTCCACGGCATCGCTCATGGCGTCCGCTCCGCCCCTAGCCCAGCGGAGAGCTTCACGACCGACCCGCGCCTCCACCGACCGGCTCGCCTCGAGCAACTGCTCGACACCCTTCATGTCGTCCTGCTCGAGCCGCTTGCGAACTTCGACCAAGAGCTGGTCGAGATTCACGCGGCGCTTCCGAAAGAACAACCAGCGCTCGAGCATCGTCGAGGCCGAGACCACCGACAGGGCCAGCAATAGGTAGAGAACCCACTCGCTGCCGAACAGCGCAATCCTCATCAAACGTTCGATCAACATGGCGAATTACCCTTGTTTCCTGCGCACTCGGCGCGACCAACGACGCTCATTGAACCGTGAACTCCGTGACGAATAGACCGATGCGCCCACCACCGTCGGCTTGCGACGCCGCGAGCTGCCCGCTCTGTCGGAACGTCTCCACTTGCGCGAACGTGTCCGGCTCGGGACCCGCCGTGCTCTGGGTGAGCGACACCGTGAAGTGAACGGCGGGCTTGCTGCACGCCTCGTAGAGATCGACGTACACGCCGTACACGCCGGGCTCGGGCGTGTCCGCGAACACCAGGTTTTCGCGATTCACGCCGTCGATCACGCAATCGGCGTTCGAGTCACGATCGATGATGCCCGTGCCCGGCGCCAGCGGGTCGGGTTTTTGCCCCGGCTCTGCCTCCGCGGTCGTCACGTTCTTCGCGTCGACGCGCTTTCCGGTCGGTGTGACGACCTGCAAATCGAGGTCGACGTTTGCGTCCCAGCCGAGGCTCACCACCAGCGCGGGCGGCGCGAACTTCGCGTTGCAGGCGTTGCCGCGGATTGCCGGATCCGTACGGAGCGGCCGGTCCGGGATTTCGGGCTCGAGGCAGAGGTCGAGTGCCTTCTGGTTGCCGGAACGTCCGTCGGCACCGACGGCGGCAAAGAGGAGGCGCTGGATGCCGGGTTCGAGCTCGCTCGAGAGCTCGACCGTGAGGCTCCACGAGTAACCACCGGTTTGCGGGTCGAACGCGCGGACCGGCTGCACCCAGTACCCGGTTCCGAGCGCGTTGAACCCGACGGCGATCGCCGCAGCGTCGGCAGAGGCGATACCGCTCACGCGCTTGGCGCTTTCACCGACCTTCACGGTGGAGCCTCCACCGAAGTCAGCGGCCGGGACGCGCGGCGTCACTTCTTCCTCGCCGGCCTGGATCTCTTCGAGCGTGAGCGGCGGAAGGCCGGGCACGTCTCCCTCGATGAACTGTGCGCCCGGGACGCGCAGCGGTTCCTCGAACCCGCGCGTGACTGGCTTTCCGCCGCACGCCGCGAGCACGACCGCCGTCGCGAGAGCGAAACGCGGGCCGATCACAGCTCCACCTGCAGCCGGGCCGTGAAGGCGTTGTTTTCGATGTCGGCCGGTACGCCGCGCTCGTCGCGGCCGAGATTGTCGAAGATGAAATCGTACTGGAACAGCAGCCGAGCCCGGCCCTTCAGCACGAGCCCGAGCAACGGGGACAGCGTGACGATGGTCTGCGAAAGCGGCAGGACCTCGCCTTGCCGCGTCTCGAGCAGATCCGAGTTCGGGTCGTAGAACGACGCACGAAACCCGGCGACGCCGTACTTCGTCACGTCCTGGAGCGCCGCCACGTAGCCGCCCGCCTGCCGCACGTCGACACCGGTCGACACCGGATCCGATACGAAGAGGCCGCGATCGTAGTTGTTGGCGACGAAGCCCTCGGCGTAGAGCTTGGATTCACCGAGTGGAGATTGGAACGTGGCGCCGACGTCGAGATCGAGCGCCCAGCGGTCGAAGTTCTTGGACGGCGTCGCCACCGAGCCAGGCACGCCGAACACCTCGTCGGGAGTCTGCACGCCGTCCTCGTTCAGATCGCGCCAGACGAGCGAGTTCTTGCCGGCGTCGGTGCCCGGGTGAAACCCGGTGCCGTTGGCGAACGAGGTGCCGCCCCACACCTTGAGGTTGGCGAGCGGCTGTACTTCGACGCCGATCCGGCCCAGCAGATCCTTGGCCGCGTTCGGGTCGCGAGGAAAGCCGTTGTTGTTCACCGGCTCGCCGTTGGTGAGCGCGACGGCGTACCGAAGAAAGCTCACCGCGCCGGAGATCTTGAGGGCGAGGTCGGCTTCGGTCGGAAAAAGCGAGCTGGACGCGAGCGTCCGCTCCATGAACAGCCGCGCGCGAGTCGGCTCGAGGAGCTCGTAACCGAAGGGGTTGTCGGTCACGCCGAGCGTCAGCATCACGAGCGGGATCGACTGTTTGGGGTCCGAGCCGCGGTACAGCACCGAAGCCTCCGCACGCCGAACACCGACCGTGATGCCGTTCACGGTGTTGGCGTCGAGCTCGATGGTTCCAGACGCGTAATCCCAATCCCGATCGAGACGAACACGCGCCCGTCGCAGGACGAAGCGATTCTGATTGATCGGGGCGCCACCTTGCGCGAGCTGATCTTCCGAGATCTGATTGTGCTGGTATTCCGCCTGCAGCCATCCACCGAGCCGCAGGCCCTCGGTCCATGAAGCCGAGGCAGCGGCGGGTTTCGGATCTGACGCCTTCGGCGCGCCAGCGTCGGCCGTCACGCCGGCAGCAGCGCTTTCCTTGCCGGCGCTGATCGTCGTCGCAGCATTCGGTGCGCTCCCGGGTTTCGACGCTGCGGTTGTCGCAGCCGGCGCAGGTGATGCGGGCGCGCTCGACGATGCAGGCGGTGCAGGCTTCGCGTCACTCGCGGGGCCGGCAGGAAGCTCGAGATCATCGTCCGCGGCGGCAGCAGGCGGCGCCGGCGCTGCTGGCGCTGCGGGACTCGCCGTCGCGGGCGCAGGGGCGCTTTCCTGGGCCCACGAAGCACCCGGAAATGCCGCGAGAATCAGCGCCGACAAACCTAGACCTCTCAACGACTTGCCCATTTATCTATCAAACCTATAGACTTTATATTCTGTAGGGTTGATTAGGTCAAGAGCAAATCGCGCTCGACGTCGATTCGGTCAACGCGTCTCGACTCGGTCAACGCGTCTCGACTTGGCGCGTCGACTCGATCAACGCATCTCGACGTGGTCGACGCGTCTCGACTCGGTCAACGTGTCTCGACTCGAAACAACGCGCCTCGCCGCGCTACGAAGGAGTGCGCAACGACGCGCTGCGATGTCGTGAAGCGAGAAACCGACATTCGCTACGCGCAGGAGGTCGTGCCTCCGTCGCGACCTGCGACATCGGTCGAAGCTCAACGACGAGAGCGCTCGATGAAACCGTCAGGCAACGTAAGCAAGGCAACGCTCACGAAACCGCGGGGCGCTGTGTGCAGAGCACCCCGGCGGTTTCATGAGCGCACCCTCCGCCTCGTCAGGGAGCCGGGAGCGTGCCTGTCCAACCTTCGATGCGCGACGCGTTGTCGAACGGAGAGCACGCCGCGTCACTGCAAGCATTGTGAAACTGTTCGTTGACGGATTCGGGCCATATCGGCGCAGGGCTGATCGCATGCGGCTCGCAGCGGTAACAATTTCGATCGCCGCGCACGTCGCAATCGACCGGCTCGGGCGGCGCGCCACCTTCGGCGCCAACTCCGCCTTCGCCGCCCTCGCCGACAGCTCCCGTGCCACCGGTCGCGGAACTGCCGCCTTTGCCGCCGCTGGCGGAGCTACCGCCTTTGCCGCCGCTGGCGGAGCTGCCGCCCGTGCCGCCGCTGCTGACGTCACCGGTGCCACCTTCGTTGCCCGTGGATCCGCCGGTGCTGGTCCCACCACTGCTGGTTCCACCTTTTCCACCTTTGCCCGCGCTGCCGCCGGTGTTCCCGCTGCCGCCGTTGCCGCCCGTCACCACCGTTGTGGAAGGCACGGGGTTCGCGGCGTCCGTGCAACCCTGCGCGGCGAGCGCACCCACGGCGAACAGCGAAAGGAGCAGGTGAAGGTTTTTTCTCTCGAAGCTATTTCTGGCGGCCATCTCAGTAGTCCTCGCAGTAGTTGCGGCGGCACACGGCCCCCGATAGAGTGCAGTCGCTGTCCTGAGTGCAGGATTGGCAGACGTCGGTGACTCCGGTTGCGACGGCTTCGAAGTAGCAGGCGCACGGATCCGGGGGCGCGTACGAGCTGATCGCGCCGAGCAGCCCTTCGCGTTTCACGCGCATCGCGCATTGCGGCACGTCGCCTGCTGCAATGATCCGACGCAGAGCCTCCGTGTCTTCGGTCTCCGTGAAGAGCTTGATGAAGCGCTCCACGTCCGCGCTCGGAAGACCATTGGTGCCCACGCGCGCGTAGAAGTGTCCGGGTGTCCAGAGCTCGTACTTGCCCGTCCGGACGTTGGCCTTGTCGAGCGTCGACGCGCTCGAGTCCGGCCAGTAGCCGCACTCTTGCCCGTGCGCCTGGAACGCGAGCGTCTTGATCTTCGAGCGAGCGGTCGTCGTGTCGGCCGCGGAACCCGACACGTAGCCGATCGGGCTTTCCGGATCGTTCAGGCCCCTGGTGTCGATCTCAGTGATGACGGCGTCCTGGTTGGGGCCTCGAAACCCGAGGCGCCCGTTCGCTCCCGGGCCTGCGCCGTTCGCTCCCGGATCGTCGTAGGCCTGGAGCGCTGAGTTGTTCGCCGCGGCGACCGCCACCAACTGATGGGCGAAGGCGGTCGGCGGCCGGACGATGACGTTCGCCGGGACCGTCCAGGGAGCCACGCTGCGGCCGGCCGCGCCCGCACCGAACGTCAAGAGGTAGTAGAGCGCCGGCGCGCTGATCGAGGTCTGGCTCGAGTCCTTGTCGACGATGATGTTCATCGTCTGGACCGCCGACTCCCAGGTGCCGAAGCCGTCGGGGTAGCCGCTCGGGAGCGTGAGGTTCTGGCAGAAGTCGTGGGGATTGCCCATGTGGGCGAAATCCGCTGGGTGGCCAGAAGCGTTGCACGTGTTCAGCGTGCCGTCGGCGCTGTAGTACTTGACCGCTGTGTTGGTGATCGAGTTGTTCAGGTACTGCTGGTAGCCGGTGCAAGCGCCCGGATCGTTCCAGAAGACGGTGATCGGGTCGGACGACCCGGCGAGGTACGCCGCGACCTGACGCAGCGTCGCCGTGATCGCGCTGCCACCGGCGCCGAAGATCGGCTTCGGAACCGTGGCCTCGATGTCGGTGCACTCTTGCGCGCGCGCAGCGCCAGCCGCCGCGGTGACCGCGCAGCCGAAGAGCGCGGCCAGCGCGTGTTTTCGTCCGTGTTCCAGCATGTCGTGACTCCTCGAGTTCGATGAAGTGAAGCGAGCGGTGCTCCGCCGGGAGCGGGCCCAGATGCTTTGTTTATTTAGTCGATAGGGTAACTAGACTAATAGGTCAGGGCTGTCAAGGGCTCAGGAAAAAAGCCTTCAGGAGAGCCGCAAACTGACCCTCAAAATAATGCTACCTAACTCTATCGACTTAGTATACCTTAGTCAGCATCCCACCCGCGCCACGGAGGCCGTCTTGAAACGCTCTGGATTCATCGCCCTTTTGACCCTCGGCACCCTCGGACTTTTCGGCTGCAACCAGGCCGAGAGCGCTGAGCGAACAAAGCCTGCTGCCTCTGCGGCCGAACCCCAAGCTGCAGCGCCACCGAAGAGCGTCGAGCTCTTGAACGTCTCCTACGATCCGACGCGCGAGCTCTGGCGCGACCTCAACGAGAAGTTCATCGCGTCGTACGAGAAGGAGACCGGCACCAAGGTCACCATCAAGCAGTCGCACGGCGGCTCGAGCACCCAAGCGCGCTCCGTCATCGACGGGCTCGAGGCCGACGTCGTCACGCTCGCGAGCTTCCTCGACACGGAAGCCATCTCCAAGAAGGGCCTGATTCAGCCCGGCTGGATGGAGGAGCTGCCGAACCGCTCGCTACCGTACACGTCGACCATCGTGTTCGTGGTGCGCAAGGGAAACCCGAAAAACGTGAAGGACTGGACCGATCTGGTCAAACCGGGCGTCGAGGTGATCACGCCGAACCCGAAGACATCGGGCAACGGCTACCTCTCCTTCTTTAGTGCCTGGGGCTCGGTGGTGCTACGCGGCGGCTCGCGTGACGACGCGGTCAAGTACGTCACGCAGCTCTACAAGCAGGTGCCGGTGCTCGACTCGGGCGCGCGCGGCGCCACCACCACCTTCGTCCAGAAGAAGATCGGCGACGTTCACCTCGCCTGGGAAAACGAGGCGCGGCTCGAGGTCCGCGAAGCAAAGGGCGACCTCGACATCGTCTACCCGCCGATCAGCATCCGTGCCGAGCCTCACGTCGCCATCGTTGACGCCAACGTGGATCGCAAGGGGTCACGCGCTGCGGCCGAGGCGTACCTCAAGTACGTCTACACCAACGAAGCGCAGCAGATCGTCGCCAAGCACTTCTACCGGCCGTCGGACGAAGCGACGCTGAAAGCCAACGCCGCCACGTTCCCGGAAATCAAACTTTTCCCCGTGACGGAAATCGCGAAGGATTTTCCGGACGCCCACAAGCAGTTCATCGCCGAGGGCGGCGTGTTCGACTCCATCTACAAGCCCAAGAAGTAAGCGGCTCGGACAGCGAACATGGCGAACGTGAACCGCCGGGTCCTACCCGGATTCTCGCTGACGCTCGGCTACACCGTCTTCTACCTGAGTGTGCTCGTGATCATCCCGATCGCGGCATGCTTCATTCGGGCGGCGTCGCTCTCGTTCGACGAATTCTGGGGCGCCGTCTGGACGGAGCGGGCACGCGCCGCGTACATGCTCACGTTCGGAGCGTCGTTCATCGCGGCGGTGATCAACCTGGTGCTCGGCGCGCTGATCGCTTGGGTGCTGGTCCGCTACGATTTTCCGGGAAAGCGCGTGGTGGACTCGCTCGTCGACCTGCCGCTGGCGCTGCCGACGGCCGTCGGCGGACTGGTCTACGCGGCGCTCTACGTGAAGAACGGTTGGATCGGGCAGTTCCTGGTGCCCCTCGGCATCCAGGGCGCCTACTCGCGCCTCGGCATCGTGCTGGTGCTGGTGTTCGTGGGCCTGCCGTTCATGGTCCGCACCGTCCAGCCGGTGCTGGAGGACTTCGACCCCGAGTCGGAGGAAGCGTCGGCATCCCTCGGTGCGAGCCGCCTGCAGACGCTCCGCCACGTGATCCTGCCGGCGCTCTACCCCGCCATGATCACGGGCTTCGCCCTCGCCTTCGCGCGGTCGGTCGGCGAGTACGGCTCCGTCGTCTTCATCTCCGGCAACATGCCGTTCAAGACCGAGATCGCGCCGATCCTGATCGTGGCGAGGCTCGAGGAGTTTGCGTACGGCGAGGCGACCGCGATCGCCGTCGTGCTGCTCGTGATCTCGTTCTCGCTGCTGATTTTCATCAATCTCCTCGAGAACTGGAGCCGCCGTCATGCAGCCTGACGCCGCCGCGAGCGTTTCCATCCCGCCCGGCACCGCCGCGGGCTTCGCTCCCGTGCGGCGCGCCACCGAAGATCCGCGCTGGGTTCGCCTGGCCCTGACCGCCTTCGCGCTCGGTGCCGTCGGCCTGATCGTCGTCGTCCCGATCGCGAACGTGTTCGCCGGCGCATTCACCGAGGGCATCGGCGCGTACCTGAAAAATCTGACGGCCGACGCGGACACCCTGCATTCGATCCTACTCACCCTGACCGTGGTCCCCATCGCACTGGTCGCGAACACCATCTTCGGCATCGCGGCAGCATGGGCGGTTTCGCGCTTCACTTTTCCCGGGCGCACCCTGCTCGTGGCGCTCATCGATCTACCGTTTTCGGTGTCGCCGGTCGTCGCGGGCTTGATGTTCGTGCTGATCTTCGGGCTCCAGGGCTACTTCGGTCCGTTCTTGCGCAGCGACGGCTACGCGATCATGCCCTACGTGATCGCCGTGCTGGTGGTGACCGCCGCCGCGATCGCGTACCTGCTCTTCCGCCCGCGTGACAAGGCAGCACTGCGAGGCTTCTGGAAGCTACCGCCACTGCTCGTCCTCGGCGCGGGTGGGGCCGCCTTGTTCACGGCGCTCGTTTTCGGACAGCAGGCGCTCGAGGTGTGGCCGAAGAACACGAGCCTCAAGATCATCTTCGCGACGCCGGGACTCATCCTCGCCACATCGTTCGTCACCTTTCCCTTCGTCGCGCGCGAACTGATCCCGGTGCTCGACGCGGTCGGGCCCGAGGAAGAGCTCGCCGCGCTGAGCCTCGGTGCGAACGGTTGGCAGATGTTCTGGCACGTGACGGTCCCGAACGTGAAGTGGGGGCTCGCCTACGGCCTCATCCTCTGCAACGCGCGCGCGATGGGTGAGTTCGGCGCGGTCTACGTCGTCTCGGGCCACATCGCCGGCCAGACGGACACCATGCCGCTCCGCATCGAGAAGCTGTTCCAGGAATACAACCTGCCCGGGTCGTTCGCCGTCGCGTCACTGCTGACGATGGTGGCGATCCTCACGCTGATCGTGAAAAGCAAGCTGGAGCAGCATCTGCCCGCTCCGACGAACCGAGTGGAATCCGACCCATGAGCATCGTGATCAAGAACGTCAGCAAGCGCTTCGGCACTTTCGCGGCCGTCGACGACGTGAGCCTGAAGGTGCCCGACGGGTCACTGCTCGCGCTGCTCGGTCCCTCCGGCTCCGGCAAGACCACGCTGCTTCGGATCATCGCGGGGCTCGAGGTCGCCGACCAGGGCACCGTCATGCACCACGAAGAGGACATCACCGGGTACTCGCCCCGCGAGCGCAAGGTGGGCTTCGTGTTCCAGCACTATGCCCTGTTCCGCCACATGACCATTGCCGACAACATCGGCTACGGCCTCCGCGTGCGCGGCGTGCCCAAGCCCGAACGCATGGAGCGCGTGAACGAGCTCCTGAAGCTGATCCGTCTCGACACTTTCGGCTCGCGCTACCCGTCGCAGCTCTCGGGCGGGCAGCGGCAGCGGGTCGCCCTGGCGCGCGCCCTGGCGGCGCGGCCGGCCGTGTTGCTGCTCGACGAGCCGTTCGGCGCGCTCGACGCCAAGGTGCGCCAGGAACTGCGGCAGTGGCTCCGGCGCCTGCACGAGGAGATCCACGTGACGAGCGTCTTCGTGACGCACGACCAGGAGGAAGCCTTCGAGGTTGCCGATCACGTCGTGGTGATGAACCGCGGCAGGATCGAGCAGATGGGCACGCCGGCCGAGGTCTTCGAGCACCCGGCGAACGCGTTCGTGATGGACTTTCTCGGCAACGTGAACGTTTTCCGCGGCAAGGTGGAGCGCGGCAAAGCAGTCATCACGGGGCTCGAGGTCGCAGCACCGGAGCATTCGGATTCGGGGGCGGGCGAGGCGGAAGTTTACGTCCGCCCGCACGATCTCGTGATCGAACAGAAGAGAAACGGCGCAGCCGCCATCGAGGCACGAGTGGTCCACGTGAACCCGACGGGCTCTCGCGCCAAGGTCGAGCTCCGCGCGCTCGATTCGGAGCAGGTGATCATCGCGGAGCTCACCGAGGAACGGTACCAGGAGCTACGGCTCTCGCCGGGCGACCACGTCTTCGTCTCCGCGCGGCGGGCGCGCGTGTTTGCGCCGCAGTACTCGATCTAGAGCAGACAGCCGAACCGCCGCTCTAGAACCCGACGACCGAAAGCGGGTAGACTCGGGCGCGCATGAGCCGCCTCCTCGTCGCCATCGCTGCCCTCGTCGCTTTCGCCTGGTCGGCCTGCGCCAACATGGCCAGACCGACACCGTATTCCGGTGGCCCGGGGTTCCCGAGCATGTCGAACCAGAACAATCAGGGCGGCGGAGCACCGACCGATGCGGGGACCGACGGCGAAGCCCCGCCCCAGAGCCCGCTGATCGGCATGTGGCGCGCCAACGAGAAGTCCATCGACATCCGCGCCGACGGTATCCTGCTGATCAACGGCCAGCCGTTCAAGTACGCGGTCGGCGGGCAAACGCTGTTCGTCGAGGGTCCCGACGGCGCCGCGGCCTCGTATCCGTTCGAGCTCTCGGGTGATCAGCTCGTTGTCACCGTCAACGGCCAGCGTGTGACCTACTCGCGAGCACCGGTCACTGGGGCGCCCGGTGCAGCGCCGGCCTCCGGTGCCGCACCCGGCCCGCAATCGAGCGGGGCAACGCCGGGTGACCTCGTGGGCAAGTGGTGTCACATGGCGAACGTCAACGCGACCAACGGCGGCCGCCAGACGAACACCTGCTTTTCGCTGAACCCCGACGGAAGCTACCAGTACCACTCCGAGTCGAGCTCGAGCGGCACCGTCAGCGGCAACGCCTGGGGCACGGCATCGCAGAGCGACGACCGGGGGCGCTGGTCCTCGACGGGCAACACGCTGACGGCGCAATCCACGAGCGGCAAGGTGTCGAACTACACGTTCGAGAAGCGGAACCACCCGAAAACGAACGATCCGATGCTGGTCATCGGCGGCGAGGCGTTCGTCACGTACTACCAGAAGCCGTCGTGGTGACTCCGCGGACGGTCGCGGCCCGGCCGCGCGACCATGAGAGCGACCGCGACGAGCTAGAGCGTCCCGCCGAGCGAGGCGACGCCGCGCTTGCCGTTGAACCGCCAGTCCGCGTCGGCATTGTCGAGCGCGGCCGTGTCACCTTCGCGAAGCCCGAGGATCGGGTCGCTCTTCAGTGTGCGCAGTGCGAGCAATGGGGCGGGGAATGCGGCGGTGGCTTCGGCGAACGGCGTGGTGGACGGCCACAGCGCGTCGCCGACCGCGCGCCGGTAGTTCGCGTCCCCCTTCAAGAGGACGAGGCGAGCGCCGGAAAACGCCTGTGCGAGATCAGCGGGAAGGTCCCACAGCGAATCGGGACCGTTCCAAAACGGATGCTCGCGCACTGCAAGCCGGCCGCTTTCGAGGCATGCCGCGAGTCGTGCAACGCATGCGGCGCAAGCCGGTGACCTCTTGATGCCCGGTTCGCCGGCAGTGAGAAAACCGCGCACGTCGGCCGCGGTCGCGTCGCTGACGAAGGTCGGATGCACCTTCACGTGAAGGGTGACGTCGAGGTCGAGCTTTCGAAGCAGGAAGTCGACGAGCACTAGGTCGAGCGTGAGTTCGGTCCCGGCATTGTCGGCGATAACGTGCACCGGGCCACTACCACGCTCGACGAGCGGGACGGCACGCTCGCGATCATCGGCGAGAAGATCGCTCGGCGAAACGACGAGCCCGTGAGCGCGCGACGCGGCGAAGCTCAAGTCGATCCGATTGCCGAACAGCGAGACGAGGAGTAGCGATGCGAGATCCGCCCGTTCGGAATCGGCGACGGCGACGGCTTGCGCGAAAGCGTCCGCGTGGGCACGGCTTCGGTACTCTTCGACTTTGGTCGGAGCGAACGGGTCGCGACCCGTTCGGAAATAGCCCGAGCGTTCCGCGAGCTGACGGTACGCGTACGTCTCGGCGAAGAACCAGTCCGTGTCGAGCCAGCCTTCGCCCGTTCGCTCGGCGAGGCCGCGGGCGAAACCAGCGTCGAGCTCGGGGACTGCGAGCGGCGGAAACGGCGCGCCGCGGCGAAGATCCGCCGCCAGCTCGCGAATCGAACGGACGGTGGGTTCGCCGTAGTCGGGGTTCTGGTCGACGACGGCGTCGATGGTGGCCGGCACGCGCACCGCCATCGTGTGATGGGCAAAGGGATGCGCTCGATCCGTGCGGATGCGAGGGGGGCGATTCACGGCCGGACGAGCACCATCCCTCGCTGCCTTTCCCCGCGCAAACCGCGGGATCCCGCCGGTCGGGTTCTGGCCGCTAGGCCGGCCCACGCGATCACCGAGGGTCGTGTCGCGTTTTTGTGATCGGAGGCATGAGGTCGCGCATTTACGGCCGGCACGAGAAAAACGCGGCCCTCGCCTCGCTCAGGACCAGTGAGACCGAGCTCCTTTTTGGCGCCGACCTGCATGCTCACGTCGATCCCGAGGCCCCCGAGGCTCAAGCGCAGCGGAATCTTCCTGGCCGGTGCCCTCGGGTTCGCGTTCCCCCTGACCGCACGAGCCCAAGAGGCGCAGCCCGCACCTGCACCAGCGCCGGTCGGAGCGGTGCCGGCAACGCCGGCGACCAGCGAGGCGACGCCGAGCACGGCGGCACCCGCGCCCAGCGCTTCGGCCAAGCCTCCTCAGCTGCCGCCCAAGCGTCGCGCGAAGCCGCTGCAGATCACCGCGGGCACCCCACCGAGTTCGCAGGATCTCGGTAGCGAGGCCGACATGGCCGGCCAGATGGGCCCCGGCCAGGACCTCACCGCCTACCTCGATCAGTGGGCGTTCACGATGAAGGGGTCAGTGCGTGTCCCGCTCCGGGTCGGCTTCGGCCCGCGCAACGACGGACGGCCCGGCACCGAGGCGCACAGCCTGCCGCGCATCGTCGGGCTCGGCTCGGGTGATTGGAACTACGTCGCGCTCGCGCCGAACGCGTCCGCGGGCATCACGCTGATCGCGGGAAACCCCGTCGCCTCGGGCACGGTGATCTTCACGACCAGTCACCTGATCGACCCTGCCTACACGGTGATTGACGACACCGGGCTCGACTCGGCGTACCTCACGTTGAAGTTCCCGAACGCGTTTGGGACGCGAGGCGGGTTCGCGGTCCTGGCCGGCGTGTTTTCCGAGCGCTTCGGCATGGCGGGGCCCTGGCAGAAGAGCTCCGGCCACTACTCGACGTACCTGTTCGGGCGCACGCACCAAGCCGGCGAGTCGATCACGTTCAACGTCGACATCACCGAAGACCTCGAGCTCGTCGCCGAGAACGGCATGGGCGCGAAGAGCGAGGTCGTGCCGTTCATCGATTCGCCGCCCGAGGCCGACTGGGTCCAGGGTCAGAACCCGCAGGCCTACGGCTCGAGCTTCGTGCACCACTCGCACCTGTCGTTCATCTGGGACAACTGGCTCCGCATGTCCGGCCACTACATGCAGGCGTGGAGCACGGACGACAACACACGCGCGCTCGGCCGCGTGACCATGCCGCGGATGGTGGTGACCGGCGGCGAGGTTCACGCCGACAGCGAGAACGTCAACCTTTACCTCGGCTACTCGCACGCCAATGGGCAGAACCTGTTCCCGCTGAGCGACGTACTGCAGCTCCTTCACAGCGGCACGGGCCGCTCTTTCAAGCTCAACTATTTCGGCCAAAAAACCAGGGGTCCGGACGACGATCCACGTCTTCAGGGCGGGTTCACGCCGACCAACACGTCCGGGACGCTCGACACGATCCTGTGGGAGAGCCTCGTGAAGCTCGCGCCGTTGCTCGATGACCCGTTCGGCGGGCGCGACCTCAACGCCTCGTTCTACGGGATGTTCAACTACGCGCGGAGCCCCGTCGAGGAGCCGTGGGACCGAACCGAATGGGACATCAAGACCTATAAATTGAAGTTGGGTGTCGACGTGGACATGCGGCTCTTCCGCTTCATGTCGGCCGCCATGCGCGTGGACCGCGTGATCCCGAAGCTCGGCGTGCCCGCCGAAGACTCGGACGCCTACACCGCGATCTCACCGCGCGTGACCTTTTTCACCAAGCCCGGGAAGGAGCAGATCATCTTGCAATACACGCACTTCTTTCTCGGACCCAAGACCGTTCCCGGTTCCCCCTACACGGACGGCTTCTACAAGGCCGACCCTGACATGCTCGTGCTCACGGGCAGGATGTCGTTTTAGCCATGGCCACGCGCAAGCCCCGTTTCATCGCCCTCACGGTCCTCTCCCTGCTCGGGGTGCCCGTCGCTACCGCGCAGGCACAACCCGTGGACCCGGCACCCGCCCCGCCGGCGGGAACCCCGGCTCCCGCCGCTCCGACGCCAACGCCTGAGCCGAGCGCGCCCGCGGCTGCGCCCGCTCCGGCAGCGGCTCCTGCCGCACCGACCGAAGCTCCCGCCGCTCCGCCGGCGACCGCGCCGGCCCCCGCCGCAGCAGAGCCCAAGAAGGCCGAGCCGCCGGCGACCGTGTTCCCGCCGCCGACGACGCGCGCTCCAAAACCGAAGCGCGCGAAGCAGCAGCAGATCTCGGTCGGACCCGATCCGACACAGTCCGACTTCGGTGCCGAGGCCGACATCGTGAGCAGTGTGGGCGGCGAAAAGCCACCGCTCCAGAACCGACGCTGGTCCTACGCCCTGCGCGGTTTCTTCCGCGCACCGGCACGGGTCGGCATCGGACCCGAGACGGGCAGCACCGACGGCAATCAGCTTCACAGTCCGCCGCGCACGACGGGCTTCAACGAGAACGAATGGGACTACATCGGGGTCGCCCCGCCGCCGGTCGGAGAGCTCATGCTCACGGTGGCCAACCGCCGAGTCTCAGCCAACATCATCATCGCCGGCGACATGTTCTTCGACGCCGGCTACCCGAACCTGATCAAGCTCGGCGGCTTTTCGCAAGCCTGGATCACGGTGAAGTGGCCGGATCTGTTCTCCACGAACGGCGGTTTCGGGTGCGCAGTTGGCGCGTTCTCCGAACGGTTCGGCATGGCCGGCCCGCGCCAGCAGTCGTCCGGCTACTACGGCACGTACCTTTTCGGCCGCACGCACGTGGCCGGCGAGTCGTGCGCGGTGAACTACGATCTCTCGCAGGATCTCGAGCTCATCGTCGAGGAAGGCGTCGGCGCCAAGATCGAGGTTGTTCCGTATCGAAAGGGGGGCACGGCACCGGTCGCTCCGTACTTGCCGAATCAGGGTCCGGTCCCCCAGGGCTCGACCTACCTCGCCCACGGGCACGTCGCGCTCAGGTACAGCGACTTCCTCAACTTCGGCGGCCACTTCCTCTACTCGTGGACGCCGGACGACAACGCGGACCCGAAGGTGGACCCCTCGCAGCGCGGAAGCCTCACCATCGCGGGCGGCGAGGTCCACACCGATCATCCGAAGGCCGGATCGGGCTACATCGGCTTCTCGCACATCGACGCCAAGCGCATCCTGCCGCTCTCGGACGCGGTGCAGGTCCTCCACTCCACGACCGGCGCCGTGTTCAAGGAGAACTACTTCGGCGAGCTACCTCCGGCGACGATCTCGGACCTCCTCACCGGCAGGTCCGACGCCGGTCGCGATGACAGCGGGACCGTCCAATCGGTGCTGTTCCAGTACATCCTCCGCGCCCGCCCGCTCATGGGCAAACGCGACCAGGGCGTGGACCTTTCGCTCGCCCTGTTCGGGATGTTCAATCACATCGTGGCGCCGAAGACCGAAGTCATGGGCAGCACCGTGATTCCCGGAACCATGGAGCCGATTCCGGCTTACACGCTAAAGCAGGACCGCATCAAGTTCGGCGGTGAGCTCCAGTTTGCGCCGATGCACGTGCTGTCGATCGGGACGCGCTTCGACCGCGTGATGCCGGACGGCGGCAACGCGGACGTCGCCTACAACGCGATCTCGCCGCGCCTGATCCTGCACACGAACTGGCTCGCCCGCGAGTACATCGTCCTCAACTACACGCGCTACTTCGGCATGGGCAAAGACGTGCGGCCGAGCCCGCCCTACGAGCAACCGAGCCCGCCACCCGAGCCGTACGCGTCGATGACGAAGCCGGATCCGAACCTGATCTCGCTCGCGGCGATCCTATCGTTTTAGGCGTGCTGGGAAGGGCAGGCCCCAGCAACCTGCGCCCGACCGCAGTATAGCCTCTAGGCTATATCCCGCTCGAAACCCCTACTGTCGCGCCCGCGCCACTCGCGACGCCGCTCAGGGCGCTGAAACCGTCACGTCGTCGAACGCCGCTACGCAGTCGCGCGTGCCGAGCGCGATGCCGCCCGCCGCGAGTGGAGCCGTGTCCGTCACGGTGCCGAGCACCGTGCCGTCGACTTCGAGCGTCACGTCGGCGCCCGAAAGCGTCAGCGCAAGCGTGTGCCAGGTGCCCATGCCGGCGACGATCTCGTCGAGATTGTCGAAGGTGAGAACGTCGTCGCTGCTGCCGTCCGTCTTGCGGCGCACCTTGGGTTTGCCGGTGGAGCGGAACTCCGCGAAGTAGTAGTCGCGGTCGCCGGGCGCCCAGCGACCGGCGAGGTAGATCATGCCGTCACCGTCGGCGAGCTCGGACACGAACTTCACGCGGGCCTCGATCCGCATGTCGGTCCAGTTGCGATCGCCACCTACCGTCCAGCTTTCGTCATCGAACGCGGTCTTCGCCTGGTAGACGAAGTTGCCCCCGTCGTCGACGACGCCCCAGTCGCCGACCGGGCTGCTTTCCGCGGGGTTCGTCTTGTCGGCGAACCAGTCGGCGTCGTCGCCGTCCTCGAAGTCGTCGACGTACGGCAAAGGCAACGTCGCCTTGCCGATCGGCGTGCCGCCGCCCGTCCCGCCCGTGGATCCGCCAGTACCGCCGGTCGAGCCGCCCGTCCCGCCGGTGCCTGTTCCGCCCGTGCCTGTTCCACCGGTCCCGGTTCCGCCTGCGCCGCCGGTGCCTCCCGTCGTCGAGCCGCCGGTGCCTCCCGTCGTCGAGCCGCCCGTGCCACCCGTCGTCGCACCACCCGCCCCCGCTGCGGTGCCGCCCGTTGCGCCAGCGCCGGTGCCGCCGGTCGCGCCGCTGGCGTCGGACCCGCCGGCGCCGAGCACGATCGGATCGTCCGTTTCCGCTTCAGCGCACGCGGAGCCGAGCACGAGGAGCGCGGTGGAGAGGGTGGAGAGGGAAAGCGTGAGTCGTCTCGCCATCAGCACCTGCTCCTTCAGCGGACGTTGATGTCCGGGCATCCGTAGATGATCTGGACGGTGTCGGACCCGCTGGCCTTCACCTTTTCGCACCACGAGCCATACACCTCGACCACGGTCTGGTCGGGATCGTTGTAGGACCAGCCCTCGACCTTGGTGTCGTCCGCCGGCACCTTTTCGCCATCGACGTTGACGGCGATGTTCGCGGGGTCGACCGGCTTCGTTCGCAGCGGGAAGACGCAGGTCTTCACGTCGACCGCGATCGCCTCGAGCGCCGCCGTCAGCTCCGCGGCGCTGTTGCCCAGGTAGAAGGCGTTCGCACGGGGGTTGGCCGACGGCGCCGGGCGACCGCCCGCGACCGCCATGGCGTTCAACGTCTCGACGGCGGTGTCCTTGTTGGTGCCGACGCCCATGACGAAGGTCGGGATGTTGGCGGCGAGCGCCTCCGCGATGGCCGCCACCGCATAGGGCCGCGCTTCCTCCTGCCCTTCGGCGCCGTCGTTGGGGCCCACGTTGATGCACGACGGCTCGCCGTCCGTCGCGAGCAGGATGTACTTGGGGTTCGTGTCGGTGAGCGACTGGAGGTAGGCGACGACGCGCCGGATGGCGTCGCCGGTCGGCGTGCCGTCGCCGTCGTCGGTCTCGGCCATGATCGCGCCCGTGACGTTCGCCGCGTTGAGCTCGGCGATCGGCACGTCGATGCGATCGGTGACGGACTCGGCGAGGCAGGCGTCACCCTCGCCGGTGCCGCCCTCCGGGAACGTCTTCATGCCCCAGTTGATCATCACGTCGGTTGCCGGGATGGTCTCGAGCAAAGCGGGGCGGATCAGATCCCACTTCGGCGTCGTCACCGGGTTGCCACTGGTGTCGACGTAGTCCTCGGGCGGATCCTTTTGTGACGCTGACCGATCGAGGAGCAGCATCACGTCGGCCGGCTTTCGCTCGAGATCGAAATATTGAAGGCCGCACTGCGGCGACCCCGCGGCACCGCCGGTTTCGACGGAGATCGTGCCGCCGGCCCCACCGACTGCGTTGCCAACGGTGCCGCCGGCCCCACCGACCGCGTTGCCAACGGTACCGCCGGTGTCGCCGCCGGTGCCCCCGCTGCCGCCCGCGCCGGTACCGCCGGTGACGCTGAGGGTGCCGCCCGTGGCGCCGGAGCCGAGGTCGGACGGTTCGCCTGCGGAGCCTGCCGAACAGGCGAGCCCTGACGTGGCGAGCGAGAGCACGAGGACGGTGGCAGGGCTCCTAGACAGCATGATCAAGGCCTCCGAAGGGAACGTCTCATTCAGGGACGAACCACTTGTTCGTCGAGGCACAAGCCCATCGTAGCGTGCCGTTCGTGCTCAGGCACACGCAGCCCTTGTTCGTCGTCCCTTCGACGGGATCGCGCGTGATGCACTCTTGCCACTCGTTCGTGCATGGCTTGTTCTTGAGGTATGCCTCTTTGCCGGTCGCGTACTCGAGGCAAGACGGGGCGTCGGCGGGGATTTCGAACGCAGCCAGGGGGCCACACGCCCAGGACGGCGGGGCATTCGGCGCTGCTGCCGGGAGGCACACACACCCCTCCTGCCCTGCGCTCGGCGGTTGGTGGTCGACGCACGTCGCTCCAGTGAGCTGCTGACAGGGCTGGCCGCGGAGCGCTTCCACCCGCGCTGTCAACGCGTCGCAGGGCGGCGCCGTGGTCGCACCCTGCCAGTCCTCGGGCGGAAAACAGGGGCACTGCGTGTAGACGCCGCCTGCGCAGGTACAGACCTTGGTTCCGAGCTGACCGTAGCCACACGTGAGGGTCACGTCGTAGGTGCACCTATCGCCCGTTCCCGGCTCAAGCGCGCTGTCATAGCCGTTGTCTACGGCGTAGGTACCGTCCTGCAGATCGCCGCTCCCGCTCGAGCAACCCAAGAAGCCCAGCGTTGCCAAAAACACGAACGACGCGACCGTTCGTCCCAGCCGCGTCGTCAGTGCGCGATCGAGTCGCTGAGCCAGGGGCACCCTCACCACGTCGATGGCGGGCTGTCACAGTCCCAGACTTGAGCGTTCTCGTCGTCGAGGAAGCAGACGCAAGCCTCGCCGCCCGCGGCCCCCTCGCACGTCGCGTCGAGGGTCGGACACGCGATGGTGTCCGCCTCGCTGCCGGTGCAGACGGTGATATCGGCGGGCTTGGCCATTGCCCACGCGTGGGGCGAGCTCGAGAAGTCGCACATCGTGCAGGTCCAGGTGCCGTTGCAATCGCACACGCGCGACCCGGCATCGCCGAGACCACACACGAGATTTTCGCAGTGCTGGCCCATGGCGGTGCACATCATGTTCGTCCTGATGCCCTTGCAGTTCGGGTCCGTGTTCACGCCGCCTGAGCCGCCCGTCCCAGCGACCGAGCCGCCAGTGCCACCGGTCGTGCCGCCGGTGCCGCCGGTCCCACCGGTCGCGCCCGTCGAGCCACCAGTCCCGGCCGCCGCGGGGTCATTGGGCGTTTCGGCGCTCGAGCACCCGGAGACCCAGGCCTGCGCCAATACCAGGAAAACTGCTGCGTATTTTACTTGCCGCATCGTGATGTCCTTTTCAGAGCCGAACGCTCGGGCCTGCCCGGACACAATGCCGGGGGCCCCCCGGTCGATCACGCAAAGCGCGGGGTTAGGCCCCCACGGGCCCTGATGGCGTGATCGGGCCCCCCTTGGGCCGCATTAGGCATGAAGCCCATGGCGAATCCTTCCGTGTTGGGGGCCGGCGGGTCAGTGAGCCCGGCGGCGCCGCAAGGCCTCGGCCCGGCGATCGGCCGGCACCGGTGGCTCATCTGCGCGCTGCTCTTTCTCGCGACGACGGTCAATTACATCGACCGTCAGATCCTCTCGCTGCTCAAACCGATCCTCGACAAGGAGCTCGGTTGGACCAACGCGCAGTTCGGTGAGGTCAACGCGGCATTCCAGGGCGCGTACGCGATCGGGCTCTTGCTGTTCGGCGTGTTCGTCGATCGCTACGGGACGAAAATCGGCTACGGCGTCTCGATCGTCGCCTGGAGCATCGCGGCGGCGGCGCACGCGTTCGCCGCGTCGGTCGGCGGCTTCATGGCCGCTCGCGTCGCGCTCGGCCTCGGCGAAGGCGGCAATTTTCCATCCGCGATCAAGGCCGTCGCGCTCTGGTTCCCGAAGCGCGAGCGCGCCCTCGCCACGGCACTCTTCAACTCGGGCACCAACGTCGGTGCCATCATCGCGCCCGCCATCATTCCGTGGCTCGCCTTCACCTGGGGTTGGCAGTCGGCGTTCATCGCCGCCGGTATCGCCGGCCTGTTGTGGCTCGCACTCTGGCTCCCGTTTTACAACGTCCCGGAGAAGATCCGCAGCCTCGGCACCGCTGAGCTCGCCCACATCCGGAGCGACGCCGAGGAAGCGCAGACCGAAACCAAGGTGGGGTGGGGCAAGATCCTCCGCTACCGCCAGGCTTGGTCGTTCATCGTCTCGAAGTTTCTGACCGATCCGGTGTGGTGGTTCTTCCTGATCTGGCTGCCCGACTTCTTCAAGAAAACGCGCGGGCTCGACATCAAGCAGAGCTGGGTGCACCTCGTCTCCATCTACACGGTCGTGACCGTGCTCAGCATCGGCGGCGGCTGGCTTGCCGGCTACCTCGTCAAACGCGGGCACAGCGTGTCGAGAGCCCGAAAAACCAGCATGTTCGTCTTCGCATGCCTGGTCCTACCGATCCTGCTCGTGACGCAGGCGGGCGATTGGGGCGCCGTGTTCCTGATCGGCCTTGCCGGAGCGGCACATCAAGCCTGGTCCGCCAATCTCTTCACGACCGTGTCCGACATGTTCCCGAAGCGCGCGGTCGCGTCCGTCGTCGGCCTCGGCGGCATGGCGGGCTCGCTCGGCGGCATTCTGTTTCCGCTCTACACCGGCAAACTGCTCGATCGCTTTCAAGCGTCGGGCAACGTCACCGCCGGCTACACCATCCTCTTTGCGATCTGCGGTTCGGCGTACCTGCTCGCCTTCGGCATCAGCCACCTGCTCGCACCCAAGTTCGAGCCCATCGATCTCGGGGATGCCCGATGAAAGAGAGCGCCGCAGCAAGGCTCGCGGCGCTCGTCACGGTGCTCGGTTGCGCGGTCGCCCAAGAAGGACCGACCAATATCGCTGAAGATCCGCCGGGCCCGAGCGGCGGCATGGGGCTCTCCGGTTCCGCAGGTTCGGAGTCGGCAGGCTCGGGTGGAAGCGGCGCGGGGATTGGTGGCGCGGGTGGCAGCGTGGGCGGCAAGGGCGGCAGCGCCGGCGCGGGCGGCGCGAGTGGCGGCTCATCCGGAGCGGCAGGAGCGGGCGGCAGCGCGACCGGCGGTAGCGGGGGCGCGGGCGGAAGCAGTGCCGGCACCGGCGGCAGCTCGAGCGGAGCGGGCGGTTCGAGTGGTGCCGGCGGTTCGAGCGGCGCGGCGACCGGCGGTTCGAGCGGCAAAGGTGGGAGCGGCGGAGCAGGCGCTGGTGGCGGCGCGGGAGCTGGTGGCTCGAGTGGCAAGGGCGGCAGCAGCGGCGCAGGCAGCGGGAGTGGCGGCTCTGCCGGCATGGGACCGCCGAACGGCACGGTGCTCCTCGACGAAGACTTCGAGTCCGGCACCGACGGGTGGAGCATCCTCGGCCAGGCAGCGTCCGACTGGACCCTCGTCAACGACGGCTCGATGGTCTTCCAGGCGGACAACGCTCCCGGCAGCAACAGCTTCCGCGCCCAGCGCGCCGGCAGCACGATGTGGACCGATGTTCGCGCCACCGCGCGCATCAAGGTCACGAGCGTGACTGGTTCCAACAGCGACCGCTTCGCCGGCCTCTGCGTCCGCGTGCGCGACGACGTCACCTACTACTGTCTCGCGCTCCGGGGTGACGACAAACTCGCCATCCGCTACCGCCAGGGCAGCGGCGGGAGCGGCATGAACTCGACCTCGGTGAACTTCGCGCTCGAGCTCGACACCTGGTACGACGCCGAAATCGAGGTCGTCGGGACCACCGTGACCGGCCGCGTCGGCAGCACGACGGTGTCCGTCGAGGACATCACCACCGCGTCCGGCAACGTCGCGATCGCCGTCCCCGGCATCAACGCCCGGTTCGACGACGTGCTGGTGACGACTCCCTAGGGTACGTCACGCGGGGGCGCCGCAATGCCCCGCGCCTGGCCCTCGCGTTCGAGCGCTACTTCAGAAAGACGCTCGTCTCGTTGTACTGGCAGAGCACGCCGTCGACATCGGTGGTGGTCTTCTTGGGCTCGAGGCCCTTGGAGTTGCCGATCCACTTCTGGCAGACGGGAAACTTCGGCTTTTCGGCGCGATAGATGGTGGTGACCCCTTTGAAAATCGCCTGGTCGCCGTAGTTCTCGTTGATGCCGACCAAGCACGACGAGCGCTTGCCGACGACGGCGGTGACGTTCTCGATCACGACCTTGCGCGCGGCCTGGCGGCTGCAGTTACCGCACGAGCGGTAGAGCTTGCCGAAGTGTTCGACGTAGAAATTCTTGATCACCATCGTTCCAAGACCGTTGTTCTGGAACACCTTGTCGACGGCGCCGCTCGCGCCACCGCCGTCGATGATCATCACGTCTTTGTCGACCTGACCGCGGAACGTCGCGGCGTCCTCGCCGACGCGCTCCCACCACACGTTCTTCAGGGTGCAGGTGCCGTAGCAGTGGACACCGTCCGCCGCCGGGTCACCGATGATCACGTTCTCGAGCACCGAGCCGTCAGAAAGGCGGAAGAGCGGCTCCTGATCCTCGTCCTGCCCGCTCGTACCGAGATCTTCGACGCCGTAAAACCGCTGCATCTTGCCGTCGAAGTGGCCGCTGATGCGCCGCATCGCGTCGACCTCGACTTCACCGGTCGGCTTCGGCCAATTGACGTAGGGCGACGGCTTCGGATCGCGGTTGAAGTAGACGACTTTTTCCTGGGTGCCGCTGCAGCCCGCCGCCGCAGCGAGCAGCATGCCGGCGAGCACCGCACCTGCGAAACCGAGCGTCGAGCGAGAATTCCATCGCATGTGACGAGCTCCTTCGCGCGGGCTAACGCCCGAGCCAACCCCCGTCAACGGCGAGGACATGGCCGTGCACATAATCGCTGGCGGCCGAAGCAAGGAATACCGCGGCACCCGCAATATCGTTCGGCTCTGCCCAGCGCCCCGCCGGAATGCGCTCCAGGATCTGGCGACTGCGCGTGGCGTCCTTCTGTAGTGCGGCGGTGTTGTCCGTCTTGACGTAGCCTGGCGCAATCGCGTTCACGTTCACACCCTGCGACGCCCACTCGTTGGCGAGCGCTTTGGTGAGCTGAGCGACGCCGCCTTTCGATGCCGCGTAGGCAGGCACCGTGATGCCACCCTGGAACGAAAGCAGCGAGGCGATGTTGATGATCTTGCCGCGCCCCTGGCGCACCATACGCCGCCCAGCGGCCTGGCAGAGCCGAAACACGCTGTTCAGGTTGACCTCGATCACCGTGAGCCAGTCCTCTTCGGAAAACTCGACGGCGGGCGCACGACGGATGGTGCCCGCGTTGTTCACGAGCAGGTCGATGCGACCGAAGGCCTGAATCGTGTCCTCGACCAGCTGCGCGGCCGTTTCGCTGCGCGCGAGATCGCCGCGGAGCGACAGCGCCTTCCGCCCGAGGTCCTTGACGCGCTGCGAGGTGGCGTCGGGCTTGCGCGCGTTGCCATGGCACGCCACGTCGGCGCCCGCGGCCGCGAATGCCGTCGCGATCGCAGCGCCGATTCCGGTGGCCGCCCCCGTGACGAGCGCCGACATGCCGTCGAGGCGGAAAGGATCTCCGCTCATCGCCCTCCGCCGGTCTGCTGTTGACTCGCCTCGAGCCCGGAGCCGCCCTCGCCGAAACCCGGCTGCACGTTGACGACGCCGAAAAGGCGATCCTCCACCTCGGTGTGCGCGGCCATCATCCAGATGAAATTGATGCTGTGTCCCGGTGCCGCAACGTTCGGGTGATAGCCGGCGGGCATCAGCACGGCGTCACCGTCGCGCACCAGGCTCACGAACTCGGGCTTCTGCGGCTCGGTGTAGACGAGCTGGATGCCGAAGGCGGGGGCCGGCATGTCGAAGTAGACGTACACCTCTTCGAGCAGCTTCGTGTGCTCGTGCGGCGGCCAGCTGGTCCAGTTGCCCGGTTGCGAGCGCGTGAAGCCGAGGAGGAGCCGCCCCGCCTCGACGTTCTTCCCGATCATGATGTTGAGGTCTCGCGAGGTGGCGGCCCCACCGGCGCGAAAATGGAGAGCGGGATCCTTCTTCACGTCGGCGTAGCGCACGATCTGGAGTGGGTACTTCCCCTCGACCTCGGCGGAGCACTCCACGAGGTCCACGGTCGCGTCCGTCGTCACCTCGACGCTGCTGTCCCGGGGGACGTAGATGGCGTCGTACGTCCCGATGTCGTGCTTGGTCCCGTTGACGGTCACGGCGCAGGCGCCACCCATGCACAAGAGTGCGGTCTCGTGACGCCCGGTCTCGAACGCCAAGCGCGAGAGCTCGCGGTCGAGCAGGATGCGACCGTAGTGGAGGTGCGACAGATCGCTGTTCTTGGGCGAGACGGCGGTCTTTCGGCCGCGGTGCGATGCCGTTCCGGAGAAAATCAGCCTCTGGGGGTCGAGAGAGGGCACGAAGGACATAATGCGCGCCAAGGCCGGTTAGATCACTGCTGCCGGGTACTTGTGGGTCGTTCGCACGGCGCTCGACGCGACCCTGGAGGGTTTCCGTCTTCGGAAGAATTGCCCAGTCAGGGTACCCAACCCGAAAGGACCACGCCCGGGTCGCGCATGCGCTTGGCCTCGCTCGGGGTGAGCCGCCTGGAAGCAGGGTCGCGCCGGCGCATGTCGAGCGGCCGGCCTGCTAGGTCGCGGCTCCCTGACTCCCAGAACCGGACCCCGCGCGTGGGAGCACCCGGCGGCGTGACGAGAAATCCCTCCGGCGCGACGTGGTCTCCCATCCGGCAATCGACGTAGGCCACGTGGCTATCCGGAAACCGCGTCGCGTCGATGCGCGCCAGGCGGTGGCCGCTGATGCCGGGCTCCGCCGTGAGCCGGGAATCGACGAAGACGTACCCATACTTGTCCGACGGGTTTCGTGCCTGCACCTCCCAGCCTTCGCGCCCAACGACGTGAAAGTCGCAGTCGGAAAAATACGCGGTCCCTTTGCCCCACACGTAGTCCACGTTGCCTTCCACCCGGCAGTGCTCCGCGTAAATCCGGCCGGTGAGCAGCAGCGTGTCCTGGCGGCTGATGAACTCGGCGTTCCGGAGCACCACCCGATCACCCGGATCCACGCGCAGCGCCTCGGCCTGCGAGCCACCCTGCGGCGTGGTGTTCCGGATCGTCAGGTTCTCGATCACGACGCCCGAAACCTGCTCCATCCCGAGCACCGCTCGGTACGCCGAGCCCCGCTTTTCCTGCAGCGCCTCGTTGTTCGGGTAGGCGAGGACCGTACGCCCGACTCCATCACCCTTGAGGGTTATCTCCCTATGCCCGACGATCAGCGTGATGCCCAGGTAGACACCCTCTTTGACGTGGATCGAGAGCGGGTGGGTCGGCGGAAAAGCGTCCACTGCGCCCTGAAGCGTGAAAAAATCTCCGCTCCCGTCGCCTGCCACGACGACCGTCGCGCGCGCAGGGTCGATCGCGCCCTTGGTCGTGACACCCCAGGCGCTCGGGTCCGATAGCCCGGTCACGGGCGTGCCGTCTTCGGTCGTGAACGCGCCGTCGTCGACGGTGACGCCGTATTCGGTGGACGCTGCGAGCGCCCCCGGGAAAAAGCGGATCTCCGCCGTGCGGTCATCGAGCATCCGCACCGGGCGCTCCACGCGGAACTCGCGGCCCGCAATCGTTTCGGTGCGAACGGTTTGCCCCAGATCGATGCTGTCGCTCGGCGCCGAAACGCCGCGCCGGGTCACGCGCACGAAACCGTGCCCGCCGAGTCGGACGGGCTTCGCAAAGCGCAGGCGAAACGGGGCGTCCGGTGCGACGCCGATGGCGCCGGGCACCGGCACTCGTTCCTCGACGATCTCCGTCCGCACGGCCGCCGTGCTCGGAGCAGCGGTAGGAGCCGCCGATGGGGGCGGCGCCGGCGGCACCACGGACGGCTGCTCCGCGCCCCTACCGCACGAAAGGAGACCGAGCGCGACGAGCCCCGCGCTCGCTTTCAATGTGGGCCGACACCGCTGCGGATGGCCGCCTCGAGACCCGACGTCGCGTCAAGCGTGTACGCGTAGGGTGGAACGAACACACCGGTGCCGAGATCAGCGTTCTGGCCGGTTGTCCTGAGATAAAAGTTGCCACGCGATGCCGCGATGCTCGACTCGTTCGAGTAGTCGGTGACGTTGATCGGATCGGCAACGTCGATGAACATGTTGTTCTCGGTGAGGACGTTGGAGGCTGTTGAAGATGTGGACCTGCCCGTAGCGCACGCGCGGCATGCGCTCCCGCGCGCGATCGGCCCACCAGACGTGGTGAAAGGTGACGCGCAGGTGGCCGGCGTCCCCGGCCGCGCCGTCGCTGCCGCCGATCAGGTTCGAAAAGTGATGCCCGCCCGCGCGGTCACGCGAGTACGAGAACTTGGTCCAGGAAATGGTCACGTAGTCGGCCTGGTCCGTCACGTCGAGGTTGCCGTCGGAGCCGTCCGACACGTCGCAGTGGTCGACCCAGACGTGATGGGCGCCGCCGCGGATCGTGAACGCGTCCGCACCCGACGAGCAGTCCGGTTCTCCACCCTCCATCCCCTCGGCGTCCGCGCAGTCGTTGCCAATGATCTTCAAATTTCGCACGATGACGTTCGACACCTCGTCGATCCGCACCGCTCCGTGAAGCTCCGCCCCGGTCAGGCCCTCGACGGTCTTGTTCGAGCCGATCTCGAAGCGCTGGTTCAGCCCACCGATGACACCGGACACGCGGATGATGCGCGGGTCCGAGCCGACAATCGCGGTGAGAAATTCCGCCGTCGTGCTGACCTCCACTTCCTCGCCACCCTCGCCGCCGGTGGTGCCGTTCAAGCCGAGATCCTCGACCGAGGCCCAGCCGATCGGGCTCGTGTCGAGAGGTGGTGGGGGTGGCGGTTCGCTCGACGTGCCCGCCATGCCGGAAGGAGCCGGGAAGGTATCGGGCGCGCTCGAGCAACCCGAGGTGGCGAGGACCATCGCAAAGAGAAAAAAGGACGTTCTCATCACATTACCTCTCGCGCGCGAGTTCATCGCGCTCCAGGCTCGCCAGGATGAACGCGCCGTAGCCCTTGGGGTCGTTCGAGACCACTTCGGTCGACGTGTAGTAGTCGTAGGAGCCGTCGCGGTACGGCGTGCCGCCGAGGCCCGCCACCTTGCACACGCTGCGAAGCTGCACGCGCCCGCGCGCGTCGACGTCGACGAACTGCCGGAGGATGCCCTGGTAGCCGCGCTCGACGACCGGTAGGAACGTCGTCCGATCGAGCCAGCCCTTGCGGATCGCCTTCGAGAGCGCGAACACGAACATCGCCGAGGCGGACGCCTCGCGATAATTCTTGGCGCGGCCAGGCGCGTCGAGGACCTGCCACCAGACGCCCGTCGATCCGTCCTGAACCGCGGCGATCGCCGTCGCGAGCCGCCCGAGCACGGCCAGGATCTCGGGCCGTTTGGCGTGGCTTTCGGGCAGGACCTCGAGGACGTCGACGAGAGCCATCGCGTACCAGCCCATCGCGCGACCCCAGAAATGCTGCGACCGGCCGGTCTTCGGATCGGCCCAGCGCTCCTTCCGGCTCTCGTCGTAGCCGTGATAGAGGAGGCCCGTCTTGGTGTCGCGCGTGCCCTTTTCCGCCAGCGTGATCTGGTGGAACACGTCGTCGAACAGGCTCGGCTCGTTGAACATCAGGCCGTAGCGGGCGAGGAACGGCCCGGTCATGAACACGCCGTCGAGCCACTGCTGGTTCGGGTAGATTTTCTTGTGCCAGAAGGCACCGGTGCGTGTGCGCGGCTGGGTACGCATCTGCTCGCGGAGCAGGGCGAGCGCTTTCCGGTAGCGGGCCTTGTCCCGCGGATCCTTCGTGTCCTCGAACAGATCGAACACGACCTTCCCCATGTTCACGTGGTCGCTGTTGTAATCCTCGAGCCGATAGCCCCCGAGCACGTTGCCGTCCGCGTCGACCATGCCGTCGATCGTGCGCTTGACCCACTGGCTGATGCGCGGATCACCCGTGGTTTCGGCCACGAGCTGGCATGCACGGAGTTCGAGGCCCGGGTCGTACCGCCACTCGCCGGTGTGAACCGTCGGGTGCTCCGCGATCAGCGATTCGCAGGCGCGCACCGCCCACGACGGCGTGAGCTCCGGCGACGACAGGGGACGGCCAGCGCCGAGTGTCAGCTCCACGGGAGCGGCGACTTCGCGCGCGAAGGTTTGCACCTTGGCCTGCCAGTCGCGCTCGTCGCGCGCACCCCCGGCACCGTCCCAGGCGAACCCCGCGTAGTAGGCGGTCGGGCCTCGCGTCAGCAGCAAGAAATCCGTCTCGGTCTCCTTGTAGTCCACGATCGCCCTCGGTGCGGCGACGATGGCGCAACCAAGGCTCCCGTTCGATCGCACGAGCGGTTCCCAGCTCGCGAGCACGCCCGTCTTGCGATCGAGCGTCGCGCGCCCGCCGACGTGCCGGGCGATACCGATACCGACGCTGAACGGCCGCGGTGGACCGTCCACGCTCAGCCGGCTCTCGAAGCGATCGAAGGACGTGCCCGCATCCAGGGTCACGCGCTTGGTCTCGAACACGCGGACACCGCCCGCGTCCCAGGGCGCGTAGTCGAGCTCGAAAATCAGGCGAACCGGCCCGTTAGCGAGGACCCGCGACCGCACGAAGTTCCTCGACGTCGCCAGGCGATCGCCGACCCAGACCCCGAGACCACCGCAGCCGCGTGATTTTCCCACCGAATAGACATCGGCGCCGTCACCGCGATCCTGGTGATAGTCGTCCGTCTGGTACCACTCGTTGGCTACGAGCCGCCGCGTGCGCTTGGCCCAGACATCGACGCCACTCGACGTGAGCGGCTCCTTCGTCCAGGTCTCGAGATCCGGCCCGTACACCCTTCGCGCGATGCGATCGTTCTCCCAGACGAAGTCGTCGTGGCGCTCGCGGACGAAACGCCCGTACACCTTGAAATCGGCAGCCGCCGGCGTTTTTCGCCGACCGGTTTGCAGGGTGAACGTTTTCCCTTCGTTCGCCTTGAGATCGGTTTGGAAGACGACCTCGTCCGGCTCGTCGTCACCGTTCAGGTCGACGAGCTGGGAGAGCACCACTTTGCCCTGCCCGTCCGCCACCACCATCCGCTTCGGATCGAGCCCCGGCGCGATGCGCTTCGCGTCCGCGACCGCGACCGCGAGCGTCGCGGCACTGCGCGGCGTGGCGCTCGGATTCTTGGCACGAACGAGCACGGCCTCAGCCGCCTGTCCAACCTCAGCGAACGAGGTGACGGCGAGGAGGAGGCCGAAAAAGACTGGAGTTCTCGGGCGCACGAGTCGAGCCCGGGTAAATGCCGGGACCGCGGCGACCGATCACTACTTCCCGGTTTTCCCTGCTTTCGGCGCCTTCGGCGGCGCCGATCCGGCGGGGCGGGAGCTCGGCATCCCGGAGAGCCCCCGAAGGCCCTGAAGGGCGCGCAGGCGCGCCATCGGATCGCCGCTGGCGCCGGCGCCCGGGAGCGCCCCCATGCCGGACAGGCCCCCGAGCATCGCCTGGTCGAGGCTCACGATGATGAACCCGCGGGGCACCTCGAAGTCAGCCGCGGCGAGCGTCTTCTTCTCGATCGCGGTGAGCTCGATGCGCCCCGATTCGGCGCCCTTCTCGAAGACCACGACGCGGAGCGGCAAGTGTTTGCCGTCCGAAAGCTCCGACGCCCACGCAAGGTGCGGCGGGAGCGGCATCGGCGGCAGCTTGAGGAAGCTCTCGGGTTCCGTCTTGATGCAGAGCTCGGTCTTCACTCCCTGGTGCGTCACTTCCCACACCTCGCAGGCGTGACCGATCACCTGATCCTTCTTGCCGGTCTTGGTCACGGTCGGAGTGGGACCGGACCCACCTGCACCGGTGTTCGGAGAGCCGGGCAGCGACTTCGACATCGCCTCGAGCTGTGGCCCTGCCTTGTCGAGATCGAGGAGCATCGCCTGCTTCTTGTCGACGAGCACGGCGTAGATCTTTTTCTTCTCCACCTCGATGAGGGCGAACGCTTGGCCGATGGCCTTGGCGGGAGCCAGGTTCGGCGGCAGGTCGAGGCGCACCTTCTTGTCCTTCACCAGCACGCTCACCTCGATGGTGCCGGGGCCGCCTTTCTCGGCCCCCGCAAGCTGTCCCTTGGCGACGAAAGCGATCCGACCCTCGAAGCCGTCCAGGATCGAGAGCGGCGAGCCTGCCTGCGCGGCAGCCGGAGCAATGACCGCCGCGGAGGGCTGGTCCGACGGCACCGGCGGCGGCGCCGATTTCTTGCAGGCGCCGAGCGCGAGCGCGATGGCGATGGCGGTTCCTCTCATGCCGGGGGAGCATAGCTCACGACGGCCTCCCTCGGGGGCCCTGCGCCCTCGTGCTCTCCAAGATCCTGATCGCCATCGCCCTCGTGCTCCTGGCCCTCAAGTTCGGGCTGCGCACCAGGCTTCGTGAGCTCGGCCGCGCGCTCGATCGCATCGTCAACCTGGTGCTGATCGTGATCGCCGTCGTGTATTGCCTTCAACTCGGGCTCATCTACCTCAGCAGACGTTGACCCGCGCTCGCTGATCGGGGCACATTGCCATACGAGGACCATGAGCGGCCGCACGTTCGCTATCGGGGACATTCACGGGGAGACGACCCACCTCTACAAACTTCTCTCCTGCCTACCGGAGCTCACCGCCGAGGACACCGTCGTGTTCCTCGGCGACTACCTCGATCGCGGGCCGAACTCGAAAGACGTCATCGAGTACGTGCGCACCTTTCCGGAGCGAACCAAGGCGAAGGTCGTCGCGCTGCGCGGCAACCACGAGGACGCGTGGCTCCGCGTGTGCCACAAGGGGTGGGACGAGTTCGTGCTGCCGCCGGGAAACGGCTGTCTCGCGGCCATGCGGTCGTTCACCGGCGGCCCCGTGCCGGCGGAGGGCGAAAAGGCGCGGGACGACGAGATGATGGAGCTCACGACCGGGATGTTCTTTCCCGACGAGGTCGTGAAGTGGCTCGACAGCCTCCCCTACTACTACGAGAACGACCACGCGATTTTCGTCCACGCCGGGCTACCGCCGAAGGACGACGGCTTCGTTCACCCGTCGCAAGTCGACGATCCGATGGTGTTGCTCTGGATCCGCACCGAAAGCTTCTTTCGTACCTACCGCGGCAAGCTCGTGGTGTTCGGTCACACGCGCACCGAGTTCTTGCCGCAGGAGCTTTCCGGCTACACGCCCGAGGATCCGACCGATCTCTGGGCGGGGGAGAACGTCATCGGCATCGACACGGGCTGCGGCAGCGGGGGCTTTCTGACCGCGGTCGAGCTGCCGTCGATGCGGGTCTACGAATCGCGCTAGTCCGGTGGCGCTTTCATTTTCCCGCCTTTCCTGGCGGATCCATGCCCCTTTTCGGGGGCTACCCCCCACGCCAGGGGGCTTCCGCTTGAGGCCGCGCGGCGTTCTGGGATAGTTCCGGGATAGGAGTGAACCCCGTCCCTGAGCCTCAGGCGCTGGGCGATTCCCGGGTCATCGGCCCCGGGGACGTGCTCGGTCGCTACGAGCTTCTTCTGCCCGTTGCTGCGGGCGGCATGGCGATGGTGTGGGCGGCCCGGCTCAAGGGTTCACGCGGCTTCCAGAAGATCGTCGCCGTCAAGACGATGCTGCCGAAGCTGAGCGAAGATCCTCAGTTCGAGAAGATGTTTCTCGACGAGGCCTCACTCGCGTCGCGCATCCATCATCCCAACGTCGTCGAGGTGCTCGATCTCGGTGAGGAAAACGCCGTCCTCTTCATCGCCATGGAGTGGCTCGACGGCGCGCCGCTCAATCAGGTGATGAAAGCCGCGAAGGTCGCGAACGGCATCCCGATCCCGGTCGCGATCCACATCATGACGCACGCGGCCGAGGGCCTCCACGCCGCGCACGAGCTGCGGGACAACGACGGCAAACTCGTCGGCCTCGTCCATCGCGACGTTTCCCCGCAGAACATCCTGGTCGGCTACGACGGCTTCACCAAGATGGTGGATTTCGGCCTCGCCAAGGCGACCGCCCTCGGCGACGGTGCCACCCGCGCCGGACAGCTGAAGGGCAAGATCAGCTACATGGCGCCCGAGCAGGTGAAGGGCGAGCCGCTCGATCGCCGCGCCGACGTGTTCGCGCTCGGCGTCGTGCTTTACGCCGTCACCACCGGCAAGCACCCGTTCCGCCGTGAATCCGAGGGCGCGACGCTCTTCGCGATTTCCGCGCCCGAGCCCGCGCCCGCGCCGAGCCGCTTCATGACCTATCCGGCCCCGCTCGAGGCCGTGCTGATGAAGGCGATCGCGAAGGACCCGAACCAGCGCTACGGGAGCGCTCTCGAGTTCGCCCGCGCCCTCGAGCAAACGCTGCCGGAAGCCGAACGCGCCCACGGCGGCGTCCTGGTAGCCCAGTTCGTGAAGGGTTTGCTGGGCGCTCAGCACGAGCAGTCGAAAGCCGCACTGCTCGAGGCCCTCAAGCGCGCCGACCGCATGTCGATGTCGCCGAGTCAGGCCAGCATCGAGGGCCTCAGCGGCACCGGCGCCTCGAGCGTGAGCAGTCTTTCGGCCGTGGGTCTCCAGGCGCGCGCCAGCCACGACATGGGCAGCACGACGGATCTGATCCGTCCGCTCACGACGTGGGAGCGCGTTCGCCTGCCGCTCGGGCTCGCCATGATGGCGATCGGCGTCGGCGCGGCGGCGTACGCCATCACGCGCAGCAACACCCAGAAGGTCTCGCCGTCCGTCGCGTCGGCGCCCCCCTCGACGGCTCCGACCACCACGACGACCGCGGAGGCCAAAGAGGCAGCACCTGGGGTGCCGCTCAGCGCGCTGCCCGTCGACTCGAGCGCCGCGCCGAGCGACGACGTGACGATGGAGCCGACGCCCGACGCACCGGCGCGTGGTGGCCCGAAAGCGGCGCCGAAGAGCACCGGAGCGCCGCCCGCCGCGACGACGGGCAAGCGGAAGTCCTGGCGGCAGGATCCCGGGTTCTAGAAGGTTCACGCGCGGATGGCGTCGAGCTGACCGACGCCGGTACCGAAGTCGCTGAGCACGGCGCCCGTATCCTGAACGGCTGCGCTGATCAGCGTGCTGAGCAGGCGTCCGTTGACGACGCCTCCGCTGTCGATGATTTCGCCTTGTTTGAGGTAGCCGCCGCCGTTCCCCCAAAGCAGGTGAGGCACGTTGCGGAAGCTGTGCGAGGGGCCCTCGGCGTAGTGGTTCGTCCACAGCACGAACGAGCGGTCGGCGAGCTCGCGTCCCGCGAAGTGGTCGAGCCCACGGGCGAACGTCTGCATGCGCACGAGGTCGATCTGCCGGTGTGCTTCCTCGGCGACGGCATTCATGCCCACCTGCCCGTCGCTTTGCGCGCGATGGCTGATGAAGTTGAAGCGCCAGTGCCCGAGCTCTTCGTTCGCGGGGACGGGGTAGACGGTGCCGTCGGTTCCGTCACCCCACTGCAAGGTGGCCGTCCGCCGGTAATTGCAGGCGAAGGCGAGCGCAACGAGACTCATGTGCAGCTCGACGACCTGCTCGATCATGCCGTCCGTCTTGAAGGCGAAGTCGCGCATCGCGTCGAGCGCGGTCACGTCGAGACCCATGCTCGTGCAGTGCTCGAGCGCGTCTCCGCCCATCTCGCCCATCGTGATTTCAGCGTCCCGGATCGAATCGAAGTGAAGCTGAAGGCGGCGACGATCCTCGGACCCGAGCCGGGGATCGCCCATCAGCGCTGCGAGATCGTCACGCACGAGATCGTTGATGCTGTTGCGGCTTTCGAGCAGAGCATTCGCGGTGGCCTCGCCGCCGGGCGTCATGCCACCGGGGCCGATGAGGCCCACGAGCTCTTGATAAAGGACGTAAGGATTGTCCACGGCCGCGCGAACGCTGCCGTCGCTCGCGAACGATAGCCGTTCGGCGATGTAGCCGTTCCGTAGGTTGCCGGCGTAGAGCGTCAGCGGGTCGATACCGGGATGCACCTGGGAAGCGATGACGACATCCGCCGAGGGCCCCGACCCTTGGGCATCACGGCTGCTACCGTCCGGTGGCAGCGCGGTGAGCGCCATGCACGGCCCCTCCGCGTGCGGTTCGCCCGTCGGCTGTGCCGGCCAGTTGATGTTCCTGACGAACAGGAGATTCGGTGCGTGCGCCGAAAGCGCGGCGCCGGCGGTGCCGGACGTGGCGAGCCCTTCCGTCGTGATCGGCCCCGGCTCCGTCGGGAAGAACTGCGGCAGGACGACGCCGCCGGCCGCCATGATGAACAGGCTGAAGACCGGCTCGGCTCCCGCGGCCCAGGCGGAGCGCTCAGGCAGGCTTTCCAGGAACGGCAGCGCCACGCTGACTCCTGCCGCGCCCCGGAGGAAGGCTCGGCGATTCACGCTCCGCTTCGCTACGCTCGAACGGAGGCTCATGGCGTTCCCTCCGCCCGCACGAGGAAAGCCGGGTCTCGCACCAGCCGGACGATCGTCTCCTTCAACGACAGTTCGATGCTCGTCGCGGCGAGGGCCTCGAGCAACGGCCGGTCGACCTCGACCACGTCGCGCTGCAAACCGTAGCCGGTCACCATCTTCGCGTAGCAAGTGTGTGCCTGCGGGCTATCGGCGAGGACCTGCATCAGCTCGCCGGCGCTGTCGAAGGCCTCGGTGCCCTCAGCGAACGGATAGCTGCCCGTCGCGTCGATCGGCTTGCCGTTGTCCGTCGCGCGCTCCCTGCCCATGCCGTCGAAGGCTTCGAAGGCGAAACCGAGCGGGTCGATGAAGCGCGCGTGACACTCTCCACCGCACGATGCCGTGAGCGCGGTGATTCGCTCGCGGTTCGTGAGACCGTCGGTGGTGGGGGGTGGGAGGGGCGGCGGGTCCGCCGCCGGGGGAGGCAGGGCCGCGCAGAGCACGTTCGTGTGGAGCGCGAGGCCGCGGCGGATGGGGTCCGGCTGATCGTTCACTGACTCGACGATCAAGAACGGCGCCTGCATGAACCAGCCTTGGCGCTCGGGCCCGAGGTCGCGAAGCTCGAGCCCGCTCGCCGGCACAGCGAGCCCGTAGATCGAGGCGAGCCCCGTGCCGACGAAGCCCTCCGTCGAGGTCAGGATTTCGCGCAGACCACCGCCGGCCGAAAAGACGCGATCGAAAAACATCGTGGAGGCCTCGGCGAGCTCGTCGTTCAGCGCGATCGTGAACTCCGGGACGCCGGCCTTCTCGATGCCGGCGATGCGCCCGAGCTCGTGGAGCTGGCTGTGAAAATCGCGCATCACCGGCAGCGCCCGCGGATCCTCGAGCATTCCTCGTGCGACGGCTTCGACTTCCTCCACGGTGTCGAGCTCGCCGCCTTCCGCCGCGTCGAGCAGCTCGTCGCTTGGGGTAGTGCCGAGCAGCCACAAGGAGAGCTTGGCGGCAACTTCGTAGCCGCTCAGCGGCTCGCCCGCCGCCCCGAACTCGATACGGTAGAGAAAGTGCGGCGACTGTAGCATCGCGCGAATGACGACCGCGGCCCCGTGCTCGAACCCGGCGCCGTAGAACATCTCCCCGAGCGCGAACGCGCCTTCGTACTTCGCGACCTCCGTCGCCGTCAGTGGACGGCGGAACGCTCGGCGACCGAGCGCCTGCACGAACTCCGCCGGATTCGTTCCATCGTAGACGGCTGCCAGTGCCTCGGGTGAACCGGTGGCCAAAGCGGCCGCTGCTTCCGCTGCCGCCTCGTAGTCGACGACGAACTGACGGTCCACGAACAGCACCCGCTCGTTGTTCGTGAAATCGGTCACGCCTGCGGCCGGAGTGAGAAAACTCTGGGACAGGTTCGCCGGCGCGTCGAAGCGTAGGATGTCGGTGACGGAGTGCTCCCATTGCGCATTCGTGAGCCGCTGCGCTCGGGTGTAAAACGGCGAGCCGTCGAGGCTGACCGAGCTCGTCACCGGGACGGGTGCCTCGCCGGCCTCACCCCCCTCGCCACCGCCCGTTGCCCCAGCCGTTCCGCCGGCCCCCGCACCGCCGCCTGCGCCCCCCGAGCCCGCGCGCGCCCCACCCCCGCTCCCGCTCGACGCCCCGCCGGTCCCGCCGACCGCCGCTCGCATCCCGTCAGGGCGAGCGGACTTACCGCAGGAAAATGCAAGCACCGCCAGAAAGGCGACCCCGAGGGGTGACAAACTTCGAACGCGCACCACCGCTTTCAATGACAGATGCATTCCCACCCCCGAGGTGATCTGATTTCGGCGAGCGATGTCCGGGGCCGGGGGGACGCGGGAGCCCCCCCGGGCAGAATGACTACGGCATCTGCGCCGGATGCACGACGACCGCGAGGTGCGTCATACGACCGAGATCGCTAACGGAATTGAAGCTCACCGTGAAGTTGCCCGAGACCGGGATCAGGGCCGTTCCCGCGCTGACGTAGCGGAAGAAGGCGCGCATGTCGGACACGACTGCGGAGTTGTAAAGGTCCGTGTACGTGAGCCCGGTCGCGGGCGACACGCTGAACGTCGGGCTGCCGTTCGTCCACATCCCCGACATGAAGCTCAGGATGCGCGAGCCGGTCGTCGCCATCGAGACGATCGGGGCAATCGTCGATGCACCGTTGGGATCCGCCGCCGCGCAGGTGCCGAGGAAGCCGCCGTTGAACGCGCTGATCGGCGTCGTCTGGCGGACACCGTTCAGCTGAATGAGGTTCGCGATCATCCGGTCGGGGCTCGGCGACGTGGCGGCGTTGATGACCACGGGCTGGTCGTTCGCCTTCGCGCCGATGCCGGCCTCGTTCAGGACGTAAATGAACTGGTCGGGGCCCCACCAGTCGTAACAGGTCATGCCCGAGCAGGCCGCCGTGCAGGTGCCGGTGCTGCCCGATGTGAGACTGTTCACGCCCGCCTGCTCGGCGGCGAGCGTCATCGCCGTCCCGCCGTATGTCACCGAGTCCGGACGGGCACCGGCGATGCCATTGCCCTGGCTCTCTGACACCACCATCAGAATGATCATGCGATTCGTCGCCCCGCCCGCGATCAACGGGTGCGTCATGTTGAGCGTGTTGGCGCTAGCGGAGCCGTCCACTTCGTTCGCCATCGTGATCTGCGCCTGGCACTTGTAGGTGCTGCCGGTGAGCACGCAGTTCGGCGTGGCGCCGGCGCACACGATGCCGCAGGCGCCACAGGCCGCCGCCGACGTGAGGTTCGCCTCGCAGCCGTTGTTGGGGTTTCCGTCACAGTTGCCGAAGCCGGTGTTGCAGCTCGGCGTGCAGACGCGGGAACCGGCCGAGCCGGTGCAGGCGGTAGTGCCGTTCGAGTTGGTGCACTGGACGTTGCAGGCGCCGCAGGCCGCCGTGGTGTTCAGCTGGGTCTCGCAGCCCGGTGAGGCCGTGCAGTCGCCGTAGTCGGCGTTGCAGGCGCCAAAGGTGCAGGTGCCGGTGGTGCACGATTCCGTCGCATTCGGGAAGTCGCACGGCACGCCGCAGTCGCCGCAGTCGGTCAGCGTCCTGATGTTGCGCTCGCAGCCGTTGTTCAGGTTCGAGTCGCAGCTCTTGAAGCCCGCGTTGCAGGTCGGCGCGCAGGCGCCGGCCGTGCAGGCCGTGGAGCCGTTCGCGTTCGTGCACTGGGTCGTGCACGAGCCGCAGGCCGCCGTCGTGTTGAGCTGGGTCTCGCAGTCGCCACCCGGGGTGCAATCGCCCCAGCCCGAGTCGCAGCCGGTCATCACGCAGCTGCCGGTCGCGCACGATTCGCCGCCGTGGGCGAAGCCGCAGGTGACACCACAGTTGCCGCAGTCGCTGAGCGTGCGGACGTCGCGCTCGCAGCCGTTGTCGGGGTTCGTATCGCAGCTCCGCCAGCCGGTGTCGCAGGTCGGCGAGCAATCGTAGCTGCCCGGCGAGCCGCCGCAGACGTTGCTGCCGTGCGAATTCGTGCAGGCGTTGCCACAGCTCGCGCAGTTGGTGGCTGTCCCGAGCGGCTGGCAGCCGTTGCCGACGCCGTTACACTCGTCGTACCCGGTCGCGCAGCCCGTCACCTCGCACGTACCGTTCCCGCACGTTTCCGAAGCGTTCGGGAAGTCGCACACCACGCCGCAATCACCGCAGTCGGTCAGCGTGCGGATGTTGCGTTCGCAGCCATTGTTCGGATCCGAATCGCAGCTCTTGAACCCGGTGCTGCAGACCGGGGTGCAGCCGGTGGTCGTGTTGCAGCTGGTCGTGCCGTTGGTGTTGGTGCACACCTCCGTGCACGAGCGGCAGTGCGCGGCGTTGCCGAGCGCCGTCTCGCAGGTGCCGTTGATGTCGCCGTCGCAGTCGGCGCTGGTCGCATCGCACATCGTCGCCACGCAGGTTCCGGTCGCGCACGTTTCGCCCGAACCGGCGATCACGCACGGATTGCCGCAGGTGCCGCAGTCCGTCAGCGTTCGCGTCGACGTTTCACAGCCGTTCGCGGCGCTGCCGTCGCACGGACTCCAGCCGGTGTCGCACGTGTAATTGCAGCTGCCGGCCATGCAAGTGGCCCCGCCGTGCGCGTTGACGCAACCCTGGCCGCAGGCCGAACAGTTCGTCACCGTCCCGGACGGCGTTTCGCAGCCCGGCGCCGAGCTCGAGCAATCGAACCAGCCGGTCGAGCACGAGGTGACGGTGCAGGTACCGGTCGAACACGTCTCGGTCGCGTTCGGCAGGTCGCAGCCGACCCCGCAATCGCCGCAGTTGTTGAACGGCGGCGACGACGGCCGGATGTTCGTCTCGCAGCCGTTACCCCGATCGCCGTCGCAGCTCTTGTAACCGGTGTTGCAGACCGGGTTGCAGCCCGTGGTCGAGTTGCAGGTGTTCGTCCCGTTGACGGCATTGCAGGCATCGCCGCAGCCGAGGCAATTCGACGTCGTGCCGAGCATCGTTTCGCAGCCCGCCTGCGACGAGCAGTCGGCACGCCCGGCGTCGCAGCCCGTGAGCACACACTGGCCTGTACCGCAGGATTCGGTGCCGCCCGCCAGGCTGCACATGACTCCGCAGGCGCCGCAGTTCGTCAGCGAGTTCAGCTGCGTTTCGCAGCCGTTCGGCGTGGATTCGTCGTTGCAATCGCCCCAGCCCGCGTCGCACATGACGATTTCGCAGGTGCCGCTGGCGCAGCTCTCGCTGGCGCGCGCCTTGTTGCACACTGCGTCACACGCGCCGCAGTTGAACAGCGTGTCGAGGGGCGTCTCGCAGCCGTTGTTGGGATTCCCGTCGCAATCGCCCCAGCCCGATTGGCATGTCGGGTCGCACCCCGAAGTCGTGCACTCGTTCGTGCCGTGGACGGCGACGCACGTCTCGGCGCAGGTCCTGCAGTTGTCGGTGGTGTTCAGCGCAACTTCACAGCCGTCGTCCGCGATGCCGTTACAATCGGCAAAGCCCGATTCACAATCGTCGAGTTCACACGCCGCGGCGTTGCAAACACCGGTGGCGTGAGGGAAGCGCGTGATGCAGTTGGTCCCGCAGTTGCCGCAGAACTGGTCGTTCTCGCGCAGATCCGTCTCGCAACGCGTGCCGTCGTCCGTGATGCACTCTTCGTAGGGGTAAGTGCAGGTCGAAATCCCGCACACGCCGTCGGTGCAGACCGCGGTTCCCATCGACGAATCGCACACGTTGCCGCAGGTGCCGCAATCGACCGGGCTGAGATCGAGGTTGGTTTCGCAGCCGTCGGCCACACCGCCCGTGCAATCGAAAAACCCGTCGTTGCAGGTGATGGTGCACTTTCCGGAGTCGCAACCGGGCATGCCGCCCATGTCGGAGCAGGCGTTGCCACAGGCGCCGCAGGTTTCCGGCGCCGTCAGGTCGGCCTCGCACCCGTCGTCCGGGTCGCCGTTGCAGTCTTCGAAGCCCGCGGTGCAGGCGCCGGTGCAGACACCGTCGTCGCACATCGGTTCCGAGTTGGCCGGCCGGCAGCGAACGCCGCACTCGCCGCAATCCGTCAGCGCGGTATTGATGTTCGTTTCGCAGCCGTCCGTGGGGTCGCCGTTGCAGTCCTTGTAGCCGGTGGCGCAGCTCGGCACGCACTCGCCGTCCACGCACTCGGTGCGGCCGTTGTCGTTGGTGCAGACTGTATCGCAGTCACCGCAGTGCTCGGGGTCTTCGACGAACTCGATTTCACAACCGGTATCCGCGTTGTCGTCGCAGTCCCCGAAACCGTCGTCACAGGCGATCGCACAAGCACCGTCGTCGCACGAGGGCTCGCCGTTCAAAGCGCTGCATGAATTCCGGCAGGTGCCGCAATCGTCGATGGTGTCGAGGTTCGTCTCGCAGCGGTCGGTCTCGTTCTCGTTGCAGTCGGCAGTGCCGTCCGCGCAATCCATCGTGGTGCACATCCCACCGGCACAGAAGCCGGAGGCACACGCCACGTGGCAACGGCCGCAGTTCGCGGGATTGCTCGCGGTTTCCGTTTCGCAGCCGTTCGATGCCTCGCCGTCGCACTCGGCGGTGCCGGTGATGCACGGAGGATTGCCGCACACGCCGTTCCAGCACGCCCCGTCGGTGCACACCGCTCCACACGCACCGCACCCGGTCGCGTCGGTCTGCGGGTTCACGCACGTTCCGTCACAGCACGACCACCCGTACGGACAGGTGTCGCTCGTTGCGCAGCTGGGCGTGCACACCTGCTCGGTGCAGAGGGTGCCCGGCGTGCAGCTCTCGTCACCGACGCAGTTCGTGCACAGGCCCCGCGCGGTGTCGCAGGTCAGGCCGTTGCAGTCGGAGTCGTCTTGACACCCGACCACGCAATGGCCACCTGGATCGCAGAATAAACCGGTTCCACATCGGGCGAGTTCGGCCTCCCGGGTAGGGTCACATTCGGCGCAGTACCCGGTCTGGCCGCAGACCTGAGTCGAGGGGAAGCCCGCGCAGTCGTCGTCGTTGCCGCAAGCCACCGGCACGGACGGCGGGGGAGGACCGGTATCGGGCGGTTCGGCGTCGGGCCCGGCGTCCGTCGTCTCTACGAATTCGTACTCGTCCGGGCTCGAGCAGGACGCAGCCAGGGCAACACCAAGGCAAGCGAAGAGCGCGCGCCACACCCAGCGCTGTGGTCGGGGTCTCACCGTTATCAGCATACCAGTCGGACCGCCTGGGCGCAGCCCTGCGCCGCGTCGAGCAGCACCCACATGTCGAGAAAAGTACGAGCAGAACCGAAACAGCAGGCACAGGACGGCCCAGTGCCGGCGATTCGGTGAATCGCCTGGGACGGCTGGTCAGAAAGTACCGGTGACGGTGGCGCCGAGGAGGCCGGACGGGCCGCCCGGAACGACGGCGAGGCTCGCCGCCTTCGTCGCCGCGGGCTTCTTGGGTTTTCGGAAGTAGAGCATGTAGACGGAAACGCCGATCGCCGCGACCCCGACGCCGGCCGCGATCGGCGCCGCGTAATAGTAGAATGTCAAGCGATCGTGGGTGTCCTTGTACTCGCTCGAGCACTGCTTGGGGTTCGGGCAGTTCTTCTCGAGTTCCGCTTCGGTCGTCTGCTTGAGCACGAAGAAAACACCCGAGCCGATCAGCGCGGCGATGCCCGCCCCGCCGATCACGTACGGCACCAGGCGGTCCGGCGGCGGTTCCTGCCGGATCACGACGATCTCCTTCGGCGGCGGGGCTGCCGCCGGCTCGGGCTCCGGCGCGACCTCGAGCTCGAGCACCACGCGAGTGACCTCCCGCTCTTTGAGCTCGGCGGTGGTGGTGAACTGTTTGTAGCCGGGCGCGACGGCGACCACGCTGTGCGGCCCGGGGTCGAGCGGCACCTCGACGCCGATCGAACTCGCGCCGAGGTCCACGCCGTCGAGCTGGACGGTCGCTGCATCCGCGCCGGTGCCGCGCTCGATCACGAGCTTCGGAATGCGCTCCTTCAGTTGGCTCACGGCGGCGTCGACCTCCGCCTTGAAATCACTACCCACCTGATCGGCCTCGCTGTGAGCGAGTTCGTAGCCGCCGAGCGCCGTCACCAGTCGACCGAGACCCTCCTCGCAGAACGCGATGTGGAAGCGGACGTGCGGTGTCATCTTCACCTGTCCGACTTCACGGAACTGCGAGATGGCCTCAGAGAAGTTACCCGCTTGCTCGAGCTCGATCGCGCGCTGGAACTGCGCGCGGGCTTTCTTGAGATCGGCCGGGCTCTGTGCGAACGCCGACGACGACGAAAGCACGGCGGCGAGAGCGAGCGCCAGTGGAGCGAGCGAGCGGAGCCAGAACGTGAGCTTCATTGGGTGGCGGGGGCGATGGCGACCAGGAACTGGAAGCCCTTCTGCAGGAACAGATATCGCCAACCCACCGTGAAGTCACCCGCCATGAGCGGGGTCCCCGGGGCTCGGTAGCCCGCCACGGCCACCGTCCCCCCCTCGTCGCCGATGGCGCGACCGGCCGACGACGAGCTATTCATGGTCGAGATCAGGTTCGAGTTCGGCGGCTGGGTGAGGGGGACGTTGCCCGAGTAGTACGCCGTGGCGATGCTGTAGATGGCCGAACCGCTCTGGTCGAGCGTGATGGTCGAGGTGATGTCGGTGGCAGTAGTGCGAACCGTTTTTGCGCTGGTCTCGGTGAAGAGCGGGCTGGTCTGACGGACGCCGTTGAACAGCGCCACGCTCACCACGAGATGGTTCGGTGACGGAGCCGTCGCAGCATTCACCCGAATGTTCTTGTTCCCGGTTCCGCCGAGTGCCGAATCGAGGAGGTAGTAGTAGAAGAGGTGAGCCTGCCGGTACTCGGAGATGCCGAGGCCGCCGTCCCCGTCCGACTCGCCGAAGAAGGTCATCGGCGTGCCGTCCATGGTGACCGCGTCGGGCCGGGCCTGGGCAAGACCGGTGCCCGGCGTGGTCGGCACCGGATTGAAGCTGCCGGCGATGACGCCGACGAGGAGCAAGCGGTTCGTATTGAGCGCGCTCACCACGTTGTGGGTCACGGTGAGATCGTTGCCGACCACCGACCCGTGCGACTCACCGGAGAACGACAACGTCGCCTGGCAGTTGTACGTCGAGCCGGTGAGCACGCAGTTGGCCGTCCCCGAGGCGCAAACTCGGCCGCAAACCCCGCAATTCGACGGCGTGCTGAGCGACGACGAGCAACCGTCCTGCGGATTCGAACAAGCGCCCCAGCCGACCTCGCACGTCGGCTGACAGACGCTCGCCGCGCCGTTCACCATGCAGGTCGACGCCGTCGAATGGCGCGGGTTTCCGGCACCGAACAAGCACTGCCGGCCACAGACCCCGCAGTTCGACGTGCCCTGCGTCACCTCGCAACCGTCGTTGGACGTGTTGCAATTGAGCCGGTTGTTGTTGCAGGTCGGCACGCACGTGCCGCTGCCGTTGCAGGCGACGCTCGACGCGCCGCTCGTGCTGCATGGGCTGCAGCCGCCGCAGTGCGCTTCGTTGCCGGCACCGGTCGTGGCCGTCTCGCAGCCGTTCGTCGGGTTCGAGTCACAGCTCGCGTGCGTGGCGTCGCACGTCGGTGCGCAGACGCCGCTGCCGTTGCAGGTGGTGCTGGTCGCCCCGGCGCTCGAACACGATGTCGTGCAGCCGCCGCAATGGGTCACGGCTCCGCTGCCGGTGGTCGCCGTTTCGCAGCCGTTGGCGGTGTTCGTGTCGCACGACGCGTGCGTTGCGTCGCACGAGAGCATGCAGCTCCCGCCGCTGCAGCTGTTCGTGCCGCCGACGTCTTCGCAAGCGGCCCCGCAGGCGCCGCAGTGCAGATCGCTGCTGCTCACGTTCGTCTCGCAGCCGGCGGCGGCGGTGCAATCCTGGAAGCTTCCGAGGCAGTCGTCGATCTCGCAACCGCCGCTCACGCAGCTGCCGGTGGCATTGGGGAAGACGGTGTCGCACTGGAGCCCGCTGGTCCCACAGCCGCCGCAGTTGTCCTTGTCGGTGAAGGTGTTGACCTCGCAGCCGTTGTCGTACGAACCGTCGCAGTCGCCGAAGCCGTCGTCGCAATCCCCGACCGTGCAGTCGCCGGCCATGCAACGGCCGGTTCCACCCTCCACCTCGCAGACAGTGCCGCACGCACCGCAGTGCTCGGCGCTTTCGTCGGTGTTGACTTCGCAACCGTCGGCGTAGCCGCCGTCGGGATTGCCCTCGTTGCAGTTCGCCCAACCGTCCTCGCAACCGGCAACGATGCAGCCGAGCTCCGCATCGCACCCCGCCGTCCCGTGGGCGACAGAACAGAGGCCGCCGCAGCGGCCGCAGTTCTCCGGATCGGTGGCAAGGTCCTCCTCACAGCCGTTGTCCGGGTCACCGTCGCAATCACCGAGCCCCGGATCGCACTCGGTTTGGCCGCATTCGCCGTCGACGCAGTACGCCGTATGTCCCTCGTCTTCGGGGCACTCGTTGTTGCAGGCACCGCAGTGGAGCACGTCGTTCCCGACACCGCGCTCACAGCCGTTGGCGGCGTCCTCGTCGCAATCTTCGAACCCGTCGTCGCACGAGATGCCGCACGCGGAATCCTCGCACGTGGGCGTACCGTTGATGTCCGGGCACTCGCTGCCGCACGCGCCGCACGAGGTCGCGGACGAGCTCGTGTCCGTCTCACAGCCGTCGTCGGGGTCGCTGTTGCAGTCGACCCATGGCGCGACGCAATCCTGGAGTTCGCAGCTTCCGCCCGCACACCCGGCAATGCCGTTGTCGAATTCACACGGCATGTTGCAGCCACCACAGTGGTCGGGAGACGTGAGCAGATTGGTTTCGCACTCGACCGTCAGGTCCAGGTCGCATTCGTCGGTGCCCGGGCTGCAGAACACGACGCAGCGCATGGTTTCGGCGTCGCAGACGCCGCTCGTGCAATCCGTGGGGACGAGGCAGGGCGAGCCGGGCGGACAGCCGTCGCACATCCCGCCGCCGCAGTCCCGCGCGGTTTCGTCGCCGTTCTGCACCTCGTCGCTGCAGGTGGCGCCGACGCAGCGCAGATCGTCGCCGCAGATCGAGCTGTCGCAGTCACGCGGGACTTCGCAGATCTGACCTGGGGTGCACGGCTTGCAGTCGCCGCCGCAGTCGATATCGGTCTCCGTGCCGTCCTGCGCGAGGTTGTCGCAGCCGGGGTTCTGGCAGTAGCCGTCGAGACATTCGCCGTCGAGGCAATCGCCGCTCTCGACGCAGGCAAAGCCGAGCTCGCACCCGCGACAGTCGAGCCCGCCACAGTCGAGGTCCGTCTCTCCGCGCGCGGGCTCGAACAGCCGGTTCTCGCAGTGGCCACCCGGGGCCGGAGGCACGAAGGTGTAATCCTCCGGCCCACAGCCGACCGCCACCATGCCGCCGGCCAAGCCGACCACCACGGCTCGCAAGCCGAACGCTAAGAAGGGACGCACCGATCGGAAGGATACCAGCCTTTTCTCGGCTGTCAGCTGCCGCCCATGAGCGAAACGTATTTGCGAATGCTCTCCCGTGCGTCATCCGGCGCGTTCTCGAACTCGAAGCCCGTCGCGTGGCGCCCCGCCCGCCCGGCCTTCGTCCAGCGCGAGACGGCTTTCACCTTGAAGATGCGGCCGGTGATTGGCTCGGCGAAGCGGAATTCTCCACGCTCGCCGGACGCGACGCCACGTGCGGCGATGAACTGAACGCCGCCTTCCGATATTTCCTCGATCTGACCGCTGACCGTGTCACCGGGGAGCACCAGCTGGGCGGGCGTGGTGTAGGGCGCGCGCGGAAAGCGCCGCTTACCAGTCGCGGGGGTGACGAAGGCGGGGGCCGCCGGAGCGGCCTTGCCGCTGACGAGCGTGGTCGGTCCGGTGCCGTCGGCAGCCTGCGTGCCGGGCCGCGCCGAGATGGCGACCGGCGAATCCGCCAGCGTGGCCTTCGGGTCGAGAGCGGCTCGGGGCGCGGGCGCCGGTCCCGCCGACGCGGCGACCGCCTTCAGGATCGAACCGATCTCCGCCATGGTTTGGAAACGATCGGCCGGCGCTTTGGCGAGACAGCGCGCGACCGCCGCGACAAGCGGAGCGGGCGCGTCCGGCCGGAGCGTGGCGAGTGACGGCATCGGCTTGGTCGACACCTGCACCAGGACCTCGGCATAGCGTCCCTCGAACGGAACGGCGCCGGTGAGCAGCTCGAACAGGAGGATGCCGAGCGAGTAGACATCGACCCGGTGATCTTGATCGGGCGAGAGCTCCAGTGCCTCGGGCGCCATGTACTCGGGCGTGCCCACGATCGAGCCGAGCTGCGTGAGCTTCTGCGACTCCGTGACTCCGGGCCCGTCGATCAGGCGCGCGATGCCGAAGTCGATCAGCTTCACGCCGCCTTTGCCGGACGGCGTGGTGAACAGATTGTCCGGCTTGAGGTCGCGGTGGATGACCCCGCGCTCGTGGCAGTAGCCGACGATGTCGGCGATGCTCGCACCGAGCGCCGCCACCTGTTCCCAGCCCAAGCGCGCGCGGGCTGCGAGCAGCCCCCCGAGCGTCCGCCCCTCGATCAGTTCCAAGACCAGGTAGGGGACGCTACCTCGCTGGCCGGCGTCCAGGATCTCCACCACGCCGGGGTGCCGAACACGCGCCAGTGCCTCGGCCTCGCGGGCTAGGCGCTCGTGAACCGCCGGGTCGCTCTCGCGATCCTGACGCGGGATCTTGAGCGCGACGTCCTGACCGGTCACGCGGTGCGACGCCGCGTAGAGGTGTGAGACCCCGCCCGAGGCGATGTAGCGCCGGATGACGTAGCGATGTTCGACAAGTGTCCCGGGCTCAAGCGTCGTACCTTCCATGTTCGCCCCTAGCTGAAGTGCTTGATGCCACGGTACCATGACGCCGCCCCTCGCTCGGTAACTTTGCTCCGGACCGCCCCCACGCTCACGTCGCGCGACTTCGTCGCCGCCGGCGTCATCGCGCTCGCCCTCCATGCGATCTGGCAGGGTCACGGCCTCCTGGACCCAGCGTTTCGAAACCCGGACGTCGCAGGCATCGCCTACAACGCGCGCATCCTGGCGACGGGGGGCCTCCCCTACGTCGATTCGGCGGAGATCAAGCCGCCCGGCGCGTTCTACTTGTTCGCGCCACTGCTCGAGCTCGGGGGCATGAGGGCGGTGTGGGGGGCGGCCGTGATCTGGGGTGCGCTGCTGTCGCTTGCGACCGGCGTGCTCGCTGCGCTCGTGTGGGGCCGCGCAGCGGGACCACGCACGGTGATCGTGCACGCTGCGTGCGCCGCCATCGCTTCGGACGGTGACATCAACTACTCGTTCTGGATGGCGACGCCGTTCGTGCTGTCGGCCGCCTGCGCCTGCGGAGCCGCACTGTCAGCGCGCGACGGACCGAGCGCACGACTGTGGGCCGCGGCCGGTGCGCTCGCGCTGCTCGCGACGTCGATCAAACCGTCGGCGTGGCCGGTGGCTTTGGTGTTCGCGGCGCTCATCGCGCGGGAGGTGGCAGCGCACCGGACGAAGCGCGCTGTCGCCGCTGTCCTTCTAGGCACGGCGGGGGCGGCCGCCGTGGCGGCGGCGATCGCGCTGCCGTACCTCGCTGCCGGCAGGTTGGATGCGCTGATCGCGGGCCTCCGCGACGTTGCTCGCTTCGGCAACGAATACGTGGCCGCCGTTCGCGACCCGGCCGGCGGACGCCTGCGCGCGATCCTCGGCGGCTTGCCGTGCCTCGCCGAGCAAATGCCCGGGCCGCTCCTGCTCGCGCTGCTCGGCCTCGCCAATCTGTTCCCGCGAAACGCGGTGCGGCCACCGCTCGGGTTCGTCGCCGGCGTCTTCCTCGTCGCCGCCCTCTCCGGCGTCATGTTCACGTTGCGGTTCTTCTCGCACGACAATGTCCAGCTCTGGCCGGCGCTCGCCGTGGTGGCGACCCGTCCGGGTGGGCTCTTCGCCCAGGCCCTCGACGCGCTCGAACGCCGGGTGGCCGGCATGCCGATCGCCCCGCTCTGGCGCCGCGCGATCAACCCACTGGCGACGCTCGTCGCGGGCGCTTGCGCCGCGCTGCCCGGGTTCGACTTTCGCTGGGGCTACGTGCACTTCATGGCCGAGCGCGACCACCAGGTGAAGGACATCTGCGCCGAGTTGTCGACGCGCTTGCCGGCTCGCGATCCGGTGCTCGCCTGGGGCTGGAGCGCGTGGAGCGTCTACGAGCACTGCGGCCGACGCGCGCCGGGCCCGGTGTTCAAGGTGATCGCCAGCGTGACGACGGTCAACACGAACACCTGCAACAACGGCTACGGCCCGATGCGCCTGCGGCAGGACGGAGGCCCCGCGGCGTTCCTCGGCGACGTCAAGCAAAGGCCGCCGAGCCTCGTGCTCTGGTCGACGTACTTCAAGGAGATGGGCGGCGATCCGCTGGACGACTGGGCCGAACTCAATGCGTTCGTGAAGGAGCGCTACACGGTCGTCGACGCGCGCGGGCCGTTCGTGGCGCTACTGCGGCGCGACCTCGTCGATCGGCGCGCCGGCGCGCCGAGTGAATCGATTCACGATCGGCGTCCGTCGTCGGAACCGGGCGGCAGCGGCAGGTACGGCTGGTCGGGGCGGGCGGGCTCGGTGTGGACCAGCACGTCTTTCACGCCCGAGAACTCGCGCTTGATGGCATCGATGACCCAGTGCGTAACCCGGTGAGCCTCGACCACCGTGAGCGTCGGCGCGACCTGGATGTGGAGATCGACGTAGATCATCCCGGGCATGCCGCGAGTTCGGATCTTGTGCGCACTCGCGACGCCCGGCACCGTGCAGACCACGCGCTCGATCGGGGCCGGCGGAAGGCGCGCCGAATCAGCGAGGTAGCCGAGATTTTCGCGCAGAACACCGATGCCCGCCCAGGCGATGAACCCGGCGACCAACAACGCCGCCACGGCGTCGACTTCGGGCAGTCCGAAGCGCACGAGCACGGCCGTCGCCAGCACGCCGAGCGTGACGAGCACGTCCGAACGGGTGTGCGCGGCGTCGCTGAGGAGAAACGGACTCCCGAGCGCCGTGCCGCGAGCGTGTTCCCACCGCGCCACCGAAACGTTCACGGCCAGCGTCCCCAGCAGCACGACGAACGCAACCGTGTCGATGGTCGGAGCGGGCGTGGCCGCGGACGTGAGCCGCGCCATGCCGGTGCGCACCACGTCCGCGGCCATCGCGAGCAGCGACAGCCCGACGACCCCCGCCGCGATCACCTCGAACTTCCGATGCCCGTACGGGTGCCCCGCGTCCGCCGGACGGCTTGCAATCGCGACGCCGATCAACCCGATCAGATTGTTCGACGAATCCGTGAGCGAGTGGAAACCGTCGGCACGGATCGAAAGCACGTGGGCAACGTGCCCGTAGGCAATCTTCGCTCCGGCCACGGCGAGGTTCAGCATCAGCGTGACCCAAATCACGCGGCGCACGGCGCGTGCGTCGTCCACCTCCGGGTCACCACCGCTCGTCATCTCAGTGCTTTCGCAAGCTCGCCGCCGTGGCACGGGCCGCGTCGGCCTGGGCAATCGCTTCGGCAACGGCCGCTTCGGCCCGCGGCACTTTCACCAGCAGTTTCTCGGCATGCACGTAGCGGGCGGCGAGCGCGTCCCAGAATTTCGGGTCCTCGGGTTGGGGGGCGAGCGAAAGGATGAACGCAGCGTCGAACGCGGCGTGCCCAGCGTAGCGCCCGTTTCGCGCTACCTCGGCGTCGAGCGCGCTCACGTCGCCGGTACCTTTCACGAACGGCCCCTTCAGCATCAGCTCTGCCGCGTCCTCGGGACCGTTGGTGAGCGCCTGAGCAAGCGCGGCCAGAAGCTTCCCCTCGTCGCCGAGCTTCTCTTTCGCGAGTAGCGCCAACGCCGCCGCAAAGTCCCGAGCGCGGAAATAGCGACGTCCCGATTCGAGCAGGGCCCGAGCGTGGAGGATGCGCACGGCGGAGGGGATGCCCGGGCCGTCGAGTTTCGCTCTGAGCTTCGTCGGAATGCCACGTTCGAGCAGGGCCCGAACGAACTTCGGATCCTTCCCGTCCTCGTCTGCGAGGAGTTCCCCGGCGTGAAAGGTCGGGAGGCGCGCGGCGAGCGACAGCACCGGTTGCCCGAGGTCGAGGGCCGGTGGCTCCGGGATCAGGAGCCGGTCGAGGGCGTCGACTCGGCTTCCACTCCACAGCTTGGTGAGCAGCGCTCGCGCCCGCTCGACGCGCGGATCGTGGAGCGCCCCGACCTCGGCGAACGCACGGAGACCGACCAGGGCCGCGTCGCGGCCGCGAATTTTTCGGGGCTCGAGCGCCTCGTCCAGAGCGCCGAAGTAGGCGCTCTCCACCGCCTTGTCCGCCTTCATCTCGTCGGGCAACGGCACGTCGCGCACCATGTCCACGAAGCGAAGGTCGGCGTTTCCAGCGGCAATCGCGGCGACGCCCCGCCCGTAGCCTGACAGGCGCGCCCCAGTGAGCGAGAGCTTCTCGATCGCCGCCGCCTGCGCCAGCACCCACGGGGTCAGCACGCCGGCGAAGAACTCCCGAAAGCTCTGCTTGGTCACCGGCGCCGTGGGCCGCGGCGGATCGGCGAGCAGGCGCGCCAGGCGACCCGACACCACGAGACCGAGCAGCAGCGACTCGACCTCGCGACTCATGCCCTTCGGCGGGGACTCGACGAGCGGCGTGACGAGCGCGTCGGCGCATTCCTCGGGCCCCAGCTCGGCGCGTAAGGCACGCACGAGCCCGGGCGGAAGCTCCGGCTCGGCCTCGAGGCAGGCAAGCGCAGCATCGCGCGGCGCGACCGCCGCCTGCTCGAGCGCGAGGGCGAGCGCTCGACGAATTCCACCCGGTCCCGCGACCTTCGCGCATCCCGTCACGGGATGACGCGCGAGTTCGACGCACGCCGCCGGCGGGGGCGGAACCGCGGCCGGTTCGACGACACGCGGGCCCGGCGTGGGCTCTTTCTCGGCGGGGCGCGGCGCCGCGGCCGGCGCGGGCGGTGCGGAAGCCGCGGGGGGCGGCGCCGCGGCGCACCCGACGCTCAAACAGAGGATGAGGATGTGATAAAATTTCATGTGCGTCGTCGAGGACGGTGGAAAGGCGGGAACGTCCGCACGGTATCACCGTCGTCGCGTGCTTCTGACCCATGAGCGCGTCCTCTGTTCCCTCGATCATCGCCATCGCGGCGCTTTCGGGCGGAGCACTAGGCGGAGCCGTGGCCTGGGGGGTCTCGGGCGCGCGGACCCCCGGGTCGCAGGCAGCCGCGGCCTCGAGCGCCATATCCGACGCCGAGGATCGAATCGCCGCGGTCGAGCGACGGATGGCAGCTCTCGAGCGGCGAAGCTCACTCCGCCCGGCAGCGCCGAACGCCGGCACCCCGCAGCCCGCCCGCCCGGCGGCCGACGCGCCGTCCGGCGGGGAGCCCCCGCGCGATGCGCCGGCCGTCGACGATCCGGTATTCGAGGCGGCCGTCCGCGATGTCGTCCAGCGCGTGGACGAGGAGCGCGATAGCGAGCGCCAGGTCCAGCGCGAAGAGCAACGGCAGGCCTCGGCGCAGCGCTGGGCGGTCGAGCTGACCGAACGTCTCGGGCTGCGCCCGGAGCAAAAGACCAAGATCGAGGCGCTCGCGAAGGAGTTTCTCGAGCGGGTGCGCGACGCGTTCCGGACCGACGCGGGCGCGCCACTACCGTTCGAGGAGCGCCGCGAACGCATGCGGGGCCTCAGGCGAGAGTACGAAGAGCGCCTCGGGACGATTTTCGACCCGGCGCAACACGGCGAGTACCAAAAGCTAGACGACGACCTCAGGCTCGGGCGCGGCCGGGCCTTCCGACCCGACCGCTGAGCACTAAGCCGATCGGCGCTGCCGCTACTGCAGCAGCTTGAACTCGATGCGCCGGTTCTTCTGGCGCCCCTCCGGGCCTTTGTTGTCGGCGATCGGCTCGCTCGGGCCCGCGCCGCGCGTTTCCATGCGCTTCTCGTCGATGCCCTTGTCGACGAACCACTTCTTGACCGACTCGGCTCGTCGCTTGGAAAGATCGATGTTGGCCTCCGCCGTGCCCTGGTTGTCGGTGTGACCAGAAATCTCGATCCGCATCTTCGGATACTCCTGAAGGGCTATCAGAGCGCCGTGGAGCACGCTGTCCGAGACGGGTTTGATCTTGTCCTTGCCGGTTTCGAATTCGATGCCTTTGACGACGCCGTTGAACTTCCGCACCTTCTCTGGGATCTCGTCCGGGCAGCCGTCCTCGTCGTCGAACCCGTTCTTGATCTCGGCCTTGTCCGGGCACTTGTCTTCCGGGGTGTTGATGCCGTCCCTGTCGGCGTCGAGATCCGGGCAACCGTTGAGCGGACCCGGCTCGGTCGGACACTTGTCGCAGTCGTCCGGGGTGCCGTCCTTGTCCATGTCCTTCACCGGACAACCGCCGCGCGTGGCGGGACCGGCCTCGGTCGGACAGACGTCCTTCGAATCGAGCAGGGTGTCGCCGTCCGAATCCTTGTCCGGGCAACCCTCGGGAGCGATGCCGGCCTCCATCGGACACTTGTCGTTCGGGTCGACGAAGCCGTCCTTGTCGGTGTCCTTGGGCGGGGGAGGCGCCGCTTCGCACTCGGGATGCCGTGCGTCGAGCGCCACGCTCACGCCGAGCAGCACTTCGGGGAAATGGGTGAGGTCACCGTCCTCGGCCGGCTCGGTGGCGGTGCTCGAACGCTGTGACATCGTGTCGCGCAGATCGAGCCGCGCGCTGATGACCTCCGTGACGGCGTACTTGAGGCCGAGGCCGAAGTGGAACGCGGGATCCGTGTCGGTACCCATCGAGTTCGAACCGGCGCCCAGCGCGCCGAGACCGACGACGGCGAACGGCACGATGCGCCCGATCGGAAACTGCAGCATGGCGTGAGCACGCCCGGCAAACAGCGCCGCCGACGAATCGTTGTCGACGGACGTGTGCATCCACGCCCCTTCGACCTCGAGGCCGGCGTACCTGATCGGGTGGAAACCGAAACGGAGCGCGCCACCGAAAGCGAGCCCGTATTCCTCGATGCGTTCGTCCTCGTGACGGAGGTTGTGATCGCTGGCCGGGAACATGAGCCCGAGGCTCGCTCCCATCGTGAACTCCATATCTTGCGGCTCGTAGTCCTTGTCCGACTTCTCGCCGGAAGCAGCAGCGTCGCCCTCGGAACTCGCCCCTTCGGTACCCAAAGAAGCCGATCCGGACGCGGACGCGTCGCCCGAGGCGGGCGCGGCGGCCGGTTCCTGCGCGGTCGCCCAAGGCGCCGCCGTCCACAGAAGGAAACCGGAGCCCAGTCCGACGATGATCTTTGCGTTCATGGTGCTCACCCTAGAAGAGCCCCGTAGCGTGCCCGTCCGACGCCAAGGACCCAGGCCGCTTGTTAGACCACCCTTTTCGTGCGTTCAAGCAGCGCGGACCCGGGGAGTCGGCGCGATTGACGCTCCGACGCCCGAGCGCGTCGATCTCGAAGACGCACCCGGCGGCGATCAGTGGCGCGCCGGCCCAATGGCCGACTCACGAGGTGGCGGTGCGATCACGCATCCACGCTGGTTCCGAGGCGCTCCCTCACGGCCAGGTGCTGCGCACTCACGGAGTAGACGAGCAGATCGCGAGCCCGGCCCACGGCTTCGGCGGTGCCCGGTCGCGCGGGCCCGTGGCGAATGATGCTCGCCGCGATATCGAGGTCGCCGCACAGGATCAAGCCGGCGCGATCAGCGGTCTGGTCCACTGCGCGCACCCACCGCTTGAGGTCGAGGGCCGCGCTGTCCGAGAGGAGCTTCGACACGGTGTGGACCAGGTGATCCCGGTACTCGCCGCCTCCCGCCTCGGCGAGCACGGTCGCCGCCTCCGTCACCGAAGCCTCGATCTCGGCGGCAACCGGAAACTTCGGCTTCACCAGGCGAATGGCACCAAGCAGCCAGGCCTTGAGCGCGGTCAGGTTCGGCAGCAGCGTGCGCAGCCTGAGGCCGGGGATCTGGTGAGCGAGCTCGGACCCGGCGAGAAACGCCGATTCGAGCGGACCCATGCCCTCGGCGAAAGCACCGGCACCGAGAATGACCGAAGGTTCGATGGTCGCGAGCGGTGTGACGACCGCAGCGTCGCTCTGACGTTGGAAGATACGGGGCTCGTCGGCGGGGAGGATCTGCGCGCCGTGGTAGAATGCGAAGACGAGCCCGTGGGGGTAACGCTCCATGTCGAGTTCGTCGTCGACGCCGACGCCATACGCCGTCTCGGGACGACTGCGAACGGACAGCACGTAGGGCTGGATGAGTGCAAAGAGCGACGTGATCAGCGGCTCACCGTCGATGGGCATCACGAGTTCCATCCACTCTTCCGCCGACAGCCGGCGCCGGGCCGAGACCAGCTCCTCGTTGCGGAAACGCGTGAAAAACCGCGATTCGTCCGGTTGCGCCTGCCCCAGAACGTGAAGCGCCTGACAGCTGAGCCACGCACCGTCCGCATGCCGCGCTTGGGTGTGGACCTTCCTCATGATCTGGTACGGGTCCGGCCGGTACGGGTCGACCTCGACCCACAGGCTCATGGCGTCCACGGCTTGATCGTGGAACGAGGCGTCGGTCGCGTAAGCACGCACGAGGCGCTCGAGCCAGCGCACGCCGTCCGGTTCGATGTCCAAGGCAGACTCGTAGACGCGCGCGGCCTGCTCGATGCTACCGAGACGTTCGTACGTCTCGCCGAGCTCGTCGAGCGTGGTGAGGAGTTCCTTGTTTTTTCCCGCCGCCGCCAGGTTCTGCGCACGGGTCTTCAGGATGTCCTTGATGCCGTCCCAGTCCGCCAGCCGTCGCCGGATCGCGAGCGCTTCCTGCGTTGCGCCCTCGTGCGTCGGATCCGCCAGGAGCGCGCGGTCGAGCAGGCGTAGCGCCTGATCGGGGTCGCCGATCTCGCGGGCCGCCACCATCGCCGCGGTTTGCAGGTACTTCGCCTTGAGCTTGTTATCGTCGACCAGTTCGGAGAGGCGCGTGACCACTTCGAGCAGGCGCGACCAGTCCTTTTCTGCGCTGAAGAGTTGCATCAGGCGGGTGAGGATGCGGCGATCGTTCGGGGCGATATCGAGCGCCATCAAGAAACAGCGCGCGGCGTAGTCGTTGTCACCGAGCTTGTCGGCCACCACCTCGCCGAGATCGAAAAGAAGCGCGACGCGATCGTTGCCCTCCACGAGCTCGATCTCCCGCCGGCGGATGTCAACCGAGCGCTGCACGTCGCCGAGCTCCGCGTAGGCGTCGGCAAGCGCGTGGAGCGCCAGCCGCGACTCACCGTCCAGACGCACCGCGCGATCGAGCTCGGCGAGCGACTGCTGCGCGCGACCCTGCTTGAGCAAGGATTCGCCGAGCAGCCTCCGGCCGAGCGCTTCCTCCGGCGGCGAGAGCAACTCGGCGTGCTCCTCCAGCACGCGGCGCACGAGCTCGGCGGTGCGTTGCGGCGAGCCGTGCTTCGCGCTGATCTCGCAGACGGGCAAGAGGTGACTCGGGCTCTTCGCCAAGACGTCCATGAACTGGTCGGCGGCGGCGAGGGCCTTTTCCGGCGCCTCGGATTTGGCCAGCGAATCGACGTAGGCGAACACCGTCTCGGCGACCTCGTCCTCGGGCAACGCCTCGGCCTGGGTGACGATCGATTCGAGGCGCTTGGCCGCTTCGAGGAAGCGCTCGTCCGCGTAGGCGACACGGGCCTGAACGCGGAGCGCGTCGAGGTTCGTCGGGTCGAGGTGCAATGCCATCTGGGCCATGGCCAGCGCGCGCTCGTCGTCGCGCAGGTGCCGGTGGCAAACGAGCGCCATCTGCCCGGCGACGGCGGCACGAGCGCGGTCGCCCTTCGTCGCCGACAGGCGTTCGTCGAGGAGCTCGACCGCCGCCGCGTGGTGCCCCACGTCGACGTACGCGGCGATCAATTTGCGGTTCGCCGCGAGGTGGTCCGGCGCAGCGTCGAGGGCGCGTTTCAGCTCGCGGATGGCGCCGTTGAGATCGCCCTGCTCACGCAGGAGATCGGCCGCGCGCACGAAGTGCTCCGCGCGGTCCTGCGGTGTGGCGGCCGTCGCGGCCAGCTTCTCGATCGCGGCGAGCGCGTTCTCGGAGTCGCCGACGCGAGCCCGAAGCGCGGCGAGCGACGCGAGTGCACCGGGGTGCTCTGGAGACAGCACGACCACCCGCTCGAGCTCCTCGATCGCGCGCGCAATCAGCCCGAGCTTCTCGTCGAACAAGCGCGCGAGCGCGAGCCCGGCTTCGATCTTCCAGTCCTTCTCCTGCGAACGCTCGATCTGCGATTGATAGAGATCACGCAGATCGTTCCAGCGCTCGAGCCTGCGGTAGTGCCGCGCCAACTCGACGGCCGCGCTCGAGCGCGCCGGGTCGAGGGCGAGCACCGCTTCGAGCGCCTCGGCCGAAAGCGCCGGGTCGAGGAATTCCTCGTCGTAGATCCCGGCCAATCGCTCGTAGAAGCCCACCTTCTGGCGCGGCGTGACCGAGAGCTCGATCTCGAGCTTCAATACGGCGACGAGCTCGCGGTAGCGCTGGCCGCGACTGAGGACGCGATCCAGACCGCGGAGGGCATCGAGCTGCTTCGGCTCCTCGGCGAGCACGCGCCGGTAGAGCCGCTCCGCCTCGTCGAACTGATCGAGCTCGGACTCCCACGCCTCGCCAATCTGCACGACCTGGCGATAGCGCTCCTCACCGCGCAGCGACAGCGCACGCGCTTCGAGCATTTCGAGCGCCCGGCGGCCTTCGCCGCGACCGCGCAGCAGGCCCGCCATCGCCTCCGCCGCTTTGGCGTGCCCCGGGTCTTCGGCGAGCACGGCATTCAAGAGCTCCTCCGCCGCGGTCGGATTGCCGAGCCGCGTCGAAAGGACCTCGGCGGCCTCGGCTCGGAGATCGCGTGCAACCGGAGGCGCGGCCACTTCCGCGCGACGCGTCAGCACCTGACCGAGCTCCATCCATTGTTGCGAACGGCGGTAGAGATCGGCGAGCGCGGCGAGCGCCTGATCGTTGCTCGGATCCTTCGCCACGACGGCGTTGAGCAGCGACAGCGCCAGGTCCGGGCGCGATAGCTTCTGAACGTACCAATCGGCCGAGCGGAGCAGGAGCGCGATCCGCGCCTCGTCCGCCATGTCCCCGTTCGCCGCGTCGGCGCAGCTCTCGAGTACCTCGCCCCAGGCCTTGGCGTTGTTCCCGGCGACCCGTTCGACCGCGCGCGCCCGTTCGTCGGAAACCGGATCTTCGGTGAACGCCTGCGTGAAGGCGACGACCGCCTGATCCTTGTCGGCGAGCTCCCCGGCGTAGAGCTCGCCGATCTGGGCGAAACATTCGGCGCGTTCGGCGGCGGATCCGACGGCCTCGATGCGCGCGAGCAGGAGTTCGACCAGCGCCTCGTGCTTCTTCAGGCGTCGACGCAGTCTCACGAGCGCGGCGAAGCTCGACGCGTCACCCGCATCGAGCTCGAGCATCCGCTCGTAGATCCCCTCCGCTTGCTCGAAATCCATGGCGGTCTCGAACAACCGCGCGGCGCGCATGAGCAGGCGTGGGATCGCCCGGTTGGCCCCGGGCGCGCCACGCTCCTCGACCACCGTCACGGCGTCGCAGAAGCCCTGAGCAACGCGCTTCGCGTCCGCGCCGACGTCGACGCTCGCCTCGAGCGCCGCTGCCTCGTCGTCGTCGAACGGGTTCTCGGCCAGGATGGCAAAGCGCCCTTCGAGCCGCTCGTCGCTGACCCAGCTCGGCGGACGCGTGGTCGCGCGCCACACCCGGCGAAGCGCCTCGATCAGCTCGGTTCCGTTCCGCGGCCGGCGTTCCGGTTCGCGCTCGAGTAGCGAGGCCACGAAGGAGTCGATATCGGGCCCGACACCGCGGCCGGCGGCGAACGACAACGGTTCGGGCGTCTGCGTCAGGTGTGACACCACGGTCTCTGCCGCACCGTCACCGTGGAACGGATCTTTATCGCAGATGAGTTGATAGACGAGGACCCCGAACGCATACACGTCGCTCGCCGGGCCCACGCCCTTGCCCGACAACGTCTCGGGCGCCGTCGCCGAGAGCCAGCTCCGCGCGTAGTTGCCGGCAGACTGCGGGATACTCGGCCGAAGCAGGTGCGCGCCGGCATCGAGGAGGAGCACGCGCGGCGCCGCCGGCGTGGCATCGAGGACGAGCACGTTGTCGAGGTGCAGCGCGCCGTGGGTGACCCGCTGCTCGTGGAGCAGGGACAGCGGCTCGGCGATCGCATGAAGGAGCGGCAAGAGCTCGTTCACGTGCCGCGGACCGTCCTTCTTCAGGATCTGCCCGAGTGTCTCGCCCTCCTGGAACGGATGCGCGACGAGAAATGCGTCCGGCGTGGAGGTGGCGATGACACCTTCGGGCAGGCTCGGGTGCATGACCCGAGCCGCGCGCCGGGTCGCGAGGAGGTAGCGCTGGGCGTCGCGAGCGGCGACGCCGGTCACCACCCGCAGACGGACGAGGTCACCATCGTGGTACGCGCGGTGGACTGCCGCGCTCGGGCCCGCGCCGATCTCGGCGACCAGCGTGAAGCCCGCCGCTTGCAGGGCGCTTTCGGGCGGCCGTGACGCGACGCCGTTCTTGGTCCTGAGCGAACGGGCGTCGGCTTCACGCGACGCCTCCACGGCGTCGAGCAACGCAGCAACCGCGTCGCGCTCGACGCAGCGCTCGGCAAGTGAACGAGCGAAGGAGCCCTTGGCACCGGCGCCGCCGACGGCGTCAGGCTCGAGCCCGAGGACGACGGCACCGATTTCCTGCAGCTCCACCAGATCGAAGAGCCGCTCGAGCTCGGCGCTCAGAGTATCGACGGTGAGGGACACCGGCGGAGTGTCTAACCATTCTCGTGTGGATGTAAAGTCGCTAGACCGGCCCGCGGATCGACCCTGTCCTCGGCGAGGTCAGGGCCAATCGATCAGCGCTCTCCCTGGTATCGGCGATTCGGTGAATCGCCTCAGGGCCAATCGATCAATGCTCTCCTGAGCTTCCAGCGGCCCTCCGTGTCGCCGTCCGAATAGACGAGCTCGCTTCCCTCGAGCCCGAGCGGGACGCCCGCGGCGGCTCTCGAGCCGAGCGACGCGAGCCGCCGGGGTGCGAAGGCCGAAAGATCCGCCGTGACCACGCCAGCGTGGACGGCGGCCAGGTCCCCGCTCCGCAGCGTGAGCACGACATGACAGCGCTCCCCAACGCAGTCGACCGCCAGCGCGCCCGGCTCACCGCCTTCGAGCGGAAAGCGCCGAGGCGCGTCGCGCTCGGCGCCCGTGGAGTCGAGCAGCGCCATGACGATCGCCGAGCTTCCAGGGGCGTCCTCCGTGCCGCGTTCGAGCCAGGCGAGCAAGAGGCCGTCGCCGAGCGGCTCCAGCACGGGCGCGAACGAGTGCCCGCGAGTCGCCAGCACCGGACGCTCGTTCCCCTGTGGTGTCGCGTCACGCGACGCGATGCGCCTCAGGTAGATGTCCGCTTCGCCGGGTGCCTGCGGATCGCGAGCCTCCGCCCAGGCAACGACCGCAAAATCGCCGATCGGGGCGAGCGTCACCTGGGTGGCGGGCCCCGGGGCCTTGGTGAGCCGCTGTTCCTGGCCGATACGCGTGAGCTTTTGGTCCACTCGCGTGGCGTAGAGCTCCGGATCCTTGTCGCGCTCGTCAACCCAAGCCACGAGCCATCCGCCGGCGAGCGACGCCGCCGCCACGTCGCTCGCGTCACCGCTCTTCCGCGTCAGCATGCGCTGGGAGCGGCGCACGCCGTCCGCACCCACCAGCGTCAAGAACACCTGAGGTTGCCCGAGGTCGAAGCCGGTCCAGGCCACGAGCACGTCGCCCGTTCCGGTGCCGGGCGAGAGCGCGATGCCACCGAGCGAGTGGGCGCGAGCCGAGAGCATGACCGGCGCGGCAAGGCCTCCGCCGGTTTCGTCCTTCAACGGAAACAGATCGAGCCGGGCGCGGAGCGGTTCGAAACGCCCGTCGGCGGCCGGCGTCTTCAACTTCACCCAGGGGGTCGTCGGATCGAAATCGGTGAGGGACGCGGCGAGCGCGCCCTTTCCGACGCGGGCGAGGGTCACGTCCGCCAGTGCGTCGCTCGTCGCGAGCACACGATTCTCGCGGATGTACGGACGTTCTTCCGCGCCCAACCGCCGCGCGGCGGGCTTCCACGCATCCGAGCGCCGCTCGAGCTTGACCGAAAAAACCGGTGCGGGAGCCTGACCGAGCGCCGCCAGCGCGAAGCACTGGTCCCTGCCGCACGCGAGCCCGAAGCCGAGCTCCGCCGGTTCGCCGCGCAACGCGTCGAGCCGGAACGGCTCCGACGCCTGCACTTCCAGCTTAGGGCCGAAGCGGACGAACGTCGGCAAGACGTCCGCATCGGGACACGTTGCCTTGCGCTCGCAAACCGCACCGAGTGTAAGCGCCGCGACGCCGTCTCCCGTCGCGGCGAACTCCGGCACCACTCCCTCCTCGGAATCGAGCAGGACCCGCCCGCGGTCGGCGCTCGGTCGGCCCGTTGCGTCGAGCGCCACCACCTCGAACGCGCGCACGCCCGCCTCGCGCTCGGCGGGCGTCTCCCAAGCCGCAAAGGCGCGCGCGCCGCCGGGGCGGGCGACCAGCCGCACCAGGGCCTGCTCGCCGAGCGGCGTGGTGATCGGCCCGGCGGCGACCTTGATCGCCGCGTCCGCGCCGACCACCGCCCGGTACACACGACTTTCGCCGTCGCGCCGATCGGACCAGGCGAGGATCAGGCTCTCACCGGCGACGGCAAGATCGAGGTCGAGCTCCGTACGGCCGGGCGCGCTCACGACGACCGGCTTGCTGCGGGCCTCGCCGCGCGGCGAAAGCAGCGTCAGCTCGACGGCGCCGTCCGGGCGCACGACGCCGAGCGCGGCGCCGCCGGCAAACGGAACGAGCTGCCAGGCGCGCACGCCGGCGGTGATCAGGGCGCGCGGGTCGCCTTCCGGTTCGCCATTCGCGCCGAGCACGACCCCCTTCAACTCGGCGTCATCCCCCTGCTGCACGGCCCAAGCCACCAGCCGTCGCTCACCGAGGGACACCACTTCGACCCAGAGCGCCCGCGTCGCGAGTTCGACCAGTGCGCGCGGTGGCTTCACGAGTTCGCCGTTCGCACGGACGAGGGTGACCTCCACCCATTCCCCGAGTCCGGTGCGCCGCGTGCTGGCGATCGCGAGTTCGTCGGCGTCGGGACCACCGCGGACCACGACGAGCCCGATCTCCGGCGGCGCGTCCGCGATGCGGCGCGCCGCCCCGATCGGCGTGCCGTCGGCGCCGACCGGCAGCGTGTGCCATCCGCGCGCCTCCTGCTCGGCCGCGGCCCAGACGAGCACGCTGCCGCGATTGCTCTCTCCGACGTAGGGACCATAGGTGCCGTCCGGCACGCGCGCGATCTCGGTCGAGTGGAGGGCCACGATGCCCTCGGCGGGCGGCGTCTTCGGAGTTGCCCGCCGGTGACGAGACGCACTCTCCGCGGCCGGAGCGCTCGGCCCACAGCCGCCGAGGAGAGCGGCCGCGAGCAGGAGCGAGCCGAAACGGAGCGTCATGCGGGGGGCGAAACCTACCACCGGTGGTGCCGCACTCAAGCTACGATGCGTTGGTGACCCTCGCCGCGCGCCTGCTCCTGGCGATCGCCGCGGTCACGCTGACGACCGCAGCCCTCGCCGGGTTCGCCGTGCGCGAGGCGTGGCGACGCGTCGAGGAAGAGCGCTTCACGCGCGAGTTCACGGCGGGGACCACGCTGCTCGCGCGCCAGCTGCGCAGCGAACTCGGCTCCATCGCCCCTCTGCTCGGTCCACTCTGCGAGCACGATCCGATGGTCGACAGCGCACTCGTCGGGCTCCGTGCCGGCGATCTCGACGCGCGGCGTCTGTCGATCGGTCTTCGGGTACCCGAGCTCGGGCGTGCGCTCGGCCTCGACGAGCTGGTGCTCGTGAGCTCTCGCGGTGAAGTGCTCGGGGTGATCGGTGCGGACGTCGCCCCGCCGCGGGCCGCGCAGATCGTCGCGCAGGTGGCCGCGGGCGGAGCCGCCCGCGTGCGGAGTGCGGCGCCGCTCGCCGTCGAGGCTACCTGCCGGCGCAACGACGGCCGGGACTGGGTCGGTCTCTACGCGGCTCGGCACGTCGACGGGCTACTCGCGCGGGTCGGCGGGGCGTTCGACTTCACGCTCACGCGCGATTCGCCGCCGGCCGGCGGCGACGTCATGACCGAGGAGCTGCGCCTGCCCGAGCTGGGCGGCGTGACCGTGACGGCATCGCGGTCCCGGCTGCCGCTCCTCGACGCGGTGCGCGCGCTCGACATCACGCTGGTCGTGATCGGCGCTTCCGCACTCGCGGCGTCGCTGCTTTTCGCCTGGCTCTTGTCGCGCGGGCTCGCGCGGCCGATCGTGGAGATGTCGCGGCAGGCGGGCGCGGTCGTGCACGGCGAGCCGCAGCCGGTTCCGCCCGCCGGCGGCCGCGAACTCGAGGAATTCGCCCACGCGTTCAATCGCGCGATCGCGGACCTGGTGGCGCTCCGCAAGCGCCTGGCGGCCACCGAGCGGATTGCCGCTCGCCGCGAGATTGCTCGTCGCGTGGCGCACGAGATCAAGAACCCGCTGGCACCGATCCGGGCGGCGGTCGAAACACTACGGCGGTTGCGCGGACGGGGAGATCCGGCCTTCGACGAGTACTTCGACGAGGCGACCCGAACGGTCCTCGACGAGGTTGCGCGGATCAGCACCATCGTCACCGAGTTCACCCGCTTCGCGCGGCTGCCGCCACCGCGGCCGGCGCCGATGAACCTGGTGGAAACGGCGCGCGCAGCGGTGAACCTTCACGATCGCCGGGACGCCGTGCTGGAGCTCCGCGGAGACGAATCGATCGAGATCGTTGCCGATCGCGATCAGATGACCCAGGTGCTCACGAACCTGATCCAGAACGCTCTCGACGCGGTCCAGAACCGCCCCGACGCCAAGGTCACGGTCGAGCTCCGAACCATCGGTGACCGCGCCACGCTGACGGTGAGCGACAACGGGCCGGGACTGTCGCCCGAGGTCGCGGCGCACCTCTTCGAACCGTACGTGACCACCAAGCCCGAAGGGACGGGCCTGGGGCTTGCCATCGTCGAGCGCATCGTGGTCGAGCATGCCGGCACGATCGTCGTGGAAAGCCGGGACGGCGGCGGCGCCTCGTTCGTCGTCGACCTCCCCCTGGCCGGGCCCACACTCTTGCCCGAGCCTCCGCCGAGCTCGGAGCGAGAACCGGCTTGAGGGCGCTTCCCCGGGGAAATCGGCCGTTACTTGTTCGTCGGGGGCCGGGCTGACTACGATTTCGAGCCGCGCCGCCGAATCTTGCCCGGGGGCAGCCGACGACGAGCATGGAGAGCCTCACGCCACGACAGGTCATCGGGATCGCAGCCTTGCTGGTGACGGTGTTCATCACCTGCTTGATGGCGGGCTTCGAGCAGCGGCAGCTCGTGTTCGGCGCCATGGTGGCCGTCGTCGGTGCGGTGGCCATCGCGTCGGCCGGCGGCGGGGGCAGCCGCCAGTCGCTCGAACGTGTCCGCACCGCTGCGCGCCAGTTGCTCGACGGACGGCGTCCGGAAGCACCGACTTCGGGTGACCCCGAGCTCATGCGCGTGTTCGAGGCCCTCACCGACGTCGCCGAGGCGCTTCAGGCACGCCAGCGCGACACCGACGTCATCGCCGACAACATCCAGGCTTTGCTGTCGGGGCTTCGGCAATTGAACGACGGCGTGGCAACGCAAATGAGCGCCAGTGAGGAGGCGCAGCGCTTCCTCCGTGAGACCGCCGAGTCGCTGCGGACCGCGGGGCAGAACGTCGAGGTCCTTGCCTCGAGCGCGGAGGAGTCAGGCTCGTCGATCATCGAAATGACGGCCTCGAACGAGACGGTCGCCGAAAACATCGTCGAGCTCGCCGGCAGCGTGCGCGAGACGGTCGCCTCGATCGAGGAGATGGCCTACTCCATCAAGGAAGTCGCGAAAAACGTCGATGCTCTCTCGCTCACGGCCGAAGAGACGAGCTCGAGCATGAACGAGATGGATGTCTCGATCGATCAGGTGCAGTCGAACGCCAACGAGACCGCGCGCCTTTCCGAGGAAGTGGCGCACGACGCAGAACGCGGCGCGGAAGCGATCCTGAAGACGATCGGCGAAATCTATCGCATCAAGGAAAGCAGCCAGGAAGCGGTGTCCGTGATCTCGAATCTCGGCTCACGCATCGACGCCATCGGTCAGATCCTGAACGTGATCGACGACGTGGCGGAGCAAACCAACTTGCTGGCGCTGAACGCCGCCATCATCGCCGCGCAAGCCGGCGAGCACGGCAAGGGCTTCGCGGTGGTCGCCGACGAGATCAAGGATCTCGCGGAACGGGCCGGAGCGAGCACCAAGGAGATCGCCGACCTGATCAAGACCATCCAGTCCGAGAGCAAGAACGCCATCTCGGCGGTGGAGCGCGGCGCGCAGAACGTCGATCGCGGCGTCGAGGTTTCGAACGAGGCCGAGCGCGCGCTGAAGAAGATCCTGGAAAGCTCGCAAAAGAGCACGAACATGGTGCGCGCGATCGCGCGCGCCACGGTGGAGCAGGCCAAGGGCAGCAAGCAGGTGACCGACGCGATCGGCCGCATCGCCGGCACCGTTCAGCAGATTGCCGCCGCCACGGCTCAGCAGGCGCGCGGCTCCGAGCTCATCATGCGCAGCGGCGAGAAGATGCGAACGATTGCGCAGCAGGTCGAGCGTTCCACGCAGGAACAGTCGCGCGGCAGCCGGCAGATCACGCAGGCGATGGAGAGCATCAACAGCATGGTCGGTCAGCTCTCGACCGCCCAGCGCTCCCAGGTGCGCGGTGCCGAGCGGGGCCTCGCGGTCGCCGCGCAGCTCGACGACGCCGCCCGCCGACAGGACTCGGCGCTCCGCGACCTGACGACAAGGGCCGAGCGCGTTCAGAAGCGCGCGTAGGCCCGCGTTCGTCACGCGCTCCGCTTGGTGCGCTGACGCTACTGAGGCGTCAGCGTGATGACCTCGGTGCGGTCGCGGCAGGAATTGGGGACGCCGTCGATACAACCGTAACCCATCTGCGTGAGCGTCAGCGGACCTCCGTCGTCACCCGTGATGACATACGTGCCCGCGGTCGATCCCGTCACCCCCGACCCCGAAAGCTCCGAAACGAACGAGCCGCTACGACTATCGTCCGTATTCGGCGTGTACGTGAAGATGGCCGTACCGCCGGGGAACGTTCCCGTCAGCATGAACGTCTCGGAGATCGATGTAACCTCGCCGCTGATCGTGATCATGTCGCCGCCGCCGCTCGCCACGTACGAGGGTTCCCCGCACGTCTGCCTGGCGCGCTCCACGATGCCCGCGATGCCCGTGGACGAGGAGCTGCCGAGGAGCTGGCGCATCCGCTCGCGACCGAGGAGAAAGGTGATCAGGATCGACGGCTTCTTCTCGGCCTGGCACTTGGCGATGGCTTCCTCCTCGCAGGGTCCGCCGTCGCCGAGGTACTCGATGAGCGTTTCCGATGAGTAGAACGACTCGTAGCCCGCGAGCTCCCGGGTCCTTTCGAAGTCGACGATGGTCCTGACCGCTTGTCCCGTTGCTTCACAACTGGCCCCCGCGGCTTGGACCCGCGGGCGAACGACGTCGCGCTCCCACTCCTCCATCGCGAGATCCATGACTTCCGTCCAGTGGGGAGCGGGCTCCCCCGCGTTTTCGGCGCGCTGGATCTCTGCGAAGGAGTTCGCGACGTCGGATTGGATCCGCGCTTCGGCAGCGGCCGCGCGTCGCTCGAGCATGGCGGCGCGTTCCGGTGACGGTGCCTCCGCGAGGCCGTAGCCGCTGAAATGACCGATGTAGATCTTCGGTTCGGTGGCGTCCAAGAGCGGCATTGCGGCCGTGAGCTCGGTGCCCTCGTCGTCGATGCCGAACGTGAACTGATCGGCCACCGGGATCTCGTCGGGCCTCACGACGGTGAGCTCGGCCCAATCGTAGAAGTAGAGCCCCGTCGGTTCGAACATGACGGTAGAAGCCGGCACCTCGAGCCCTTCAATTGTCGCTGGGATGGCGCGAATGAGGGTGTCTTCCGGGAGCGCTCCGGCCGGCACCGTCAGCGTGAACTCCGTGCCGTCGGCCGCTGTCGCGGAAACCGACCCGCCGTCGAACCCGATCGTCGCCTCGGCGGCGGCATCGTCGTCGCGCGTGATCACGAGAGCCTCGGCCGGCCCTCCGCCTTCGGCGCCCGAGCCGCCCTCACCATCCGAGCCACCCTCGGCGCCCGAGCCGCCTTCGGCGCCCGAGCCGCTCACCGCGCCTGAACCCGAGCCGCCCTTTCCGCCGCTACCCCCCGAACCGAGCGGCTCTTCCGCTCCACTGTCCCCGCAAGCCCAAGCACCGAACAGAACCGTGATCACGGACGCAAGCGCAAGAATTCTCATCGTGGCGCCCACCCTAGCACGGCGCCACATTCCGTCGCGCCGACGCCGTCGTCTCGTTTTGAGTCCTACCGTGTCGTCCGGCTTGCTCCGCAGGCGCCGGCGCCGGGCGTCGTCGCGTCGAGCGTGTAGTCGCCCACGTCGAGCTGGAGCGGCACCGTGAGATCCGCCGCGAAACGGCCCGAGCCATCGGTGGGGACGGCACCGAGCGCGAAGGCGCGCCCGTCGCGAGCCCGCAGCGTCAAGTCGACACGCGAAAATGGACACGGGTCGCCGTCGGCGGTCACCGCGCCACGCACGTGGAGGCGCCCGCCCCGGCGCGCATCTCGCCCTTCGACCGCGAGCTCCACGCCGGAAGCGGGACGCTCGCTCGCAGCGTCGGCGGTGCCACCGTCCGGGCCGAGCTGACTCGAATCACTGAACGCCGAAGCGGTCGGCACCGGGTCGCCTGAATGGCTGGACGACGCTGCCCCGGGCTGGGCTGGTCCCTGGCCCTGCGGTAGCGAGCTTTGCACGGCGCTCTGCGTGCTTTCGGTGCCGGGAGGCCAGACGAAGGGATCCTCGGGCGGCACGTGCGGTTGTGCCCGCGCGTTCGGGTCGACCTCGAAACGCCCAGCGGCGCCACCGAGATCGATGCGATGCCAAATCGAGGCGTCGAAGACCTCGACCCAAGCGTGGGCCTCGTTGCGAACGAAGCGCACCGGAAGACCGAGCCCGAGCGACGTGATCACGAACGCGAACGCCCGGTGCCGGCACACGCCCTTCTTCGATAGCGAGAGCTCGCGGTACAGTTCGACGGCCTGCCGAGCAACGGGCAAGTCCTCGGACGGTGCGAACGCGCGAAAGTGCGCGACGAGGGTGGCCACCGCGTCACGCGGTGCGACCCTCTGGGATAGGCCGAGCGTGCCGAGCACGTCGCGCGCCGCGTCGCGGAGCACCGGCGGCAGGAGCGGCACGTGGGGGGCGAGCGCAGCCCACGCCACGTCGGGGAACGGCGCGCCGAACACCGCGCGCGGGACGGCGAGCTGCACGACGACGCGGAGCCGGGCCCGCGACGAACCCATCAGAAACCAGTTGTCGGCGCCGTCGCGCAGGATCTCGACCGCGGACGGCGGCTCGATCCGCAGGGCAAGGATCCGCGCGCCGGGACCGACGGTCGGGATGCGCACCGGAACGCCGGGGGCAGCATCGACGAACAGGTCGCCGAAGAACTGATCTTCCCCGGGCAACGCGCCACCACCGATGTCAACCTTGCGCAGCCGGCGGTCGGCGACCAAGAGCTCGGCGGATTCGTCCGCGGAGTCGTAGGCGTAGAGTCGCTTGAACGGCGTGACGGACGGGATGAACGGATCGTCGTAGCTGGCGACGTCGGGTCGCGTGGTATCGCGATCGATGCGGTAACTCGCGTCGATGCTGTCCGGCGTGGAGTTGCCTCCGTACGCGTGCTCCGAGGGTTGGCGGCGATCGGCCGGTGCCTGGACGACACCGCTCGGGGTGTCGACCGCGGCCGGCAGGCGGCCGTCCCGCGTCGTCGCCCGGAGTGCGAGATCATCGGCGGGGTCGGCCGGGATGAACTCGTGCGAGACGAGGCCTTCGGCAAGGGCCTGCCCGGACGCGATCGCGACCAAAAGGACGAGCAGGAGCCGACGGAAATGTCGGAAACCTGCCGGGCGCCTCACCCACGCATCCTACCCCCGGGCGGCCCCGTGATCGAACCCGCGAAGCCCGGCATGGACCGTCACCGGAGAAGGACCCGGAATCGGCCGTTCTACCTGCACGTTCGGCTGGCCGTGGGGGGCGTCGTCGCCCTCTCGCTCGCCCTGCTGGGCCCCGCCTGCAGTGCGGGTCGGGCGGGCGAGGCAAACGACCTGGGATCGGGAGCCGCACCGAGCGGGACCGGGGGGGCCGGAGGCTCGGGCATCGGCGCCACTGGCGGCACCGGCGGCACGCTGACGATCGACGCCGGCACGCAGCCGACGATCGACGCTTCCACGAGCATGGACTCGGGCGCCTGCGTGACCGAGTGCGTGCAAGTCGGTGGTCGCTACTGCGGAACGATCGGCAACGACTGCGGCGGGACGCTCGACTGCGGGGCGTGCGACGGCGACTGGACTTGCGAGATGGGCATCTGCGTCGGCGGTCCGAGTTGCACCCCGCTCGGTTGCGCGCAGGACTCGGCGCGCCTGTGCGGCGTCGTCGGCGACGGCTGCGGCCGCTCGCTCGACTGCGGCGCCTGCACGGGCGGCGACCTTTGCACGGGTGGGCTCTGCATTCCGCCCGGTTGCGTGCCGCTGACGTGCGACGTGGCCGGCGGCAGCTTCTGCGGCACGATCGGCGACGGCTGCGGCGGGACGCTCGAGTGCGGTGAATGCGACGGCGCCGCCACGTGCGGCGGGGGCGGCCTCGAATCGGTGTGCGGCGGCGACCCTTCGTGCGTGAAGGTCGCCTGTGCACCGACGACCGGCGGCAACTACTGTGGCGTGATCGGCGACGGTTGCGGCGGCGTGGTCGATTGCGGGGAGTGCCCCGACCTTTCGGTCTGCGGATCGACCGGATTTCCCAACGTCTGCCCGGGTAGCGAAACCACGGTGTGCTCGGGGCTCGCCTGCGCGGTCGACACCTGCGCCGGCGGCGGCACCACCTCGGTGAGCGGCACCGTCTACGACCCGGCGGGCGTGAATCCACTCTACAACGTGATCGTCTACGTCCCGAACCTCGGCCCCGGTGAGGCGCTGCCCGCCATCCCCGAAGGCGCGTCGTGCGATCGCTGCGACGCCGTTCAGCTCGGCCGACCCGTCACGACCGCGCTCACCGACACCCACGGCAACTTCCGGCTCGAAGGCGTACCGACGGGCGCCGACATCCCGCTCGTGATGCAAATCGGAAAGTGGCGGCGTCAGGTGACGATCCCGAACGTTACCTCTTGCACCGACACGCCGCTCACGGATCGGAATCTCACACGACTTCCGCGGTCGCAGGCCGAGGGCCACCTGCCGAAGATCGCCATCACCACCGGCGGCTCGGACGCGCTCGAATGCCTGGTGCGAAAGATCGGCGTCGCCGACTCGGAATTCACCACCGAGACCGGCGGCGGTCGCGTCCACCTGTACGCCGGGTACGAGGCGCCGGCGACGATGGCCAACGGCAACGCGCTCACCGACGCCGACGGCCTGTGGGAAAACGCCACGCTCCTCAACGGCTACGACGTGATGGTCATGTCGTGCGAGGGCAGCGACAACGTCTCGCGCTCCACGCAGGCGTACCAGAACGTCCGCGGCTATGCCGACATCGGGGGGCGCATCTTCGGCTCCCACTGGCACAACGGCTGGATCCACCCGGAAAACGAGCCGTACCCGATGGTCGTGAAGTTCGCCTCCGGTGCTCACGGCTTCGACGATCCGATCACGGCGCAGATCGACACGAGCTTTCCGAAAGGCATGGCGTTCTCGGAGTGGCTCGCCCACGTCGGGGCCACGCCCACTCCCGGTCAGATCACCATCAACGGCGCCGAGCACAGCGTGGACTCGGTCACCGACGGCATCGCCCAGCGCTGGATCTACGGCGACGACGCGGAGAAGGGCTCACCGATGGTGCAGTACTTCTCCTTCAACACGCCAATCGGCGCCGCCGAATGCGGCCGCATGGTGTTCAGCGACGTGCACGTCTCGGCGGGCATGGGCACGGACTCCGGCAAGGTGCCGTTTCCGACAGGCTGCACGACGACGACACTCACGCCGCAGGAGAAGGCGCTCGAGTTCATGCTGTTCGACCTTTCGTCCTGCGTGCAGTCGGACAAGGACCCGGTCACGCCGCCGCCGCCCGTCCCCGGCACCCCGCCGCCGCCCACCGGCAGGCCGCCCGCGCCGCCGGTACCGCCGCCACCCCCGCCGCCACCGCCCGTGAAGTGACGCTAGGGCGCATCGCGTAATTCGTCGAATTACGAGATTTGCTCTAGTCGCGCGTTGCGGCCTGGCCGAGCGCGAGGACCAAGAAGACCGCGCCGAGTGGGACGAGCAGCACACCGAGCGACGGATCGCCTTCGCCGTTCAGGATGCCTCCAAGGAGGAACCCGAGCGGCATCAGCACCGCGCCGAGCGTCAGCCGGCGCGCCACGGTACCGCGAACGCGAGCATCGACGTGCCGTTCGGCGAGTGCCGCGAACACCAGGCAAAGGATGCCGAGCAGCGTGCCGTGAGCGTGCGACAGCCGCCAGAGCTCGCGCCTGAGGGCACTGTCGAGGTACATGCGAACCTTGAAGCCGTGGAGCGCTTCGAGCGTGACGCCAAACGGGATCGACACGGCGAGCAGGTAGTACCCGGTCTTCAGCGCTCGCCGAACGGCGCGTGCGGTGCCCTTCGCGTCCTTCGCGTCCTTCGCGTCCTTCGCGGCGGCCGGTGCCGGGGCGGCCACCGCTGGAGAGGGTTCTTCGGAGTCCTTCATTCGCCGGTCTCGACCTGGTGGCTTCGCTGCCGGTCGAGCAGCGCCCGCACCGTATCGGCTTCGAGGCGAAAGTCACGACCGACGAGCATCCCGACCGGTGGCTCGGCGACGCGCCCGGAGGCGGCGACCGAAAGCTGCTTCAAGAGCTCACCGAGGGCGCGCGTCCGCTCTCGAGGCTCGCCCTGCACGTCGACGGCAGTGAGCGCATCGCCGAGGCCGAGCGACAACTGCTGGTCTAGGGCGCGCGCCGTGCGCCGCGCCAGCAGACGAACCGAACCGTAGGGATCGCCGAGTGCAACGAGTACGTTCGCGAGCAACGCCGGGCGGCCTGGCTCGGACAGCGCGAGGCCAGGACGCCCGAAGGCCGCGACGCCGACCAGCCGCTCGAGTGGATCACCGGCGTGGAGCGCCGCGATCGCCGCCGGCAGCTCCAGATCCGCACCGCCCGGGCGCGCCACCGGGCGCTCATAGCGCTCGCCCCACCATTCGCGCATCCGGTCGGCGGCCCAAAAAGCGCTCCGTTCGACGTGACATTGCGTGCAAGCGTTCGGCCGGCCGCCTTCGATGTCGCGCTTCACGTCGGGAGACTCGACGCGGTGGCTCCGGTGCACGTCGAGGATGCCGTAGACGATGCGCGGCATGTGGCAGTCGAGACAGCGCGAGCCGCTCGAGGCGGCGGCGTGGTGGGTGTGGGTGGCCACGTTCTTGCCGATGGCGGCGTGACACTGGGTGCATGCGCGGTCGCCGCGCATTGGCGCCGTGATCTGGCCCTCGATGTCGGGACCATGCATGTCATGGCAGAGGTTGCACGTGAAGCGCTTGTCCGCGATGCAGGGCGACTGCGTCACCCCGAGGTACTCGTAGCTCGTGAGCCGCGCGGTACCGTCGCTCCAGAAGCGCTGGCGGTAGGCGTCCGGCTGAGTTGGGTCTGGCACCGGAGTATCCTGCGTCAGCGGGCGCACGTGACCGGGCAGATCGTCGCCGGGCCGAAACGACGGGCCGCTGGCGAGAAACGCCTCGATCTTGCTCTCCGGATCGGGCAGACGCTGCGAATGGCACTGGCCGCAGAGCGCGTTTTGTTCGCGCTGGCCGAGCCGCTCGGGGTGAACGATGTCCGGGGACGGTCTCGACGACAGTTGGCGCCGGTAACGTTCGACGACCGAACGATTGTGCTCGACGTGGTCGCGCCCCGGGCCGTGGCAGGCCTCGCACGCGATGCCGAGATCGCCGACGCGCGACGCCGTCGTTTCGCGGTGACCGTCGGCGCCGAAGGTGACGCCCGGAACGACACCGGTGTTGTGGCAAAAGATGCAGTTCTGGTTCCACTCGGCGCGGTGGGCACCCCAGTCGTTCTGATCCGTCTCGACGAATGCGCCGTTCAGGTGCAGGAAGCGCCGCTCGCCGGCGTGCCAGAAAAGCGGGAGCCGCCGGTAGCGCACCAGCGATCCCTGCTGCTCGCGCTCGAAATACTGTTGATAGCGCCGCGATCCGACCACCAGCCCGACTTCGGCCGTGCGCGCCGGGTCGCGACGGATCGCCGGCAGGTCGAACAGGAAGCGGCCGTTCTGTTCACGCAGCGTCGCGCTCGCCCCGTACGCGGAGACCGTGCGCCCATCGAACTCGCCGAGCACGGTCTCGGCGCTCGGCAGCGTCGTCATGCTGGCGTGGTACGTGCGGCGCCAGCTCGCGAAGTGGTCTTCGTGACAACGCTTGCAGGCGGCGGCACCCACGTAATCCCGGCTCCGGTCCCTGAGCGGCCTCGTCGCCTCGGCCCGCACCGGGTCGTGGGCGGCAAGCAGCGTCGCAAAAACGACGGCCGGCACCAGCGCGAGGCAAGCCCCGGGCACGTAGCGGGCCGCACGCTTCAGGGCCAGGCGCGCCATCCGGCAACGAGGATACTCCATCGCCGCGACTCCGGCGCTACGCTTCGCGCATGTGCGGCCGCTACACGGACGTTGCGGAGCTCAGCGACATTCGCCTGACCTTCGAGGTCGAACAGGTCGAGCTCTTTCGCGACTGGAAGCCGACGTACAACATCTCGCCGTCGCACGGGCCCGGCTTCGAGCAACTGATGATCGTGCGCACGCGGGAGGGCGTCCGCACACTCAGGCTCGGCCGCTTCTGGATGATCCCACCCGACTGGCCGAAACCGCTGAAGGCGCTGCCGACCTCGTTCAACGCGCGCGCCGAGGAGCTCGCGAACAAGCCGTTCTGGCGCCGAGCGTTCCGCGAATCGCGCTGCCTCATTCCCGCCACCGGCTGGCGCGAGTTCACCGGTGAGAAAACCAAGCAGCCTCATCACCTGCACCTCGGCCACTCGCTCTTTGCGTTCGCGGGGCTTTCCTCGCGCTACACGTCACCCGACGGTGAAGTTGCCGATACCTTCGCCATCGTCACGACGGAGGCCAACCCCGCCGTCCGCGCGATCCACGACCGGATGCCGCTCGTGCTGCCGAAGGAGAGCTACGCTGCGTGGCTCGATCCCGGCGCCGATCCCGCACCGATCCTCGATGACGCCTGCCGCCGGAGCCTCGTGCTCGGGGTCGAGTCCTACCCTTCCGATCCGATCGCGAACAGCAGTCGCTACGAGGGGCCGCTCGCGATCGAGCGCGTGTCGCCCCCCGCCGCGAAGCCTCCCGCGAGCCAGGGGACGCTGTTCGGGGAAGACCCGGCTCCGCCAGGCCCGCGATCGCGGGCGTCCGCTCGGCGCCGATCGGGGTAAGGTCCTTCGCCGTGACAGAATCCGCTTTGAGCGCCGTGCTCGCCGGCGTGGATGCGAGCCTCGAGGCGACGACGACGGACGGCGGCACCTTCCTCACGGCGCGGTGCCCGGCGCCCTGCGCACGTTTCGCGGTCAGTCTCGGGACACCTGTCGGGTGGCGACGCGCCGTGGCGCTCTACCGGTTCGAACCGTTCTGGATGAAGCCGCGCGTCGTCCGACGCGTGGACGAAATTCCCGTCGACACCCAGTTCCTCCTGGTCGAGCTCGAATCGGGCGCCCTCGCGCTGGTGGCGCCTCTCGTCAGCGCGCCGTTTCGCGTTGGCCTGAGGGGCGCCAAGGCTGCGCTGGTTGCCGTGGCGGATAGCGGCGACCCGGAGCTCCTCGGCGAGGAAGCTCTGATCGCCTACGTCGCCGTCGGTGAAAACATCGAGGAACTCATCACGCGGGGTACGGCCGCGGTTGCGAAGAAGCTCGGCACGGTGCGCCTCCGCCGCGAGGATCATCCCCCCTCCTTCATCGACGAATTCGGCTGGTGCACCTGGGATGCGTTCTATCGCGACGTGTCGCACGACCTCGTGAAAACGGGCCTCGAGAGCTTCCGTCGCGGAGGCGTCGAGCCGCGGCTGTTGATCCTGGACGACGGCTGGCTATCGACTCGCAAGACCCGAACCGGCGAGGAGCGCCTGACCGCCTTCGCCGCGAACGAGAAGTTCGCGGGCGGTCTCCGCCGCACGGTGTCGCTCGCCAAACGCGAGCATCGGGTGACGACGTTCCTCGTCTGGCATGCCGTCCAGGGCTACTGGGGTGGGCTCGATGCGGAGGCCTTCTCGGCACTCGAAGTGACGACAGCGGCGCGCTCGCAATCGCCGGAAATCCTCACGCACTTTCCGATCGGCAACTGGGAGCATTGGGGCGCGCTCGTGGGCCGTCCTGCAGCGACCACCGTCGCACGCCTCTACGACGAGTTTCATGGCGCGCTCGCTGCCGAGGGCGTCGACGGCGTGAAGGTGGACAACCAGGCGACGATCGAAGCCGTCGCACACGGCGCCGGCGGCCGGGTTCGCTACGCCGCGGCAGTGCGCGACGCTCTCGAGACGAGCGTCGCGCGTCATTTCGACGGACGGCTGATCAATTGCATGTCGTGCTCGACCGATCTCATCTATCAAACGCGGCGTTTCGGTCTCACCCGCACGTCGATCGACTTTTGGCCGAACGATCCGTCTTCGCACGGCCTCCACGCCCACACGAACGCGCTCGTCAGCCTGTGGTTCGGCGAATTCGCCGACCCGGACTGGGACATGTTTCAGTCAGGGCACCCCGCGGGCGCTTTTCACGCGGCGCTTCGCGCGGTGAGCGGCGGACCGGTCTACGTGTCCGACAAGCCCGGCGCCCATGACTTCGCGCTGCTGAAAAAACTCGTCCTCTCCGACGGCACGATTCTCCGCGCCAAGCACCCCGGCCGACCGACGCGCGATTGCCTGTTCGAGGACGTGCTCCAAGCGCCGGTGCTGCTCAAGATCTGGAACGAGAACGAAGGAACCGGCGTCGTCGGCGTGTTCAACGCGTGCGTTCGCGAGGAGAAGGATCCTATCGTCGGCTTCGTCTCACCTGCCGATGTGCCGCCACTCGCCGGCAACGATTTCGCCGTGTGGCTGCACCACGAAGCGCGCGTCGTGCGTTGTGCGCGAGACGGCCGCGTCCCACTCGTCCTCGACACCCTCGGTGCCGAAGTTGCCACCATCGCGCCCATCGTCGACGGGTTCGCGCCACTTGGCCTCGCCGACAAGCTGAACGGCGGCGGTGCAATCATCGCGCAGCGTCGGAACGACGGCGTTCACCACGTGACGTTGCGGGACGGCGGACCCTTCGTGGCCTACGCCGAACGCGCGCCGAGCCGCGTCTTCGTCGACGGCGTCAGCGCCGACTTCGAGCACGCTAGAGGTACGCTCAGGTGCGACATCCCAGGGGCTGGTGAACACGAAGTCGAGCTCGAATTCGACGCCTGACCCTAGAGAGTCGCTCGGACTCTCGGTTTGAAACGCGACGCGCGCCGGTGCAGACTAGCCGGACGCCCTTGGCTCGATTTCTTCGCTTCCGGCACGCGCTCGCGCTCCTCGCGATCGCCGGCGCGTGGGGTTGCTCGAGCAAGGAATTCACGAACGACCAGGGAACCGGCGGCGGCGCGGGGGCCGGCGGCAGCGCGGCGAGCGGTGGCACCGGGGGCAGCACCGCCGACGCGATGGTCGCCGGCGTGTACACGGTCCACGTCACGAACGGCCCAAACTCGTGCACCACGGTCATGGACTGGGTGGTAGGCGAGCAAGCTCGCGACATTCCGCTCACGATCACGCAAACGGGAGCGGACCTTCATGGCGAGGTCGGCGGCGGCGTTGGAGTCTACCTGGTGCTGCTCCTCGGAGCCGACGGCAACAAGGGCGACGGTGAGGTGAACGGCAACGACTTCACGATCACGATCTACGGGCAAAGGACGTACACCGAAGGCAATTGCATGTTTTCGCTGAACGCGTTCCTCGAAGGAACGCTGACGGGCGACGCCATTTCCGGCACCGTCACCTATCGCCCCGCGATCAGCACGAATCCGGACTGCGAACCCTACGATTGCGAAGCAACGCAAGAGTTCAGCGGCAGCAGGCCGCCGTAGAAGTAGTCCAGCAGTCTTTGGCAAGAACGGATGAATCCTTGAACTATCTCGGAAGCTCGTGGCTCTCGGTCGCGGCGTTGTCGGTCGGCGCGCTCGTCGCATGTGGAACTGGTTCCGATGACGTCGTCGATCCGGGCGCCTCGGGGTCGAGCGGGTCTGCCGGCAAAGGCGGCATGGCTGGCACGGGCGGAAGCGGTGGCTCAGCCGGCAAGGGCGGAACGACCGGCGGCTCAGCCGGCAAGGGCGGAGCGACCGGCGGTGCGGGCGGCACGGGCGGAACCGGCGGAACCACGGGCGGCACGGGCGGAACCGGCGGCGCGGGCGGAACGACGGGCGGAACCGGCGGAACCACGGGCGGCACGGGCGGCACGGGCGGCTCCGGCGGCAGCGCGAGCGGTGCGGGGGGAACCGGCGGAATGAACACGGGCGGGAACGCCGGCTCCGGCGGCGGCGCGGGCGGTGCGGGGGGAAGCGGCGGAACGGGAGGCTCGGACGCCTGCCCCGGTGACACCTGCCCGGTCGCCGCCGGCGTCACCTACGAATGCCGGCGCCGTTTCATGTACGGGGTGAACTACGCCTGGCAGAATTTCGCCGCCGATTTCGGCGGCGGCAACCGCGGCATCGCCGCGACCAGGAATACGATCAACACGACGCTCCAGCAGATGGCGTCGAACGGCGTGGACGTGATCCGCTGGTGGGTGTGGCCGAACTTCACCGGCAACGGCGTGTCCTTCGACGGCAGCGGCACCCCGACCGGCCTCACCAGCACCACGCTCGCGGATCTGGAAGCCGTCCTTTCGCTCGCCGAGCAGCACGACGTCTACCTGATGCTCACGCTGTTTTCGTTCGACAACTTCAAGGACATGCTGCCCGCGAACCGGCGCATGGACACCATCGCCCGCGACGCCAATCTACGAGCCGGCCTCGTGAACAACGTCGTCCGGCCTTTTGCCCGCGCGGCGACGATGAGCCCCAACGCGCATCGCGTCATCTCGTGGGACGTGATCAACGAGCCGGAGTGGGCGATCACCGGCCAGGGCATGTACGGCGACGACGACCCGTTCGACCCGACCGACGACCTCTCGCCGATCAACCACGCGCAGATGGAAACCTTGCTTGCCGACGTGATCGCGGGCCTGCGCGCCGAAAGCCCTGCCCTCATCACCGTCGGCGCCGCGGCCATGAAGTGGAAGAGCGCGTGGTCCGAGCTCGACCAGGATTTCTATCAGTTCCACATCTACGACTGGGTCCAGGAATACTGGCCGTACACGACGAGCCCCGCCGGCTACGGCCTTTCGGACAAGCCGCTCGTGATGGGTGAGTTTCCACCAGAAGGTGTCAGCGGCGCGAGCTACCGCACGATGCTCGATAGCTGGTACTCGAACGGGTACGCCGGTGCTCTCGCGTGGCGCGACGCGACCTTCCGCATCGACTACCCCGCCGTCAAAGCGTTCGCCGACGCACACCCTTGTGAAACGTCGTATTCGGTGCCCTGAGGCACCAACTCGGCGAGCCGATCAAAGCCCGATCACCGGCGCCGCGACGGCCCGGGACGTCGCCGTTCCGTCGCCGAGCTGACCGCCGTCGTTGGCGCCCCAGCAGTAGACCCCGCCTGACTCCACGCGCGCGCAGCTGTGACGGTCGCCGGCGCTCACTTCGATCGCACGCTCGAGACCCAGGACCGTGACCGGATCGGCGCTTGCCGTGAAGGAACCGTCGCCGAGCTCCCCGCGGCCGTTGCCGCCCCAGCACCGGGCAACGCCCGACTGCACGGCGCATTGATGCGCCCCGCCCGAAGCAATCGAGGAAACGTCGCTGAGTACGCTGTCGGGGAACGGCTCGTCCACCATCCGAGCCCAGTCGTAACCCCAGGAATACATCGTACCTGAGTGCGTCAGCGCAGCGCTCTGAAACACACCCAGCGCGAGCTCGACGACGTCGTCGAGCTCCTCGATCGCAAGGGGAATGAGACTCCGTTCGGTGGTGCCGTTACCGAGCGCGCCATGCGTGTTGTCCCCCCAGCAGCTCACCAGCTCTTCGTGGAGCGCGCAGCTGTGCCCGCTGAGCATGTTCGTGCCTGCCACCGCGATGCGCGTCGCGCCGAACAGCCCGGGCACGTTCGCCGCAACGGATCGGTCGTCGCCCGTCCCGTCGCCAAGTGCGCCGTCGCCGTTGGCGCCCCAACACGCGACCGTTTGCTCAGCTGTCACCGCGCAGCTGTGCGTGACACCCGCGGCAATGCCAGTCGCGTTCGCCACGCCCGCGACCGGCACGGGCCTGGTTCGGTTGGTGGTGGTGCCGTCCCCGAGCTGTCCGTGGTTGTTCAGGCCCCAGCAGGTGGCCACTCCGCTATCGAGGACGGCACACGTGTGCGAGTGCCCCGCACGCAGGTCGACGATGCCCCCGAGATCCGCCACGGGCTCGGGTGTGGCGCGGCTCGTCGTCGTTCCGTCACCTAGCTGACCATTCAGGTTCAGTCCCCAACACGCGGCGGTTCCATCTGCGTATCGAACACACGTGTGCTCGCTGCCCGCCGTCACCTGAACGACGTCCGCCGGTTGGAGACCGGGCCTCCCGCCGTCCCCGATGACCGCCCCGTCGCTGGGCAAGACGTCGGGGGCGGCGTCGTGGAAACCGGGGTCAGCGCCCAACACGGCGGTGCTTCGTCCACAGCTCGACAGGAGAAGCAGCAAGACCGCCGGCGTCCACCAGCCCGAGCGCATACCCGATGCTGACCGGGCGCGATCCGATAGGCAAGTGACCGCACCGCTTGACGGTGCCGCGCGCCGGAGGCGATACCGGCTGAAAGAAATGAAACCGGCCGTCGGGGCGATCCTCATCGCGGTGACGCTCGGCGTGACCGCCGCGTTCATCGCTTGGGGACCGAGCGGCGCCGAGATTGAGGCGCCAGCCGACGGTCATCCACCACCCGCCGAGCGCTCGCCCGAGCAGGATACACCGGCGATGCCCACGCCGAGTCCCACGGTGCTCGACGTGGCGCGACCGCAGCCCTCGCCGACTCCTGCGAGCGCACCTTCTGCGTTACCCGCCGACCCCGAGCGCGCCGCGGCGGACGAAATCCGCTCGCTGGTAGCGGACGGCCACATCGGCGCCGCCCGCTCGCGCGCCAACGCCTACTACGAGCGCTTCCCGAACGGCCCCGCCAGGGCCGAGATCGAACGCCTCACCGGCGCCCACCCGACCGCCGACCGTTCGCGGTGACGTTAGCCGAGCACGGCGACGATCGCGTCGGTGAGCGGACCGATGTTCGCGGGGGTCATGCCGGCGACGTTGATGCGACCGGAGCCGACGGCGTAGATCGCGAAATCGTCGCGCAGGCGCTCGACCTGGGCCTTCGTCAGGCCCGAGAAGCTGAACATGCCGCGCTGCTCGGCGATGAAGCCGAAGTTGCCCTTCGCCCCCTTCGCCTCGAGCTGCTTCACGAACTCACGGCGCATGCCGTTGATGCGGTCGCGCATCTCGGCGAGCTCCACCACCCAACGCTTGCGGAGCACGGGATCCGCCAGCACTGCCCTCACGATGGCGCCGCCGTGGGCCGGCGGGTTCGAGTAGTTGGCGCGGATGCAGCTCTTCAGCTGGCTCAAGACGGCGTTCGCCACCTCGGGGGTTCCGGCGAGCGCGGTCAGGGCACCGGTGCGCTCGTTGTAGAGCCCGAAGTTCTTCGAGAACGACGAGCAGACGAGGATCTCGGGCAGCTCCGCGGCGACCAGGCGCACGCCCTCGGCGTCTTCCTCGAGGCCGGTGCCGAAGCCCTGGTACGCGAAATCGACCAGCGGCAAGAGCTTCCGCTCGGCCAGGAGCTTTGCCACGCCCTGCCACTGGGCGCGCGACAGATCGGCGCCGGTCGGGTTGTGGCAGCCACCGTGGAGCAGGATGACGTCGCCTGCCGGCGCGGCGCCGAGCGCGGCGAGCATGGCGTCGAAATCGACGCGGTTCCCCGCGGCATCGAAGTACGGGTACGTGCGCACGGCGAGGCCGGCGGCCTCGAACACCTTGGGGTGGTTCACCCAGGTCGGATCGCTCACCCAGACGGAAGCGCCGGGGTGCTGCGCTCGAAGGTAGTCAGCCGCCACGCGCAGTGCGCCCGTGCCGCCGGGCGTGTGCGCCGTCACCGCGCGGCCGTCGCCCACGAGCGGGCTCGCGTCGCCGAACAGCAGGCCGCGCACCAGCTTGCCGAACTCCGGATCGCCCTCGATCGGCTTGTAGCCCTTCGACGTTTCCTCGGCGAGCAGGCGCTGCTCGGCGTCCTTCACCACGCCGAGCACCGGCGTCTTTCCCGCGGCGTCTTTGAACACGCCGACGGAAAGATTGATCTTGTGAGGTCGCGGATCGCGCGCGAACGCTTCGCTCAGACCGAGAATGGGATCGGGAGGTGCCGTTTTGACGGATTCGAACATGGTGATGCGTCTCGACTCGGGGCTTCGGCTAGCTCAAGGCCGGGCACGCCGCAACATGGCTAGACGGGCGACGCGGTCTTTTGCCAGTAGACTCCCGACCAGTCGATCTTCCGGAGCTCGTCCGTGACACCGTGACGCTTGCGGTACTCGTCGACGGCGGCGCGGCATTCGGGGAGCGCGTAGTCGTCGATGATGCAGTAGCCGCCGGGTGAAAGGCGCGGGTAAAGCGGCCCGAGCGCGTCCATGGTGGACTCGTACATGTCGCCGTCGAGCCGCATGACCGAGAGCCGCTCGATGCCGGCGCCGGGCAGGGTGTCCTTGAACCAGCCCTTGAGGAACCGCACACGTTCGTCCAGAAGGCCGTAGCGCCGGAAGTTCTCCTTCACTTCGTCGACCGACACCGCGAGCCAGTGCGCGTCTTGCCAATACGCCGCGCCGGAGTCCTGGTCTTGCTTTTCGGTGGGCTTCGGTAGGCCCTCGAAAGAATCCGCGACCCACACCGAGCGCTTCGCGTCCCCGTACGCTTTGAGCACGCCGCGCATGAAGATCGTCGCTCCGCCGCGCCAGACGCCGGTCTCGATGAAGTCACCCGGCACACCGCGCCGGATGGCATCGACCAGACAAGCGTGGAGATTGTCGAGGCGGCGCGTGCCGATCATCGTTTCGGCGTCGGCCGGCCAGTCCTGACCGAGCTCGCGCACCTTGGGATTTTCGCGGACCCGGCGCACGACCTCGAGATCGAAGCGGGCGAGCAGGGGGCGTACCGCCGGCATGATCCCGCGCCAGAAAAGGCGCCGCTTGAGGTTGCCCTCGAGGTGCGCCGGCGGGCGGAGCTCCTTGTAGCGCTCGGGTGCGAAGCGACGCGTGAGGCAGCCCTTCAGCAGCGTGAGGTAGGCCTCGGCCGCCGCATCGTCGGCCGCCGCAACTCGCGGCTCTTCGCTGGTGGTCTGCATCACGCTGGGGGGCGAGAGGATAGACACCTCCCCGACGGTGTAGCAACCGCGGAACTCCAGCGGCGAGAGCGCCAGACCGCGTTCAGTTCGGCATGATGCGCTGGGTCGGGTTCCAGGTGTACGGCACGCGGAAGGTGCCGTCCGCCTGGATCACGCTGCCCCACACCGTCTGCGACGCCTGATGGTTGGTCGGCGAGAAGCTCAGGAGCGTCCCGATCCCGATGTCGAGATCGCGCACGTCGGCATCCAGCGTGCGGCGCAATCCCTCGGTATCGAGGGTCGGCCCGTGGAGCACCAGGCTCTCGGCAAAGAGCCGCGCGGCGATGTAGCCCTCGAGCGACGTGAACGTGAAGGCACCACCGTCGAACCGATTGATGTCGGCTCGGTAGTCGGCAACGCCGGCAGCCTCCGTGTCGTAGTACGGCACGACCTGCGTCACCATCACGCCCTGGGCGTACGCCCGGCGCGTCGTGCCGTCACGAATGTCGAGGTACGTTTCGGGTGGGCTCGTCAGCGCGGCGGCGAGCGCGTTCGAACCGACGAAGGAGACGTGCATGAACGTGACGTCGAGACGCGTCGCTCGCTCGAGATCGGCATTCACCCAGTCGAGCACGCCGCGAATGAACTTGTTACCCGGCTGGTAGGTGTCGATCATGACGATGGCGACCGACACCTGGCCCACGCCGTCGGCGAGCAGCGCGGTGAGCAGCGTCCCGGCCTCGAGGATCGCCGGCTCGACGCTGTCGACGTTTTCGCGGTCGTAGTAGAGGCGCGCGATCGACGGGTTCGGCTGCGTCGAGTCCGGCTGCGGCAGCGGCGCGAGGCGATTGTACGAGTTGACGAGACCGTTGTACCCCGCGTCTCCGTAGCTGTCCCGCTGCGTGAACGCGATCACGCGCCGGTACGAGTCATCGGGTGGCGTGGTCACGACGCGCGGCTGCCGGTACGTCGCCAGGTAGTCGATCATGGCGTCGGTTTCCTGGTAGTAGCCGGCCCTGAAGTTGTAGACGTACGGTGAGTTCGTGCCGTCACGGAGGTAGCGCTGCGCGCCGGTGAACGGCGCGAAGAACAGCGCGCGGTTCTTGGTCGCGAGGGGCGCCGTTTCGAGCATGGTCGGCGTGCCGATGTTGCCGAGCAAGGCGAAAACGGAATCCGTGCCGCGCACGTCGGGCACGTTGTCGCCCGCCATCTCCGTCTCGATGTCGAGCAGCACCTTGGTGTTCTCGCGGGCCAAGAGCGGGTCGTAGTTATCGTTCATCGAGCGGAGCTCGAGGTCGCGCCCGAAGATGCCGCCCTCGCTGTTGACGCGCGCGAACAGCGCCTGAATGCCGCGCCGCATCTCGAGTCCGAGGTCCTCGCTCGGCCCCTGCAGCGGGCCGCTCATCCCGATGACGATCGGCTGGTCGCTGACGGCGACGCACGCGCTCTGACCGTTCATCGCCGAGCAGATCGATCCATGCTCGCAGTCGGCGTCCGTCTCACAGGAAAACGTCGTGTTCGCGAGATCGGGCGACGAACAGCCGACGGACAGGATCGCCAGGGAAAGGTATCGCGCGACCATGGCTCAAAAGCTCCCCGTGACGCCGAGCGAGAGCCGGCGCGGGCCCGGGTCGACGGTGAAGCGAAGCGCGCTCGATTCACGCGCCGGACCACTCTTGCCGGCGGTCACGAACAGCACCACCGAGGTCGCGATCAGCGCGCCACCCAGGCCAAGGCCGATCGCGCCGACGACTTTCTTGGTGTTTCCCGATTCGACGAGCGCCGTCGCCTCGCTTTCCGTCATCGGGTAAACGGTCGAAGGGTCGCCGTAGCCCGGTGCGCTCGTCACTTCGGCGTGGTCGCTCGCGCCGAGCGCGTAGAAGGTCGCTCCGAGCCCCGCCACCACGACGCCCCCTCCGAGCGCCACCCAGGGCAAGACCCCCACCGTGGACGGCTCGGCTCCGGAACCGCCCTCCGCATCGGGAGTGGACGCCGGAGCTTCTTTTTCCTTCTCGTCGGTACCTTCCACCGGCAGGCCGCGCAGTGCTCGCAGCGATTCTTCGGCGCGCAAACGCCCGCTGGCATCCGCACCGGGTGCAGCGATGAACGCCTCGTACTTCTCGATCGCGGCCGCCGTCTCCCCGAGCTCCTCGTAGCAGCGCGCGATGTTGAACAGCAGGTTCGGATCGTGGTCGATCGCGTAGGCCTCGATGAATTTTTCGATCGCGAGGCGGTAGCTCCGAGCCGAGTAGTACTTTGCGCCGGCCTCGTTCAGCTCGTCGACACGTGCCGCGGGCGTCCGGTCATCGTCCGCCGGCTCCGCCGCGACTGCCGGCAGCGGCAGCAACACCCCGCACGCCACGAGGAGCGGCAAGAACAACGATCGATCTCTGTGTCTCATCATGGCTTCCTCCTTCACCACCATTCAGGGCGGCCGTGGCCTTACTCGAGCAACCGCGCTTGCTTGCGCTCGCCGATCAGGCGTGCGCGCTCTCGCGCGGTGGCGGTCGGTTCCGGGCGAGCGGGGCCCGTGGTCACTGGTACCGGCGAATTGGCGGACGATTCGTTGGCGGAAACCGGCGCCGCCGGCCGCGAACGGGCGGGAGCGGCCACCGCACGTTTCGCGCGAACCCTGGTCTTTTCGGAATCGGTGGAGGGCGGCAGGAGAGCGACGGCGGCGTTCGACTCGACCGTGACGCTCGGCGCGGGCCGGGGTTCGACGGGGCGCGGGGCGGGCTCGCGGAGCGTCGCGACCGGCACGATCGGCGCGGCGGGTGCCGGTGGCGCATCGGGCGCTCGAAGGAGCCGCGTGGCAAAGAACCCGAGCAGGAGGAACGAAACCGACGCGAGCCCGATGACGAGCGGGCGTGACCGCGGTCGCGCCCAGTTGTTGCTCGGCTCGGCCCCGAACACGGTCGGTGACGGGTCGGGGCTCGCTCGGTGCTCCAGCGCGGGGAGCGGCATCGTGCTGGCGGCGGGCTCGTCGTGAAGCAGCACCCGGCGGCCCCGCAAAACCGATGCGGCGCGCTCGGCGTGCAGGCGCGCGCGCGACGGCGCGAACGGCATGAGGGCATTCGCGAGCTCGGACGCATTCTGAAAGCGCCGTTGCGGGTCCTTTTCCAGGCAGCGCTCGATGACGCGGCCGAGCTCCGCGGGAGCCCGCGGGCACAGCGCGAGCAGGGGCGGCGGTGTCGATTCGAGCACCAGAGCGCACACCTGTGTCACCGTCTCGCCGGCGAACACGGGCCGGCCGGTGAGGAGCTCGAACAGCACGACACCGAGCGACCAGATGTCCGTCCGCTGGTCGACCTCGTGCGTGGCGCGGATCTGCTCGGGGGACATGTAGAGCGGTGTCCCCATCAGGCAACCCGTCTCGGCGACCTTGACCTCGCCACCGAGAAAGCGCGCGACGAGCGGCGTCTTCGAGATGCCGAAGTCGAGCACCTTGATGATCTCCATATCCCCGCGCCGGGTGAGGAACAGATTCTCCGGCTTCACGTCGCGGTGCGTGATCGACGACGCATGCGCGAGGGCGAGCGCTTCGCAGACCTGCATCACGTACTCGGCCGCGCGCCGCACCGGCAGCGGACCCCCCGTCTGGAGCACGCTCGCGAGGTTCTGCCCGTCGAGGTACTCCATCACGATGTAGGGCCCGATCGGCGTGGCGACGCCGACATCGAGCACCTTCGCCACGTGCTCGGATTTCAGGTGGGCCGACGCCTTGGCTTCGCGGGCAAAGCGCGAGAGCACGTCAGGCAGGGCGTGCATCTCCGGCCGGATGAACTTGATCGCGACCTGCTCGTCGAGCTCGAGGTGCCGAGCCGAAAGCACGACGCCCATCGCGCCCTCGCCGATCACGCGCTCGATGCGATACTTGCCGGAGATGGTCGTGCCCTCGGCGAGGCCGTCGATGCGGAGATCGCTCGAGCTCCGCCGCGGACCCATGAAGGACTCGCTGGTCGCTACGTCGGGCGCTCGCTCGATATTTCTCGCGTTCACGGGGCCCTGCCTTCGCTGGGGCGCCGTCGGGCGAGGAGTCGCCACGATTCCATCGACCGACTATCCCACCGCGATCAGCGCTGAATAACCCCGGATCCCGGCACATGAGTCGTGACGGGCCGTCATCAATGTCGGTTGCGTGTCGAAAGGGAGCTCGCGGGCAGGAACGTGATAATTCACCGGGATGAAGCTCGCTCCCCCGGCATTTTCATTACGGCAACTCCAGTACGCCGTGGCCGTGGCGGACACCTTGAGCTTTCGCAAGGCCGCCGAGCGCTGCCACGTTTCGCAGCCGTCTCTGAGCGCCCAGCTGGCTCAGCTCGAGGATGCTCTCGGCACGCGTCTCTTCGAGCGGGACCGCCGCAAGGTGTTGCTCACCACCGCGGGGCACGGGCTCATCGAGCGGGCGCGCGGCGTTCTCCAGGACATCGACGACCTTGCCGATCTTGCGCGCCGATCCAGCGACCCTCTGGTCGGCACCCTCCGTATCGGAGTGATCCCCACCATCTCGCCCTACCTCCTGCCTCGGGTCAGGCGTGCCCTCCGGCGCGCCTATCCCCGCCTCACGGTTTTGTGGGTCGAGGAAAAGACGGGAATCCTGGTCGAACGCCTGGAAGCCGGTGACCTCGACGCGGCGCTCCTCGCGATCGAGGCCGACATCGGCGACGTCGAGCAGGAGTTCGTCGGCTTCGATCCTTTCGTCCTGGCATCCCCCGCCGGCCATCCTCTCGGGCAGAAGTCGGCGCCCGCGAAGCCGTCCGAACTCCGCCACGAGCGCGTGCTCCTGCTCGACGACGGGCATTGTTTCCGGGAGCAGGCCCTCGCCGTCTGCTCGAGCGTCGACGCCGACGAACTCGAGTTTCGCGCGACCAGTCTACCGACACTCGCCCAGATGGTGGCCGACGGTGCCGGCGTCACGCTGCTTCCGCAGCTTTCGGTGCCCACGGAAGTGAAGCGCGCCGAGATCACCGTGCGTCCTTTCACCGAACCGTCTCCCGGTCGAACGGTCGCGCTCGTGTGGCGCAAGCGGTCGCCGCTCGGCGGTGCGCTCCGGCAGATCGCCGTCACGGCCCGGGACGCAGCGACCGGTCCCGGCCAGCCGCTGCGGGCGAACAGCCCGAAGCCCAAGAAGCCCTCGCGTCGCTAGCGTCAGTCCCAGCCGCCCGCTCGCCCGCGCTTCTTCTCGCTCTTGAGGCGCTTGTCGTTGAGCCTCGCCTGCTTTTGACCCCGAGACGGTCGGGTGGCGCGTCGCCGTTTCGGCACGATGAGCGCCGCCCGAACGAGTTCGGTGAGCTTGATGCGAGCAAGCTCCAGGTTCTGACTCTGCGAGCGGGTCGTGTCACAGGTGACGATCAGGCGCCCCCTCGCGTCGAGCCGGCCGCCGTTGGCGGCGCGGAGCCGGGCCTTCGCGCCTTCTCCGAGCGAACGATTGGCGGCGAGATCGAAGCGGAGCTCGACCTTGGTCGACACCTTGTTGACGTTTTGCCCGCCCGGCCCACCGGCGCGCACCGCCGTCCAGGTGAGCTCCTCGGCCGCGACCACCAGGCCCGGTGCGATCTCCAGATCCTCGTTCACGGCGCGGCCTTCTTGCCACGAGCCGCACGGACGGCAAGCGCCAGGCTGAGGTTACCGTGCCGGTGACGCGCGATACTCCGGCTTTGCTCGAGCACGTAACGACGGAGCTCGACGTAGCCCGTTTCGTGGACGGCGGAACAGTCGATCGAGGGCGCCAGACCGGCGAGCGCACCCTGCACGGCGCGCTGATCGAGACCGAGCACGCGGACGCGATCCCAGGTCATCCCCACGAGTGGGGCACGAACTTCGGAAAGCGACTGGAACAGCGACGATTCGAGCGCTGCACGGAGCAGCGGCGAGTAGGGCCCTGCGCTCACGTCGAGCACGATCGTCAGCTCTGCCTCGACCAGACGCGCCGCGACCGTGGCCGACAGCACGTCGAGTGCGCTCGCCCCGGCGCCGACCACGAGCGCGACGCGAGCGGGCCGGTAGACGAACGTGTCTTCGTGACCGAGCACGTCGTCTTGGGCGTGCTCGGGGCCGAGCTCGGCATCGAGCGCGCGTTCGTAGCTTCTGAGTCGACGTGCGAGCGCCTCCTGTACGGATTTCTCGCCGTCGCGCAGCACTTCGGCGATGGCCTCGGCAAGAGGTCCGCTTTCGAGCACCGCGCGAGGCGGCGCCGCCGGGACCCGGGCGGGCGAGTCCAGCACGCGCGGACCTCGCGACAGCGGGACGGTGCTCCGCTGAGGGTGAGTCCGCTCGCCGGTGACCCGCACGAGGCCGAGAACGGTATTCGGGCCGCCTGCCTTGAAACCGGAGCCAAAGCTCGACGCCTTGTGCCCACCGAACGGCTGTCGCCCGACGACGGCGCCGGTGACGGGGCGATTGACGTAAAGATTGCCGGCCCGCATCCGCGAGACGAAAGCGGTCTCTTCGTCCGGGTCGAGGCTCTGAAGCCCTGCGGTCAGCCCGTACGCGGTGCCGTTGGCGAGCGCGAGCGCGTGGTCGAAGTCCTCTGCCTCCATCACCGAGAGGATCGGACCGAAGAGCTCGTTCTGGTGGGCAAAGCTCGACGGCTGCACGCCGAACAGGATGCCGGGACCGACGAGCCGTTCGTTTTCCGAGGTGCGCGACGGCGGCAAAAGCCAGCGTTCACCTTCGTCCACGCCCGCGAGCACCCGCGAGAGTGCACCTGCGGGCGGGCGAATGAGCGGCGTCACCACGCTCTCGAGGTCCCACGCGGAACCCACCGGCAGCGTCGCCGTCGCGTCTCTCAGTTTGTCGCGAAACGAGGCGCTCCGGTAGACCTCGCGCTCGAGCACGAGCAGGCCGAGCGCGCTGCATTTTTGACCGGCGTGTCCGAAAGCCGAGCGCACGGCGTGGGCGACCGCCTGTTCGCGATCGCTCATCGCGCTGACGATCATCGCGTTCTTGCCGCCCGTCTCGGCGACGAGGTCGAGCCCGGGACGGAGCCGCAAGAAGAGCTCGGCCGTGCTGGTACCACCCGTCAACACGACGGCGGCCACGCGCGGATCGGTGATCAGCGGCCCTGCCGCTTCATCCTCGGCGAGGACGACACCGAGCGCTTCCTTCGGCACGCCGGCACTCCAGGCGAGCTCGGCCGCGAGCGAAAGCACGAGCGGAGTCTCGGGCGGCGGTTTGAGCAACACCGCGTTGCCGCCGACCAACGCCGCCAGCGCCGAGCCGAGCCCGATCGACAGCGGGAAGTTCCACGGCGGCGTGACGACCACGAGCCCCTTTGGTTCGAGCACGAGGCGCTCGCGCAGGCGCGCGTGCTGGCGCGCGTAGTACTCGGCGAAGTCGATGGCCTCGGACACCTCGACGTCCGCCTCCATCGCGCGCTTGCCGGCGTCGAGCACGATGGCGCCGATGAGATCGCCCCGCGCGCGCCGGAGCGCCGCCGCGACGCGGAGCACGATCTCTTCGCGAACTGCGGGATCGGTCGCCGCCCACCCGGCGCGCGCGCGCTCGGCGCGGTCGATCGCTCGCTCCACCTGCGCCCGCTCGAGGACGGAGTATTCGTACGGCACGGCACCCGGGCGCGAGGGGTCGAAGCCGCGACGCGTGGCGCCGCCGAGGCGCTCGCCCGCCACGCAGGACTCGAGCACCGGGATCGCGCGGGTGCGCGCCGTCTCGAGCGCCCGGAGCAACCAGGCGCGGTTCTCGGCGCGGGTGAAATCGGTGTCGGGCTCGTTCTCGAAGCCGGGGCGCGGTCCCTCCGGGGGCTCCGCCTCGCGAACCTGAGCTCGCTTGGGCCTGGTGTCGACGTGGTCGAGAGCGGCGAGGCCGGCTGCGAACCGTCTTCGCTCTTCGACGAAACCCTGGTCGCCCGGGCGCATGGCGAACGAGCGACGGAGGAAGTTGTCCTCCGCCGTGTTCTCGTCGAGACGCCGCACGAGGTAGGCGACGGCGCTCGGAAAGTCGCGCTCGTCGACACTCGGCGCATAGACGAGGACCTTGCCCGCCACCCGCTGCACGACACGCCGCAACGGATCGGCCATGCCCTCCAGCATTTCGAGCTCGATCGCGTCCGGCACGCCCTGCTGTTCCCGCAAGAGCAGCGCGTAGGCGATGTCGAACAGGTTATGGCTGCCGATACCGAGCGTCACCGCTCGGGCGCGCTCGGGGTCGGCACCGAAGTGAAGCATCCGGCGAAAACTCGCGTCGACCTCGGCCTTGCTCCCGTACGTGACGAGCGGCAGGCCACGCTGGGCGGCGTCGATACGCTCCATCATCAGGTTGGCGCCCTTGACCAGCCGCTGGCGCACCGGAGCGCCGCCGCGCCGGACCCGATCGCTCGCCCACTCGGCGATTTTTCGCTGGAAGGCGTGGGAATCCGGCACGTAGGCCTGGAGCACGATGCCGGCGGTGAGCCCGAAGAACGCGGGCTGATCGAGCACCCGCATGAAGAGCTCCACCGTGAGCTCGAGATCACGGTACGCCTCCATGTCGAGGTAGACGAGCTTCGGCTCGCGGGCACCCGAACCGCGCGGAACGGCGTGGTCGAGCGCCGCGCGGTAGACGCGCGTGAGTTTGTCGGACAGTCGCGCGAGCGTCGCGTCCCAGGCCAAAAGATCGAGGCGAGCGTCGATCGACGAGAGCTTGACGCTGACGGTGTCGACCTCGGGCCGCTCGAGGAGCCCGAGCACGGTGGCGAGAAAGCGATCCGCGTCACCGTCGCCGAGGACCTCCTCACCGAGATGATTCAGGTTCACCCGCAGACCCTGCTCGGCGCGCTCGGCGAGAAAGGCCGCGAGCCGCCGCGGATCGGCCGGCGCCAGGTACGGCACCGCGTCCTCGTAGATGCGTCGCCGGACGGCGCGCGCCGTGAGCTCGGGAACGCCGCTGCCGAACGCGCGGAGCGCCCGAAGCTCCAGTCGATCCCAGGAGGCGAGCGAGCGCGGGGCACCGAGCGCGGCGACCAGGCCCTTCACCTGCCCGACGAGCCGCGCCCCATTGGTGCTTCGATGCGCGCGATCGGTCAGCGCGGACACGAACGCCTGCCCGGTCGGGTCGTCGAGCAGGGCCCGGAGGCGCTCGGCACGCTCGCGTTCGCTCGTTTCCGTCCCCGCGTTGCTCGCCGCGAGGAGCTCTCGGGCAAGCTCCGGCACGAGCTCGCCGAGTTCCTGGTCGCTCGCTCCGCGAGCCGCCGCGAGGATCTCCCGAGCGCGCTCGAGCCGGGCTTCGTAGGCGGAGGTCACGAGAACGACAAAAGCCTAGCATCATGGGCGCACTTTCACGCCCGGTCTCGCTCCCGCGCTTCGGGTTTCGTCTGCTAGGCTCCGCGCTTCATGGCATCCCTGGCCGACGAGCTCCGCAGCATCCCCTCCGACGTGGGCGCACGTCTCCGCGACCACGGCTTCAACGCGGAGCGCCTGACCCGGCTCGGTGCGCGGCTCGCGCGTGGTGAGGACGACAGCGGTGTCGCGACGGGCACGATCGAACCACCGCGAACCGGCGACGTGGTGCGGCTTCCGGAGCGCGGCACCGCCGAGCGGGCGGAGCTTGCGGCGCGCGGGAAAGCGGCGCTTTCAGCCGGCGAGGTAGCGCTGGTCGTGCTGGCCGGCGGCATGGCCACGCGGATGGGCGGCGTCGTCAAGGCGCTGGTCGAAGCGCTACCCGGACAAACGTTTCTCGATCTCCGCCTGGCGGAGGTGCGCGCCGTCGAAAAGAAGTACGGCAAGGCGCCGCCGCTCTGGCTGATGACGAGCGCGAGCACCGACGCCGGGATCCGGACCGCGCTCGGCGCCCGCAACGACGGCACGCAGATCGCGACCTTCGTCCAGGAGCTGTCGCTCCGGCTGACGCCCGACGGCCAGCTCTTTCTCGACGAGGCCGGGCGTCCGAGCGAGCACGCACCCGGCCACGGCGACCTTCCGGACGCGTTGATCCGCAGCGGCCTGCTGGCGCGTTTCGTGGAACGCGGCGGCCACACGCTGATGCTGACCAACCTGGACAACCTCGGCGGCACGCTGGACGAGGCGGTGATCGGCTTCCACCTCGCGCACGGCGCCAAGGTAACGTCCGAAGTGGTGGACAAAGTCGAGGACGATCGCGGCGGCATCCCGTTGCGCGTCGACGGCAAGCTCCGCGTGCTGGAGGAGTTTCGGATCCCGAACACGTTCGACCCGAAGACGGTTCGCGTCTTCAACACCAACGTGTTTCACGTCGGCGCACGCGCCTTGCTGAACCTCGACATGGACTGGCGCTTCTACACGGTCAAGAAACGGGTCGGCGACGCGGATGTGATTCAGTTCGAGCGCATCCTGAACGAGATCACGGACCAGCTGTCGACCGTGTACCTTCACCTACCGCGCACCGGCACCGAAGCGCGCTTCCTACCGGTGAAAGACCCCGCCGAGCTCGAGCGCCGGCGCACGGAGATCGAACTCGTCGCTCGAGAGAGAGGCTTCTTGCCTTGAGTCCGAGACCGATTCTCGCCGCTTTCTTGTGCTTTTTCGCGACGGCGGGCGCCAGCGCTCAGTTGCTCGTCGATCGCCCGACGCCGCTGCCGCCGTTCGCTCGCAGCGTGGTGACGAACGAGGATTCGACGGCGCTCGTCCACAACCCGGCGAACCTGGCCTTGCTCCCCGGGGCCGATCTCCGCTGGCAAGCCGTGTTCCTCGACGAGGCCGCCGGCGTTCCGTACCAGGGTCACTCGATCGGGCTCGCGGTTCCGGTCAGCGAGCTCGACTTCGGCGTCGCGATGCGCCTCGATTTCGTGAACCCTCCGGTCGGTGATCCTCCGGCGCGCTGGGGCGACGACTCTCGCTATCAGTGGCTCAGCATGGGCATGGCGAAAGGGTTCGGTTCGAGCTCGATCGGCGTTTCGTATCAGCACGCGTACTCCGAGAACCCGTTGATCGACAGCTTCGACTCGTGGTCGATCGGCTACACGACGCGCCCGGTGAACCAGATCGCCTTCGCGCTCGTCGGGCACGACGTGAACGCGCCTCGCAGCCGGAGCGGCGGCTTCCTGTCGCGGGCGTACGAGGTCGGCGTCGCCCTGCGCCCGGTCTCGTCCGAGGCGCTCGAGATCGGCCTGGAAGGCAAATTCATCGACGAATCCGAACCCTATTGGATCCCGCGCGCCACGCTCGGTGTCCAGATTCCGACCCTCGGGGTCTTGCGCGGCGAGTTCTCCTACAGCGACCCGGACGACCGCGCTTCGCACCAGGCCTGGATCGCCGCCGTCCAGATGGCGTTCAGGATGAACAGCACGCGCGGCTCGCTCGAGTTCGGCGCGGGTTCGATCTTCGGCAGCGGCCTCGGCGACGAAACACAGGCGATCAAGAACCTGACGACCGAGGTCGCCTTCCGCAGCCAGCGCGCGCGCACCGGGGTCGAGCCGGCAGCGCATGCGATCCGGATGCGGATCGAGGACACGCCCGGCAACCGTGATCATGTCGCGCTCCTCCGCCGGCTGTGGGACATCGCCGATCAGGAGCCGACGGTGGCGGCCGTCGTACTCGAGCTGCGCACGGCCCCCGGCGGGTCGTTCGCCCACGTGCAGGAGCTTCGCGACGCGGTGTGGTACTTGCGCAAGCGCGGGAAGAGGGTGCTCTGTCACCTGGAGGACGCCGACGGTGCGTCGCTCTACCTCTGCGCCGGCGCGAGCCGGATCCTGGTGAACCCGGCCGGCGGCATTCGCTTCGCCGGCCTGAAAACGCGCTACTTCTACGTGCGCAGCCTGATGGAGAAGCTCGGCGTGCGCGCCGACTTCGTGCGCATCGGCGCGCACAAGAGCGCGCCCGAAATGTTCACTCGCGATGGCTCCACCGAGGTCTCGCGCGAGGACAAGATCGATCTCTTGCAGCAGTTCGAGCGACACGTGACGCTGTCGATCGCCGCCGGCCGGAGGATTGCGCCCGCCACCCTGCGTGAGCGCATCGCCCGAGGGCCGTTCATCGCGTCGGAGGCGCGGGCAGCGGGGCTCGTGGACGGCTACGCGTTCGACGACGAGCTCGAGGCCGAGGTGAGCAAGCTCGTCGGCTACAACGTCGGTCTGGTCGACGACGAAGACCGCGCGCCGCGCGCGCCGGGCGATTTTCGCGGCGGGCGCTCGGTCGCAATCGTCTACGTGGACGGCGACATGATTGACGGCCGCAGCGAGACGGTGCCGCTGCTCGGCGTGAAAACAGTGGGTTCGTACACGATCGCCGACGCTCTCGAGCAGGTGCGCGAGGACGGCCGCGTGGGTGCCGTGGTGCTCCGCATCGAGTCCGGCGGCGGCTCGGCGATGGCGGCCGACGTGATCTGGCGCCAGGTGCAGCTGACGGCGCGCGTGAAGCCGGTCGTCGTGAGCATGGGCGGCGCGGCCGCGAGCGGCGGCTACTACATCGCCACGCCGGCAACCCGCGTCTTCGCCAATCCCCTCACCATCACCGGCAGCATCGGGATCTTCTACGGCAAGGCGGACGTTGCCGAGCTCCTGCGCAAGATTGGCGTCAGCGTCGAAACGTACAAGACGACACCACGCGCCGACGCGGAGTCCATCTTCCGCCCGTTCACCGACGACGAGCGCCGCGAGCTCGAGCGAAAAGTCGCCCAGTTCTACGACATGTTCCTCGGACGCGTCGCCGAAGGGCGGCACCTGTCGAAGGCCGAGGTCGACTCCGTCGGGCAGGGCCGCGTTTGGACCGGCGAGCAGGCGGCGACGCGGAAGCTGATCGACGGCATCGGCGGGCTCCGGCAGGCGCTCGACGAAGCCCGAAAGCTCGCGAAGCTTCCGGACAACGCGCCGCTCGTCGAGCTCCCGCCGCGCGAAGGAACGCTCCTCGGCAGGCTGCTCGGCATCGAGGGCCTGCGCGCGACGAATGGCCTTCCCTTGCCGCCCCAGCTGCTCGATCTCGCCCGCGCCCTCGCACCCTTCGCGATCCATCCGCCCGACAAGCCGCTCGCACGGATGGAGTACATGCCCTTCGACGAGTAGCGAAACGAGACGCCCGTTGGCCGAGCCCGCGACGAACCAGCCCCTCCTCGTGCTCGCGGGCGCGCGGATCGAAACGGCGGGCGAGAGCGGGCTTTCGCTCGACGCCTCGGGCGGCGTTCAGCGGGTGGCGCTGGTCGGCAATTTCCGCGCGCTGTTTCACTTACTCGCGCAGAGGGGCCAGCTCACGAAGGGCCGCGCGGCAATTCTCGGGACACCCGCCATCGACGCCGTTCGCGAGCGAGTGGCAGGCCTTGCGCTGTGCGATCCGGAGCTCGTGCCCTCGTTCACCGCCGAGCGCTTCCTGCTCGAGAGCGCGCGGCTCACCGGCATGAGCGAGCGCCACGCGCGCGAAGAAGTCGACGCCGTGCTTGCGCTGCTCGGCCTGGGAGGTTTTGCTCGTCACCGTCTCGGCCAGCTGGCGCTGCCGTTGCGCCGGGCGTTCCTGCTCGCTCATGCCGTGCTGGGCGGCCCGCTCGTGCTGTGCGCCGAAGCGCCGCTCGCGGATCTCGATCGCGCCGGCCAGGCCGAGGTCGCCGCCGTGCTCGAGCGCGCGGCCACCGGGCGGCGCCTGGTAGTTTCGACCCGCGAACGGAACACGAGCGGACCGGAGCACGATCTGGTGGCGCGCGCCGACTGGGTGGTCGTCGAGCGGGGGGGCCGCGTCGTGGACCAGGGGCCGCCGTCGCGCGCGTTTCGGCCCGGGCTCCGCTTCGTCACCGTCGTCACCCGGCGGGACGCCGAATTCGTCGCCGCGCTCGCCGAGCTCGGCATCCGCCCAACCGCGTCCGCCACCCGACTGCCCGTGCCGCCAGACGCCGCGCCCGGTGCCGAACCCGTCGAACTGGTGCTCGAGCTCCCGAACGGCGGCACCCCGAACGACATCGTCGCCGCCGCTCGCCGCGCGGGCGCTCCGCTGATCGAACTCGTCGAGGTCTAGACCAGCGACCGGCTTGTCGCGATCTTGAACACGATCAGGCACGCCGGCGCGCCCCGATGCATGCACTCGCGGTCGACGATCTCGAGCGGCTCCTGAAAGTGCTTCGCCACCCCGCGCGCAATGCCGCGCGCCACGGCGCACAGCCGGCGCGGTGAGTCGTAGGTCATCACGACCTCGCGCGCACTGATCCGCTCGGTGCGAAGGCGTGGCGGTTCGGCCCCGGGGTGGCGCTTTCTCACCACGCGATGAATGGTCTCTTCCGTGTGCTCGAGCACGTCGAGCGTGCGCCACTCGGGCGCGACGAGCGAGCCGTACAGCGTCAAATACGCCGGAACCAGGGCTTCGCCGAAGCCCTCGAGCAGCGACTCGGCCGGCATCCCGGTCATCGTGACGGCCTCGCGCACCAAGGCTCCGATCTGCTCGTCCGGGTAGCTGGCGAGAGGCGTGTACACCTCGGCACCGAGCCCCGCCTTCGCGAGCAACGCTTCCCACGCCGGTGCGCCGAAGTTCGCCGTCACGAACTTTTGCAGCTCGAGATGTATCAGACCGTGCACGGCCCCAAAACCTCCTCGCGCACGAAGCTCACACTTGGAGGAGGCGCTGTCAATCGAATAGGGGCGCTCGGCAGGCAAACACGACCGTGATAGGGATTTGGTGAGTCGCATCATGCGTCACGCGCTGGTCACGGCCTTCGGCATCGCGAGTTCGATCCTGGTCGCGACGGCGCCGGCGCTTTCGAACGGCCGCTTCCCGCGCGCTCAGCGCTTGCTCGAGCAGCACGGCGATCCCGATCGCCTCGTTCTGTCGGCGACTTACGGCCTGCTCGTGACCACGGATCGGGGCCGGGATTGGCGGCACGTGTGCGAGCTCGGCTTCGCGTTCACGATCGACGAAATCGACCCGCTTTTCGACCTTCCTGACGACGGATCGCTCCTGGTTCAGGCCCCCCGTTCGCTGAACCGCTCCCCCGCGCCGTTCTGCGCGTTCGAGCCGGTGCTCGGCGGGACGCCGGCCGAGGCGGTGGCTGATTTTTCCCTCGACCGGAATGACGGGGCGCGTGTGCTTTCGCTGGTCATTGGCCGCAGCGACGCGGGCGGTCCGGTGAACCAACTCTTCGAGTCGAACGATTCCGGCGCAACGTTCGAAGCAATCGGCGAGCCGCTCCCCACCGACACTGTCGGGCTCGGTCTCACGGTCGACGCCGCACCGAGTGACCCCCGGCGCGTCTACGTCACGGCCACCGGACAGGTGAACACCGTCGTGTTCGTGCGCTCCGACGATCGAGGGGCGAGCTGGACGACGACGTTGCCTCCACTCGCGCGGGGCGAGATCCCGTACCTCGCCGCGGTGCACCCGACAAACCCGGATGTCCTTTACGTTCGCAGCGACGGCTGGGTCGACCAGGGCGACGGCACCGTGCTGGCGAACGACGCCCTCTTCTACTCGTACGACGGCGGCGAGACGTTTGTCGAAATCCACCGGGCAGCGGGAAAATTGTACGGTTTCACGCTATCCCCGGACGGCAGCGAGGTGCTCGTGGGCTACGGTGATCCGGTCGAAGCGTCGCGGCTGGTCGACCCGTCGGTTCTCGGGATCTACCGGGCGTCTGCGGCGGACCACGCGTTTTCCAAGATCTTCGCCGGCCCCGTGTCGTGTCTCACCTGGTCGCCGACCGGAGTGTACGCGTGCACCTCGCAAGCCGAGCTCGGTCACGCGCTCGGCTTCACCGAGCGTCCCGACTTCGATCTCACCAATCCGGATCCGTTCACGCCGCTGCTCGATCTTGCAGCCGTGAACGGACCGCTCGACTGCCCGGCGTGCAGCTCGGGGGCCGTGTGTCAGGCGGCGTGGGCAGACAGCTGCGCGGTGTTCGGCAATTGCGATGCCGGTGTTCCCGCGGTCGGAGGCGCCGGCCCGACCGCGTGCAACGCGGGCGCCGGCGGTGAAGGCGGTGGCGATGACGGTGTCCCCGCGACGCCGCCGCCGGCCAGCGACCCGTCGTGCGGCTGCCGCACCGCGTACGCAGATCCACGTAGCGCCGCCTGGTTGCTGATCCTTTCCGTGGCCCTCGGCCGTCGACGTTTACGTCGCTACCGTGAGAACGCCGCCTGATCAGCGTCGGCTGCGGCGACTGTTCAGATTCGACCACCCTAAGCATCTCTGCCCCCAGAGGGTCGAGCCGAGGAGAGTTGGTGCGACGGTATTTCAAATATTCGAAATTACTCATTCTTTCGTTAGCGACGGCACCGGTCGCCTGCGGCTCGACCAGCGAAAACGACTCGGATCCGGACGGCACGTCCGGCACCGCGGGCCTCGGGTCCGGCGGTAGCCCGCAGGCCGGTTCCGGAGCCGGCGGACTTTCGTCAGGGGGAATGGCCGGAGGCGGGACAGCGGGCGCGGCGACCGGCGGAGCCGGCGCGGCCGGGAGCGGCACCGGGGGCAGCGGCGGCAGCGGCGGCACCGGGGGCAGCGGCGGCACGGCGACGGCAGGTGCGGCGACCGGTGGAGCCGGCGCAGCGGGCGGCGCGACGGGCGGCGCGGGAGCGAGCGGCTGCATCACGCCGACGGCCGAGATCAGCTCGGCCATCGCGACCGTCGGCATCGTCACCTTCACGACCACGCTCGCCAACATCGATAGCGCGCGCATCGATTTCGGCCTCGATGCGACGTACGGGATGACCGCTCCGGTGAGCCTCACCGAGCCCGGCTACCGCACGCTCTTGCTCGGGATGAAGGAATCCCGCGAGTACCACTATCAAATCGTCGTCGGCAGCGGCGCGACCGAATGCTCGAGCGGCGATCTGACGATCATGACCGGCGCGCTGCCGAACATCCTACCGACACTCGAGGTGACCGACATCCAACCGGAGGCCCTTGCCGGCGGTTTCGTGATGACGGGTCAGTACCAGGCGATGGGCGGTGACAACTCACCCGCCTACATCCTCGACAAAGACGGGGATTTCGTGTGGGCGCTCGCCGTCGGCAACTACGTGACGGGCGTCCGCATGAGTTACGACGGCAAGTACATGTGGATCAACGGCACGAACAACACGACCAGCGGCATGGCTCAGATCCACCGTGTGACGATGGACGGGTTGGTCGACGAAGACCTGAGCGACGAGTTCGGCTTTCAGGATCACCAGATCACCATTTTGCCCGACGAGTCGGTGATCTTCTACGGCCACAACAACGCTTGCCCCGACATCCGACGCCGCTACTCGGACGGCACGATCGAAACGATCGTCAACGCGCAGGACGCGCACCAATCACCGGGCATGTGCCACGTCAATCACATCGAGTACTCGCCCGACGACCAGACACTCATTTTCTCGGACGACCTTCACAACAACTACACCAAGGTCACGCTGGACGGTGACGTCGTCTGGGTGCTCGGCGGCGACACGAACATGTTCACGGGCGACGGTGCGAACTGGGAGCGCGAGCACGGCCTCGACGCGCTGAGCCCCACGCGGGTCCTCTATTTCAACAACGGGCCGATGGGCAACAACCCGACCGGAGCGCAGGTGCACGAGCTCCAGCTCGACCTCACGGCGATGACGGCCACGCGCGTCTGGACCCACGCGGCCGTACCGCCGATCAACAACGACGTCCTCGGCGACGTGCAGCGGCTGCCGAACGGCAACACCGTGATCGGCTACTCGGCGCAGGGCGTGATGCACGAGGTGAACGCGCAGGGCGTGCTGCTCCAGGAGATCGTGTGGCCGATAGGCGGCGCGTTCGGCTACATCCAGAAGCGGCCGACGCTGTACGGCCCTTCACCACGCTGAGGCGGGCGTGCGCACGAACCGAGCTTTGCCGCGGCGCGATCTGCCCGAGCGAGCTTCCGGGCGTACGATCCGACGCATGCAGGGACGCATTCGGTCCGCTGCCGCGACCTTTGGTGGGGCGCGTTCGGCGCTGGCCCTCGCCCTCTATCTCGCCGCCATCACCGGCTGCGGCGGCGACGATCCGGAGCCGGTTGCGCCGACGCAGGAGGCCGACTGCGAGGGGCGCGGGGAACCGGTCGCTGTCGGGATCAGCAAGGAGAGCGCTGACGGCCAGTTGATCGCCGAAATCACGGCCGCCTCGCCGCTTCCGCCGAACGTCGGCGACAACGCGTGGACGATCGAGCTCACGACCGACACCGGGGACGAGGTCGCCGGCGCAGGCGTCGCCGCGCGTTGGGTGATGACCGATCATGCTCATCCCCCCGAGACGCAAGCCGCCGTGGAAACCGAGCCGGGCGTCTACGAGATCGCGCCGATCGGCATCTCGATGCCCGGCTACTGGGAGATGACGTTGAGCGCGACCGGCATTGAGGGTGCCCCGGCCACCGGCGAAGAATTCTTGTTCGGGTTCTGCATCGGATCCTGACGCGGGGGCTAGGACGAGCGCCGTCCTGTCGCCCGGCCAAAAGGCCGGGCCGCGGGGCGTGGAAGTCTTGAACATTTCTTCGACACCTGGGGCCTCCTTCGAGCCACTTTACCGTAGCCGATGAGGCGAACGGCCCTGCGAGCACCCGAACGTCGAGCACGCCATGAGCACTGACTCCATTCCCGGTGTGCGTGAGGGAGAGGTCATCGCCGGAAAGTATCGGATCGACCGCATTCTCGGCGCGGGTGGCATGGGCATGGTCGTCGCGGCTCACCACATCGATCTCGACGAGAAGGTGGCGATCAAGTTCTTGCTTCCCCAGGTCCTCGGTCACCAGGACGCCGTCATCCGATTCGTGCGCGAAGCGCGCGCAGCCGTGAAGATCCAGAGCGAACACGTCGCGCGCGTGTTCGATGTCGCACGGCTCGAGAACGGCGCTCCCTACATCGTGATGGAGCACCTCGACGGAACCGACCTCGCCGCGTGGCTCACCCGTGACGGCGCGCTCCCGGTCGAGCAAGCGGTCGACTTCGTGCTTCAGGCTTGCGAAGCGATTGCCGAGGCGCACGCGCTCGGGATCGTCCACCGCGATCTCAAGCCCGCCAACCTGTTCGTCATCCGACGCCGGGACGGCGTCCTTTCCGTCAAGGTCCTGGATTTCGGAATCTCCAAGACGACGGGGCTCGCCGGTTCCGGGCCTGACGCACGGATGACCAAGACGTCGGCGATCATGGGCTCGCCGCTCTACATGTCGCCCGAACAGATGCAGTCACCTCGCGATGTCGACTCGCGGAGCGACATCTGGTCACTCGGCATCATCCTGTACGAGCTCATCTCCGGTCGACCGCCGTTCATGGCCGACACCATGCCGGAGCTCGTCCTCCAAGTGGTTCACGCAGAGCCTGCGCCTCTGAAGACGCAGCGTCCCGGGGTTCCCGCCGGCCTCGAAGCGGTGGTCAAGAAGTGCCTCGAGAAACAGCGCGGTAACCGTTACGAGAGTATCGGCGAGCTAGCGGTAGCCATGCTCCCCTTCGGGCCTGCGAGCGCCAAGGCATCGGTCGCGAGAATTTCGGGAGTCTTGCGTGCGGCCGGCCTCTCCGGAACCGCTCTTGCGGTGACCGCGCCGTCGGAGGAGATGCACTTGGCAACGACTGCGGCGACGTCGTCGTGGGGAAAGACGACAGCTCCGAAGACGCGACGGCCGTGGCTCTTCGTGGCGGCCCTCGCCGTGGCGGTCGCCGCCGGTGCCGTGGCTTTTCGGGCGTCGACCGGGCCGAGCCCCGCGGCAGAGCCGGAACCGAGCGCTACCGTGACGGGCATCGACACCGCCTCGCGCCCATCGGCGTCCTCCGCGACCTCCGAGGCGCCCGCTGCCGTCGTCGAACCACCCACGCGCGTCCCGGAAGCACCGAGCGCGCTTCCCCCGGCCGCACCACCCGACGCTGGAGCCACGGCCGCCAAAACACCAGTCCATCGAGCACCGCCGCGGATCACCAAGGCGGCGCGGCCGGCTGCCGCGAAGCAGAGTTGCGACCCTCCGTTCACCATCGATACGAACGGGCACAAGGTTCCGAAGGCATGGTGTTTGTGAAGCGTCTCTGGCAACTCGCATGGGTTCTCTTGGTGCTCTTCGGCTTCGTTCGCGGAGCTCACGCCGATGACAAGCAAGCCTGTGTCGACGCGTACGCCAAGGCGCAAGAGCTGAAGGAAACGAGCTCGCTGCTTGCGGCGCGCGAGAGCCTCAGGGCCTGCAGCAACGCGAGTTGCACGGCGTTCATCGTCAAGGACTGCACGGATTGGCTCGCCACCATCGAGCGGGAGATCCCGAGCGTCGTGTTTGCCGTCAAGACGGCGACGGGTGAACAGGTCACCGACGTCGCGGTCACGACCGCGAGCAACCCGTCGTTCCGTGGCAACGTCGACGGTCGCCCCCGCGAGCTCGACCCAGGCAAGTACACGTTCGAATTCAGCGCCCAAGACGGCCGCAAGTCCGTGGTCGATGCCGTCGTCCTGAACGGCCAGAAAAATCAGCTGGTCGTCGCCACGCTCCCTGCAAAGAGAGCCGATCCGCCTGCCCCGGGTGCAGTCACGGCGAGTGCCTCGACCGCAGGCCCGCGTGACGAATCTCCCGCCAGCGAGCCGGGGTTCTGGAGCACACAGCGAACCATCGGGCTCGTCATCGCGAGCGTCGGTGCTGCGGCGGCGGTCGGCGGTGCCGTCGTCGGGTTCGGCGCACTGTCGAAGCACGAGGATGCCAAGCCCTACTGTCCGAATGATCTCTGTGACGACGAGGGGGCGCGTCTGTCGGAGGAAGCGAAGAAGCTGGGCAATACTTCCAAGATCCTTTTCATCGCCGGCGGTGCCCTGTTCGCCGGAGGCGGGCTCCTTTTTCTCCTTTCACCGGGCAAATCTTCGTCCGAGCAGGCGACGGTCCTCACCGTCGGACCCGGGACGCTTCGCCTGGTGCGGCGGTTCTGAGGGCCACACGATGGGAACTCAGAGAACGTCGTCGAAGGTGTCCCTCCTCCTGGCCGTCGGGCTCGGGTTCTCGACTCTGGGCTGCCAGGGCTCGGCGCTCGAGAACCGACGAGCATCCACCGATCGAGTCACCTTTCCGGAATCTTCACGCGCTGCGCTTCGAGTCGCAGAGCTGAGAACCGCGTTTCCAGTTCTTGGCGAGCCTTCTCCTGCTCGCTTCCGGGAAGCCGACGAGGGCCGGGTTCGTGCGGAGATTTCCGGCAACGCCACCGCCAGGGTCACGCTGCCGAAGACCATCGACGGTTGGGTCGAGCTCGAGCACGTCAGTTCCGAGCTTGGGCTTCGCTTCGCTCGAGTCGGGGCGGGGAATGCGCCGCTTGGAGTGAGCAACGGGCTCGCCTTGTATTCGCGCGCCGGCACCGCCGTCGACGACGTGCATCGCGTGCTTCCTTCGGGCGTCGAGGACTTCGTTGCGTTCGCGGAGCGCCCGCCCGTCGAGGCGCTCAGTTACCGCGTCGAGGTGACGCGCGTCGCAGGGCTGCGTCGGGTGAGCGCCGCGCTGGAGTTTCTCGACGCGTCGGGCACACCGAGACTCCGCGTCGCTCCTCCGTATTTCCTCGATCAGCGCGGGAAGCGGCATCCCGCGGCGCTGGGCGTCGATGGCTGCCGCTTCGACACCGACCCTCGCGCGCCGTGGGGACGGCCGACGGTGGCGCCCGGCGCAGCGACCTGCGTCGTCACCGTGCGATGGAAAGCCGACGACTATCCGATCCTCGTGGATCCCCTGTGGACCACCACCGAGAGCATGGCCGTTGGACGCACCGAGCTCAGGGAAGCTCCGCGGCTGCCGTCTGGACACGTCTTGGTCGCGGGCGGTGTCGATGACGGAGAGCCGCTCCGCCTCGTGGAAGTCTACGATCCGATGACGGGAACCTTCGCCGACACGAGCGCGCTGAGTGTTCCTCGAGGGTCGGCCGGCGTCACCGCCCTCGCATCGGGCAAGGTCCTGATCGCTGGTGGGCGGAGCGGGACCAACACCTGGAATGCTTCGGCCGAGATCTACGACGAACAGAGCGGGGAATGGACCGCCACTGCTGGCCCGATGTCCTTCCCGCGCGAGGGCCACTCCCAGAACCTCCTATTCTCGGGCAAGGTCCTGATCGCCGGGGGCCACTCCGACAATTTCCTTTCAGATAGTGAGCTCTTCGACCCTGACACCGAAACGTTCGATGACACGGGTGATCTCTACGGCATTCGCGCGCTCCACACCGGAACCGTTCTCTCCGACGGCAAGGTGCTGATTGCCGGTGGCGAGACCACGGGCACCGCCGAGCTCTACGACCCCGATGCCGAAGCGTTCTTTCCGACCGGCCCGATGAGCGCGAATCGCGGACAGCACGCCGCGGTCTCTCTCGGCTCGCAAAAGGCGCTGGTTGTCGGAGGATGGGTCGGCTACACCGGCATGAGCGAGTCGGTGGACACCGCAGAGATCTACGACGCGACAGCGGGGACAATGGGGGAGTTCTCGCTGGTCACCAGCACGATGGACCAGGCGCGCCGGTGGCCCACCGCCACGGTCCTCGATTCTGGCCTGGTACTGGTCGTCGGCGGAACGCCGGACGGGGTCATCGGTCTCAATTCGGCGGAGCTGTTCGATCCCGCAGCGGAAACCTTCTCGAGCGCGATGACCATGACCACCGGGCGGTTCGACCACGCCGCAACCCTGCTCGCGAACGGTTCTGTCCTGGTGATGGGAGGCAAGCGGAGCACGACGACGCTGGTGACCCTCAGCAGTGCGAGCCTCTACATGGACAAATCCAACGGGAGCTCGTGCGGAGTTGGCGACGAATGCCGCTCGACCTTCTGCGTCGCGGGAGTCTGCTGCGAGAACGCTTGTACCGGCAGCGGGCTCACCTGCGTGTCCGGAACCTGCGAGGAGGAAACGTCCGGGGCAGGCGGCGATGCGTCGGGAGGCTCGTCGGGAAACGGCACCGGTGGAGCCAATTCCACGGGCGGCAATGCCACGGGTGGCAACGCCATGGGTGGTTCCCTGGGCGCCGGGATGAGCGCGGGCGGCAACTCGGGGACCGGTGGCGATGGCTCGGGCGCGACTGGCGGCAGCTCCGGGACCGGCGGCGATGGTTCGGGCGCGGCTGGCGGCAACTCGGGGACCGGCGGTGATGATCCCGGCGCCGGCGGCGACGGCTCGGGGACGGCTTGTTCGGTGGATTCCGACTGCGCCAGCGACCACTACTGCAACGGTGATGTCTGCGTGCCACGCACACCGCTCGAGAACCCGTGCGGGTGCACCATTCCCGGCCGCCGAGTGCCGAACGGGGTGGTTCTTGCGAGCTTGCTCCTCGGCGCCGGCATCGTGCTCCGGCGGCGCGGACGCCGCGCGATCGGTTGACCCTAGGGACAGTCGTCGGAGCTGCAACTCCAGACGAGCCCGCTGTCACCGAGCTTGCACCCGCACACCGTGGTGCCGCAGGACTGGTTGTAGACACATTCCGCGCCTTCCATGGGGCAGGGTTGGCCGTTTGTGTCAGACGGGGTCTCCTCGCAGGGCTGTCCCGGCAGCTGCGCGCAACTTCCGGCGCGATCGATGCGAACCGTTCCCACCGGGCACATCTCCGCGTAGCCGTTAGGCGCGCAAATAGGGTCAGAGCCCATGCCGGTCACGGGATCGCAGCAGGACGCGTAGTTGACGAGGCACGTGCCGGGCGGACACTCCTCGAACGGAGTGGTTCCGTCCGGACAGCGCGCAACGCCCTGCTCACAGGTGCCAGAGGGTACGAGGTCGCCCACCAGTCGGCAGTTCTCGAGACATTGCGGCGGCGCTTCGTCGGAACACGCTACGCCCCCGGCGTTCCCACCGGACGGTACTCCTGCCGTCGCTCCTGCAGCGCCTGCCGTCGCTCCTGCTGTCCCTGCCGACGAAGCAGCCTTGCCGCCGCCCCCTGCTGGTTTGGGTTCGTCACGATCGGAGCGCCCGCCGCACGCGAGGCAGAGCACGATCAACGGTGTTGTGATGCGCCTCACCCTGGACTCCAGTCTAGCCCGGCTTGGCGGCGAGGCCACCGATCAACGCCGTGGCAGCCCCACGCAGCTGAGCGGCGGCGTCACCGTGAAGTCGTCGCGCGCCTGAAAGAGCGGCGAGGTTCGGGTCGCCGCGCTGAACTCCATCGAGACCGCGCGCAGGTTCGCGAGCGGCGAATCGTCGGCGACGGACAGGCGCCGGTGCGGCAGGAGATCGAGCGTCTCCATCGCGTCCCGCACGCCCGCGTCGAGGTCACCCGACGCGATCAAATCGTCGAGCACGTCGAAGCCGATCGGCGTGATGCGCACCCGCGCGGTAACGCGATCGGGGATGCCGGGAATGACGGCGTCGGTCGATAGCGGGAAGCGGCGCACGGCGTGCGACTCGTAGAAGCGGCGGTCGGAGGGATCGGCCGTCAACTGGGCCTTGACCGTGTGGCTCTCCAGCGTCGCGACGTCCCAGAACATGTGCGTCTCGTTGCCCTCGGTGTCGAACGTCTCGTCGCGGAACAGCCAGAGATCGGGGTCATCGAGCGCCATCACGTCGCCGCCTTCGGGCACGACGCCGCTCTGATAGAGCACCTCGTCGCCGCGGTACGCGACGAGCTCGACGAACGCACGCCGATCCTGCGCCGCCCCGCTCGGGAAGTGATGACCGGCGGTCGCGTTGTCGAGCGTCACGTGAATGGCGGCCATGTTCATCGCCAGCTCCTGCACGCAGATCTCGATGCGCAGGGTCGCGTCCAGCACCCGCGCCCGTTCCACCGCCTGAGCCTCGGCGAGCCTCGCGTCGCGCTCCGCGTCATCCGTGCTCGGGAACGGCTCGAGCGGGCCGTCGACCGCTGCCATGTGATGCGAATGTCGGGTCCGCACCGGACCGTTCAGCGCGATGGGTGCATCCTGACCAGTGACCGGCAGGTGGCACGCATTGCAGGTCGCCGAGGCCGACGGGGTGGGTGAATTCTCGGGCGCGAACACCGACTCTTGCCACTCCTTGAACGTGCGTTCGAGCGCCACTTCAGCCGGCGCGGGCGGCGACGGAACGACGATGTCGTGGCAAGCGCCGCAGAGCGACGCACTCCTTTCGTCCGCGCCGTCGAAGAGCGGCGAGTACGCCGACCGGTGAACGTCGTTCTCGGCGGGGTTCTTGATCCGCCCGCGCATCGTCACGTCCCCGGTGAGACGAAGGGGATTGTTGTGGGTGCCGTCGACCGCTTCGGCGTTGTGGCAGAAGTAGCAGGTCACTCCCTTCAAACTGTCGGGCACCTCGTCGAGGTTCAGGCCGTTGGTGGTGGCACCGGTGCGAACCGCCATCGGCGCATGGCAACCGACGCACAGCGAACCGAGCGCGCCGTCCGTTTCCGCCTGACCGCGCTGGTTCATGGCGATGAACACCGGGTCGCGCGCCGCGTAGGCGTGCATGCTCGCCGACCACTCCTCGTAGTGCTCTTCGTGACAGGTCGCGCAGCGCTTGGAATCGTAGAGCGACGCCGCTTCCGGGTACGGGCGCTCGAACGCCTGCTCCGACGAACAACCGCCGAGCGGCAGGGCGACGGCGAGGGCGGTGGCCAGAGCTCGCGCGACGAGAAGCGCTGTCGTGCGGGCCGTCACGAAAAGGAGTGTAGCGGAGGCATTCGGTTGAAGACTGGACGGAATATTGTCGCATTGGCGCACGCTGAGCGCACGGAGGGTGACCGCCGTGATCGGTCATGCGGAGCCCGGCATACCTGGCGTGAACCGACGTCAAACCTACGCAGGGCTGTTGATCACGGGGGTCGCTTTCGCGCTGGGGGCGGGTTGCAGCGCCGGCTCCCCCGCCGCGGATGGCAGCGGCGGAATGCTGGCCGCAAGCGGCGGCGCGACGGGCGGCGGCTCTGGCGGCGTGATGCCGGGCACCGGCGGGAGCGTGCCGCTTCCGGGCAATGGCGGCGCCGTGGGCACCGCAGGCACCGGTGTGCCGCTTCCGGATGGCGGAGCCGGGACTTCCACCTGCGTCGCGGCCACCTGCACGCCGGCCGGCGGCAACTACTGCGGCGAGATCGGCGACAACTGCGGCGGCAAGCTCATGTGCGGTGCGTGCACCGGCGACTGGACTTGCGAAGAGGGCCTGTGCGTCGGCGGACCGAGTTGCACACCGACCACGGCGTGCGCCGTCGGCACCTCGACGTTCTGCGGCGTCATCGGTGACGGCTGCGGGCGCGAAGTCGACTGCGGCGCCTGCGCGAACGGCGACGAGTGCCGCGGCGGAGTCTGCGTCACGCCGGGTTGCGTCCCCTTGAGCTGCACCACCGCGACGGGCACCTACTGCGGTCTGATCGGCGACGGTTGTGGCGGCGTGCTCGACTGCGGCACCTGCGCCAACGGCGGCGAGTGCGGGGGTGGCGGCATCGCCAACGTGTGCGGCGGCTCGCCCGACTGCGTGCGAACCACCTGCACGGCGGCGGGCGGCGGCGAGTACTGCGGCACCATCGGCGACGGCTGTGGCGGCATCGTCGAGTGTCCCCCGACGTGCGCGAACGGCATGGCCTGCGGCGGCGACGGCGTCGCCAACGTCTGCCCCGGCACCGGCGGCCCCGCCTGCACCGGACTCGCCTGCGACGTCGACGCCTGCCCGAACGCGGGCACGACGTCGGTCATCGGCACCGTCCTCGATCCGGCCGGTGTGAACCCGATCTACAACGCGGTCGTCTACGTCCCGAATGCTCCGCTCGAAGAGATCCCGACCGGTGCCTCCTGCGGCCGCTGCGACGTGAGCGCCTCCGGCAGCCCGATCACGTCGACCCTGACCGACACGCAGGGCCGCTTCCGCCTCACCGGCGTACCGACCGGCGCGAACATCCCGCTCGTCATCCAGGTCGGCAAATGGCGCCGCGAGTACACGATCCCAAGCGTTGCCTCGTGCGCAGAGACCGCGATCACGAACCCCGACTTCATCCGCCTGCCGCGGACGCAGGCCGAGGGCCACATGCCCAAGATCGCGCTGACGACGGGCGGCTCCGACGCGCTCGAATGCCTGCTCCGCCGCATCGGCATTGCCGACTCGGAGTTCACGCTCGATACCGGCACCGGCCGCGTCCACATGTACCTGGGCGGCGCTCCCGATTCGGACGGCGAGGGCACGTCGTCGTTCAGCACCGGCGGCGACTTCGCGCGCGCGACCACGCTGTGGTCCAGCGTGCCAAAGATGCAGGGCTACGACATCCTCGTTCAGTCTTGCGAAGGCAGTCAGTACGAGGACGAGAAGGCCCCGCACCGCCAGAACATGAAGGACTACCTCGACTCGGGTGGTCGCGTGTTCGCCTCCCACCTCCACTGGGATTGGTTCGAAGACGGCCCCGCACCGTTCCCGACCACGGCCGCGTACCTCGGCAGCGCGGGCGAGAAACTCCCGGAGCCGACGACGGCACTGGTCGACACCACGTTCCCGAAGGGCAACGCGATGGCCGACTGGCTCGTCTTCACGCAAGCCTCGACCGTGCGCGGCGAGCTCGAAATCTGGGAAGGCCAGCACTCGCAAACGGCCGTGAACCCGCCCACGCAGCAGTGGATCTACGTCCCCGTGAACCTCAACGACGACGTGACGCCGCAGCGCCCCGCCGTCGAGTACCTCACCTTCAACACGCCGGTCGAAGCAGCCGAAGACATGCAGTGCGGCCGCGTCGCGCTGACGGATCTGCACATCAGCACGCGCGTCGGCGACGGCGGCGGCGACAGCTCCGACCCAAGCAAGCCTTTCCCCACCGGCTGCTCCACGCGCCCGATGACGCCGCAGGCGAAGGCGCTCGAATTCATGTTCTTCGACCTCTCGTCGTGCATCCAGTCGGACTCGTCGACGCCGACGCCCCCGCCCCCGCCGCCGGTGATTGATATGCCGCCGCCGCCTGGTGGGTCGCCGCCACCGCCGCCACCGCCGCCACCGCCACCGCCGCCTCCGCCGCCTCCGCCGGTGACCTAAGCACGCTCACGTCGGCACTGTCCGCGGACGTCCAGACGTCCGCTGGTTTCGCGGCACAGCGTTTGCTCCGCGTTGCACTTGATGGTGCAGGCGCAGGGGTTTCTTACGGGGCGTTGGTATTCGGCTCTGACAATCCTGTCCTGGTGCGTCGGAGCGATAGGTGTGGGGACGAGTGGTTGCGCGGATTCGGCGCGCGTCGCGAAGTGGCGCGCGGGGGATCTCGTTCACGAATATGGGAGCGACCGACATGCCGTGCTCGTACGCGGCGGGCGTCGCTACCGCCTTGGCCCAGAGAACGAGCTCGTCCTCGAGCTCGAGAGCGTGAACGGCGACGAAGTTGCATCGGCTCCACTCGAGCAGTTTCGCAAGAAAGGGGACCTCTTGGTGCTTCCCAACGGAAGCGAAGTGCACCCCGATCAACTCAAGTCCACTCATCTCGTCGTTCACGGGGAGCCACTCGAGCGCCTGGAATCTCACTGGGACTCACGCACCAAGCGCCATCCCCCGATGATCGGATTCCAACTCGGAGGCTCGGCGGTCGCTCAAATCCTGGGTCGCATCAATGTGGTCGGTCCGCTCTACGCAGAAGTCGGGTTCTTCGCGTGGGGGCCGGAGCCAGCCGCGAACGGGAGCGCCGGCGTCGTGGTCGACCTAGCGATCGTGGGCAATCTCTCGACCTATGCGGGCGGAGGCGGCGGCTTCGGGGCGGGGGTCTCCTCCTACGCTGGCTTCTGGCACGGGCGCGTCGGTCTCGGGTACCGCTTCCCAGACCACAGCATTCGGATCGGCATCGACGGCGGCTTCTGGTACGGCCTCAAGGGTGACGACGAAACGGCTGGATCGGATGAATTCCTGATCCCAATGGGCGGCTTCGTCCTCCTCTACGAGCTTTGACCATTGCGGGCACGCTTCCGCGGTAACTTCGGGCGGGATGACGCGTCGCCTGTATCTGATCTGCGGTCTACCCGGCGCCGGCAAAACGACCCGAGCGCTCGAGATAGCCAGATCAACCGGCGCGATCAGGCTCTGCCCCGACGAGTGGCTCGAGGCGCTAGGCGTCAGCCTGATTGACTACGACTTCCGCTTCCGCCTCGAACCCCAAATGCTGCGCCACGCAGAAGATCTCCTGCGAGCCGGCGTGAGCGTGATCATCGAGTTCGGGTCGTGGGGTCGGAGCGAACGCGAGGCGATACGGCAAATCGGAATTCGGACGGGCGCGGCGACCGAGCTGCACTTCATGGACGCTCCGATCGAGGAACTGGCGCAACGGGTGCGTCAACGCGGCGGGGCGCACGCTGAGTTTCTCGTGGACAAGGTGTTGCTCGAGTATTCGGGGCGGTTTGAGCGGCCTACGGAGGAGGAAGCGGGTTCTTATGACCGGTACTACGGGCCCAATAACGCCCTGGTCCTGTGAGCCTCGACCGCCGCTATTGGGATTTCGCTCTGCACCACACTCGCTCCGCTCCTTTCGGAGCGGAAACTTGGGCGTCCACAGCGCCTGGCGAACCCTAAGCAGCCCGCGCGAGTGCGCGGAAGACGCCTGCTGCAAACCGGAGTTGGCCGCCCTTGGTTCAAGCTATTTTGGTCTGCGGCGGGGATCGTAAGCTTCGATGGTCCCACCGGGCACTGAGCGCAGAGCCTCCGGCGGGGGAAGGAACGGCTCAAATGGTGCCTGTTGCGAATCCAACAGAACTGCAAAACCGCGCCTTCTAAGCTGATCAGCTTGCGCTCGACGGACCGGGTCGATCGAGGTTTGGCCACTGTCGTCGAAAAAGACTGGAGGCATTCCGCTCGGCACGAAAACGATCGTGTGCGTGTGCGCCGTGTTGCTCGCGTCCTCCTCTCGACGAATCTCGTCCGCGTCGGGGCGAGGAACTGCCGGCGCTGTCGCGACACGCTTTTCCACATACTCGATAGCGTCTACGAGTCGCCTAAATGGACGCCCGGTCACGTTTCGACGTGAGAGCTCACGTGCAAGTACCGGGTTCAAGAAGACCTTGTCTCCGATTGTGTCGAAAAAGTCCTGGTCCCGGGTGGCGACACACAGTTCCGCGCCGGTCCCGCAGGCGTCGAGGATTTGCTCCCACGACAGTTGATCTCCCAAAGGCCCGTCCGTCTTTCCAGGAGGATCTCCAACCTCTCGTCGCGCACGGGCGCGCCCGAGTTGGTCGGGGCTCGCAACCAACGCTTTCTCGAACAGTGTCTCCAATGCCACGGAAGTCGGGTCCCTGGAGAGGGCGATCTGTTCGACGAGGTGCCCAATGCGAGCGACGACATCGACCTCAAGCTGCCGTGTGATCTGCAGCGCTTCAGCGAGACGGCGGTTCAGTTCGGCAACAGAACCGTTGCCCGGTTCGTCCAAGTGATCCGGCAGCCGGAGCGCAGGAAACTTGATCTGCTTCTTGAGCGCGAGCAACGCTTCGCATGCGACGGAAACTTTGTTCCTGCGGACTTCGTTCGCCACGCGCTCGGTGACAAGCAAGCTGCCGCTCATCTTCGCCAGTGACTCGACGAGGGTATGAAATGTCCGCATGTCCTCGCGAAAGAAATCGAGGAATACGTTAGCGTCTACAAACAGCTTTACGGTGCCCATCGGTCAGCTCGCAGACCTGGCTAACGTACCAGGTTTCAGCTACGCCGTCCGCGCCAACGCGAGGACGACGTCTGCTGCGAACCGGAGCTACCGACACACGCTAGCTGAGCTCGACTTGAAGCCAAAGGGAGGCAGGGCGGTAGCTGGCGTGACGCACCACCGCGTGCAAGTACGGCACGTGTGACTTGTATCTATTGCCTGGAGAGCAAGCCCGATGATGCGTTCGACCACGAGCATGTGATCCCCCGAGCCTTCGGCACGTTTGAACAAAATCTCGTTCTGCAGTGCGTCTGTAGAGACTGCAACAAGTACTTCGGCGCCACGATCGACCTGAAACTTGGGCGAGACTCTCCAGAGGGCTGGGACCGGGTCATCAAGGGGAAGAAGGCACAAGGTGAGTTCAAGGGCCTGGGGAAGCGCTCGACGACGCAAGTGACAGTCCTGGATGGCCCGCTACAAGGGGTCCTTTGCGAGGCGAAACCAGCACCAGAGGGGCAGCGTCTCTCAGCCAAGAAGCTCCCACAGGTCGGCTTTTCCAACTCCGAACAAGGCCCGTTCCAATACTTTCTAATGACCAACCTCCCCTCGCCCATTGAGCTTCAATTGGCTGGATACGGAGAGCCGCTATTTTTTCGAACCTTTGGGACGAGCGCCGAAGCCGCTGAAACCGCGCTCCAGGCAAAGGGCTTCCCGCCAAACGCCCGCTTTCAAAAAGGGGAACCGACGCCGAAGCAAGGCGACGCTCACGTACAATTCATGAGCTCGCACCAAGAGTACCGTGCTCTCGCCAAGATCACGTTCAACTATTTGGCCGCTATCGCCGGTCCAGCAGTTGCGCGAATGCCGCAGTTCAACGAAGTGCGGCGGTACATTCGATTTGACGTCCGCCCGGACCGCCAACTCGTAGGGGTTGGCCAGCCCAAGCTGCTTCAACGGGCCGGGCGCTCGGTGAACGGTCACATTCTTGCTTTCGAACGACAGGGGGACCTGTTGCTAGGGCGGGTATCAATGTTCGGACGGCTGCGCTACGCCGTCCTGTTGTCGCAAGGGCCCTTTGCCATCGAAACCCAATGGAGATCGGGCCACATTTTCGATGTCGACGCGCGGCAGATCTACCCCATAGACCCTGGCACGCGCGTGTAACCAGTGTGCTTCGCCGTCGGGCTAGCCCCCAGCGTTCACCTGCGACGCCAGAGCGAACACGAGGGAAGGCCCCAGCTGCAAGCGGCATTGGGGCGGCTACATGCGGCCGAGACGTCGGAGCGTCTTCCGATACTCTACGATGAAATCGCTCGGCCGCATCGGTTCTTGATCGTAGAAGGCCCTGGAATCCACCCCGTGAGCCTCGTCCAGCTCGAGGGCTTCTCTAATATCCGCGATAGTATCCTTCTGAGCCTCGCTCCCATTGTCTCGGTAGAACACTTGTATTCGGAGCACCTCTCTTGAGCGAAGGAAGCTAAAAATTCCGGAGCGCGGCACCCTACGCTCGATGTTGAGTCGATTCCCAACACTTGGTGCTGTCGCGAACTCACAACCGAACGACGCTAGAACCTGTTTGAGCTTCCGCCATGGCAACGGGCGTTCCGCTTTGTCGACGACCCGCGAGTTTCCCACGAGCCAGTCGGCAACCCGAAAAACCTCAGCGTCGGCTCGATTCGAGTACTGCGTTTCTGGGAGCGAGTGCTGAGCAACCTGAAGAACAAGACGAAATAGATCGTCCTCGCTACATGTGGGAAGCACCCCGTGGCGCTCGAGGAATACCAGCAACGACACCAGCGCTGTGCGCTTGTTGCCATTGTGGAACGCATGGTTTTGGGTGAGCGAGTGAAGCAGCGCAGCGGCTGCAGATTCCACGGTAGGATACTTGCGCTCGGTGCCGTTGGAGGTCAGCGGCCTTCCGACGGCCGACTCCAGAAGCATTTCATTCTTCACCCCGGCAGGCTCGATCGGATCTGGCGAGGCCGCAAAATCGAGCACCAAGGCGTTGTGAATTTGGAGAACGTCCTTGGCGTCGAGATGGTGAAGATCGGCTTCTCTTCCAACAGCGCGCCACGGGAAGTAGCTCGGCGTAGGAGCGGCAGCTACGTGTTCTTGTCTGGCGCTCAGCAGTACACCTCTCCTCCTAGCTTCCGCGCGAAGCTTCGCAACAGCCCCCTTCGGAAGTCGTTTTGCGCCTGGCCGTGCGCGGATGTTGAGTGTCGTCAGAAGAACCGCGAATTCACCAGCGGACATCCCAAAAAGGTCGCGCCAGTATCCTTCCGTTACCCCTTCACGCCCGAGACCGAGTGCACGCCGCGCCGCCTTGAGCGCGTTTGCAGGGATGAAATCGTCTGGGTCCACGACCGACTCAACGCCGGCGCCCCACAGCCGGACCAGGCATTCGTCAACCTCTACGGAGGCTTCGGCAGCCAAGGCGCGTACTCGGATGGGTCGCTTCACAACATGCCATGGACGCCCAGGCATACATGTCTGTCAAGCGCCGGATCCCGGATCGGGACGTTGTTTGTCGCACCTGCCATTCGGTAGAACAGAGTGCTCGCGACGCGGCGACCGCCCACTTAGCATCCACTGCCTTCTCCCCGACGGCCTGGTCCAATGACTACGGGTCGGTCCGGGGACGGCGAGGGACCCAAGTTGCCGGGTTCACCAAGTCGGTCGCTGCGCGGCGGCGGCATGGACCGGGACGTCAGACTCCCACCGTCACCCTTCCCGAACATCGTTCGGGGTGGACGACGCGTTGCGTGGGGGAGGCTGGCAGGGTCGAAACTCCGGGGTAGATTGACTCGCAACTCAGGTCGGTGGCGACCGACCGAAAGGGCATGGGCAAGGTCATGACGAAAATCAAACTGACGAGCGCCGCGGATCAACGCGACGCCGCCTTGGGGACCCTGGCGCCAGAAAAAGTGCGGCAGGTGACGCTCGATGCGCTCGTGGACACCGGTGCAACGACCCTCGCCATCCCTGCGGACGCAGTGGCGGCGTTGGGGCTCAGGGAGTTCACGCGCCGCAAGGTGCGGCTCGCGAACGGCCAGATCGAAGAGTTCGCGATCGTTGCGGACTTCTTCGTGGAAATCGTGGGGCGCACGACGGCGTGCGAAGCGGTCGTCCTGCCCGTCGGCGCGACGGCGCTGATCGGTCAGATCCCTCTCGAGGCATTGGATCTCGTGGTCGATCCGAAATCGCGGGACGTCACCGTCAACCCCGCGTCGCCAGACATGCCGCTGCTCGACCTGCTCAGAGCCTCGTAGCGCTTCAGTTGAGCGGAATCGACTTCGTTGACCAGGCGAGGCCGTCGAAGTGCAGCGTGGTGCCCGCGCGGCCGACGGCCCAGACGTCGTTGGAGCCGGTGCCCCACACGTTCTCGAGGCGATGAGTCGTTCCACTGGTGACGGGAGACCACTCGGAGCCGTTGAAGTGAAGGATCGCGCCCCCTTCACCGACGGCCCAGACGTCGCCGGGGCCGCTGCCCCACACGCCAACGAGCTGCGTGACACCACCGACGGGAACGGGAGACCAGACGGAGCCGTCCCAGTGAGCGATGATGCGACCGACGAAGTCGCCAACCGCCCAAACGTCGCTGGGCCCGCTGCCCCATACGCCGAACAAGGTTTGGGTGACCCGGCTCGGAGAGGTAGACCACGCGGAGCCGTCCCAGTGGACGATGGCGCCCCCCGTTCCGACGGCCCAGACGTCGTCCGGACCGATGCCCCACGCGGCGTGGAGGAACTCGGTGGTCGTGCTCGCGGAGCCGGACCACGTGGAGCCGTCCCAGTGAATGATGATGCCCTCGAGGCCGACGGCCCAGGTGTCGCCTGGCCCGCTGCCCCATGCGTCGAGGAGCGGGAAACCTAGCGCTTCGCTGCTGGCGTTCGAGTCGGCAAGCCACGTGGAGCCGTTGCCATGCAGGACGGTGCCCCCTTCACCGAAGGCCCAGACGTCACTTGGTCCGCTGCTCCACACGCCTTGAAGAACGTTGGTGCTGCCACTCGTTTCGACGGACCACGCGGAGCCGTTCCAATGAACGATGGTGCCCTCGTCGCCGACAGCCCAGACGTCGTCGGGTCCGGTGCCCCAGACGTCGTACAGGTCGACCGTCAGAGCGGGGCCCCCTGAGCTGTTGCCAGCATTGCCCGCCGATCCCGAGTCTCCGCCGCCGCCAGCCGCGTGTTCTGCAATGTCGTGGCGCGTGGAGCACCCGAAAGTGAGGGTCATCCAGAGCGCGACGGAAAGACGACCAGGCGAAAGCCAGCGCTGCCGCTGCGTGTGTGTCATGCGCAGTGGATGCGAGGTCGGGCGTGGATCCATCGAAAAATCGACGCGAGCGTCCGCGCGACGATTTCGAGTCATGGCACGTCGGTGGGATCGCCGAGGAGCTTGCGCAGGCGCGCGTCGTAGAGGTTGCCTGGGGCTCGCGCGCGCAGCGAGTTCGCGTACGCCCTCGCCTCCACCAACCGCTCGAGCCGAACGAGGGTCGCGACCGTCAGAAATTCGCGCTCCAGTGCGAGCTTCCCGTTCGCGAAGTCGGCTCGATGGGATCGCAGGGTGCGAAGCGCTCCTTCCGGGTCGCGTTCGAGCTGGGACTTGGCGCGCTCGAGCAGGCGGAACTCGAGCGCAAAGTCATCGCTCTCGGTGCTCGGATCCGGGAAAGCGGCGACGCTCGCGCTGGGGAGTGGGGCGGAGGAGACGCTCCCTTCGGACGCCCGAGCCCTCGGAGGCGACTCCCGGTTCCTCGGCGGCGCGAGGCCTGGGGCCTTCTGCGGAGCTCGCACGCTGTTCGCGGGAGCCGACGGTTCCGAGAAACGCCGAATCAGGCGTGGCGCGGCAGCCGTCACTGCAACCACGACGCCGAGGCCGGCCCCGAGCGCCGCGTGCTGCACCCACAGCAGAACGGTCGCTGCGGCCGGCAACGCCTCGAGCCTGATTGCACGACGCCGTGGCTGTTCGAGCGTCTGCAGGCGACGCCGCGAGCGTTCACGCGCGGCATCGCCCAGGGGCTCGGCGGGACGACCAGCACGGAGGAGCTCGGCGATTTCGCTCTCTGCTCCCGCTTCGAGCCAAGGGCGCATGTCAGACATCGACGCTCCTTCGCATTTGCCGCTTGTTGAAGCGCGCCAGCGCCTTCGTGAAGTCGTCTCGCGCCGATGCGAGGCGCGAGTACACCGTCGCGACGGGCACACCGATGGTGCTGGCGATAACGGGTGCGCTCAGGCCCTCGATCTCGAACATCACGAGCACGGCTCGTTTCTCGAGCGCGAGCGCGTCCAGAACGAGGTCGAGCCTTGCCCGCGCTTCTCCACGCATCGCAAGGCGCTCCGGATTCGCCTGTGGATCGGCAGGGGCGCTCGATTCGAGAGTGTCCGTGGCTTGCTCCCGGCGTAGGTGGGCTCGGCGACGATGGGCCGCGGCAACGCGCAGGCAAATCGCGAAGAGCCACGTCGTGACTTGCGAAGAGCCGTCGAAGGAGGGGAGTTTTCGGTGCACGACGACGAAGACGTCTTGGAGCGAGTCCTCGAGATCCATGGGCCGCACGCCCAGTCGTTGCAGCGTCCGCCACACGAAGTCGGCGTACCTTTCGTGAATGGCAGTGAAATCGAGCCCGGGCACTGCGCGTGCTTCTTGGATGGGCTCGGCGGTCATCACCGAGCGGTTCATGCCCTGAGGTGCTCCCCCCCACCGAGGAATCGTCAAGGAACGGCCGCTCCCAACCCGAGGAACCCGATGCCACCCACCGAATCGGGCTGAAACCTGGGCTCCGCCTCGCCACTAACACCGAACTCGGGACGCAACAGTGGCGCCAGGAGAGCTCCGCCGACCTCGGCGTAGAACGGCCCCGGGCCACGCCAGCCGAGGTATGCCCCGAGCCCGGCTGCCAGCCAGACGCTCTCGCCCGAGTTCGGTGTTAGT